>Ga0114995_10000090_pt1 | contig 53462 bp, 50 predicted proteins | sample ArcticOcean_MG_C_11_FD_87038 | JGI IMG/M metagenome (GOLD analysis project Ga0114995, IMG submission 87038) | Marine microbial communities from western Arctic Ocean - ArcticOcean_MG_CB2_154 | ecosystem: Environmental > Aquatic > Marine > Oceanic | place: Arctic Ocean: Canada Basin | collected... | reverse complement strand
GTTCTAAAATATAATGGCGGAGGTGATTGGTACGCAAACCCAACATCTTTAACCAATCTAATTGATTTTGTAAACAAAAATATAAAAACAAATATTTCTCCAAAATACGATGTCGTAGAAGCCTCTAGTTCTGACATATTTAACTACCCTTATATTTACATGACCGGACACGGAAACGTTATATTTTCTGATAGCGACGCTCAAAACTTAAGAGACTACCTAATTGGCGGAGGTTTTCTTCATATAGACGACAATTATGGAATGGATAAGTTTATCCGATTAGAGATGAAAAAAGTTTTCCCTGAATTAGAATTTATAGAGCTACCATTCGAACATGCGATATACAAACAGAAATATAAATTTGAAAATGGACTTCCAAAAATACACGAACACGATGGCAAACCATCACAAGGTTTAGCACTTATATATAAAGGAGATGTCGTATGTTTTTATAGTTATGAATCTGACTTAGGTGATGGATGGGAAGACCAAATAGTACACAATAATAGTGTTGAAACTAGATTAAAATCTCTTAAAATGGGATCAAATATTTTAAGCTACATATTTTCTAATCAAAAAGAATAGATTTGTAAACATGAATCAGTCTATAAAAAGCACCATCGCAATAGTATCTGTAATTTTGTTTCTAGTTTTAGTATACTTCTTAAATACTATTGTAGTTTATATTATTATATCAGCCATTTTAGCGCTTATTGGAAGGCCCTTAATGAAACTTCTAAATAAAGTTAAAATCAGAAATCGTCAGCTACCAATATCTTTTCGAAGCTTTTTAACCCTAATTGTTCTTCTATTATTTTTTGCAAGTTTCTTCAGACTGTTCGCTCCTTTGGTAATACAGGAAGCAAAAATAATTTCATCTATAGACTATTCAGAATTTTCAATAGGATTAAACGAGCCAATTACCGATTTACAAGTATGGCTTAAAAACAACCATTTATTAAGCAAGGATAGTAGTTTAGAAAACGAAATTTTAGGCGTTTTTAATCTTACAAAAGTTTCCAATTTATTAAACTCACTAATAGGCTTTTTAGGCAATGGTCTCATTTCGATATTCTCTATAGTCTTTATTACTTTTTTCTTTCTAAAAGAAAAAAATATATTTGAAAACATTATCGAAAGTCTTACTCCAGAAAAAAGAAAAGAGCAAATAGGCTCTGCTATTCAAAACACAAAAAAGCTGCTTACCAGGTATTTTATAGGAGTAATTTTTCAAATCCTCATTATTACTATTATAGTGAGTACAGGCTTGTCTCTACTCGACATAGAAAATGCTTTTCTTATAGGATTCTTAGCCGGAATAATTAATGTAATACCATATGTAGGGCCACTAATTGGTGCTCTTTTTGGTGTAGTTTTAGGAATAACAACCAATTTAGACCTTGATTTTTACACACAACTAATTCCGTTATCCTTTAAAATAATTTCTGTTTTTGCAATAATGCAAATGATTGATAATTTTATTATTCAACCAATTATTTTTTCAAATTCAGTAAAAGCTCATCCACTAGAAATTTTCATAATTATTCTTTCTGCAGGAACTATTTGGGGTGTTACAGGTATGCTAGTTGCAATTCCGTTTTATACCGTACTTCGAGTTATTGCTAAAGAATTTTTATCTGACTTTAAGATAGTCCAAATTCTTACTAAAGACATATAATGCCTTTAAATCCTTGTAAAGATTCTTTAAAATTAATTGAAGAAAACCAACACCTCACTATTGACAGGACTCTTTATTTAGCTGCAAAAAAAGGCCTGGATGGTATTTTCATTGCCAATCAGATAAAAGGACGAAGGAAAATTCAAGAAAAAGTGCCTTGTTGGCAAAAATTTCCACTAATCTATCCTGTCACCATCTCTATGGAACAATGTTCTTCTGAGAAAACAGCAGTTTATAAATCTTCACTAATACAAGGGGAATTTCTAGCTGACTTAACAGGAGGATTTGGCGTAGATACATACTTTATGAGTAAGTCATTTAAGAAGACCATCTATTGCGAACAGAACACTGAACTATTTGAGATAGTAAATTACAATTTCAAAAAACTCAACTGTAATATTGAAACTCATAAAAAAGATGGAATTGAGTTTGTAAAGAAATTACAAGGAAGCTTAGACTGCATATATATTGACCCTTCTAGAAGAAACGAGAAAAAAGAAAGGGTTCATCAGCTAGAGGATTACTCTCCTAACGTTATCAAACATTTCGACTTATTATTTAATAAGACGTCAACCCTAATAATGAAGACCTCTCCTTTCTTGGAGCCTAAGGACGTAATTTCAAAACTAAAGTTTATAAAAGAAATTCATGTTGTTTCTTTAAAAAACGACTGTAAAGAAGTCTTGTACATAATGCATAAAGACTTTCAGGGATCCATAAAGATTCATGCTACTGATTTAGAAAGTAAAAGCAATTTTATATTCGAATATGATGACGAATTAAATAAATGCGATCTAAATGACCCTATTAATTATTTATACGAGCCTAATAGCGCCGTTCTTAAAGCCGGATCATACGAAAGTGTTGGAACACGCTTTGACCTGTTTAAACTAAACAGAAATAGCCATCTGTATACTTCTGAAGAACCGATAGAAAATTTTCCGGGTAGACGATTCGAAATAGTAGCTACAACAAATTACAATTCTAAAGAAGTTTCGAAATATATTCTTGATAAGAAAGCCAATATTAGTAAAAGAAACTTTCCTTATTCCACCGATGAAATAAGAAAAAAACTTAAACTTAAAGACGGAGGAGATATCTACCTTTTCGCAACCACACTAAAAGACAATAAAAAAGCTATTATTATCTGTCGTAAATATTAAAAAGCATTAAATCTTCATCGATAGTAAGGTGCTGAATAAAAGATATAGAATCATTCATCATTAAATGCATTACAGAATCGTTTTCTTGAACAGGAACCGACTCTCTAAATTGATCTAGCATTTCGTTTAAAAAAGTAGATGACTTCAAGGATCTGAAAGATAAAGCTTGAGAAGCGGTCATTAACTCAATTGCCAATACCTTTTCTAAATTCTCTACCACCTTAAATAGCTTGGTGGCTCCATTTGCACCCATACTTACATGATCTTCTTGTCCGTTGGAAGAAACAATGCTATCTACTGAAGAAGGAGTACACAACTGCTTGTTCTGACTAACAATACTAGCAGCCGTATATTGAGGAATCATAAATCCAGAGTTTAAACCAGGATTTGAAACTAAATAAGCAGGCAATTCTCTTTGACCAGAAATAAGCTGAAAAGTTCTTCGTTCAGAAATACTTCCCAATTCAGCAATTGCAATTGCCATATGATCCATTGCCAAGGCTAATGGTTGACCATGAAAATTTCCAGCTGAGATAATTAAATCTTCGTCACTAAAAATATTAGGATTATCGGTAACAGAATTAATCTCTGTCATTATTACCTGATGAGCATATAAAATTGCATCCTTAGAAGCTCCATGAACCTGAGGAATACATCTAAATGAATAAGGGTCTTGAACATGAACCTTTTTAGATTTAATAATTTCACTATCACTAAGAAATTCTCTTATAAACTGAGCTGTTAAAATCTGTCCTTTATGTGGTCTTAATTCATGAACCTTAGGATGAAAAGGTTCTATTCTCCCATCAAAAGCATCTATTGAAACAGCTGCTATCATATCTGATAAATAACAGTATTTAAACGACTTAATCAAACACCAAAGAGCGTATGCACTCATCATCTGAGTTCCGTTTAACAAGGCTAAACCTTCTTTAGATTTAAGAGTGATAGGATCCCAATTCATTATAGAAAGAAGCTTTTTTGAATCCATTTTTTGATCCTTATAATAAACCTCACCCATTCCTAGAAGAGGCAATGAGAGGTGAGCCAAAGGAGCTAAATCACCTGATGCTCCCAATGAACCTTGTTGGTAAACAACCGGAATAATATCGTTATTGTAAAACTCTATAAGACGCTCTATCGTCTGAAGCTGGATCCCAGAATGGCCATAAGAAAGAGATTGGATTTTTAAAAGAATCATCATCTTTACAATGTCAGACGGAACTTCATCGCCTAGCCCGCAAGCATGAGACATTACTAAGCGCTTTTGAAGCTCTTCTAGATCTTCATTCGGAATTCTTTGATCACACAAAGAACCAAAGCCAGTATTAACACCATAAATAGGCACATCGCTTTCTAAAGCCTTTATGTCAAGATAATTTCTACACTCTACAACTTTGTGTTTAGCGTCTTCAGACAAACACAAAGAAAGATTATTATCAATAATTTTAATTAAATCATTGATTTTTAAGGGCTTGTTATTTATATAATGAAATTTCAAAATAATTATAAGGTTAAGGATTAATTACTTTTATTCTGAAAGAGCCTCTACTAATTTTTTAGCATTCAAATTATATCCAGGAACAACAAACTGAGATTTATTATAATAAATTTCTCTTTCGCGAAGAGTTTTATAAATATAATCCAAAAGCTCCACTCCTTCTAATCCATTTAACAACGGACGAAGTTGACTAGAGGATTGTAATCTAGGGATTAATGCTTTAGGATGCATATTAATATAAACCGTTTTGCCGTAATCGTTCATTTGCTCCATATTATCAAAATAACATGGCGTGCCACCTCCAGTAGAAATGACGATATTATCGTTATCAATAATACGATGTAAGTAAACTCTTTCTAATTTTCTAAAATAATCTTCGCCGTCTTCTTCAAAAATCTGAGGGATTGTTCTTCCTTCTTCAGTTTCAATATAACTATCAAGATCAATAAACTCTAACTCTAAGTTGTGTGCAAGCTTTTTTCCAAGGGTACTTTTTCCGCTACCCATATAACCTACTAAAAATATTCTCATGTGTCTTTTATGGTTTTAAAATGGTGAATTTGGTTCTTTATTTAAATGGTTAAAAACAAGTCTATCCACTAATTTAGGAAAAAGTTTATTCAAAAATACAGTAAGTTTTCCATTCATGGTAAGCACAAGCGAATTTTGACGTTTTTTAACCGATTGATATATATGTTTTGCAACTTGGTCTGGACCCATCATTTGTTGTTCGTCTCTTGGACTTTCAGACTGAACTAAACCGTCTTTATCTAAAGCCGTGTTACGAATATTAGATGAAGTGAAACCAGGGCATGCTATCAAAACATGTAATTTATTTTTTAAGTTTTCAACCCTTAAGGATTCTAAGAAACCTTGCATAGCAAATTTGGAAGCAGAGTAAGCACACCTTCCTGGTAGTCCTTTATATCCTGCAATAGAAGAAACACCCACTACAGAACCTTGCTCTTTCAAAACATAAGGCAAGGCATACTTTGTGCAATATACCGTACCAAAAAAGTTAATATCCATTACTTTACGAATTACAGAAGTATCCAATTCATTTAGAATTGCTCGCATAGAAATGCCTGCATTATTAATCAAAACATCAATTTTTCCGAAATGATTAATTGTTTTATCGATAAGATTTTTGCAGTCTTCTTCTACGCTTACATCGGTAACAACTGAAATAGCTTCAGAACCATCATCTAGAAGTTCTTGAGTAATTTGAAGTAATCGTTTTTCATTTCTGGCAGCCAAAACAACTTTAGAACCTTGAGAAGCAAACATTCTTGCACAAGCTTCGCCAATACCCGAAGAGGAACCAGTTATTACAATGACTTTGTTTTTCATCTAAATTTCAACTTTCTTTGCTGCAACAAATATCGGGAATATAAATGACAATTTTAGAAGTAAACAATAGGAAATTGATAAATGAATTTCACAAAATTCCATTTAGCATATATAAAAACGATAAAAACTGGATACCTCACATCAAACAAGAAGTTGAAAAGGTATTTGATAAGGAGAAAAACAAATACTTCAGACATGGAGAAGCTATAAGATGGATTTTAAAAGATGAATCTGGCAAAAATATAGGAAGGATAGCAGCATTCATAAATCATAAAATTGCTAAAACAGAAAATCAAGCAACAGGAGGAATAGGTTTTTTTGAGTGTCAAGAAAATGACCAAGGAGCAATAAAAATGTTTGACACAGCTAAAGCTTGGTTAGAATCAAAGGGAATGGAAGCCATGGATGGCCCCATAAATTTTGGAGAAAAAGATAAGTATTGGGGATTACTAGTAGATGGCTTTGATAATGCTCCAATCTACGGAAATGCTTATCAACCAAAATATTACCAGCAATTTTTTGAAGATTATGGCTTTAAAACATATTTCGAACAGTACGTTTACTCACGAGAAATTAATCAAGAAATAAATCAAAAATATAAAGATAGATCTGAAAGAATATTAAAAAATGAATCATATACATTCAGACACCTAGAAAGTAATAAGATGTTTGAATATGCCGAAGACTTCAGAACAGTATATAATAAAGCATGGACATCACACAATAATTTCAAAGGAATGGCTGCTTCTCAAGCAAGGGCCATAATGAGAAGCATGAAGCCAGTGATGGACGAACAGTTAATATGGTTTGCATACCACAACAATGAGCCAGTAGCTTTTTTCATAGCTCTTCCTGAACTAAACGAAATATTTAAACACATAAACGGAAATTTAAATCTATTTGGAAAACTTAAATTCCTTTATTACAAATGGACTAAGAAATGTGAAAACGTATTTGGATTAGCTTTTGGAGTTAGCCCAGATCATCAAAAAAAGGGATTGGAAGGAGCTTTAATAATGGCAATAAAAAAACAATTCGAAACAAAAAGCACAAACTACAAGAAACTGATTATCACTTGGATTGGCGATTTTAATCCTAAAATGTTACACATTATAGACAATTTAGGGGCTAAAAAACACATGACATTAAAAACATATAGAAAATTATTTGATAGCAACGCTACCTTTGAAAAGTGTAAAACCATCTAGTGTAAATCATTTATATATTTTATAAAAAAAAATAGCTGCTAATGTTGTAAAATAAAATAATGCAATTATATTTGCACCGCTTTAAGCGGATGACCTGGTAGCTCAGTTGGTAGAGCATCTCCCTTTTAAGGAGAGGGTCCTGGGTTCGAGGCCCAGCCAGGTCACATTTCAAAAACCCGATTTATTCGGGTTTTTTCTTTTTATGCCCAGGTGGTGAAATTGGTAGACACGCAGCCTTGAGGGGGCTGTGCTCTAACGAGTGTATGAGTTCGAGTCTCATTCTGGGCACAAAAAACCGCTTACATTGTAAAAGTGAAAGCGGTTTTCTTTTACTACTACACACATATACATTAAATTTTCTTCAAAATATTAAGTCAATGACTTATGTAATATCGTCAGTTATAACAACTATTTTTTTCATTAAACCAACAACTCTGAGACACGATTAATAAATATTTCATTCAAATAAAATCTCATCTTGTTGCAATAAAAATAAATTAAAAAATAAAAAAAAACTTTTTTTAATAAGCTAATTATTGACAAAATAAAGACTCATTAGTTACCCACAACTTTTAAGCAGTACTAACTAACATAAAGATTAAATTTTAACTTCAACGTAATCACAAACCTAAAATTATTAACTTTCAACCACACATAAACTATTAATTCATAAAAACATCACAAACTACTGATTTATATATATTTATACTTATATATTGACATTTTGTCAGTCATGTTTTTCAGCAACATCAAGCATATTAATAAGCAAATAATTCGTACTTTTGACCAATGAGAATTGACATCCTAACCATTCATCCTGAGCTTTTAAAAAGCCCTTTTGACCACTCTATTTTACAAAGAGCAAAAGACAAAAAAATAGTCGAAATAGTACTTCACGACATACGCTCCTACTCAAACGACAAACACCGAAAAGTAGACGATTATCAATTTGGAGGTGGAGCAGGAATGGTAATGACCATACAACCAATCGCAGACTGTATTGAGAAATTAAAAAAAGAAAGAGATTACGACTCTATCATCTATTTAACACCAGACGGCCAAACACTAAAACAAGGAACCTGCAACCAACTATCTACATTTAAAAATATAATTATTCTGTGCGGTCACTACAAAGGAGTAGATCAGCGAATTAGAGATCACTTCATTACCCAAGAAATCTCAGTTGGCGACTTTGTATTAACAGGAGGAGAATTAGCAGCTGCAATTCTTTGCGACAGTATTATTCGTCTTATACCTGGAGTAATCTCAGATGAAACATCTGCTCTAACCGACTCATTTCAAGACAATTTACTTGCTCCACCAGTCTACACAAGACCCGCAAACTTTAACGGCTGGCAAGTACCTGAAATCTTATTGAGTGGCCACTTAAAAAACATAGAACAATGGCGAGAAGATCAAGCAATTGAAAGAACCAAAAACAGAAGACCTGACCTTCTTTAATTTTTTATCGTGTTTTTTATATAAAAAGCAACTTATTTTAAAATTATATCGTAATATTGCAAACCTTTTTTAAAGGAAATAAACAAAAAATTCACTCTGATGGAACAGATAACATACGTAGAAAACGAATTAGTAAATAGAAACGATTTTCCTGACTTTAGTGCAGGTGATACCATTACTGTTCACTACAAAATTACAGAAGGAAGTAAGGAAAGAACACAGTTATTTAAAGGTGTTGTTATCCAGAGAAAAGGAAGAAAAGCAATTGAAACTTTTACTGTTAGAAAAATGTCAAGCAGTATTGGTGTAGAAAGAGTTTTTCCTTTGGGATCTCCTGCTGTTGAGAAAATTGAAATCAATAAAGCTGGTGCAGTAAGAAGAGCTCGTATTTATTACCTTAGAGAACTTACTGGTAAGAAAGCAAGAATTAAAGAGAAAAGAAGATAGTCTCTATATCATATACAAAAAAAACCCAGCAAATTTTGCTGGGTTTTTTTATGTTTTTTTTTCTCAAACACTACTTATCAACTATAAAGAATTCCGTTCTTCTATTAGCAGACTTTCCTTTTTCCGTCTCGTTAGACATTAAAGGATTCTTTTCTCCGTACCCTCTATAGCTCAACCTATCAGAACCAACACCCTTAGAAATAATGTAATTGTGAACCTGCTTCGCTCTCTTAGAAGATAGATTCAAATTTAGAAGCTCATCTCCATCACTATCAGTATGTCCGTATATTGCAATTTTAACCGATGTATTTTCTTTTAAAAATTCAGAAAACGAATCCAAAACATATTTTGCTTGCTGGCTTAAACTAAAAGAATCTCTAGGAAAATAAATGTTATTAATCTTAAAAGCCTTACCCTTTTCCATTTTAGAAACATTAAAATCTAGATTACTAGGACTTTCGAAAGCCTTATCGTCGGCGCTAATATACCGAGAGTTAAAAGCATAATCTTTTCCTTTTACAGTAATTAAAACATCTTCGTAGTCCGACAAAGCAACTAATCCAACATACTTTCCATCCCTTTGATCAATCTCTATCTTTTCAATCTTGTTAGACTCTAAGCTTTTTATCTCAACGTAAGCATTCTTAATCGGATCTCCGTTTTCATCAACAACCTCTCCCTTCACTAACAACACCCTGCTAGGCCTAGCAGCCCTATAGAGAGGAAAAGAATACAAATCCCAACCTCCTTCACCACTTAACTTGTTTGATGAGAAATAAGCCGTCTTTCCGTCTGTACTAACAAAAAAGCCAATGTCATCTTTTTCGCTATTAATAGGGAAGCCTATGTTTTTAGGGGAAGACCAGTTACCCAGAGTGTCTTTCTTACAAAAGAAAATATCAGAACCACCCAAACCCGGGTGCGTATCCGAAGAAAAATATAATGTCTGGCCATCAGGGTGTAAAAAAGGAGATTTTTCCGAACCAATAGTATTTACAGATAGCGACTTCAACTGGCTCCAATTTCCATCATCATCTTTAATAACACTATATAAGTCTGTTTTTCCAACCCCTCCTTTTCTTGCAGAAGTAAAAATTAAAGTATTTCCATCTGAAGATACTGATGGCTGAGACTCCCAAGAACTTGGAGTGTTAATAGGATAGCTCAACCTCTTTAAATCAGTCCACAATCCTTTTTTTATTTCAGAATAGAACAAATCACAATTATTGTAACCATCGTAAAATTCACAAACAGAAAGATACATCTGATCGTTTTTTAAAGAAACCGATGCGCTTCCCTGATTTTTCTGAAGATTAAAAGGACTAGGCATTAATTCTCCTTGATTAAATCGACCAGAGGAATCAGCTTGAGAAAACACAAACTCCTCTACCGTTTCTTCTCTTTGCATACCCCTATCTAACCTAACCCCTCTTCTCACAAAAAACGCTAGCTCATTGTCAGGAGAGAAAATAGATAAATACTCATCATCTTTAGTACTAATACCTGCCACAACTTCAGGACTAAAAGGAACAGGACTATTATAAGCATCAATCAAAAACTCAGACTTAGCCAATTTTTGCTGAGCCAAAAGTCTATTATCCTCATCAATACTTAAAAAAGTTAGGTAACTCTTAAAATAAACAACAGAGGCTTCAAAATCTTTGTTATTAAATGCAATATTAGCAATCAACCAATAAACTTCAGGAGAATAATTGCCGCAGATAGAAATTACTTTTTCGAAGTACTCTCTAGCTTTTACATTATCATTTTGCTCAATTTTAATATTGGCATATAAATAATAAGCATCCACATAGTTTTCTTGCAACTCTAAAGCCTGATTCAATAAGCCCGTAGCCTTAGGGTAAATTCTTGAGTTAGCAGAACTCAAAGCTTTCTTATATAATTTTTTTGCTTTAGGATCTATTTCTAGATCACAGTTATGCTGTGAAAAACAAGCAGAACTAAAAATCAATATTATTAGAATTACTCTCATCAACTCATTAAATCTTTAGGGTTCACTTCTTTTAATTCGCCTTCACTAGCAGCAACAACAGCAGCAACAGTCGCATCACCAGTAACATTTACTACAGTTCTCAACATGTCTAATATCCTATCTACTGCAAATATCAATGCAATTCCTTCAGGATCAATTCCTATTGAACTTAAAACAATTACTAGCATAACCATCCCAGCACCAGGAACTGCAGCAGCACCTATCGAAGCTAAAGTAGCTGTCAGAACGATTGTCAATTGCTGACTTAAATCAAGGTCATAACCAAAAGCTTGAGCAATAAAAACTGCAGCCACCGCCTGATACAAAGAGGTTCCGTCCATATTAATAGTAGCGCCTAATGGCAAAACAAAAGAAGAAACATCTTTAGAAACACCTAAATGCTCTTCACACCTTTCCATAGTAACAGGCAAAGTAGCAGCGCTAGAACTAGTAGAAAAAGCCAGCATTTGAGCAGGAGCTATTCCCTTAAAGAAATCTATATATTTTAATTTGGTGAATATTTTTAAAAACAATGGATACACTAAAAGAATCATCATTAGCAAGCCAACAATTACAGTTAACGAATAAACCCCTAAAGCCTGAAACAAATCAAGAGAACCACCAAAATCAACCACCAAACCACCCAACAAAGCAAAGACACCATAAGGGGCAGACAGCATAATTAGATCTACTATTTTTAGTATCACATCATTTATTCCATCAAAAAATCCTTTTACATACTTAGTATTTTCTTTAGGCAACATTACCATCGAAACACCAAAAAGTATAGCAAAGAATATAACCTGAAGCATATTTTTATTACTTGAAGTAGCTGAAATAATATTTTCAGGAACCATATCTACAACAAATTGCAAGGGACCGCTTTTTTCCACTTTATTAGCAGATAAAATCTTTGCGTTAGCATCAGAAGCATACTGCTCTTTAAGTTCTAATCTTTTTTCTGGAGAAAAAGTAGACCCAGGCTTAACTACATTAACTAATATAAGTCCGAAACTGACTGCAATAACCGTGGAAATAAGGTAAATGCAAATCGTCTTCGTTCCTATTCTAGACAATTTAGAAACATCACTAAGACTACTAATTCCTTTAATTAAAGAAGCTAAAACCAGAGGAACAGCTATTAATTTTAGAAGACTAATAAAGATTTTACCCCAAGGCTTAATCCAATCATTGGTAAACTCAATAAGTCCGAAATGAGATGCCAATAGACCATAAACAACTCCCAAGACCATTCCAATGATGATTTTCCAGTGTAACGCTAAATTTTTCATGTTTTATATTTTTGAATTTTTTGATAAAAAATGAGCATCCACCAAAGCCATTGCAGCCATAGCCTCAACTACAGGCACTGCTCTAGGAACAACACACGGATCATGACGACCCTTGCCTTCTACCACTACTTTATTTCCTTTATTATCAAACGAATCTTGGTCCTTCATCAGCGTAGAAGCAGGTTTAAACCCAACTCTAAAAAACAAGTCCATTCCATTACTAATGCCTGCTTGTATTCCCCCAGATCGATTAGAGACTGTTTTATTCCCCGATTCAAGTACATCATTATTTTGAGAGCCTTTTAAACGACTAGCTTCAAATCCGTTTCCAATTTCGAAACCTTTTGAAGCATTAATAGTCATCATATATTTAGCTAATCGAGAGCTTAGCTTATCAAAAATTGGCTCTCCAAGCCCTACTTCCATATTTTGGACAACACAACTAACAATCCCTCCAACAGAATCGCCTTCACTCTTCACTTTTTCTATGTAATCAATCATTGATTTAGCGACTATTGGGTCTGGGCATCTAACTATATTTTGTTCTACAACACCCAAATCAAGCATGTTATAATCTTTATTGCAATCAACACTGCCTACTGAAGAAACGTAAGCAGTAATTCTTACATCTTTCAATATCTGCTTTGCAATAGCCCCTCCAACAATCCAGTTAGCAGTCTCTCTCGCAGAATACCTACCTCCTCCTCTATAATCTCTAATTCCGTATTTTTTATCGTAGGTGAAGTCGCCATGAGAGGGTCGAAAAGTATCTTTCAGATGGTTGTAGTCGTTTGATTTTTGATCTTTATTTTGAATAATAAATCCGATAGAACTTCCCGTTGTTTTTCCCTCAAAAATTCCTGACAAAAACTCTACTTTATCCCACTCGTTCCTTTGTGTGGTAATGGAAGATTGGCCAGGCTTTCTTCGATCTAACTCCGCTTGAATAAAATCAAAATCTATCTTTACACCTGCTGGGCAACCATCAATAATACCACCAATTGATACTCCATGAGATTCTCCAAAAGTGGTTAAGCGATATAAGTGTCCTAATGTATTCATATTACCCACAAATATAAGTAATTTAAAGGGAGATAATAGTGGGCTATTTTTGTATTTTAGCTTTGAATTTTTACACAAATGAAGCTAGTAATAAAAAATATAAACAAATTAGTCCAAACCGAGGAAACTACTAGAAAGTGGGTCGCAGGATCGGACATGAAAACCATCAACTACCTGGAGGATGCTTTCATAGAAATTGAAAACGGACTTATTTCCAATTTTGGAACGATGGAACAATGGAATGGCATCGACGACTGGAACAACACTCAGATAATTGATGCTGAAGACGGAATGGTCTTTCCAAGCTACTGCGATAGCCATACCCATTTAGTGCACGCAAGTACTAGAGAGGACGAATGGATTGAAAGAATAAAAGGGACCTCTTACAAAGAAATTGCTGATAATGGCGGTGGAATTCTTAATTCTGCAAAAAAACTACAAGAAACGTCTTTTGAAGATTTATTAAACCAAGCAAAAGACAGACTTAAAAAAGTAATAGAATCGGGAACAGGCGCTATAGAAATTAAAAGCGGATATGGTCTGACCCTTGAATCAGAACTAAAAATACTTCGAGTAATTAAGGAACTTAAAAACTCTAGTCCCGTAACAATCAAAGCTACGCTTCTTGCAGCTCACGCATTACCACTAGAATTTAAAGGTCGAAAAGATGAATATCTCGATTTAATTATTGATAAACTACTACCAATTGTTGAGCAAGAAGGATTAGCAGACTATATAGATATTTTTTGTGAAGAAGGATACTTTTCAGTTTCTGACCTCAACAGACTGCTTATTGCAGGAAAAAAACACGGATTACAAGCAAAAACACACGTTAATCAGTTCACCTCTTTAGGCGGTGTAAAAGCTAGTGTAGAAAACGGCGCTCTTTCTGTTGATCATTTAGAAATCATGTCAGATCAGGATATGGAAAGTTTACAAGGCTCTTCTTGCATGGCTACCTTTTTACCATCCTGCTCCTTCTTTTTAGGTATCCCTTACGGTCCAGCAAGAGAACTAATTAACAAAGGATTGCCTCTAGCTCTAGCTTCTGACTACAACCCAGGATCAAGTCCGAACTGGAACATGAATCTAGTAACCTCGCTTGCCTGTATAAAGATGAATTTAACTCCCGAAGAGGCCATAAATGCCTCCACCATAAATTCGGCATACGCTATGGGAGTAAGCGACAAACTAGGAAGTATTGCAATAGGCAAGAAAGCAAACTTATTTATAACCAAACCTATGCCATCCTACGGATTCATGCAGTACTCTTTCGGAGAAAACAACATAGAAAACATAATTTTAAACGGTAAAATTTTAAACCCTAACAATGAATAAGCAATTAATAGAATGTGTTCCTAATATTTCTGAAGGAAGAAATAATGAGAAAATAAACGAAATCGCTAGAATAGTTGAAACCGTTGAGGGTGTAAAACTCTTAAACGTTGATCCCGGAAAAGCAACCAACAGAACCGTAATCACATTTGTAGGTGAACCTCAAAAAGTAATAGAGGCTGCATTTTTATTGATTAAAAAAGCAAAAGACTTAATTGACATGAGCGCTCACTCTGGAGAGCATCCAAGGATGGGTGCAACAGACGTTTGTCCCCTAGTGCCAATTGCTAACATCTCGATGGAAGAGACTGCAGAATGGGCAAAAAAGCTAGGAGAAAAAGTAGGTAACGAATTAGATGTTCCTGTTTATTTATACGAAGCTGCTGCCAAAAATAAAGAAAGACAAAATCTTGCAAATTGCCGTTCTGGAGAATACGAAGGATTAAGTAAAAAACTAATTGACCCAAACTGGAAACCCGATTTCGGACCAGCAAAATTTACTGATTCTGTTGCAAAATCTGGAGCTACTGCAATTTCAGCAAGAGACTTCTTGGTAGCCTACAACATCAACCTAAACACAACCTCAACAAGAAGAGCAAACGCCGTAGCATTTGATATTAGAGAAGCAGGTAGACTGAAAAGAGAAGGGAATTCTATAAGCGGAAAAATACTAAACGACAAAGACGGAAATCCGTTACGTGAACAAGGAATGTTTAAACACGTTAAAGGAATTGGCTGGTATATTGAAGAATATGGTGTAGCACAAATTTCCTATAACCTTACAAATATAAATGTAAGCACACTTCACGATGTATTTGATAAAACTTGCGAGAGATCATTGGCTAGGGGCCTTAGAGTAACAGGCTCTGAACTTATCGGATTAGTTCCCAAAAAAGTTTTAATTGACGCTGGTAAATTCTTTCTTAACAAACAAGAACGATCAACAGGGATTTCAGAAAACGAAATAATCAAGATCGCTATTAAATCACTTGGACTAGACGAATTAGCTCCTTTCGATCCTAAACAAAGAATCATCGAATACATGCTAGAGGAAGGTCAAAACAAATTAGTTGACCTAAACCTAAGCCAATTTGCTAACGAAACATCAAGCGAAAGCCCAGCTCCGGGTGGCGGATCAATATCGGCATATTGTGGCGCAATGGGTGCAGCATTAGGAACAATGGTCGCAAACCTTTCTGCACACAAAAGAGGATGGGATTCTAGATGGGAAGAATTCTCTGTATGGGCACAAAAAGGAATGGAATACCAAAACCAATTACTAAGTTTAGTTGATGAAGACACTAATGCATTCAACAAAATAATGGAAGCATTTCGTCTGCCAAAAGAAAGTCAGGAAGATATTGACTTAAGAAATGAAGCTATTCAGAGCGCTACCAAATACGCTATTGAAACACCATTTAAAGTAATGGAAACTGCATTTCAATCTATGGAGGTTATGAAGGCTATGGCTGAGATAGGAAATCCGAACTCAATAACAGACGCTGCAGTTGGTGCACTATGTGCTACAACAGCGGTTAGAGGAGCATTCCTAAATGTCAAAATTAATTGCGGCGACTGTCAGGACAAAGAATTCGTTAATAGAATTATTGAAAAAGGAAATAAAATTGTTTCACAAGCCCAAGCTATTGAAAATGAAATAATGGCAATTACCGAAAGTAAAATCTAGAAACGATTAACTAATGAGGACTTTTTAAGATTGTGGTAATTCAATTCTAATTCTTGGCATTTTTTTTCAAGCTTTTTAGAAATGTAAGCTGGCAAAGCTGCATCTAAAATCACTAATGTTATATCATAAGATCCTGATAACTTAGCTATATCTATATTTTTTGATATTACACAATAATCAATAGGTATTATGGAATCAGATTTGAATACCTCAAAACTGTCATTTACAATCAATCCTTTCTTGTTTAAGAATTGAAAATGACATTCATCTTTCCAAAAAATATTATTCTCAAACTTATCATTTAAAGTAAGAATTGTTAAATTTTTAACCGACAGTTTAGACAGACTACCATCCAAATTAAAATCCATTTTTTTATTGTCTTTTAACAAAACAGTATCCCCTATTAATACACTTTTATTCTCTTCATAAAACAATATTGCGCTGTGGCCTTTAATGGAGTAAAATACAATTTGGCTATTATCAGAACTATGGCTAGTTGTCTGAAAAACTATCAAAAATAATAAAGCAATATTTACAATAAGAAAGCGCCTGAAATACAAAAAGAGTACTAAAAGAAACACCATTATATAAATCAATAGTAATTCTACTTTTTCAAAATACAGAAAGTCGGACAAGGAAAAAGGAAGCGTTTCAATCTCAACCACCACCCTATTAAACGATCGTATGCTTAACTGCAAAACATAAAAAAGAATGTCATTTACAAAAGGCAACCAACTAAAGACAAAAAATAATATTCCAGAAAAAAGAACAATTGGAACTAATGGGAATAATAAAAGATTGGACAGAAGAAAATAATTAGGAAATTGATGAAAATAATAAACGGAAAGTCCGACAGTGGCAATCTGAGCTGACAAAGACAAACAAACCACTTTCCAAATCCATCTTGTAAAAACAAAACGAGGCTCCATCAATGCAAATAATTTAGGATATAAAAGAACAATTCCTATTACAGCAACATACGAAAGCTGAAAGCCAACATCAAACAAATTATAAGGATAAACCATTAACAGAATAAAAGCGGAAAGTAAAATAGTATTTATAATGTTTGAGTTTTTATCTAAATACTTGGCAACAGAAACAAACGACAACATTAAAACAGCTCTAACAACCGAAATTGACATTCCACACAATAGTGCATAAGTCCAAAGAAGTAATAATATTGAAAGCAAGCTCAAAAAAGCCAATCTTTTATCTTGGCTAAACGGAAATAGAAAAGCCAAAAACAAATAAATTATTCCAACATGCAAACCGGAAACCGCTAAAAAATGCATACTCCCCGTAGCGCTAAAAGCCGACTTCATCTGAAAAGACAATTCGGACCTATCCCCCAACAGAATAGCACTTGCAAAACCGTACTCATCTTCTGTTAATTGGGTGTTTTTCAAGCGCAACAAGAGCTCTGTTCTTAAATTTCGAACCTTTTTTAAGAAAAAATTTAACTCTCTATGATCTACTATTTCATAATCCGTTTCGTTTAAAAATAAATAATGGCCAATATTCTTTCTTTTTAAAAAAGCTTTATAATTAAACTGATTAGGATTTTTTGGTGAATCAAATTCTAAGGGAAACTTTTTTAACAACAAAACATCTCCTCTAGAAATCGGATTACTATTCTCTTTCTTGCAATAAATCAATAGCCTTCCACTAGTTTTAATCTCATCTACAGATTTTACTTGAGCTAAAATTTGAAAGCTATTTTCTTTCTCTTGAGGATAATCAATAATATCAACTAAATAAACAGAGTTCTCATTTGCAAAATTCAGGAAGTAATCACTTCTATTATCACTAAAAGAAAAATGACTTAAAACAATGGCCAACTGAAAGACCAATAAAACAAGAGCAAAACCATAAACCCATCGAAACCCATACGATTTTTTTGATATGCTAAAAAGAAGAACTAATAAATTTAAAAAAGAAGAAAAAAATAAAAAATTACTAAAAAACAATGTAGACTCATAGAGTGTTACACCCAAAATAAAAGGCAATGCAAACTGCAACAACGGAACAGATTTCCAATTAATTTTCACGGCTTTATGTAAGTAAAAAATTTAAACTTTAAGGATAGCTTGAGCTACTTTAAAACAAGAGTTTTCATCTCCCAATTGATTTATTATATTTTGATATTGCTCTTGAACATTATTTTTATTTTCCTTTTTAAGAATCGTCTTTAACTCCTCAGTCAATCGATCTTTGTTACAGTCGTTCTGAATCAATTCGCTCACCACTTTTTTGTCCGCAATAAGATTTACCAACGATATGTACTTAACTTTAACTAGCAATTTAGCAAAAAAGTAAGAAAAGAAAGAAGTTTTATAACACACCACCTGAGGAACCATTAAAATAGCAGCTTCTAAAGTAGCTGTACCAGAAGTAACTAATGCAGCTTTGGCACCTTGCAATACTTCGTAAGTTTTATTATTTGAAATAGGTAATATAGAATTACCACTTAACGACCTATAAAAATCTAAATCTATAGACGGAGCTCCAGCAATTACAAACTGGTATTCATCAAATTCCTTACATACTTCAAGCATGATAGGCAACATTTTTCTTATCTCTTGTTTTCTACTTCCAGGAAGTAAAGCAATAACAGGCTTTTCAAATTCTAATTTTTTTTCTTTCTTGTGTAATAACTCATCCATCAAAGGATGGCCATAAAAAGAAGACTGCAAACCACACTTATCAAAAAATTCTTTTTCGAAAGGAAGAATAGGAATAAGTAAATCAACATATTTTTTCAAGCTTTTAACTCTAGACTTTTTCCAAGCCCAAACCTGAGGAGTGATGTAGTAAACCACTTTTATGGAATGTTTTTTAGCAAACTTTGCCATTTCCATATTAAAACCAGGATAATCAATCAAAACAATCACATCAGGACAATATTCTAAAATATCGTTTTTAACTAAAGTAAAATTTTTACGTATGGTATTTATGTTTTTTATCACTTCATAAAAACCCATAAAGGCTAAATCTTTATAGTGCTTTACTAAATGCAAGCCAGCATCGGCCAACTTATCACCTCCAAAGCCTCTAAAAGAAGAATTAACATCTAACTCTTTCAAATGAGATATTAACTTGGAAGCATGTAAATCTCCTGAAGCCTCGCCGCTTATGAAATAATATTTTTTCAAAATAAAAAGTTAATTAAGTAAACAGCTATTACAACAATAAAGGTAGAGAATAAAATACCTTGAGATGGTTCGTACCTATTCATTCTTAAAAAAAGAAAAAAGGGTGCAAGATTAAACAAAGTGCAAAGACTGATTACATGGGTATGAACCCCCAATACTTGCAACTGTATAAAAGTAGAATAAACATCGCTTTCAAGAATTATAATAGCATAAACGGTGAACGATAATAGAGGTATAATAAGACCTAGTATAGCACCTCTCCAAAACAACTTACTTCGAATCATAATTCTATATTTTTTAAAGTTTCTAAGGTTTTGTATGCTGTAAAATCGAACTGAACAGGAACAATAGAAACATATCCGTTATCCAAAGCCCACTCATCAGTATCTGGACTATTATCGTGGTTAACAAAAGATCCTTTCATCCAATAGTAATCGCTATTATCGTCAGCAGGAACAAACTTTTCCTGCCAATTAGAATTTGATTGTCGGCAAAACTTATATCCTTTAATCTGAGAAGCTGGCAATTTAGGAATATTAACATTTAAACATAAAGTCTCTTTCTTTTGAAGCACCATAGCAACTATCTTGGCCAAAAGCTGCTTACAGGCACTAAAATCTGCATCTTCGCTATGATCTAGCAATGAAAACCCTATGGAAGGAATTCCGTGCATATAACCCTCTATTGCTGCGGCCATAGTTCCAGAATAAATAACATTTATAGACGAGTTAGAACCATGATTAATCCCAGAAAGAATAATATCAGGCTTTTTATCCATTAACATATTTAAGCCCATTTTCACACAATCGACAGGAGTTCCGGTACAAGAATATTTAGTTAAGGAATCTGTCTTTAATAAAAAGTTTTTTCCAAAAGGTTTTTCTAAAGTAATGGCGTGGCTTTTGCCAGACTGAGGCCCATCAGGAGCAACTACAAATACATCTCCAAAAGTTTGGGCAATTTCAATAAGTGCTAAAATTCCTTTAGAATTTACACCGTCATCGTTAGTGACAAGAATGAGAGGTCGAGACATTAATAATAATTTATTTAACACAAATTTATTAAAACAATTGGTTGAACTTATTAATTTTGCATTTAGTATGAAAAAAATTAAAACAGTCAAAAAAAAATACTCTGCTAAAACCATTGCGTTTTTCTTAAATCTTTTTCCGCCTTTATTTTTTAATCGGATTATAATTAAAAAAGTAAATAATGCATTTTCTAATTTAGAAATAGTAATTAAGTATTCTTGGATGAATAGAAATATCCAGAAGTCTATTTTTGGAGGAACCATCTTTTGTGCTTTCGATCCTTTCTTTGCTATAATGTATTGGCAAGCTTTTTCTAAACTAAACTTCCCTATGGAGGTGTGGGTTAAAAGTGCTGATATAAATTATTTAAAACCCGCCAAGTCAGACCTGTTCATTAATTTCAAAATTGAAGACACTGACATTCAAAATGCAATCGATCATTTGAAGGATAATTATAAATACGAAGTCTACCATAATGTTAAGGCTTACGACAAAACAGGTGAAGCATACGCTGAAGCAAGAATCCTGATATACATCAGAAACTCTAATGAATTTGATATCAGTCACTTATAAAAAATGTTGCTTTTTTTAAGTAAAAAGACTCTATATTAAGAAATAATTATCTAAATTTGTAATTCCCATTAGGGAGAGGGAAGTAAGTTTTTTCATGGCTTTAAGGGGCTGCCCGAGTAGAAGTACTCGGGCAGCTTTTTTTTATGGCCATTAGTTCCAAAAAAACGTTAATATTGTAAAAACAAACATTATTATTATGAAACAAATTAACCTAACTGTATTAGCTCTATTTATGGGCTTATTGGCATTAGCACAACAATCAGATTCAGACGCTATTATTGGAAGTTGGTACAACCAAGAAAAAGATGGTGTAGTAGAAATTTATAAGTCTGGAGATACTTACAGTGGTAAAATCACATGGATGGAAAATCCTAACGATGAAAACGGAAGCCCTAAGGTTGACAACCTAAACCCAGAAAAAGACTTACAATCAAGACCTAGAATGGGAATGGAAATCATGAATAACTTCAAATTAGATGAAGACAAAACATGGAGCAATGGAGAAATATACGATCCTAAAAGTGGAAAAACATATAGCGGAACCATTACATTAAAAGGAGAAAACACTCTTGACTTAAGAGGATATGTAGGTTTTCCAATATTCGGAAGAACAGCTGTCTGGACAAGAAAATTTGATTAATATTTTAATCAAATAAATTTCTGGAATAGCTTATCTTTGCACCAAAATTTGCAGGATGCTGAATACTATAGAAGAAGCTATTGAAGATATTAAATTAGGAAAAATTATCATTGTTGTCGACGACGAAGACAGAGAGAATGAAGGTGATTTTTTAGCTGCAGCCGATATGGTTACGCCAGAAATGATAAATTTCATGGCTATACACGGAAGAGGGCTTATTTGCGCACCTATAATCGAAGACCGATGCGAAGAGCTGGGTCTTGAGCTAATGGTGGGTAAAAACACAGCAGAATACGAAACTCCTTTTACAGTTTCAGTAGACTTAATCGGAAACGGATGTACTACAGGCATCTCTGCTAGTGACAGATCTAAAACTATAAAAGCCTTAGTTGACCCTAACACAAACCCCGAAATACTCGGTAAACCAGGACATATATTTCCGTTAAAAGCTAGAAAAGGTGGGGTCTTGAGAAGAGCTGGCCATACAGAAGCTGCCATTGACCTAGCAAGATTAGCAGGTTTATACCCTGCAGGCGTTATTGTTGAAATCATGAACGATAACGGAACAATGGCTAGAATGCCAGAGCTTATCGAAATAGCTAAAAAGCACCAACTTAAAATAGTTACCATTAAAGATTTGATTGAATACCGACTTCAAAACGAATCTTTAATTAAAAAAGAAGTAGATGTAAAACTGCCAACCTTAATTGGCGATTTCGAATTACACGCTTTTCGTCAGTTAACAAACGATCAACTTCACCTTGCTCTAGTTAAAGGGGAATGGACAGAAGACGAATCAGTTATGGTTAGAGTTCACTCTTCTTGTATTACAGGAGACATATTCGGGTCATGCAGATGCGATTGTGGCCATCAACTCGATGCAGCCATGAAAATGGTTGAAAAAGAAGGAAAAGGAGTTATTGTTTACATGAATCAGGAAGGAAGAGGAATTGGTCTACTCAACAAATTAAAAGCATACAAACTACAAGAGCAAGGTAGAGATACCGTTCAGGCAAATGAGGAACTTGGCTTTAAAGCTGACTCAAGAGACTATGGCGTAGGTGCTCAAATTATAAGACACTTAGGACTAAAGAAAATCAAGTTGATGAGTAATAATCCTCAAAAAAGAACAGGACTAATTGGCTATGGCATTGAAGTAGTCGAAAATATATCTATCGAAATCGAATCTAATCAACATAACGATTTTTATCTTAAAACTAAAAGAGATAAAATGGGCCATACACTGTTCAAGTTAGATGGAAAATAAGTCTATTACCATATTAGGAATCGAATCTTCTTGTGACGACACAAGTGCGTCTATTATACAAGATGGTTACATTCTTTCCAATATTATAGCAAACCAAGATGTACATCAAAAATATGGAGGAGTTGTTCCAGAACTAGCATCTAGAGCCCATCAACAAAATATTATCCCTGTTGTTGACAAAGCCATTAAAGATGCTGGAATAAAAAAAGAAGATATTGATGCTGTAGCATTTACAAGAGGACCAGGACTTCTAGGCTCTCTTTTAGTTGGGGTTTCTTTCGCAAAATCATTTGCATTAGCACAAAACATTCCTATCATTGAAGTGAATCATATGCAAGGACATATTCTTGCTCATTTCATTAAAGAGAAAACAAATGAAAACCACTCCCCTGACTTTCCTTTTTTATGCCTAACCGTTTCTGGCGGCCATACTCAAATAGTAAAAGTAAACGATTATCTGAGTTTTGAACTATTAGGCGAAACAATAGACGACGCTGCTGGCGAAGCCTTTGACAAATCAGCTAAAATACTAGGACTACCTTATCCTGGAGGACCATTAATAGACAAATACGCAAAAGAAGGAAATAAAACTGCTTTCACCTTCGGAAAACCTAAGGTAAAAGAACTAGATTTTAGCTTTAGTGGTTTAAAAACAAGCATACTATACACTATTCAAAAACAGCAAAAACTGAACCCCAAATTCATAGAAGAAAACCTTAACGACTTATGCGCTTCTATTCAACACTCTATAGTGACTATTTTAATAGAAAAAATAGTTAAAGCAAGCGAGCAAACAGGAATATCACAAATCGCAATTGCTGGAGGGGTATCAGCAAATTCTAGCTTAAGAAATTCTCTTAAAGAATTAGAAAATACTCATAGTTTAAAAACCTACATACCCCCTTTCTCTTACTGCACCGACAATGCTGGAATGATTGCTATAACCGGGCATTTCAAATACTTAAAAAAAGAATTTTGTCATCAGGGAGTCACACCAAAATCTAGAATGGCTATCTAAAGCACTAGATGATAGCTTCTAGGTCATTTATTTTATCTAAATTAGATTACTTAAACTTTATAAAAATGAGACAGTTCATCCTTACACTATCTATTGCCCTAACTTTTTTGGCTCCACATACTCAAGCAACATTTTTGTTTGAAAACGAAGAATGGACTCTTATTTCGGGCCAAACTTCTGAAGGTATGCTAGGATGTACAGACTCCACAGGATTAACATACGATGTTGGTTCTGAATTATTTATAAATGATTGCGAGTATATAATATGTGAGCAGGATGATAACTGGTCGGATACTATGACAGTAGACGATTGTTTTAACATAGGATGTATAGCAGGAGCATGTGTAGATGTGTCTTTATTCGGACAAGAAGGAACCTACTCCTCTATAGAAGATTGCCAATTAGAATGTGGCAATAGTACAGAATTAGCTTTCGAATGTGTGCTAGATGCTTGCGTAGACATAGGCCAGTTCGGACAAGAAGGATCCTATTCTACTATTGAAGAATGCCAAGAAAGTTGCGGAGAACAATTACCATACGAATGCCTCTTTGGTACTTGTGTAGATATATCCGAATTCGGACAAGAAGGATCTTACTCATCGGAGGAACAATGCATAGAAGATTGTCAAGCTGTTGCAGGAGAACCTTCTTTTGAATGCATCGCAGGCATGTGTATTGACATAGGTCAATTCGGACAGGAAGGATCTTACGATAGTTTAGGAGAATGTGAGAAATCGTGTCAGTCAAATAACGAATCTCCTTCCTACGAATGTGTTGCTGACATGTGTGTTGACGTAGGTCAATTCGGACAAGAAGGATCATATGACAATCTTGAAGAATGCCAAATTATATGTGAAGGTGCGCCAGCATCTGTTCAAGAATATTCTTCAAACATAACAATTGCGCCAAATCCTTTTAGTAATTACACTCAAATTTATAGCAATAACATAGTTATAAGCTATAACCTTTTCGACCTTAATGGAAGAAAAGTTAAAAGCCAAATTATAAATAACAATAGTTTTAAATTAGATAAAGACCTTCTGCCACTAGGAATGTATTATTTAGAAATTGTTTCAGAAAAAGGGCAATCATTTAACAAGCTAATTATTAAATAAATTAGTCGCTTAAAAGAAAACACCATAGACATAAATTTGTACTTTTGTATAACATTTACAAACAATAAGTTATACAAAGATATATGTCGCATTTTCAATTAAAGAAAGAACAGTTTTTAAAAACGGATATACATACGATTTGGGATTTTGCCTCCTCTCCTGCCAACCTAAAGGAGATTACTCCTGATCACATGCTATTTCATATTACCTCTGAAGGATTAGCCGAAAAGATGTATCCCGGAATGATTATTACTTATGTGGTAAGTCCGTTGTTAGGCATCAAAATGAATTGGGTTACCGAAATAACACAAGTAAAAGACAAGCATTTCTTTATTGACGAACAAAGAGTTGGCCCTTATGCTTTATGGCATCACCAACATTTTTTCGAAGAAAAAGATGGTGGTGTTTTAATGACTGATATCATCACATACAAACCACCATTTGGTATCTTAGGAGATATTGCAAACTTCTTATTTATAAAAAAACAACTCGATTCAATATTCGACTACCGTTTTAAAGTAATGGATAAAAAATTCAATCAATAAAAATGAAACGACCCTGGAATATAATTTCTCCAACGGTTTATAGCCTAGTATCTTACGATAGCGACAACAAGCTAAATATGAATATCTGCACTTATGTAAGTGCCATAAGCATGCAGCCTAAGATGTATAGTATTGCGATTGACTACAATACTTTAAGCTATCAGAATCTGAAAGAAAGCTCGGAACCTGTAGTCTTACAATTGCTAAGCTTAGAGAACAGTAAAGTTGTAAGAAAACTAGGTAAGTCTTCAGGGTTCAAAACAAACAAAGAAGAATACCTTAGAAAAAAGGATTTGTTAAGCAGCTACAAAAACCATCAAATACTAAAAGACATTAACGGACTTGTTGTTTTGAAAAAAAATAAGGTTGTCGAAGATCTCGGAGATCATGCCTTATTTATTTTCGATGTTGTAGGCTATAAAACATTTAGTGAAAAAGCCTGTTTAAGCTTTCAAGACCTAGTAGACCAAAAAATTATTCTATAAAAAAAAAGCGAATCAATGATTCGCTTTTTTAAAATATAGAGATTCGATTTTCTTAAATTAATTAACAAATCTTTTAATACTACAGCCAACAGCTTTAGTCTTAGAAACTTCAATTTCTTTTCCTTGTGATAAAGAAGAAATTGCGTCTTTCAAATAAAAATTTTCTACTTTGTCAGCAGAATCATAATTATCATCAATAGCTCCTTTATAAACCAACACTTTTTCGGAATTAAACAAGAATATATGTGGTGTTGTTTTAGCTCCAAACGAATTAGCTAACCGACTTGCCTTATCTATTACGTAAGGAAATTTATAGTCCATTTTTTGGGAATGTTTTTGCATAGCCTCAAAAGAATCTTCATTATCTCTTTTCTTGGCGTTAGAATTAACATAAACCATGTCAACATCGTTAGTTTTACACCACTTTTCTACCATTTTGTATCTGTCTTCCCACTTAACAACAAAAGGACAAGTATTGCAGGTAAAAATAACTAACAAACCTTTTTGAGAAAAATGATCTTTAAGCTGATACTTAGCCTCTTCAACACTGGTTAAGCTAAGCTCAATTGAAGGACATTTTTGGCCGATTTCTAAAGTCGGATAGTTCTGAGCAAATGCAAAAGAAACCAACAAGCATAAACTAATAATTAGATGAATTTTTTTCATTTTTTTTTATTTTAAATGTGATGTACAATTTATGATAATATTATCAAAAAAACAGACTAATATACGTATATTGTACTTCTGATTTACAAATCATTACTATGAACCCTAAAATCATACTTAGAATAATTGTAATCTTGCAATCATTAATTTGTTTTTCTACATTGATTTTCAGCGATTTTTACATCGATGAAATATCAAAAAAATACGATGCTGAGCCTACTACTATAGTTACTCATTTGTATTTCATATTAATAGCGTTATCTTTTGCTCTTACTAACATAACTTTATTTGGTTCTTTCTTAAATAACAAAGGAGCAAGAGTGATACTATTAGGAGTTACTATAGGATCTTCTATTATTTTAATCACCTTGTTAGCATTCTTTTTTGCTACTCCTTTCCGTACTCCTGCATTTATATTATTCATACTATTGTGCATCACGGTTCTTTCTTTCATCTATTGTCAAAAAACTAAACACGATTTTTTAGATTAGTCGTCTTTTTTCATAGCTTTGAGTTTAAATAAACTTAAATACTATGAAAAAAAAATTACTACTTATTAGCTTGTGCTGTAGCCAATTGTTATGGTCTCAAGAAACCCCAAACGAATGGGAGTCTGGCGGAACTAGCCGCATCAACTTCTCTCAACTAAACCTAACCAACTGGTCCGCTGGGGGTCAAAACTCAATTAACGCAAACTCCTTAATTAGCCTACATGCTAATAGAAAAAGAGAAAAAAGCCTGTGGGAAAATTTTCTTGAAATTGGTTACGGAATCAATCTACAAGGAGAAAGCGAGTCTTGGATAAAGACGGATGACAAAATTGACTTCACCTCTAAGTACGGATATGTAGCCAGCAAAAAATGGAGTTACGCTGCTTTATTCAACTTCAAAACACAATTTAGCGACGGATATAACTACCCCAACGATAGTATTAAAATATCAGGACTGTTTGCTCCTGCTTATATTCTAGAGTCTATCGGTTTCGATTACCAAACAGAAAGCGGTTTTAGCTGCTATATCTCTCCTGCAACTATTAAGATTACGGTGGTAGGAAATCAAGACCTTAGCAACAGCGGTGCTTTTGGAGTACAGCCAGCAAAACTAGACGATCTAGGAAACATCGAAATTGAAGGTGAAAATACCCGAACAGAATTTGGAGGCTATATAAGAGCCTATTACAAGAAAGAAATAGTAAAGAACATAAATGTAAACTCTAAAGTAGAACTTTTTGCTAACTACCTAGAAAGCCCTTTGTATGTAGATGTTAACTGGGAGTTGTTGCTAGCTTTTAAAGTAAACAAGTTTATATCTGCTTCTTTATCTACCCAATTAATATATGATCACGACATTCTGATTGATAAAGACAATAACGGAGACGGAATAACAGACGTTAGCGAAGCAGCTACTCAGTTTAAAGAAGTATTCGGAATAGGATTAGCTTATACCTTTTAGAAAAACCATTTTATCCAACATTAAAAAAGCCCCTTAAATAAGGGGCTTTTTTAATGTTAAATATTTATATAAACTATTGAGTAATTACCGTGAACATAAACTCTGAATCAAAGCGGAATAAATCAGACTCGCCATTATCGGAGTCTCCGATATATACTCTAAAGTTACTAGTACCCTGGCTTCCATAAGTAATAATCGGTGCATCGTTTCTACTCCCCGCCTGACTAGCTACCGTTAGCTGAATGATATAATTGGCATTTGCCATTGTTGAACTAAAATTAATTCGATAATCTCCAGTACCTATCTTGGTTACAGTAAAACCACTACCACCAAGAATAGTTCCAGCGGAATTTATCCTTCCAGCATGAGAAATAGAGGGGCCACTACTTCCAAACGAACTAGCAGGAAGCGATCTTAAGTTACCACTTCCATCAACAGTAACTACCCTATCGTAAGTAGCATTTCCATTAGTTGATGGCACAGAAGTAATTCTTGCTCCACCAACAACGTGTAATTTTTGAGATGGTGAAGTAGATCCTATACCAACATTACCTCGAAAATAGGAAAGGCCATCACTTCCACGAATACTAGAAAGTAAAGTACCTGAAGTGTTTTCAAAGATAAAACCATTAGTAGCACCATTTTGAACTCTAAAACGAATAGCATGAGCATTAAAGCCAGCTCCAGCTGGAGCAGAACCACCAGACAAGGATTTTGTAGTACCAGACTGCCCCATATAAATACCCCATGCAGAATTGTTATTACTCCACATATAAATACCCCTTCCAGTTCCTCCATCCTGTGATCCTTGAACTACAAATCTACCTCCAGTAGTATTTCTAAATGTACCAGTAACATCGAGAGTTTCTTTTCATTTGAGCGGCTATATTTACACCATCTTCTATTACTACTACTTTCATTGACAACTTGATTATAAGGTTTCTATTAAAGGTAATTTAACTATGAAATGCTCATCTGTTTTATCAATTTCTACTGTAAAATTATTTAACAATTCGTATCGTTCGACTATACTTTTTAAACCTGTTTTAGTAGAAACAATTGTTTTTTTAAATTGTAAATTATTTTTAATCGTTACAGTACGATTTGAATTATCATTAGATATTTGAATTAGCAAAGGACTTCTAGAACTTGAGGAATTATGTTTAACCGCATTTTCAACTAACATCTGAAGACTCAAAGTAGGAACTTGCAAATGCATACATTCTTGGCTAACATCAACACTTAATTGCAAAGCCTCACCATAATTAGATTTAAGAATTGAAACATATGTTTCAACGAATTCCAATTCACTACTTAAATTAGTTAAGACTTCATCATTATGAGTCAATAAATATCTGTAAGCATCAGAAAATCGATTTAAAAAATCTAAAGCTTCTTCTTTATTTGTTTCGATTAATGAAGACAAATTACTTAAAGCGTTAAACATAAAATGTGGAGACAATTGTCTTTTCAATAAATGTAAATGACTCTTCACATTTTCTATTTCTAAACTTTGATTCAAATTGGATTGCTTTTGCCAAACAACAATGTAATAGGACAACTCGTAGTACAATGTAAAAATAATTGCAGCCGACAAGCCAACATAAATATTACTAATAATTAATTCACTAAAATCCAGAACATTTAAGATGTATTTATACCACAAAAACAGCAGAAAAACCATCATCAATAACGAAATCAAAATAAGTGCAAAAAGCTGAAAAACAAGTCTCAATGCTATCGTTGAATAATTCTTAAGCTTTCTTCTTAAAAAACGTAAAAAGAATCGATTCACTTCAAACAACAAGACAACAGCAAAAACAGTAAATAAATAAGGATAATTCATGAAAAATATATCCTCATCTACACCATCGGGCACAACATCAGTAAGCAAAGGAGTTATTAAACCCACAAATGGCACAACCATTAATCTAAACCACAAATCTTTCTTTGTGTTTAATAAATTGAATTTTAATATTGTTCTCATTCGTTAATGTAACAAATTTACTATTTATGATATTTTCAAAAGTCGAGACAACAAGTGTTTACCAACTGGAAATGCAGTTTCATCCAATCAAAACACATATTCGTCGATATTTACGACTGCGTTCATCATTTTAAGACTTAAAAAAAGAAGGTTTTCTATCTTGATTTCGAGTTAAAGCTACAAGAATATTTAACAAAAACAAAAGTATATAGTTTCTAATCACAAAGCCGTTCAATAATTATTAAAAAGTCATAAATTTGCACCAATCATTTTTGATTACAACTTTGATAATAGTATGAAAGCAAAAAAAGCAGTTCTAATAGTTAATTTAGGAACACCAGACAGTCCGAAAACAAATGATGTAAGAAGTTATTTGTTTCAATTCTTAAACGACAAAAGAGTTATAGACTTACCTTGGATACTTAGGAAAGTTCTTGTAAACGGAATTATTGTTCCTTTTAGAGCTCCTAAATCAGCTAAAATTTATAAAGAAGTGTGGACAGATAAAGGTTCGCCTATCATATATCATACTAAAGAATTATGCCACAAGTTAAGTGAAAAGCTTGGGAGTGAGTACCATGTAGATTACGCAATGAGGTACAAAAACCCTTCTCTTAAAAAAACCTTAGAAAGTTGGAAAGAACATAACTTTGAACAGATCATGATCCTTCCTTTATTCCCTCACTACGCATCGGCAACAAATGGTTCTGTCATAGAGCAAGCGATGGATGTAATAAAAAAATGGTGGGTTATTCCAGAACTTAATTTCTTGCCTCAATTTTACGACCAAGATTTCTTCCTAGACGGATTTAAAGAAAATGGACTAAAACATAATTTAAATGATTATGAACACATTTTATTTAGCTTTCACGGATTGCCAGAAAGGCATGTAAATAAAGTTTATAACGAAGGCCTTTGCAAAGATAATGATTGTGAGCACGGAATAAATGAGGCCAATATCTTTTGCTACAAAGCCACTTGCTACGAAACAGTTTTACTTCTAGCAAAGAGACTAGGAATAAAAGAGAGTGATTATAGCGTTGGCTTTCAATCTAGACTTGGAAGTGGATGGATAGAGCCCTTTTCAGACGAAATCATTATCGAAAAAGCAAAACAAGGAATTAAAAAAATGTTAGTCTTCTCACCAGCCTTTGTTGCTGACTGCTTAGAAACAACCATTGAGATTGGAGTAGAATACCAGGAGTTATTTGAAGAACATGGAGGAGAGAAGATTCAACTGGTAGAAAGTTTAAATTCTAGCGACATTTTTGTAAATGGATTAGAACAAATGATATTAAAACGAAGTAATTAAAACAACTTCCTTTATGAAAGAAAATTTTTGCAGTATAGGAATTAGTCATTGGAATTGTCCTTTAGAAGTTAGAGAACTCTTTAGCATAAATAGGGATCAATCAAAGCAACTTATTGAGGAATGCACTAGCTATGGTGTCCCTTCAATATTTACTATTTCTACATGTAACAGAACACAGCTTTTCGCTTTCAACGGCAATGTTCATCAACTAAAAAAATTATTTGTAAAACACACAGGAAATCATTCTGATGAATTTGAAAAATATGGAAAGATTTTAGAAGGAGATCAAGCAATTGATCAACTATTTTCTATAAGCACAGGTATTGATTCTCAGATATTAGGAGATTTGCAAATCTTTTTTCAACTTAAAGAAGGAATTAAACAAGCAAAAAAACTAAATGCTATTAACGGCATAATGGATAGATTGCTACAATTTGTATTTCAAGCAAACAAAGAAGTGCAGTCTTTTACAAGTATTAGCAAGGGAGCTGCTTCTGTAGCCCATGCTTCTGTTTTAAAAATCAAGAAAGAAATGAAAACTCTTGAGGACAAAAAGGTATTACTTTATGGTGCTGGAGAAATTGGAGAAAGAACGTTAGAAAACTTAAGAGATCTGCCACTAAAGAAACTGACCGTAGTTAACAGAACATTAGAAAAAGCTAAGAAAATTGCTAAGAAAAATGGGGCTAGCTATTGTAATGTGGAAGATTTAAATAATGAAATTAATTCGAGTGATATAATCATAGTCGCTACAGGAGCAAGCACTCCTACTATTACTAGAAAAAACATAAAGCGTAACCAAAACAAGAAACTATTTATTGACCTTTCTGTACCAAGAAATATTGATTCTAAAATATCAGAATTCGAAAATATCCAATTGGTAGATATGGATATGCTGAATGCTGAAGCTGACCAAACTTTAAATCAAAGAAAGAAAGAAATACCTAAGGCTAAAACCATTATCAATCTTCACAAATTAGAGTTCGAAGATTGGCTAAAGCTTCATATACTAGGACCATACATAAAAAAATTAGAATCGACTTTCGAACAAGAAAAGTCAGAAGAAATTGAAAAACACAAAGGAAAATATACAAAGGAAGAATTAGAGAAGGTTACCCCTTTAATAAACAGTATAATCAAAAAAATTAGCAGCAAAAACATTGCCTATCTCAGAAAAAGGTATCGATACAACGATGACATTCTAGAAATAATCCAAGAAATGTATAATTTAGACTAATCATGCACATAAAAATTGGCACAAGAAAAAGTAAATTAGCATTATGGCAAGCATATCATGTTGAAGAGAAGCTTAAACATTTAGGTCATACTACAGAGATAGTTAAAATGGTTTCTGAAGGGGATAAAGTTTTAGACACCCCACTGCCTCTAATGGGCGGAAAAGGTGTGTTTACTAAAGTTCTGGATGACGCCTTACTTGAAGAAAAAGTGGATATCGCTGTTCACTCTTTCAAAGATATCCCTACTGAAACAGATGAGCTGCTTCAAGTTTCCTCTATTTTGGAAAGAGAAGATCCTTTAGACGCCTTAGTTTGCAGAGATAATCTTGACTTTTTACAAAATGAAAACGCTACGATTGCAACTTCGAGTACTAGAAGAAAAGCTCAATGGTTAAGCAAATACCCCAACCATACAATTGTGGATATTAGAGGAAATGTTCCTACAAGAATCGAAAAATTAAAAAATAGCGACTGGGATGCTACAATTTTAGCCTGTGCAGGATTGATTCGACTTGATCTTCAGAAAGAAATCGATCAGTCCTTAGACTGGATGATAGGCGCGCCTGCCCAAGGTGCAGTTGCCATAATGTCTTTGAAAAAGAATGTAGAATTAAATAAGGTTTTAGAGTCTGTAAACGATCAGGACACAGCAATGTGCACCAACATTGAAAGAGACTTTCTTAACCGTTTAAACGGAGGCTGCTCCTCTCCTGTTGGCGCATATGCATATATTGAAAATGATCAAATCTTTTTCACTGCTATTGCATTAAATGAAAACGGATCAGATGAAATAAGAATAGAGCTTTGTGAAAACGTCGAAGACGGAAAAGATTTAGGAGTAAAAGCAGCAAAAATTGCAATTAATCAAGGGGCTCAAAATCTAATAAAATAAGCTGCGATGGGAATTATAAAAAAACGCTTATTGTTTTTAAATTCTATTTCAGAGGAATTGAAAGATTATTCCAATAAAATCGAAAGCCATTGTATACCTCTAATTAAGACAAGTTCTAATAAAATAAATCCAAAAGACTACGACACCAAAATGCCTTGGGTAATTACTAGTCAATCCGCAGCAAAAGTTATTACAGAATTCCCAAAATTATCAGATAAAATTTATACTGTTGGCCAAAGAACAGCCTCACATTTTAAAGATGCTATTTTTCCAGAAATTAACACCGCCCTTGAGCTTGCCAAATTAATTGAAAGGAATAACGAAAAAAAAGTTGTCTTTTTTTGCGGAAATAAAAGAAGAGATGATTTACCCAACTACTTAAATTCAATAGAAATTGAAGTAAAAGAAGTAGTAGTTTATGATACTGAAATTATAGATAAAAACGTAAATTTGCTTGATTATGATGCTTTAGCATTTATGAGCCCTAGCTCAGTGAATGCAATGGCAAATAAAAATGGTTTTGGGAATTTACCTTGTTTTGCGATAGGCAAAACTACAGGAGAAGCCTTAAACCAACATAATCAAAATTATAAATTAAGTGACGAACCTAATGCAGCAAGCATAATTGAAGCTGTTGAATATTTTTTTAAATAAATGGAACAATTCCCAGAATTAAAAAACGACCTTTTATTAAGAGCTTTAAAAGGCGAACAAGTAGAAAGACCTCCGGTATGGATGATGCGTCAAGCTGGTAGATTTCTTCCGGACTATAGAGTTTTAAAAGAAAAATACTCTTTTTTTGAGCGTTGTCAGTCACCCGAATTAGTTTCAGAGATAACCATAATGCCAATTGATCAAGTAGGTACAGATGCTGCTATTTTATTTTCAGATATTTTGGTAATACCTCAAGCCTTAGGATACGAGGTTCAAATGATTGCACAAAAAGGACCATTTTTACCTAAAACCGTAAAGAGTTTAAAAGACGCTAAAAACATTATTGTACCAGATGCTAGTGATAAATTATCCTATGTAATGGAGGCAATTAAATTAACACGCCACAATCTTAATGGTAAAGTTCCATTAATCGGTTTTGCGGGCGCTCCATTTACTGTTCTTTGCTATATGGTACAAGGACAAGGATCTAAAGATTTTTCTCAAGCAAAAGCCTTCTGTCATCAAGAAAAAGAAGCTGCTCATTTATTGCTGCAGAAAATAACGACTTTGACTATTGATTATTTGAACGAACAAATAAAAGCAGGTGCTCAAGCAGTTCAACTATTTGATTCGTGGGCTGGATTGCTTTCTCCACAAGATTTTAATGAATTTGCACTTCCATACATTAAGCAAATTATGGAAAAAGTGGAAGGAGCTCCTACCATTATATTTGCTAAAGGAGCTTGGTACGCTATTAAAGACTTAGTTGACACTGGATGTAATGCTATTGGAGTGGACTGGGTATTAACACCAAAACAAGCTAGAAATTTAGCTGGATCAGATGTAACCCTTCAAGGAAATTTTGACCCTTCTTGGTTATTCGCTCCTCACAAAGAGATTGAACGATTAACTATCAAAATGATTGATGAATTTGGCAAAGACAAATACATCGCTAATCTTGGTCACGGAATATTACCAAACGTACCAGTAGAAAATGCTAAAACATTCATAAATACTATTAAAAATTACAGAGGATAATGTCTATTAAATCAACTTTTGAAAATCATATTTTTAAGCTACAAGACAAAATTTGTCAGGAACTTGAAAATATTGATGCAAAAGCAAAGTTTAAAGAAGATAAGTGGGAAAGAGAAGAAGGTGGTGGCGGTAAAACACGCATCATCAGAAATGGTAATTTAATAGAAAAAGGTGGTGTGAATACTTCTGTTGTTTACGGAGAACTTCCAGACTTATTTAAGAAAAAATTTAAAACGGAAGAGGCAACTTTTTATGCTTGTGGGATTTCTTTAGTCATCCATCCTTTCAGTCCAAAAATACCAACTGTGCATGCGAATTGGAGGTATTTTGAAATGTATGATAAAAATAATAAGCTTCAATCTTCCTGGTTTGGAGGTGGCAGCGATCTAACCCCCTACTATTTAGACGATGATGATGCCCGTCATTTTCATCAAACCAATAAAGATGCTTGCGATCTTCATCACCAAGAATACTATCCTACTTTTAAGAAAGCATGTGATGAATATTTTTACAATTCCCACAGACAAGAATCTAGAGGTATTGGAGGAATATTTTTCGATTACCTAAAAGAAGACAAACAGTTTAGCATGAATGATCGCCTTAACTTTGCCATAAGTTCTAGCAACTCTTTTTTAGATGCATACCTTCCTATTGTAAAAAAGCATGAAAAAGAAAACTATAGCGAAGAACAAAAAGTTTGGCAAGAAATACGCAGAGGAAGATACGTTGAGTTTAATTTATTACATGATCGAGGAACTCATTTTGGAATAAAAACAAATGGCAGAACCGAATCTATTTTAATGAGTTTACCTTCTACAGTAAGATGGGAATACAACCATCATCCTGAGGCTGGCAGTGAGGAAGAAAAACTAATAAAAGTGTTAAAACATCCTAAAGACTGGGTTTAATTTTAAAAATATGAGTTTCCCTTATAATAGAAATAGAAGATTAAGAAAAGACAGTTCAATAAGAGCAATGGTTCAAGAAAACCGGCTTCTCCCTAGCAATTTTATTGTGCCTTTATTTGTTATGGAAGGCCAAAATACAAAAGAAGAAATTTCTTCAATGCCTGGCTACTTCAGATATACTATCGATTTATTAATCGAAGAAGCTAGAGAATGCTTTCAATTAGGAATAAAATCGGCTCTTATTTTTGCTAAAGTAGAAAATGATTTAAAAGATAATTCTGGCAATGAAGCATTAAATCCTGATGGCTTAATGCAACGTTCAATAAAAGCATTAAAAGAGAATGTGCCCCAAATGTATTTAATGAGTGATGTGGCTTTAGATCCATATTCAGAATATGGTCATGATGGCATTGTAGAAGACAATAAAATAGTTAACGACAAGACAATTATTCTTCTAGCAGACATAGCAGTCTCACATGCTCAAGCAGGCGTAGACATGGTTGCTCCATCTGACATGATGGACGGACGAATATTAGCAATTCGAGAGGCTTTAGAAGATAATGATTTTGTTGACGTAGGAATAATGTCTTATAGCGTAAAATATGCATCTTCTTTTTATGGTCCTTTTAGAGATGCTTTAGATTCCTCCCCTGGTTTTGGCGATAAAAAAACATATCAAATGGACCCAAGCAATAGCTGGGAAGGAATTTCAGAAGTAGAACAAGACATGGAAGAAGGTGCCGATATAATAATGATTAAACCAGGCATGCCTTATTTAGATATGGTAAGACATACTAGAAACAATTTTGATGTAACAATTAGCGTTTATCAGGTTTCGGGCGAGTATGCTATGATTAAAGCTGCAAGTCAAAAGGGCTGGTTAAATCATGATGAAGCTATGATGGAATCATTAATAGGATTTAAAAGAGCAGGAGCAAATTTAATTGCTACTTACTTCGCAAAAGAAGCCGCAAAAATTTTGAACAATGAATAAAAGTGAACTATTATTTGAACAAGCTCAACTATATATACCTGGAGGAGTTAACTCACCGGTTAGAGCGTTTAAATCTGTTGGTGGAACACCTGTATTTTTTAAATCTGCAAAAGGGTCGGTGTTAACTGATGTAGACGACAAAAACTATATTGACTTTATAGGATCTTGGGGGCCAATGATTTTGGGTCACTGCCATCCTCCAATAATAAAAGCGCTTAAAGAAGCTGCGGATTCTTCCACTTCATTTGGAGCTCCGACAGAATTAGAAACCACTATAGCAAAATTGATTTGCGAGATGGTTCCTTCTATTGAAAAAGTTAGAATGGTAAACTCTGGAACAGAAGCATGCATGAGTGCAATTAGAGTAGCTAGAGGATATACCAACAAAGAAAAATTCATCAAGTTCGAAGGATGTTACCATGGCCATGCCGATCCATTTTTAATAAAAGCTGGAAGCGGTGCTATAACGCTAGGAACACCAAATAGCCCTGGGGTAACTAGAGGAACTGCTCAAGACACTCTTCTCGCTCCATTTAACGATTTGGAAGCAGTTAAAAGAATTATAGATCAAAATAAAGATGAAATTGCAGCAATTATTATTGAGCCTGTTGCAGGTAATATGGGGTGCATTCCTCCTAAAAAAGGATTTCTAGAAGGCCTTAGAGAATTATGCACCAATAATAATATTGTACTAATTTTTGATGAAGTAATGACGGGGTTCAGACTATCAAAAGGTGGAGCTGGACAGATTTACAACGTAAAGCCAGACATGGTAACTTTAGGAAAAATAATCGGCGGAGGACTACCTGTTGGTGCATTTGGTGGAAAAGAAGAAATCATGAATATGGTAGCACCAATCGGACCTATTTACCAAGCAGGTACGTTAAGTGGAAATCCGATTGCAATGAAGTGTGGATACACTCTTCTAAAAGAATTGAATGATTCTCCTGAAATCTATGAGGAGTTAGAAAATAAAACCAATTATTTAGAACAAAAATTAATTGAAGTATTCAAAAAACACAAACAACAAGTAGCAATCAATAGAGTTGGATCTATGATTAGTTTTCACTTTGGAGTGGATAAAGTAGAAAACTTTGATGATGCCTGTAATGCAGATGCTAATTTATTTAAAGAGGTGTTTCATGGTGTATTGAAAAGAGGGGTTTATTTTGCTCCTTCAGCCTTTGAAAGTTTATTTATATCAAATACCCATACTTTAGAACAGCTAGACCAAACGATAGATGCTATCGATAAAAGCTTAGAAGAAATTCTTTAATTATATTTACAACAAATGAATAGTTTAAGAGATAAATACCAGTTAGTAGTAGGACTTGAAGTCCATGCACAATTATCGACCAAATCAAAGGCATATTGTGGGGACTCAACAATTTACGGATCCGCTCCTAATAGCCAAACTAGCCCTATTACATTAGGTCATCCTGGAACACTGCCAAAAAGCAATAGGAAAGTAATAGAATACGCTATTAAAATGGGCTTAGCATGTCAGAGTACCATCACAGAAAGAAATGAATATGCTAGAAAAAATTACTTCTACCCTGATTTACCAAAAGGATACCAAATAACTCAAGACACTACTCCTATTTGCACAGGAGGAATAATTACTATAAAGAATGAAGAAGGAGTTGAGAGAGACATCAATATTACTCGAATTCATATGGAGGAAGATGCTGGTAAAAGCACCCATGACATCGACCCTTTCAACACCCTAGTAGATCTTAACAGAGCTGGTGTTGCTCTAATAGAAGTTGTTTCTGAACCAGACCTAAGAACCTCTGACGAAGCCTACCAGTATCTAATAGAAGTAAGAAAATTAGTAAGGTATCTAGATATTTGTGATGGGAATTTAGAAGAAGGTAGCTTAAGATGCGATGCTAATATATCTGTAATGCTTAAAGGAAGTACTACTTATGGCGATAGAGTCGAAGTGAAAAACATGAACTCCTTAAGAAATGTTAAGAAAGCTATTGAATTTGAAAGAGACAGACAAATAGAACTCATAGAAAACGGTAAAGTAGTAGAGCAACAAACACGTTCGTTTAATGCTGCTGACGGCTCTACAACATTAATGCGATCAAAAGAAAACGCTAATGATTACAGGTATTTCCCTGAACCAGATTTGCAGCCAGTAATTCTAAGCCAAGAATACATTCAAAGCATTAGAGAAAATTTGCCCCTACTACCAAAAGAACTTAATGCTAAGTTTAAAAAGGATTTTGGATTATCGGAATACGATACTAATATTTTAGTAGAAGATAAAGATATGGCTCATTATTTCATAGAATTGTGTGAGCATACCAAAAATTACAAAACTGCTGCAAATATAGTTATAGGATCAGTTAAATCTTATTTAAATGAAAAGGCAATAGAGATTAACGAATTTGCTGTAAAGCCAACAACAATTGGACAATTAATTAGCTTAATCGAGGAAGGGAAAGTAAGTAACTCTGTTGCTACTCAAAAGATATTTCCAGCATTAATAGATTCTAAACTATCTCCAGAAGAAATAGCAAAATCTAACAATTGGATACAAGAAAGCGATAGCGGCTCCTTATCTACATACATAGATCAGGCTTTAGCAAAATTCCCAGAAAAAGTTGCAGAATATAAAGCAGGAAAAAAAGGGCTAATAGGTCTTTTTATGGGAGAAGTGATGAAACTTTCTAAAGGAAAAGCAGACCCTAAGCTAACTAACAAAATGTTGCAGGAAATATTAAACAAATAGGTGAAATGAAGAAAATATTATTTTATTTAATTGCATTTTCTATAGTATCGTGTAATCAACCAATACATACCATCGAAGGTACATTAGCTAACGCTGAAGAAAACACTACTCTTTATTTAGAAGAGTTATTTCCAGAATCGAATCCTATATTAGTTGATTCTTGTGAGGTGAAAAACGGAGAATTTTATTTCAATGTAGATGAACCAAACATAGGCATCTATAAAATATACGAGCGTCCCAATAACTTTGCTATTATAATTTTAAAAAATGGTGACGAAATTAAACTAGATATGGATCTAGAAAACTTAAGCTTGTACTATGGAAACGGATCAATTGAGATAGAAGGATATGTAAAGGTTCTTAATATATTTTACAACACTAAAACTAGAGAAGATTCTTTAAAGCTAGTTTACCAAAAAGCAGAAGGAACGTCAGATCAACAAATGATAAAGGAGAGAATAATGGTGAAGTATCAAGAAATTATGCTTAACCAAAAATCTAAAATTGAAAATTTTGTTATAGAGAACAATGATAATTTCGCTTCTTTACTTGCTCTTATTAACCTAGGTGGTATAGATCAATATTTCGATTTATATAAAAGCACATCTGACACCCTAGACAAGTATTACTTAGATAACAATTGGATAGCAAATATTAAAAAAGAAATAGTTTCTAAAGAAGCTACATCAATTGGAGCTATTGCACCAGACTTTACTATCAACGACACCAATGGTAAACCGGTGAGCTTATCCGACTTTAGAGGACAATATGTGTTGATAGATTTTTGGGCTTCATGGTGTAAACCTTGTAGAGACGCAAATCCTAATTTAGTAAGACTGTACGAACAATATAAACCACAAGGATTAGAGATAATCGGAATATCATTGGATGATACGACAAGAACAAACAATGAAAGAAACAAATGGCTAAATGCAATCGAATCTGACAACATAAACTGGATTCAAGTCAGCGACTTAATTGGAGCCGAATCTGAAACAGCAAAAGTATATGGCGTTAAAAGCATTCCTTCAACTTTCTTAATAAACAAAGAAGGTGAAATAATTGCTAAAGACTTAAATGGAACATTATTAAATCAAAAACTGTCTGAAATCTTCGAATAACATATATTTTGCTTCTGACCTTCACCTTGGTGTACCAAATAGAGAAGAAAGTTTAAAAAGAGAAAAACTTTTTATAAAATGGCTCGATGAAATAAAAGTCGATGCTAAAGCTATATATCTACTAGGAGATATATTCGATTTTTGGTTCGAATATAAAAAAGCTGTACCAAAAGGATATGTGCGACTGTTAGGAAAGCTAGCAGAATTAAGCGACAATGGAATTCCTATTTTCATCTTTACTGGAAACCATGACATGTGGATGTTCGATTATCTTGAAGAAGAAATAAATGCTACAATTTACAGAGAGCCTATTGAGATAAAGTTAAATGATAAAGTATTTTTCCTAGGCCATGGTGATGGATTAGGTCCTGGAGATTTTGGTTATAAAATTTTAAAGAAAGTATTTTCAAACTCTATTTGCAAATGGCTTTTTTCGAGGATACACCCAAATCTAGGAATTTCACTTGCTGAATACTGGTCCCGAAAATCTAGAATATCAAACGGAGTAAAAGACGACACCAATCAAGGCCAAGAGGAGTTTTTAGTACAGTTTTGTAAAAGCAAATTAAAAGAAAGCGAAATAGACTACTTTATATTTGGCCACAGACATTTACCCATGGAAGTAGAACTCAACAAAAACTCTACTTATATAAATTTAGGAGAATGGGTAAACTATAAAACTTATGCCGTTTTTGATGGGGAGACCGTCACTTTAAAAAAGTTTGATTAATTCTAAAAGTCTGTTAGAATAGCCAATTTCATTATCGTACCATCCGACTACCTTTACCATTTTACCAACTACAGAAGTAAGTTCTGAATCAAAAACACAAGAATAAGGATTCCCTATAACATCTACCGAAACTATAGGATCATTGTTATAAAACATAACATTTTTTAAAGACGCTGATGAAGAATCTTTAAACAGCTTATTAACTTGGTCAATAGAAGTATGCTCACTAATAACGAAGGTTATGTCCGTTAAAGAGCCGTTAGAAACTGGTACTCTCATTCCACAACCACCAATAATTCCATCTAAATGCGGGAAAACTTTAGTTACTGCTTTTGCAGCACCTGTTGTAGTAGGAACAATAGAGCTAGTTGCTGCTCTGGCACGCCTAAAATCTTTATGAGGAGAATCATGCAAACGCTGATCGGTAGTAAAAGAATGTATGGTAGTTATATAAGCGCTCTCTATAGAAAAATTTGCATCAATTACTTTTATCATTGGCGCAGCATTATTTGTAGTACAAGAAGCATTGGACACTATAGAGTCGTTCTTATCTAACAAATGCTCATTTACACCCAACACTATGGTTTTCATGGAATCGTCTTCTGGAGGAGCTGTAACAACTACTTTTTTAGCTCCAGCTATAATATGTTTATTAGCTTTATCCTTAGTTTTAAATAATCCGCTTGCTTCAACAACTACATCAATATCAAGGTCCGACCAAGGAAGGTTAATAGGATCTTTTTCACTAAAATATTTAATCTCTGTATTATCAATTTCGAAACTATTGTCAGTGCTACTAATTTTTTGATTTAAAACACCATGAATAGAGTCGTACTTCAACAAATGAATCATTATGTCAAGAGGTGCTATATCATTAACAGCGACCACTTCAACATCCGGATTTTTCAACGATAATCTTAAAAAATTTCGTCCAATCCTTCCAAACCCATTTATTGCAATTTTCTTTTTCATAAAAAAAAAGCCTTGCGATAGCAAGGCTCTAATTATATAAGGTTATAATTTAATTTGTTTTAATAAACTGTCCGTATTCCTTTCCTTGCAAACCGTTAGTAATAACGATATATGTTCCTACTTCGAAAGAAGACACATCCACTTTAGAATTAGAAATGCTAGAATTAGATGAGAATACTCTCTTACCCATTAAGTCAACAATTTCGAAATTATAATTTGTGAAATTAGACTCTATATTTAGGATAGAAGAAGTTGGATTAGGAAATAATTTAAGATCTAAAAACTCGCTGTCAGAATCGTTATTAGACGCTTGCTCTATTATAGAAGAAGTGTTAGATGATTTAAAAAATCCTCTACCGTGTGTTCCTACGTAAATAACACCCTTATTAACACCAGGTAAAGTTTGCTGACGCAACATATGACAAGGAATTAATGGCATACCATCATTTTCTGATTGCCAAGAACTACCGTTTAAAGTAGACCAAATACCAAACTCAGTACCAATAATAATATTGTTAGAATTGTTTACATCAATAACTGCAGAATAAACAGGCATTTTAGGTAAGTTCCCTTGAATAGAATTGAAATCAGGTATAGAGTCTAATGCGTTAATAGAACGATAAACGTGATCTACATTATTATAATTTCCTAATGTTAAAACAATCGTGTTAGCATCATTAGGGTCAAAAGCAATTGATGTAATAGTGTTGCCGGTTGGGGTTGGTACTGAAATAGTATTAACCACAGAAGTTGCACCTTCAATATCCATATTTGAATAATTATTGGATACCGTATCTAGATTAAGATTATCTGTACGGAATAAAGAAGAACCTCTTGCAAAATACAAGTGATTTCCATCAGGAGAAACTGACATTCTAGTAACAGGAGAACCACCACTAGTAGTTACTTGAAACCATTCTGGAACAGTACCGAAATCTAGTGCTTCTTTAGTCATATAAACACAAAAATCTGATCCAGCACCACCACTAATTAATGAGGTAGCAGCAAAGAAAAAACTAGTGTCTTTAGGAGAACCATCTACATTAACAGATTCCCATAATTCCATAGGGTTAATAAATGTTGCAAATAGACCATCATTGTTTGAGTCTGAAGCAGTCTGAGCTAAACCAGCGATCGTATCACCAACTAAATTTTCTAGTGAACCAAAAGATTCGCCTCCATTTGCTGATCTACTAGCAGAACCGTTTTGGCTTTCTGCAAACATAATATCAGAATCGAAATGAGAGATTAAAGCAAATCCTCCATCACCACCTCTAACCTCCACTGCAGCTTGTGCCGAAAATTGACTTTCGAAGTTAATTAACTGTGTACCATTATCTTGGGTACCACCAATAATATATCCTTCCTTAGAGAAACCAACTGTGTAAAATTGTGTTACAGAATACCCTCTATTTATTGCGTTATAATTTTCACCACCATCGAGTGATCTGTAAACACCACCATCATTACCAAAATATACTATATCATGGTTATCAGGGTGAAATACTATTTCGTGTTGATCTGCGTGAACAGCCCAAGAAAACACATCAGGTGCTGCCCAATAAGATTTAGGTTCTACTCCGTCACCATCTTTCCATACCCATAAGTCAAGACCACCAATAATGATTCTATCTTTATCAGACGGGTCAACAGCTAATGCCATTGCATAATTAGCTTGTTCGTTAAATATATTGTTTAGAGGTGCGACACTTCCTGCCCATCCTGGTATAATTTCATCCCATGTTTGGCCTTTATCCTTAGAGCGGAAAATACCTTTATATCTCCCAAGACCTCCTACATTAGAAAATATAGCATAAATATAATTGGGATCAGATGGAGCTATCTCGATTTCAATTCGGCCAGTCCCACCACCAAAAGTAACTGAAGAAGGAATAATATCATATGATCCTTCTGAACCATCCTCAGAATAATAGATTCTATTAGAAGTAGATGCAAAGACAGAGCCATCGCTAGCTACCTCAACGTCAAAGAACGTTGCAGAGCCTGTTATTGCATTGGCCCAAGTTTGGCCACCATCAGTTGTTATCTTTAAACCATTGCTAGTAGCAGCATAAATTATGTTAGGGTCAGTATTGTTAGCAGCTAATTCGGTAACTGAAGCAAATTCAGCGCCTGTATTCGTAAAATTAGCAGTAGGAATAGTTGCTTCTAAATGTTCGAAGTTTTGTCCTCCATCAGTTGATTTATAAATACCACCTCCGATGATACCAGAAGAACCGTTAGAGTTACCACCAAAAGAACCTAGAGTAGATCCTTCTCCTGTTCCGAAATAAATATCTCCATTACTTGCTTGGCAAATACTAACTACACCAGAAAAATCTAATGCATCCGTTCCTTCAATAATATTCCAGTGAAGACCAGCATCCATAGAAAGCCATAATCCTCCAGAAACACCTCCTGCAAATATCTTGTCTGTATTATCTTTATCAATTAATATCGCTCTAGTTCTTCCTCCAGCATTATCAGGACCCATTTCTGACCAAAAAAGTGAAGTAGCAGCTGCAGAACGTGTTCTTAACACATCATTCACTTCTTGTTTCGCATTTAAAACTAAATCAAGAGGTATTTCTCCAGTTGCAGGATCGGCCTTTAAGCTCATCATGTATTCGTGAGCACCTTTAAAACCTTGAGATTGTTCTTCAACAGCTCTATCGTCAATAGAAATGTAAGATTGTTTTTCGCTATCGGAAAAAGAGAAAATCAATAATGCTAAAGCTGAAAGTAATGATGTCGATATTAATATTTTCTTCATTTTAATAATTTGTTTGAATTTTCAAAATTTATGAAGTTAAAATTACAAATTTTTTAACTCACTTTGTTAATCTAATTTAAAATTTATGCCATGTGTTTTTCCGCTCGATAGGAAGACCTCACTAAAGGAGAACTTTCTACAAAACGAAAACCTTTTGAAAGACCAATTTCTTTCAATTTATCAAATTGTTCTGGGGTAATGAATTCTTTTACTGGCAAATGTTTAGGCGTCGGCTGTAAATACTGGCCAATTGTCATAATATCAACCCCTACTGACCTTAGGTCATCCATAGTTTGTATTATCTCTTGTTCCGTTTCACCTAAGCCCAACATAATTCCAGACTTAGTTCTTAAACCACCTTGTTTTAACAACCTTAAAACTTCTAAAGATCTATCGTATTTTGCCTGAATTCTTACTTCTTTAGTAAGTCTTCTAACAGTTTCAATATTGTGAGAAACGATTTCAGGAGCTACATCAATAATTCTTTGTATCGCTACTTCATCGCCTTTAAAGTCTGGAATAAGGGTTTCCATAGTTGTTCCCGGACTTTTTCTTCTTACAGCTTTAACTGTTTCAACCCAAACTAAAGAACCACCATCTTTTAACTCATCTCTATCAACCGAAGTGATAACGCAATGCTTTACTTCCATTAGTCGAACTGAATCTGCAACTTTTTCAGGCTCCTCCCAATCTACAGGCAAAGGCCTTCCAGTTGCTACTGAACAAAAACCACATGATCTAGTACAAATGTTGCCTAAGATCATAAAAGTAGCTGTTCCTTCTCCCCAACACTCTCCCATATTAGGACAGTTACCACTTTCACAAATAGTATTCAGATTATTGTCTGAAACTAACTTTCTAACGTGTTTGTAGTTTTTACCCGTCGGCAACTTCACTCTTAGCCATTTTGGCTTCCTTACAGCTGGTTCACTCATTTATACAATTGTTAAATCAATACTAGATATAGAATTGTGCGAAGCGTGATTCACACATTGTCCGTTTTCAACAACTAAAAGCTGAGGAGATTGATGTTCTACATTAAAAACCTCAGCAATGTGATTAGATATGTCTCTATAATTTATTAAATCAAGGAAATATGGAGTTACATCATCGTAATTCCAGTTTCTTTCAAATTTAGAAAGAGCAAGACTACTGATAGAGCATCTTGTGCTATGCTTAAAAATAATAACTCTATTATCATTTGAAGAATGCTTCAAATCATCAATTTGAGATATATTAGTTATTTCGATCCAATTCATTAACTATTTAGATTTTCTGTTTGATTATTTTTAGTAGAATAGTTTGGACAATCCTCCGTAGCAGAGCAAGATCCAAGCAAAAATGCACCAAATAATAAAATTAAAATATATTTCATAGTAACATGGAGTTTATTAGGTACAAATTTACTTAAAAAAACTTTAAGAATTATCATAATTATCTATCTTTGAGAAGTGGACAAAACGAATATTAAAATAGATAAAGGCTGGAAAGAACATTTGAATCAAGAGTTTGATTCTGACTACTTTCAAAACCTTATTAGTTTTATCCTAGAAGAAAAGAAAAAACACATTGTCTACCCACAAGAAGACGAAATTTTCTCAGCATTTAAGCTCACGCCTTTTAATAAAGTAAATGTGGTTATAATTGGCCAAGACCCTTACCACGGACCTAATCAAGCAAACGGTCTATGCTTTTCTGTAAATGACGGAATAAAAAAACCGCCCTCTTTAATGAATATTTTCAAAGAAATAAAAAGCGACATTGGAACAGAAATTCCTATCTCTGGAAACCTACAACATTGGGCCAAACAAGGGGTTTTACTACTAAATGCATCCTTAACAGTTAGGGCTCAAAAAGCGTCTAGCCATCAAAAAATAGGATGGCAAAAATTTACCGATTCAGCAATCAAATGCATATCTAAAAACAAAGAAGGAGTCATCTTTATCTTGTGGGGTAGATTTGCTCAAAATAAAGAAAACTTAATTGACTCGAGTAAACATCACATCTTAAAATCTGTGCATCCTTCTCCCCTTTCTGCTTATAATGGTTTTTTCGGTTGCAAACATTTTTCCAAAACAAATGAAATTTTAACTCAATCAAATTTAAAACCAATCCAATGGGTAAAATAATTATACTTATAATAGTAAGCGCACAATTATTGATTGCTCAAAATCCTGTTGAAATGATTAACGATCATTGTAAATCTAAGTACGGACAACAATTCAAGGAGCTGATATATGTTTCTATTAAAAATCAAAAACTATACCATATTTCCGACAACACTATTAATGATGAATATACCATTTCTTCTGCAAAAAAAGGGATTGGCAATATTAGGAACAGCGACAAAACACCAATAGGACTTCATTATATAAAAGAAAAATATGGGCAAAAGACATCTATCAATGGAAGGATGATAGCTCGTAAATTTGAAGGCTTAATAGCAACTATTTACCAAGATACAAGCTCGTCTAAAACAGACGACATAACAAGCCGAATTTTATGGCTTGCAGGATTAGAAGAAGGCATTAACAAAGGCGGAAATGTAGATTCTTACCAAAGATACATCTATATTCACGGAACTTCGGAAGAAGGCAAACTAGGCACTCCAGCCTCGCATGGATGCATCCGAATGAGCAATTTAGATGTCATAAATCTGTTTGACAAAGTAAAAGAAGGAACCAAAGTTTTAATCTTAGATAAATAAGTAACTTAGCCCAATCTATGGAACCAATAACAATCCTATCATTAATTGTAGCTGTAGCATTAATTATTTTTGCGCAATACAAGTTCAGACCCCAAACAATACAAGAAAATTCTAACGATGAGTTTATTGATAAAATAAATATTCTTACAAAAGAAATAGGTGCTAAAACCGAGAGAATTAAATTCTTGGAAGAACAATTGCAAGAACAAAGAGACAACTCCACCAAACAAGAAGAAAAATTATCCAAGGAGTTTCAAAATTTAGCAAACAAAATTCTAGAGGAAAACTCCACTAAATTTAAGCATCAGAACAAAGAGCAATTAACTAATATTTTAGATCCGTTAAATCTTCAATTATCGAAATTTGAAAAGCAAGTAAGGGAAACAAACGAAAAAAGCATAGAACGAAATGCTTCATTAATTCAGAAAATAAATAGTTTAGAAAGTTTAAATAATCAGCTAAGTCAAGAAGCTATTAATTTAACCAACGCACTTAAAGGAGATAATAAAACTCAAGGGGACTGGGGTGAAATGCAGTTAGAAGTTTTATTAGAAAAGTCGGGACTAACTAAAGACATACATTTCAGCACTCAAGGAGGATATAGAGATGAAGATGGGAATTTAAAAAAACCAGATTTCATCATACACCTTCCAGACAACAAACACCTAATAATTGACTCCAAAGTTTCTTTAAAAGCTTACGACACCTTTTGCAACTCCGAAGACGAAACTACTCAAAAACTTGCATTAAAAAAACATGTTGACAGCATTAAGAGTCATTATCAAGACCTAAGCAACAAAGACTACCCTAATCTATATAACATAAACGCACCTGACCATGTATTAATGTTTGTTCCTATAGAACCTGCATTACTTTTAGCTTTACACGAAAGCAGAGAAATATATTTAGATGCATTCGGAAAAAACATAGTGCTAGTTTCGGCATCTACCCTACTAGCTACACTTAGTACTGTTTCCTCTATTTGGAAGCAAGAAGACCAAAAAAGAAATGCTTTAGAAATTGCAAAGGAAGGAGGCTTACTTTACGATAAATTTGAAGGATTTTTAAGTGACTTATTAAAAATTGGCGCCAACTTAAATAGTTCTAAAACTAGTTATGATGAAGCCATGAACAAATTGACTAGTGGTAATGGTAACATTCTTAAAAAGATAGAAAACCTCAAGAAACTGGGGGCTAAAACCAAAAAACAATTACCACAAAACATAATAGACAGAGCAAATTCTGATGAAGATAACTAAATACGAAAATGCCATTTTTGGGTTCCACCCTATAATGGAAGCAATTAAAGCTGGAAAAGAAATTGACACCCTATTTATCCAAAAAGGACTAAAAGGAGATTTATTTCAAGAATTATGGACACTTGTAAAATCACACAAAGTAGTTTACAAACACGTTCCAGTAGAAAAACTAAACAGATTAACAGGTAAAAATCACCAAGGTGTATTTGCATTTGTTTCTCCTATTAATTTTGGAAATACTGCAAATGTTATTCCTCAAATATACGAGGAAGGTAAAACTCCTTTAATACTAGTTCTCGACAGAATAACCGATGTCAGAAACTTCGGAGCAATTGTAAGAACAGCCGAATGTAGCGGAGTGAATGCAATAATTGTTCCTGAAAAAGGAAGCGCTGCTATTAACGGAGATGCTATTAAGACTTCGTCAGGAGCTTTACACAATATCCCTGTTTGTAGAGAATTTAACTTAAGAGCAACTATTGAGTTTCTAAAAAATAGCGGCTTACAAATCATTGGATGCACCGAAAAAGCTGATGACTTAATCTACACTCCAGACTACACCCTTCCTACTGCCATAATTTTAGGCTCAGAAGAAGATGGTATTTCTGAGGAGTTTTTACAAATGTGCACTAATAAAACAAAAATCCCGATGACGGGAACCATCGGATCTTTAAATGTCTCCGTTTCTGCTGGTGTAGTATTGTATGAGGCAGTAAGACAAAGACAATAATGGTATTTAAAGACTTAGGTTTCGAACCTCAACTACAAGAAGGATTAGACATGATGGGGTTTGCTAAACCAACTCCTATTCAAGAACAAGCTATTCCAGCAATTCTAGAAAACAAGGACATGATTGCGTGTGCTCAAACAGGAACTGGTAAAACAGCTGCTTTTGTGCTACCTATTCTGAACAAGCTTTGCAAGACAAGTGGTTCTAAAATAAACACAATAATAGTATCTCCTACAAGAGAACTAGCATTGCAAATAGACCGTCAAATAGAAGGATTTAGCTATTTCACAAACGCTTCTTCATTTCCCATTTACGGAGGTGGTACAGGCCCCGATTTTGATGCTCAGAAAAATGCAATTAAAAACGGTGCAGATATTTTGGTCTGTACTCCTGGTAGATTATTAGCACACATGAAGTTTAACTACTTCGACCCTTCTGGAATCAAACACTTTATTTTAGATGAAGCAGACAGAATGTTGGACATGGGATTCTATGACGACATTATGGATATAGCTAAGAAACTTCCTAAAAACAGACAAAACTTAATGTTCTCGGCAACTATGCCTCCTAAGATCAGAAAGTTAGCTAACGAAATTTTAGTTGACCCAGTTAGTATCAGCCTAGGCATTTCTAAGCCAGCTGCAGGAATTACTCAAAGAGCCTTTATGGTCCATGACAAACAGAAAATTGCTCTTACCAAAGAAGTTCTAAGAGGGAAAGATCTGAATCACGTACTAGTATTTTGTTCTACTAAAAAGAGTGTAAAAGACCTTACTAGGAGTTTGAACAAAGCAGGACTCCCAGCTCAAGATATTCACTCGGATCTAAACCAAGAAGAAAGAGAAAAAGCACTTTTAGACTTTAAGAACAAGAAGATAAAAATATTAGTAGCTACCGATATATTATCTAGAGGAATCGACATTAAAGGAATCGAATTAGTAATTAATTACGAAGTTCCTAATGATGCTGAAGACTACGTTCATAGAATTGGAAGAACTGCAAGAGCGGATAGAAAAGGAGAAGCAATTACTTACATAAACGGAGAGCAGTGCAGAAAATTCAAGCAAATTGAAGACCTTATAGAGCGTACTCTTGAAAAAACTCCTTTACCACAAGGATTTGAAGAAGCTCCGGTTTACAATACAGAAAAATCGAGCTATCCTAAAAAAGGAGGATTTAATAAAAAAAGGAATTTCAAAAGCAATAAGCCTAAAAGAAATTAATTTTAGCTGAACAACGTCAGCCCCTTCCCCTTTTCAAGTTTTTATTTTATTAATGCGATAGCTAGATAGTTTTCGTGTTTGACTTTTAACTTAAAAACGCAATGCGATGAATAAAACACTTTTAGCACTAATAGTTGTATTTATTACAGCCACTAGTATTTATTCCCAACCTCCAACAAAGAATTCGTGGAATAATAAAAACAGAAAAAAACCTACTAAAAAAATCAAAGAATTTATTCCTAAAAAAGGAAAAGGATATGTAATTGTATCAGCCTTTCTAGATAAAAATAAAAAATTATATTCTTCATCTTCTCTTTTGTATAGAAAAATAAATACAAAAGACAGAGTTGGAAGCATTCAAGAAAATAGTCCTAAACCTTCATTTGGTAATGGTGAAAAGAAAGATAAATTATTTATGGGTAGTGAAAATTTGTCCATAAATGTTTTAGAATTAAATCCAGGAATTTACGAATTCTACAAATGGAGATTATATGCACACCCGTATGAGTACTTATCAAGGAATCCAAGTTCCTATAAATTTGAAGTAAAACAAAATGAACTTATTTATGTTGGCAATATTAATTTTCATTTAACTGGACTATATAAATATTTTGGATATAAATTTGCTAGTGGAGGTTTTGCTGAAATAAAAGATGAATTTAAAAGAGATACTACTTTTTTTAGAACAAAGTTTACACATTTTGAAGAAATGAAAATTGTTAAAAACAACATTAAAAGAAATGAATTTCAATACCAGTCTAAAAAAGAAAACATAGGCTACAATTATAAGTTTGAATCAGACTCAGTGGGCATACTATCAGGAACAATTATACAAGACTTTGAAGCTGGCTTTAGCACATTTATGTATTTTAATGGAGAATTGGAAACAGATGTAATTGTTAATTCAAGCTATAAAGAGGAGTATTTAAAAAAGTTTAAAAAAAAGAACGATACAATTCCAGAATTTAAAAAAACATATTTCTTCATCGAATTACCTGTGGGAGAGTATACTATTGATGAATTTAGAATTATTGATGAATTTGATTCAAAATATCTTGGTGGTAATTCAGTTATTGAGCTTTTTAAATCAAATGAGACAAACATAAAATTTACGATAAAACCAAAAGTCATAAATTACTTAGGAGAAATAAAAACAGAAGTAGTTGAAGAGGACAAAAACATAACGGATATAGAATTAAAGTTTTTTGATAAGTTCGAAGAAATGGACAGTTTATTAAACGATAATTCTATTTCGAAATTTAATATTACAAACAATGAAAATGATTTTGAAAACACTGAAAAAGTAATTTTTCATAAAATAGAAAGGAAAAACTAAATGCTTATCAATCTAGTGTTATTTTACTTGCAACGTTTTTAGCTCTTTGCACTAGAGAATCTATAGATTCATTTTCTCCAAAAGCTAAAGCAACTGCCATTCTCCTAAACGGACGTGAAGTTGGCTTTCCAAATATTTTAAAGTCCGAATTATCAATAGATGCTGCTTCATTTAAGCCTGAGAAAACTGGAAAAGTTGAGTTGTTCTTAGTTGCCAAAACAACCGCACTAGCACCATTTTTAATAAGTTTTATTTCTGCTATAGGGATTCCTAAAATGGCTCTTGCATGCAGTTCGAACTCGGAATAGTTTTGAGTGTTTGCTAAGGTTACCATTCCTGTATCGTGTGGTCTTGGTGAAAGTTCGGAAAAGTAAACTCCATCTTTTCCCACAAAAAATTCTACTCCCCAAATACCAGAACCTTTTAAAGCTGCGGTTACTTTTTGAGCCATTTGTTGGGCTTGAACTAAATGCTCTTGATTCATTTGCATAGGCTGCCAGCTTTCCTGATAGTCTCCCCTTTCTTGTCTATGCCCTATTGGAGAACAGAATAAAGTATTTCCATTATTTTGAGTGAGCGTAAGTAGAGTTATTTCGTAATCAAAATTTATAAACTCCTCTACTATTACTTCTAACAAATCACCTCTGGAACCTTCCATTGCAAAGTTCCAAGAGTTCTCTATATCTGCTTGTGTTTTAATTACAGACTGTCCCTTACCAGAGCT
>Ga0114995_10000087_pt1 | contig 54678 bp, 39 predicted proteins | sample ArcticOcean_MG_C_11_FD_87038 | JGI IMG/M metagenome (GOLD analysis project Ga0114995, IMG submission 87038) | Marine microbial communities from western Arctic Ocean - ArcticOcean_MG_CB2_154 | ecosystem: Environmental > Aquatic > Marine > Oceanic | place: Arctic Ocean: Canada Basin | collected... | reverse complement strand
TGAAGAGGTTTGAGAAAACTTCAAATCACCAAATCAAAGGCGTTTAACACACTTCCTTACATTTGTTCTATGAAGAAAAAAGCCCTTGTTACTGGAATCACTGGCCAAGATGGTGCGTATTTAGCTGAATTACTCCTAGAAAAAGGATATGAAGTTCATGGCTTGAAGAGAAGGTCTTCTATGTTTAATACAGACAGAATAGACCATTTATATAAAGACCAGCATGAAAAAGGCGTTAACTTTTTTCTTCATCACGGGGATTTAACCGACTCTACTAACCTCATCAGGTTGGTTCAAGAAATAGAGCCCGATGAGATTTATAACCTGGCTGCCATGAGTCATGTTCAAGTATCTTTCGATATGCCAGAGTACACAGCTAATGCAGATGCTACTGGTGTTCTTAGAATTTTAGAAGCGATTAGAATTTGTAAACTCGAAAAGAAAACTAAATTTTACCAGGCTTCTACATCAGAGCTTTACGGTAAAGTTCAAGAAATTCCTCAGTCAGAAACTACTCCTTTTTACCCTCGAAGTCCTTATGGAGTGGCCAAACTTTATGCTTTTTGGATTACTAAAAATTACAGGGAGGCTTACGGATATTTCGCATGTAACGGAATCTTATTTAACCATGAGTCTCCGCTTAGAGGTGAGACTTTCGTAACTAGAAAAATCACTAGAGCTGCAGCTAAAATTAAACTTGGTCTGCAAGAAAAATTATTCTTAGGAAACTTAGACTCTAAAAGAGACTGGGGACATGCTAAAGATTACGTAGAGGGAATGTGGAGAATGCTTCAGCAGGAAACTGCTGATGATTATGTGCTCGCTACTGGTGTTATGGTAACCGTGAGAGAATTCGTAGACAAGGCATTTACTAGAACTGGCATAACACTAAGGTGGGAAGGCTCTGGAGAAAACGAGAAGGGAATTGACACTGCTTCAGGTAAAACTATGGTGGAAGTAGACCCTAAATATTTCAGACCTGCGGAAGTAGAGCTTTTAGTAGGAGATGCCTCTAAAGCAGAAAAAGAACTGGGTTGGAAACCTACATATACGCTTCAACAATTAGTAGAAGAGATGGTAGATGAAGACATGAAGTTGTTCAAAAGAGACCAATACCTGCTTAAAGGCGGCCATGACATCATGAGTTATGATGAGTAGAAAAGTTCAAGTCTAAGATTACGATTGAACTTCAGCTTCTACTTAAACTTTATTACTTATTCTCGATAGCCTCTTCTAGAATATAATTAAGCTCGTAAACATCTGTTTCATTTAGTCTTAATTTACCTGTAAAAGTTAGCCGTTCATCCTGCTTAAATTTTCTGCCTTCCTTTTTCATCCTTAAATCCACTACTGATTCGGGACCTGCATTCCCACAGAAAAAACATTGTGCAAAAGGATATCTCGAGAGAACGAAATAATCTGTAGACACATCTACAGGAACCATGTAACCGGTAATATACACTTGCTCTCCGCTGTATTCCTTTACAGCGTCACCAAACTCTGGCTGCCAAAACCAAGCATCTAACTCTTCTAAATACACATCTTTATATTCCACATCTGCCAGTGTCGCCCAGGAAAGTTCCTTGGCGTCCACATCTGATAAGCTCACAGAATTAGCTGCGAAGATTGAAATAAATACGAGTGTTATTGATTTTAACATGATTAAATAATCTTTTCCAGTTTGGCGTAGCAATGGCAAATAGAATGCCATTCTACTGCAAAGTTACTCTTATAACTGTAAAGTCTCAAAAATCAATTTTCTGAAAGCGTCTTGGAAATGTCTATTCGGATAGATTGCAACGCTGGAATGAAAGCGGCTAAGACTCCTACTAAAATAGTAGCTCCTGCTAGTGCCCATTCTTGTGGTAACAGATTCAATTCTAAAATGTCATAATGAAAACTCTTCTCTAGACTAGAGTTCATAAAGTACAGCGCTATACGCCCTAATCCTAAACCTAATATCAATCCTATGAAAGCCAACACCACTCCCTCCATAATAATAATAATGAAGAGTTTAGCTTGAGTAGCGCCCATGGTCCTGAGGATAGCTAGCTCGTATTTCCGCTCCTTCAATGAGTTAAAGAGAGAGATAAACACACTGATGAATGAAATGAAAATAATAATATATGCCAGCCATGTCACCACCTCTTTTCCTACTCCAAAATTTTGTTCCAACCTGTTTTTTTCAGATGCCGCCATGGCTATCTGCATTTTAGAATCTTTAAGAATACTAGGCAGCATCACATTGGCCATCACTGAGCGTTTCTTAAGCAATACTGAGGTGATTTCCTGCTCATTTTCAGGTAAGTCTTGCAATCCATGCACAGACCATAAAGAGCTGATTTCTGTCAATATTAATTGATCAGCCACGGTGCCACTAGGCTTGAAAACTCCTACCACAGTAAACGTGGCGTTTTCATGTACATCATCACTTTCGGCTAATCCATGGCTACTAAAAAACGTATCTCCTATTTTTAAACCTAACTTATCTGCTACTCTATAGCCTATAGTGGCATCTAAGGTTTCCCGCCATTTCTTTCCTTCTGCTATTTCTAAACCATAATGGTTTATATAGCTGTGATCGGTTCCCACTATTCTGAATCCAGCATAATTATCTCCAAAAGCCATAGGCACGCCATACTCTATGAGTACTTTTTGCTTTTTCAACAACTCTTTCACCTCAGAATAATTGATATTTCCCGTAGGAGCATCTACCTGGTAAACTGAACTTAGAATAAGTTGCAGCGGACTTCCTTTGGCTCCTAAAACAAAATCTATTTTTTGAATATTTCTATTGAACTGGTCTGTAAGCTGCTTATTTAACAACAGCATAAACGATATAATTCCAACCCCGAAGGCCAGTAGAACAAGACTAAGCGCTGTGTTCAGCGGCTTAGAAAAAAGGTTTTTTATGCTTAACCCTAAACTGTTCATAGCTCTACGATGTTTTTGTACAAGCTTTTTAATCGAGTGTCATGAGTCACTATCACTAAAGCGGCGCCTTCCTGTGCCGCTTGTTCCTCTAGCAGTGAAACTACGTTTTCGGTATTCTTATCATCCAGCGCACTGGTAGGCTCATCGGCAAATATGATTTTTGGCTGATGAACTAACGCCCTAGCTATAGAAACCCGCTGACGTTCTCCTATGCTAAGATTCTTGATTTTAGAATTCAGCTTATGACTTATCTGCAACCTTTCTAACAGCTCTGTAATGCGCTCATCATATCCTTTTTTCCCTCCTAGCCATAGCGGAACCCTAAGATTCTCCTGTACGGTAAGCGCACCTATAAAGTGGGCTGTTTGGAATACTAAACCTATGTTTTTTCCTCTAAACTGGTCGAGATCTCGGCTCTTAAGCGTTGCAATATCGGTTCCATCCAACACCACGCTCCCTGCTTTTGGACGAAGTAACCCTGTAAGTAGGTGCAGATATGTGGTTTTTCCAGTTCCTGAACCTCCAAGTATTAGCTTCTTCTCTCCTGCCCCACAAGTGAAGTCTGGAAAAGAAAATGAGTTCTGGTCATCATAAGAAAATGATACGTTTTTGGCCTCTAGCATTGCACCGCAAGATATAGTTAATGAATCAATGTGTCTATTGAGAATGTAATCAATTACCACTTTAATTTTTTACAGCCATAAAAAACGCTAAATCTGATAAATTCCACAGAAAAATGAGAACTATAAACACATAAGTTATGGTCTATAAACTTCAAATTTCTACCTTCGCGGTATGAGTAGCACTATGAATTTTACCCAGCGATTAATCAGATATCTCCTAGGAATGGGGATAGGATTGGCATTGGTATTTATGATGTTTGGACCTAGAGGTTGCGGAAAATGGCTTCCTGGAAATCAAGTGAAAAAATGGATCAGAGAAAACAGTGCGAATATAGAAGTAGCTCCTAGTACTTCCTGTCAAATGAAATGTCAAGGTCTAGAGTTAGACGACATTTTATACTGCATTTCTGATGAAGGAGATAGTGATATTCTCTTCGAGGAAAGTCAAACAAAAGGGTACCCTAAAACCTATATCATTCAATCGAGCAGAGGTGATTCTATAGATTACAAGTTCGGGTTTATTTTAAAAAAAGATTCTAGTAGTGTAGTTTCTATGGCTCAGAGATTAGATAAAACGTTTGAATGTGATTGTAAGTAGGTTTAATCCTTTCTCCTCCTCTCCAGCTCAGACTTAATCAACCCTAGCTCTCTTCCCATCTGACCATCCATGGATGTGTTTTCATCTGCTCGCCTAATTAGATATGGAAGCACTTCTTTCACGGGGCCATAAGGCACGTATTTGGCTACTCTGTATCCTTGATTAGAAAGATTAAAACTGATATGGTCACTCATACCGTATAACTGAGCAAAATACGCGTGCGGATGTTGTGGATCTATATTATTTCTCTCCAGTAACTCTGAAAGATATGTGGAACTCTTCTCGTTATGCGTTCCAGCGCAGAAGGCTGTTTTTTCTATGTGCTCCACACAGTATTCTAAAGCTAAATTGAAATCCTTATCCGTGGCGGGCTTGTTTGGCTGGATAGGAGAAGCATATCCTTTTTCTTCAGCTCTATTTCTCTCTTTCTCCATGTAAGCTCCTCGTACCAATTTCACCGCACATAGAAAATTCTCACTCTTAGATTTTTCATGCAAATTTTTCAAGTAAGCCAGTCTATCATGTCTGTATAATTGAACGGTATTATAAACCACGGCTTTATCCTGATTATAGGTAGCCATCATCTCCTCGGCTAATCTGTCTATAGTCTCCTGAATCCAACTCTCCTCGGCATCTATGAATACTGGAGTTCCTGTTTCATAAGCCAATGAACAAATTTCATCTACTCTGTTTTTAATCTTCTTAAATTCAACTAAATCAGTCTCCTGAGTTTGAGATAAATCATTTACCGCTTCCAACACCGAAAACTGGCCTATCCCTGTTACCTTAAATACACAGAAAGGGATGTGTTTATTATCTGCTGCTGCTTGAACCGTTCTTTTGATTTCAGCCATAGTAGCATCAAAATCATCTTCGGAGGTTTTTCCTTCTACAGAATAATCTAAAATAGTTCCTATGCCATACTCGTCTAATACTTTAGTAGTAGAAGCACATTCTGCTATCGTTTCTCCGCCACAAAACTGCTCAAAAATAGTGGGCTTTATAATCCAATTCATTGGTAACCTCAGCTTAATGGCTAAGTTGGTCATAACCTTTCCAAACTTTGTGAACGAAGAGTTGCCTACCATTTTAAAAAGCCAATACGCCTTTTTCAATTGGCCGTTTGACTTACTTCTAAACGCTATTTCAGTATCTGTAAATTTCATTTTCGTTCAGACAAAAATAGCCTTTTCTAGTTCTTCCATAAAGTTTCGAATCCTCACAAAGTGATGAATAAAATCCAAACTTAAAACACATTTAGATTTGTACCTTCGCATTCTCAAAACACGCCAATCATGATTAACGATTACATAGAAAAGAATAAGGATAGATTTTTAGAGGAGCTTTTAGATTTACTAAGACTACCTTCAGTAAGTGCAGACCCAGCTTACGCTAAAGATGTAGTGAAAACAGCAGCCTTCGTGGCTGCTAGCTTAACTAAAGCTGGGGCAGATAAAGTGCAATTGTGCCAGACTGCTGGATATCCTATCGTTTACGGTGAAAAGTTAATCGACCCGAGCTTGCCTACTGTGCTTGTTTATGGTCATTATGATGTGCAGCCTGCAGACCCAGTAGAACTATGGGACTCTCCACCTTATGAGCCCGTAATTAAGAAGACTGACATTCATCCTGAAGGAGCCATTTTTGCCAGAGGAGCATGTGATGACAAAGGTCAGATGTATATGCACGTAAAGGCTTTCGAGACGATGATGGAGACTAATTCATTACCCTGCAATGTGAAGTTCATGATAGAAGGTGAAGAGGAAGTAGGTTCTGAAAATTTAGGGATTTTCGTAGCTGCCAATCATGAGAAATTAGCATGTGATGTTATTTTAATTTCAGACACAGGTGTAATAGCTAATGATATTCCATCTATCTGTACAGGACTGAGAGGTCTTTCTTATGTGGAAGTAGAAGTTACTGGACCTAATAGAGATTTACATTCTGGTTTATATGGAGGCGCGGTTCCTAACCCTATAAATGTACTTTGTGAAATGATCGCCACACTGAAAAATCAAGACAAGCATATTACTATTCCAGGTTTTTATGATGATGTAAGGGTTTTAGGTCAAGAAGAAAGAGACGAAATGGCTAAAGCACCATTTAACTTAAGTGACTATAAAAAATCTATTGGACTTAAAGACGTAGAAGGTGAAGCAGGATTTACTACTAATGAGAGAAACTCTGTACGTCCTACATTGGATGTAAACGGAATTTGGGGAGGATACATCGGAGAAGGAGCTAAAACAGTAATCGCATCTAAGGCGTATGCTAAAATCAGTATGAGACTGGTTCCTAACCAAAGTTCTGAGAAAATTACTGAGATGTTCCAGAAACACTTCGAATCCATTGCACCGCCAAGTGTTAGCGTAAAAGTGACACCGCATCATGGCGGAGAAGCTGCGGTTACGCCTACAGATACTCCAGAATATAAAGCGGCTAGTATGGCCATGGAAACTACGTATGGTAAAAAGCCTATTCCTCAGCCTAGCGGGGGAAGTATCCCTATCGTAGCGCTGTTTGAGAAAGAACTAAATGTGAAAACAGTATTAATGGGGTTCGGGCTGGACTCAGATGCGATCCACTCGCCTAATGAACACTACGGTCTATTCAATTATTTTCAAGGAATAAAGACCATCCCTCTTTATTTCCAGAATTATGCTGAACTAAAAAAATAAGAACTGGTATAGTTTCTGCTTAACAATAGATATGAGAATCATACTTTTTGTAGCATTTATAGCTCTTTCATTTTCTTCATGTAATGTCTACAAAGACATCGAGATTCAGGAGGTGAGCGACATAAGAATAACGAAAATGTCTAACAAAGGCATAGAAGCTGAAGTAGACATTAAGGTTTTTAACCCGAATAACTTCAAAGTTTCTATAGTAGATGTAGATGCCGATATATATGTAAATGATAAGGATGTTGGTGATGCTAAACTGAGAAAAAAAGTCATTCTAGGAAAGAAGTCGAACGAGGTTCACACTATTAAAATAGAAGGAGATTATACCGATATGAAAGGCGGTCTTCTTCAAACTTTAATCGGAGGATTATTCTCTCAGTCTATGAATATAAAAGTAGATGGCACTATGAAAGGCAAAGCACTTCTTATAGGAAAAAGCTTTTACTTTCAGGTTGACCAAGATGTGAAAATGAATTAATAAGCTACTTCAAAACCTCTGGGAACTTTGCTCTAAATGCGTTTAATCTGGGAACAGAGACCGCTCTTATATATGGATGATTGGGGTGTAAGGCTTCATAGTTTTGGTGATAGTCTTCTCCCAACCAAAACTTCTTGAACTTCATTACTTCACTACCCACTTTATAACCTTCCATTTCCAAAGCTTTAACTTGTTCGTCTATTATAGATTTTTCGTTATCATTTTGATAGAAAGCTATACTGCGGTATTGACTTCCCCTATCATTTCCTTGACCATTTACCTGTTCTATATTCTGACTACCAAAATACACAGTTACCAAAGTCTCGAAACTCACTACTTCAGGGTCATATATAATCTCTACAGCTTCTGCATGGCCAGTTGAGCCAGTATTGGATCCTTCGTAGGTTGGGTTATCTGTGTGCCCCCCTGAATAGCCATTATAGACCTCTTCTACCCCATTCACGCTTTCGAAAATAGCCTCTACGCACCAGAAGCACCCACTGGCAAAATAAGCTTTTGCTTTTAGGTTTAGCTCATGCTTACTGCTAGACTCAGGTGATGACTGGGCAGGAGAACCTGAAGATTGACATGCCGCCAAAGAGAAAGCGAACAGAATAGATAATAGGCATTTCATAGATTATGTTTTATAGGGAAATAACGGATTTATATCGCCTAAATTCTCACGTAAAAGTGGCGAAGGCCCACTAATCCAAAATACCTTAATTTTATTTATGATGCTGTCTTTGAAGGATGAGCTAACCTCCATCCAACCCAAGCCATAGGAGTGTATGCCAGCAAGATATCTAGTATAGAAAATGAAAGTGGCGTAAAGTTCAACATTGCGTTAATAGCTATTCCTCCCAAAAGGAATAGTACCCCGATAATCATAGACAATAGTAAATGTCTAGAAACACCAATTTTAGCAGCTAAGAATGCTCCTACCAAAGTTCCTAATCCATGAGCTAGAAATACACTAATTAAATGAGGTATTTCCAAGAGATGGGCGTTGTCTATTAAACTTTGCATATCACCTTCTATAATTTGTTCCGGAAGTGGGAATATAGAAGGATAGAATGAAATGATGCTCATATTAACGACTGAGCCAAAAAACCATCCAGCTATTACTGCTAGAATATTTCTTAAAGTAGAGTTCATAATTAAAGTGGTTTTAAGATGTCAAAGTAATCAAATATCACGGAAATCACCGAAAACAAAAAAAGCCTGAACATTAGTTCAGGCTTTAATTATTTCTCTTGTTAATTAATTTCTAGTTGATTCCGATTAATTCTACTTCGAAAATTAACGCAGTGTGTGGCGCTATTTGTGGGCCAGCACCTCTATCACCATAAGCCAACTCTGAAGGAACGAATAACTTCCATTTAGAACCTACAGGCATTAACTGAAGTGCCTCTACCCAACCTGGAATAACTCCATTCACTGGAAATGTAGCTGGTTCACCTCTTTCTACAGAGCTATCAAACACTTGACCTGAGATTAAAGTTCCATGGTAATGTGTAGTTACACTATCAGCAGCTTTAGGCAACTCTCCTGCACCTTCCTTCATTACTTCATACTGAAGTCCTGACTCAGTTACAGTCACACCATCTTTCTTAGCATTTTCAGCTAAGAACTGCTGTCCTTCAGCTCCAGCTTTTTCAGCCTGTTCTGCTTGTTTTTTTCCAAAAAAGTCTTGAAGAAACTCGTCCATCTCTTGCTGACTCATTTTTAAGTCTCCTATAATTACTTGATCATTTAGAGCTTCCATAAAAATCTCTAAATCCAAATCTGTAATTCCCTGAGCTTTAAGACTAGCACCTACATTGGCTCCTAGACTGTAGCTTAATTTTTCTAATTCATTTTTCATCTGGGCGCAAAAGTAGTGTTCATTATTCTATAAAAAGATTCATTTGCATTAATATTGTTAGGAGTAATCCATAACATTCGCATATCACTTTTCAAAAAATTAGCACTAGACAACAATTTGGCAGAGAAATTAGACTGCATGATTCATAAAGATAATTTACCTTCGAAAAAAGTAACCAAAAGAAACGGTGTGACTCTAGAAGGAACAATTAATGTCTGGAATTTACCCTTGGTAACTTCATACAATTTATAAGACCAAAAATGATATTTAAAACCATTTCCATTTTAAGAATTACAACAGTTCTTTTTTTAGTTACACTACTTAGCCTAAGCTCCAAATCGCAGTCTATAGACAGCACTATACAAACAGTAATGGACATGCGTTCAATAGGACCAGCTGGAATGAGCGGACGTGTAACAGCCATAGATGCTGAAACAGATAACCCTGAAGTAATCTATATAGGAACTGCTTCTGGTGGTGTGTGGAAATCTGCAAGCGGTGGAATCACTTGGGATCCCATTTTCGATGATAATCCATTACTAGGAATAGGCTCGGTAGCCATTAACCAAAAAAACACAGATGAGATATGGGTCGGCACAGGGGAAGGAAACCCCAGGAACTCGCACACCAGCGGGGGAGGAATTTATAAGTCAATAGATGCTGGGCAGACTTGGGAAATGAAAGGATTGGAAGCCACCAAAAATATTCACAGAGTAATTATCAATGAACAAAACTCTAATGTGGTTTTCGCTTGTGCTATGGGTTCTGTTTGGGGAGCTAATCCTGAACGTGGAGTTTATAGAACTAAAGATGGTGGAGATTCTTGGGAGAATGTACTTTTTGTAAGTGATTCTGTAGGATGTGCAGAGCTCATCCAAGACCCTACCAATCCGAATAAACTATTCGCTGCTATGTGGGAATATGGCCGCCAGCCATGGACCTTTAATTCGGGCGGTTCTGGCTCTGGACTTTATGTAACGTATGATGGTGGAGACAATTGGACACTACTTGACCAAGAGAAAAATGGAATGCCTGAAGGGCCACTGGGAAGAATGGGAATAGCCATATCAGCTGCTAATCCAGATGTGGTTTATGCGCTTATCGAGTCTGCTAAAACTGGACTCTATAAATCTTTAGATGGAGGTGTCAACTGGAACTTGGTTTCTACAGAAAATATAGGAAACAGACCGTTTTACTATGCAGAAATTCACGCAGACCCACAAAACGAAAACGTGCTGTTCAACCTGTGGTCTTACTTCAGTAAAAGTATAGATGGCGGGGAAACATTCAGCACCATTATGGATTATCCAGCCTATCATCCAGACCATCATGCGTTTTACATTCACCCTAAGAATTCCGACTTTATGATAGAGGGAAATGACGGTGGGCTGAATATCACACGGGATGGAGGTAAGAGCTGGGAGTTTGTGCGCAACCTTCCGCTGGCTCAGTTTTACCACATAAATGTAGATGACGAAACTCCTTATAATATTTATGGAGGCATGCAGGATAATGGCTCATGGAAAGGACCAGGATTCGTATGGCATGTAGATGGAATCAGAAATGAAGACTGGCAGGAAATCCTATTCGGAGATGGTTTTGATGTGGTTCCAGTTCCGAATTCTGACGGGCAGGCGTATGCTATGTATCAAGGTGGATCTGTGAATAGAATAAATACAAATACAGGCAAACAAGTCAGCATTCAACCGGTTCATCCAGAAGGCCAAACCCTGAGGTATAACTGGAACGGAGCTATTTCTATAGACCCTCATAATTCTAAAGCAGTTTATATGGGAAGTCAGTTTTTACACTATTCCACAGACATGGGAAACAGCTGGAAGCTTCTTTCCGAAGACCTTACTACCAATGATTCTCTAAAACAGAAACAGTCTGAAAGTGGTGGATTAACACTAGATGCCACACAGGCCGAAAACTTCACAACCATCACATGTATTTCGCCTTCTGAAATGGATGCGAATGAAATATGGGTAGGCACAGATGATGGACGAATTCACTACACCTCAGATAAAGGAGGAAACTGGAATGAAATCCAAATCAAAGGCATGCCAGAAGGTGCCTGGATAGCACAGATAGAGACTTCTCCAGTAACTAAAGGAGAAGTGTTTATAGCAGTGAATGATTACCGAAGGAACAACTTCGATACTTACTTATTTCATTCTTTGGATTACGGAAAGAAGTGGAAAAATATAGCCTCCGACAACGCTATAAAAGGCTACGCTCATTGTATAGTTCAGGACAAAGTACAGACCGACTTACTCTTTATGGGCACGGAGCATGGACTGTATGTGAGCACAGATAGAGGTGAGAATTGGAGTCAGTGGACAGAAAACTTTCCCTCTGTATCTGTGATCGATTTAAAGATTCAGGAGCGCTTCGGAGATTTGATTATAGGTACTTTCGGGCGGGCGGCTTATGTGTTAGATGATATTACTCCGCTAAGAGAATTAGCGTTGCAAAACAAAACTGAATTCGGACCAGAGGTTACCCTTTTTAAACCTCAGCAAGCCTATCAGTCGACTTATTCTCGACCAAGAGGAGAACGATTTAGAGCGGACCACTTCTTCTCAGGAGAGAACAAGCATAATGGAGCCAAATTCTTTTATCAACTGGCTTTGAATGATTCTTTGGATGAGAAAGACCAAAAGATTTCTGTGGTCATTTTATCTCCCGCTGGAGATTCTCTTCGCCAGTTTAAAGTAGATGCTCAAGACGGATTTAATGAATTTATGTGGAGGTTAGATGCCAAGGGGCAACGATTCCCAAGCAGAAATCTCCGAGAAAAAGACGCAGACGAGACCGGTGGAGGATTCCTCCATCCGGGAACATATGGCGTTTCTGCCACTTATGATGGAATGCAATCTGAAACTACTATCGAAGTGCTCTCGGACCCCAGAATGGCGTTTAATGTTCCTGAAAACTACCTAACCGGAATAGAACGTATCAACCAGTTGGCTGAGGAAGCTAGCGTTACATTTGAAATATTGCAACGCGCCAGAAAATCACTTCTATTATCTCAAACTCTTTTAAAAGCCTACCCAGAAGACTCCTCACTGGTGCAGCTGCTAGATTCTGCTAAAACACTCGTAAAACGCATAGATAAATTAGAAGAATGGTACATGAGCCCTAGAGATGAGGTGGGTTATGAGCATGTAACCGTTAGATTGAATAGCTTGCTTTACAAAGCGAGTTCACTTGCTACAGATGTTAATTTGACTTATGAGGAAGGAACCAATTCTTATTTCGCGGTGCAAAATGCTAGAGCCAGATATGAAGGGGCTAAAGTGGAAATTGAGGAATTCATAAATGATTTGTATTCCCCTTTTAGGCGTGAAGTGGAAGCTTTGAATTTAAGTCCGTTTACGGATTAAAATTCATATCCGAACATGAGTTGGAAAGCAGTATTATACATGCCAGCTTCATAAAAGGAAGCTGGATTCACAACATTTGGTGATTTTCTAACTGGAATGATGCTCTGAGACCATCTGCCGTTTACGAAAATATTCTCTGAAAAATAATAACTAGCTCCTAGAACTACGGAGAAATCCATTTTTTCAAATGGGAATATAAAGTCTCTTTCTATTCCATCTGTCCCTAATTCCGAACTAGAGACCAATCTAGCGATGGCTAATCCTCCTTCGGCTCTAATGTTATTTATACTATAAGAATAAGTAATAGGAACCTCTACATAATTTAATCGAATAGCATAAGTGATTAAATTATCAGGATCAGCATTCTTTTTGCTCCCTTTATTTAAATATAGTATCCCAAGTTTAGCTGAAGATTTTTCAGAAAAAGTGGTTCTTATAAAGGGTCCTGCTGATAAACCAAATTTATCAAATCCACTAAGGGCATCACCAGAAACTTGACTTGTAGCAGCTCCCAATTCTATTCCACCTGAAAATTCAAGTTGGCTAAGTCCTGAAAAGGAAAACGAGATTAAAATAAATAAGAATGAAAGGCTTAAATAGCCTTTACTCGATAATATGCTTCTCCACAACATCTAAAATTTCTAAAGTTTCTGTGTTGTAAATGTATGCATAAATAGAAACTTCTTCTGCTACGTAATCTAAGCTTATAACACCAGAATTGTCATATTCAAAAGAACTTCCAGAAGCTGCTGTTCCTGAAGATACTTGCTGACCTTCTAGACCATTTAAATGTGTTCTTAAAATATGCTTATGAATGTAATCAGGAATATCACCTCCTGTATAGTCGGGGTCAGCGGGTTGGTCTATACCGTTTCCGTTTTTCTGCCAATCTTCTATATTATTCTCAACCACAGCCAACATCAAGTTTAGGTTTCCTTCAATGTCCTGAAGGTAATCTATATCAGTGGATATTTCTATTTCTCTAGAAACCTCATCATAGGCTATTTCTATTTCCAAATCCACCATGCGCTCATCGAAAATATTCTGTTCAGCCACAGGTCTCCAATTAGCAAAAGTGTATGAAATGTTTCCATTATCCTCAATAGCGCTTACAGATCCAAATGGAAGAAATTGAATATTAAACCATGCTTGCATCAGGTTACCTTCTGGAGTTCTCCACTCTGTAGAAAAAGGATCACCTTCTACTTCAGTTAATGGAGTTGTTAGTCCATTTAAATCTGGATGAACAGTAAGTACAAAAACATTATTTGGGTAATCCTCTGCTGTTGTGCTCGCACTTTTAGCTGCTGCAGGACATCCTGCACAATTGTGACCTGTAAAGTCAAGAATTAGAACTCTTTTACTCCCCTCAGGCGGTTGAATTATGCCATCCGAGAAAGGTTCTTCTACTTCGTCACATGACCATAAAAAAGAAACTATAGAAATAAATAGAATGAATTTAATTTTCATAGTGATTAATTTTAAAAGCTACTAGTTAATGTTAAAGTTAATCCGTTAGATGCTGGAACTACTCTGCACACTCCTCCTACGCAGAATAAACCGGCTCTTCTTTTTCCATATTCGAAAGAAAGTCTATGAGAGCCTTCAGAATAGGCTAATGAGCCTAACGGATAGTGTAATTGATTTGCATCAATTTTATTTCCGAAATTATAATTATCTAATAACGCGAAATTCCAGTGTGGAGATATAGTGTACTCCATGACCAAAGACACCCAGTCTCCTTGATGCTGGTTTGTTCTTAGCCCTTGAGCTACTATTCTTAGATTCTGCTTAGATTTTGTTTTAATATTTGCTTCTGCTACGAACACATCAGCATATACATTTCCTTTCACTTGTTTTCCAGTCAACAAAGGAGCGCCTTGATTGATTGTGTTATTATAAATAAAATTGAAATACGTGAACTTGGTCTTTACTTTTTTACTGAATTTCTTTTTAATCTCGGTATTGAAATCACTGAAATAAACTTCTCCATTTGAGCTAAAAAGTGGAGACTCATAGGTTACCCCATTTTCTAAAAACTCTTCAGTTGATGCTCTATTCTTTTCTATGCCTGTAGCTCTAGAATAATTCAAGTTTATTTGAGTTCCATACTTTCCCCCTAATGGAGTATCCTTTTTAAATTTATAACTCACCTCACCCATATATGCAAACTCACCAGTAGGCTGCGTAGCATACGCATAAAACTGACTAGCCAACATATAACTGTGCTGTTTTGTAAGCGCTGGCATGAAATTAATGAAGGGTGCTATTCCTTGAAGAGCTCTGTCTGCTCTGTAGCTATAATTATCGATGTACTTTACATCTCCGCTAATAGCAAATCCTTTTTGAGAGTAGGTAAGATTACCTAATATGGCTATTCCTTTATTAAAGATAAATGCATTGTCAGCAGAAGGATCGTTAATTTTCTCAGCGACCTCACCCATCATTCGCCAGTTTCCGTGTATTACATTTATTCTTCCTGAATAGTTCCCTACGTTCTCAGGAAGGTTTAAATCCAGTCTATCATCAGCCTGAAATTTACTCACGAAACTCGCCCCTAGCGTAATCTTTGTCTTCTTATCTTCCCACCCACTTATAGCTTCATTCAGTGAAAGTTCTCCGTCTACTCCTCTCACAAATCCTTCTGAGTTTATAATTCTTCCATCGAAGTCCAATCTCATTTTCCCATAGACTCCTTTTACAGTGAACCCCTTTATCGGTTCTATTACCACTCTAACACCATCCAGAGCGTTCTCTAATCCTAAATTTCTATCCTCGAAACTCCGAAGGGTTAACCCGTTTCCGAATTGCTCATAAAAATTTCCCACAGTGATAGCGATTCCATCATCCTTGAACGAAGCGAATCTATACCCTATTCCAGATCCTTTAAAATTTGTTGGATAACCTAGCTGCGAAGGAAGGTAACTCTCATACCTTAAACCTGCCTGAAAATTTCCCTTTCTAGCTATAATATTCGCGAAAGAATTTAAGGTCATTAACTCATCTGGAACATCAGCTCGAATTAGAGAATCCTCATTGTAAGATTGTGCCAAAACTTGAAAATTTCCGCTAATTTGAAGTTCATCATCCTGCTCTTGAGCTATAAATGTGAGACAGCTACAAACTGCAATTAGAGAAAGAATATACTTCTTCATCCTATAAGGTTTTTGGTTTTAAAGTTGGAGTAAAAAGACAAAAGTGGTTTCATTCTTTGCCTTTAGAGAGTGTTAAAGTTTTTCTATTTCTTCTAAAAGTTCGTACTCATCACCAGGTGAGTATCCACTATGCGTCCAAACGATATCGCCATTTCCATCCACAAGAAATGTTTGAGGCACATTATTTACGTTTAAACTTCTTTTAAAGTCGCCGTTGGTATCCATAAGGACTTCAAACTCCCAACCTTGAGCATCTACATAAGGCTTTACTCTGGTAGCACTTCTAGCATCATCTATTGATACAGCTATCACTTTCACCCCTGTTTCATCTTGCCAATCTTCATACACTTCATGAATAGCATTTAATTCCTTTTTGCAAGGCGCGCACCAAGTAGCCCAAAAACTAATTACCATTGGCTTCCCATCGTTACTAAGCTCTGCGGTATTTACAGAATTACCATCAATATCTTTAAGCTTAACTGAAGGGATTTTAGAGCCCCCATCCATGGCCATTGACATTAAACAGAGAGCCGTAAACCCTAAAAGTATATTCTTCATTTTGTGTTAAATTTTGTTCTCGTTACAATAACCAAATCTCGTACCAAATCTTTTAAAAAAATTGATGTCATCCTAACTATCTTGCTAAAGTAATTGTTATGGTATGTAGTGCAGTTATTTTTTTGTCAAAGATAGAAATTTAAGAATCCAATTATTTAAGCATTAAACACATCGTCAAGATGATGTTAATTCATACCTTTACGAGTTGAATTCACAGGAATTATGAAAAAATATTTACTTTTTATTTTAATTGGCCTACTAGGTCTTACGTCACTTGCTCAGGACTTGGAGACAGCCAATGAAGATACTCATCTTTCGGGTTTTTCAGGAACATCTGCAGCAAATGAGCTAAGCGCTCACATAGATGTGATTAATTTAACAGACACTGAATTAGAAATAGAATGTGCCCGAGAGATTTTGCTCAAAGAGGCGCCCAATTCTGTTGAAAGATTCTGCTGGGGAGGATTGTGCTTTGAAGAAAACACCGATGTCTCTCCACTTTCGTTAACCATGCCAGCTGGTTATACAGCTCTCTCCGTTGATCCATCGGGGATTGTTGGAAATGGACTGACAGCATACTATAACTATAATGGTGAAGATGGAGTGTGTCAAATAGACTACTGTTTTAGAGAGGTTGGTAATCCTGACAATCAAGCGTGCATTACGGTCAATTTTTGTGTTGATGTCGCAGGTGTTTGTGATACTTTTTTAGGAACTAATGAGATTATAGAAAAAACAGTACTAGGTCAAGCTTCTCCTAACCCAGCTAGTGCAAACTTCTTGATTTCTTACAAACTTGGCTCCGAGGCAGTAGAGGCAGAAATGATCATCATGAATTCGTTAGGACAACACGTGAAAAACGTTCAGCTTGCGTCCAGAACAGCAGTAATCAATTTTAATGCTGCAGACCTTCAAACAGGGATGTACTTCTATACGCTAAAGAATAATGGAAAAACTGAAGGCACTAAGAAATTTATTGTGTCTCACTAATTAATATTATCGAATCTGACAATAATCAAAAACCAATAAAAATGAAAATAATTTTTACTATCTTATTTACAGTTGCGGCCACTGCGTTTTTTACGCAAATTAACGCTCAATCTCAGAGAATGGGAGTGATTGAAACGTTTACAGGCGCAGCCTGCCCTCCTTGTGCATCGTGGAATCCTCTTGTGAAAGCAGGGATTGAAGGTTACTCTGGGGGAGCAATGTATATCTCTTGGCAAGTTCCTATTCCAAGTGATGATGCTATGTATGATGACAATACTTCTGGTGTAGACGCTAGAAGAAATTACTACGGTGGCGTGAATGCCGCTCCTACTCCTTTTTCTCAAGGTCAAAGTGTAGATGACTCCGCAGCTACAACATGGGGAGATGTTTGGGGATTGCATGAGGAAGATATTGATGCAAATATTGCTGAAATGTCAGAATTTGATCTCACTCTAACAGCTGAGATAACTAATGGTGCGATGGTAATAGGTGGGTCTATAGCCGCTACAATGATGGCGTCTGGAGATTTAAGCCTGTTTCTTTTAATAGGTGAAAAAATAATAGACAATGGAGATTTAAGTTATCCAGGAACCAATGGTGAAAGTGAATTTCACCACGTATTCAAGGACTACGTTGGTGGTGCAGGAGGTGTCGATTTAGCGGCTTCTTGGGCTATTGGTGATTCTTATACAATTGATGAAACTTTTGACTTAACATCGTTAAATATTTACGATTATTCTAAATTAGAGGTAACCGCTTTAATCCAGAATAACGATTCTAAATATATTCACCAAGCTGCAAGAGCTTCAGATCTAGAAATTAGTGTAGAGTTTGATAATACGGCATCTGCTGCTGGTATAGAAGATGTACCAGCTCAGTGCTCAGGAAACATTACTATCGAGCCTGTTGTTACTCTATCTAATACTGGAAATTTAGATTTAACTTCAGCTACTATATCTTACGAGGTGAATGGAGGTGCGGCACAAACTTATGATTGGACTGGTTCTTTAACTACGTTTGCTTCAGAAGATGTAGCTCTGCCTGGATATACATTTGATACAGACGCTACCAACACATTAAACGTAACTATTACTCTGGCTAATGGTGGTACCGATGAGTTTTTAGGAGATAACACAGCTAGTACTTATATCGCTGTTTCTCCAGAAGCTGATTCAATCATTTTAGAATTGACTACTGATACATATGCTGATGAAATTTACTGGGAAGTACAAAATAGTTCAGGAACAACTATTGCTTCTGGCGGTAACCCTAACGTAGGTCTTGCCAACACAGGAACAGGAACATTCCCTCCACCTGCTAGTGCTCAGTCTTACGCTAATGAAACGGATTACTCTATTGGAATTGACATTCCAGCTGTCGATTGTTATACTTTATACTTCGTAGATTACTACGGAGATGGTGTATCTACTTATGGTGGGTCTTATTATGTAACTGATGGAGGCGGTAACCTTTTAATAGACGGTACTGATTTCGATGGTGCTGAAGATATCAATTCTTATAAAGGAACAGCTATTAGCTTTAGTATAGAAGAAGAAACAGCTAAAGCTGGTTTCTCTATTTTAACTAACCCGGTTGTAGATCAGTTAGAGCTTATCCTTAACATAAACCAAGCGACTCAAACTACATTAACTGTATTAGATTCTCAAGGTAGAACTGTAATCAGTGATGGTTTAGGTATGTTAGGTGCTGGACAATATAACCACTCTTACGATGTAAGTGGATTATCTGGAGGTATGTATTACGTTACCTTAACTACTGATGGACAAGTTATCAATGAAAAAGTGATTATCGGCCAATAATTCCCGATTTCATATATATTATTAAAGTCAGCATCCTTGGGTGCTGACTTTTTTTATTCCTGGCAATTTGACAAATGGTTCGAGAACCATACCACTTCGATTTGCTACCTTTGCCGATTATTCAAAACACTATCTATGAGCTCAAAGAATAAAAAAGACGCCCTCGACTATCATTCTAAAGGAAGAAGAGGGAAAATAGAAGTTATTCCTACCAAGCCCTACAGCTCTCAGCGTGATTTGAGTTTAGCCTATTCTCCGGGAGTAGCAGAGCCATGCCTTGAGATAGCCGCAAATCCAGAAGAAGCTTATAAGTATACCACAAAAGGGAATTTAGTAGCCGTAATTACGAACGGTACCGCAGTTCTGGGATTAGGAGACATAGGCCCTCTAGCCTCTAAGCCAGTAATGGAAGGAAAAGGACTCCTTTTTAAAATATTCGCTGATATTGACGTTTTTGATATCGAAATAGACGCCTCAGACGTAGACAAATTCGTAGAAACCGTAAAGGCCATCTCACCCACATTTGGAGGAATAAACCTTGAAGATATTAAAGCACCTGAAGCATTCGAAATAGAGGAACGTTTAAAAGCAGAATTAGACATTCCTGTCATGCATGATGACCAGCACGGAACGGCTATTATCTCTTCAGCAGCATTATTAAATGCCCTAGAGCTTGCTGAAAAAAACATCCAAGAAGTTAAAATCGTAATAAGTGGTGCTGGAGCAGCAGCCATGGCTTGTGCTGACTTATATATTCGTCTAGGCGCTAGAATTGAGAATATCTTAATGCTAGACAGCAAAGGTCTTATCACTGACAACAGAGAAGGTTTAGATAAAAGAAAGCAAAAGTACGCGAGTAAAAGAAGAAACACTGGATTGGCCGATGCCATGAAAGGGTGTGATGTCTTTTTAGGTTTAAGTAAGGGAAACATAGTTTCTGTGGACATGGTGAAGTCCATGGCTGCAAAACCAATCGTATTCGCATTGGCCAACCCTGATCCAGAAATTAGTTATAAAGAAGCTTGTTCAGCTCGGGAAGACATCATTATGGCTACAGGAAGATCTGACAATCCTAACCAAGTAAACAACGTCTTGGGGTTCCCGTATATATTCAGAGGAGCTCTAGATGTAAGAGCTACTGTGATCAATGAAGAAATGAAATTGGCCGCCGTAAAAGCCATTGCTCTTTTAGCGAAAGAAGCTGTTCCTGAAGAAGTAAGTCTAGCGTATGGAGAGCAAAATATAACCTTTGGTAAAGACCTTATCATTCCGAAACCTTTAGACCCACGATTAGTCACTCATGTATCTACTGCTGTAGCTAAAGCCGCTATGGCCTCAGGCGTTGCAAAAGAGCCAATTACCGACTGGGAGTCTTATCAATCATCTTTGGAGAAAAGACTAGGAAACGACAACAAGCTTCTTAATACTATTACCGATAAAGCAAAGAAAAATCCTAAAAAGGTGGTTTTTGCTGAAGCAGATAACTTTAAAATTCTTAAAGCCGCTGAAAGCGCATTAGAAGAAGGAATCGCGACACCTATATTATTAGGAGAAGAGGAAAAAATTCACTCCATTGTTGAAGAAAATGGTCTTGACTTAGCTGGTGTTGAGATTATTGACCCTAGATCTTTGTCTAGAAAAAAAGACAGGCAAGAATTCGGAGAACTTCTGTTTGAAAAAAGAAAGAGGAAAGGACTCACTCTCATCGAAGCAGAAAAACTGATGAGAGACCGAAATTATTTTGGTGCTATGCTCGTAGAAACAGGATACGCTGACGCTATGATTTCTGGAATGACCAGAAGTTACAGTGATGTTATCAAACCAGCCCTTAAAATTATAGGTCTAGAAGAGGGAAGCAGTCTAGTAGCAGGTATGTATATCCTCCAAACCAAAAATGGCCCAGTTTTCTTTGCCGATACTACAGTTAATGTAAACCCAACAGCAGAAGAAATAGCCGAAATCACAAAACTTGTAGCTACAGCAGTAAGAAGATTTAAAGTAACACCACGAGTAGCACTTCTCTCTTATTCAAACTTTGGCTCCTCCAAAGGTCCAGACCCAGAAAAAATGGCTGATGCTATAAAAATCATCCATGACACTCAGCCAACTCTGGTGGCAGACGGAGAAATTCAAGCAAATTTCGCGCTAAATAATGACATGATTAAGGAAGCGTTTCCATTTTCAGATTTAAAAAACGGAAGAGTGAATACACTAATATTTCCAAACTTATCTGCTGGTAATATCGCTTACAAACTAATGCAAGAAATGGGAGGCATAGAGGCTATTGGTCCTCTTCTATTGGGAATGAAGAAGTCCTTCCATATTCTCCAATTAAACTGCTCAGTTAGAGAAATTGTTAATATGACCACTATAGCCGTGGCTGAAGCTCAATCTAAAAAATGATAGATTATTTAAAGGGAAAGCTCGTAGAAAAATCTCCTACGCATGCCATCGTAGAATGCGCAGAAATAGGGTATTTCGTAAACATTTCAGTAACCACTTATGGCCTTCTGCCCGATACAGAGACCTGTCTAATCTGGACGCACTTTATAGTTAGAGAAGATGCCCAAGTTTTATATGGATTTGCAGATAAAGATGAACGAGACGTTTTCAGAAAACTTATTTCTGTTAGTGGTGTTGGTGCTAATACGGCGCGAATGATTTTGAGTGGAATGAACCCAAATGAAGTTAGGTCTACTATTCAGAACCAAAACGCTGATGCCCTCAAAGGAATCAAAGGAATAGGAGCCAAATCGGCCCAAAGAATTATTGTAGATTTGCACGACAAAATTTCTGGATTAGAAAATAATCAAGAAAATATAACATTTGTGGGCAATAGCATTAAAAACGATGCGTTAATAGCTTTGTCCTCATTAGGATTTGATAAGACCAAAACTGACAAAACCCTTGATAAATTAATCAAAGCGGAAGGAAATGAACTCTCTGTAGAGAGACTCATAAAACTTGCGCTCAAGCAGTTGTAAAAGAAAAACGTGAGATTCAAGGCCAAAAATACTATCAAGCTATCTGTAGCTTTAATACTCGTAATAAGTGTGATTACAGGATATGCCAGAACCGCTTTTTCTGATTACATTATTCCTGTAATTATCCCTTCTGAAGAAGCTCCATACAGGAACTCTACACCCGCAGACACCACTGACTTGCCTTTCCCTATAGAAGACCAAGGAATTAACCCTTCTGAGCAGGGTGCTTTAGGTGTTAACCTTCAAAATCCAGACAACATCAATTCTGAAGTTGTATATGACCCTGAAACAGGAACTTACAGCATTATTCAAACTATCGGAGACAGCCTTTATTTCAGAACCCCTATTGAGCTAACGCAAGATGAATATTTAAACTACGACTTCACAAAAAGCTTATCAGAGTATTGGAACAAACAGCAAGATGAAGTTGATGAAGAAAGTCAGGCATATGCTCCTAAAATGACCATCGATAGTAAGGGATTTGCGAATATTTTTGGTAGTAACGAAATCGAAATTCGACCCCAAGGATCGGCAGAATTAAGTTTTGGTATTAATGTTAGTAAAACTGATAACCCAAGAATCCCACAAAGACAACGAAGTATTACCACCTTTGATTTTGATCAAAGGATTCAGCTAAACGTAGTCGGGAACATAGGAACCAAGCTTCAGCTTGCAACCAACTATAATACTGAAGCTACATTTGATTTTGAAAATCAAATGAAGCTCGAACATACAGGTGGGGAAGATGAAATCATTCAAAAAATAGAGGCTGGTAATGTTAGCCTTCCGCTAACAGGTACTCTAATTCAAGGTTCTCAGAGTTTATTCGGGATGAAACTCGAAACTAAATTTGGAAGACTAAAAAACACTACAGTACTTTCTCAGCAGAAGGGAGAAAGAAAAGAAATCACCGTAGAGGGAGGAGCACAGACTCAGACGTTTGACATTAAAGCAGATGCATACGAAGCAAACAAACACTACTTCCTCTCTAATTACTTCAGAGATCAGTATGATGTAGCGATGCAAAGTTTACCAATAGTAAATTCTGCCATTAACATCACAAGAATAGAAGTGTGGGTGGTGAATACTCAAGCAAACACACAAAACGTAAGAAACCTTGTCGCCTTTACAGATCTAGGAGAAAATACTGCTTATCAATCCTCTGGCTACGCTAATCCTGGAGCATTGTTCCCAGCTAACTCATCTAGACTTCCAGATAACGCTCAAAATACCATTTATGACCAAATGGTTAATAACCCTGAAGTGCTCGGTTACAGCGGAGCCATTAGTGCTATTCAAGGGCTAAATCAGAACTTCCAACAAGGGGTTCACTTCGAACGTGTAGGAAACGCCAGACAGCTAAGCCCTTCTGAGTTTACCTATAACTCTAGATTAGGTTTTGTAAGTTTAAGACAATCACTAAACAATGCCGAAGTCCTAGCCGTTTCTTATGAGTACACTGAAGGAGGTGATACGTATCAAATCGGTTCTTTATCTCAAGATGGAATAACAGCACCAAGCGCTCTTATTCTGAAAATGCTAAAGAGTTCTATTACTCAAGTAGTAGACGCCAGCGGGAATGCTGCGCCTCTCTGGGGATTAATGATGAAAAATGTTTACAGCATGGGTGCTTTTGGTGTAAATAAAGATGACTTTAGGCTAGACATCTGGTATAACAATCCAGCAACTGGAATAGATCAAAATTACATTCCTCGAGACCCTCTTGATGGAAAACTCTTAGTTCAAGTATTAGACATGGATAAAATCAATGTCAATGGAGAACCATACCAAGATGGAGTATTCGATTTCGTGGATAATGCTGCTACTCAAGGAGGGTTAATTAACTCACAGAATGGGCGGCTATATTTACCTACAGTAGAGCCTTTTGGCGCTCATCTAGCTGGTTACATTCAAGACTCTGCAAGCGTTTATAATATGTCTGAAAATGATGTGAATTCATTAATTAGTCAAATTGTATTCCAAGAGCTCTATGACAGTACAAAAACAGCAGCTCAGCAAATACCAGCCAAAAATAGATTCAGCATAAGAGGACAGTATAAATCAAGCTCAAGCAGTGAGATTAGCTTAAACTCCATCAATATTCCTCAAGGATCGGTGTCTGTTACATCCGGAGGGGTTAAGCTCATAGAAAATCAAGATTACACCGTAGATTATAATCTAGGTAGAGTTCGAATTCTAAACGAGAGCTTATTAGACAGTGGAACGCCTATTAGTGTATCCCTTGAGAGTAACTCGTTATTTAATATTCAGACTAAAACCTTACTAGGAACTAGATTTGATTATGAAGTTAACAAAGACTTAAATATTGGAGCGACCCTCTTAAACCTGAGAGAAAGGCCGCTAACGCAAAAAATAAATGTAGGTGATGAACCCGTAAACAACACTATAGTTGGTGCCGACATCAAGTATAGAGCTGAAAGTAGGTTTATTACTTCTTTGGTAGATAAACTTCCGTTCTATGAGACTAAAGCTAAATCTACTATCGATTTTAATGCTGAGGGAGCTTACCTTATTCCTGGTTACTCAAGAGCTATTGGTAAAAATGGTAATGCATATATAGATGATTTTGAAGGAAGCCAATCTACCATAGACCTTAGAGCATTAAATCAATGGTTCTTAGCTAGCACACCTAGACATCAATCAGATTTGTTTCCAGAGGCTCTAATAGAAGACAGCATACTAATTAACTACAACAGGGCTAAAATGAGTTGGTATCAAATAGATCCAATTTTTTATCAACCTAACTCTAGCATAGAAGGAGTAGATGAATTAGTAAGGAGTGATCATAGAATGCGGGAAGTTCTAGAGGAAGAAGTTTTTCCAGATAGAGAGTTGTCTCCGGGAACACCTAGAAATATTGCTACGCTGGACATGACCTATTATCCAGAAGAAAGAGGCCCTTATAATTATGACCTACCTGAAGCTGACTCTCCTACCGAATCAGCTGGATTAACGCCAGACGGTTTATTAGCGGACCCAGAGAGTAGATGGGGCGGTATCCAAAGGGCGTTAACTGTAAATGATTTTGAGTCGAGTAACATTGAATTTATTCAATTCTGGCTTATGGATCCTTTTAACGAAGACTCTCCTAACGAAAATGGAGGTGAATTATACTTCAATTTAGGAAATGTAAGTGAAGATATTCTGAGTGATTCTGGCCTTAGTTTTGAAAACGGATATCCTAGCGAAAGCCAGGCGAATGAAGTAGACTCTACTAACTGGGGTTTTATTCCAGACCCGAGTAACTTTAATGTAGTAAACGCTTTTGATAACACCTCCCCTAACTATATACTTCAGGATCTAGGTATAGATGGATTAAATAGTACAGATGAAGCTACGTTTTTCGAGAACGAATACCAATATTTAAGTGCACTACAGGGTCCATTAACGACTGAAGCTTACAACGCGATATTAGCTGATGTCTCTGCAGATGATTATCAATATCCAAGAAGAGACATCTCAGGGGGTTTAAATACTTTAGAAAGACATAAGAACTTCAATGCTTATGAAGGGAACTCCTTAAACCAACAAGAAGCAGCTACCACTATTCCTAATACAGAAGATATTAATAAGGATAATACGCTCAACACTATAGAGAGCTATTACCAGTATAAAGTAAGCTTAAACCCTCAGGATTTAGCAGTAGAGAATATTGGTAATAATTACCTTACAGATGTATTCCAAACTACTAAAAACACAGAAGCTACATCGGATAGGCCTATTACTTGGTATCAGTTTAAAATTCCAGTTAGAGATTTTGAGAAAAGTTTTAATGGGATTACTGATTTCAGAAGTATCCGTTTCCTTAGAATGTTTATGAAGGATTGGGATGAAGAAGTTACGTTAAGATTCGCCAGATTAGAGCTAATCAGAGGTGAGTGGAGAGTTTACCAAGAGTCTTTACAAGAAGCTGGAGAAATTGACCAAACAGATGGCGATGAAACTACATTCGTAGTTAACGCTGTTAACATAGAAGAAAACTCCAATAGAGAGCCTATTCGTTATGTAGAACCTCCTGGTATTACCAGGGAAATAGACGTGGGAGCTGCTAACCTGAGAAACCTTAACGAGCAGAGTTTATCCATGGAGGTCTGTAACTTGCAAGATGGAGATAGCAGGGCAACCTATCGAAATGTAAATTTCGATATGCGAATGTATGAACGGCTGAAAATGTTTGTCCATGCCGAAAGTGGTGATTTAAATAATCCTTTACAGAAAGGCGACTTGGCCTGTTTCTTAAGACTAGGGAGTGACTTTGACGAAAATTATTATGAATATGAAATTCCTCTCGCAATAACAGATCAGGATGATAATTCTGCTGAAGCTATCTGGCCAGATGACAATATATTCGATATCGAATTAGATCTACTGCAGCAAGCTAAAACACAGAGAAATAACGCAAACTTCAACATAACCACAGTTTATGAGGCGTCCAACGCGCCTACAGGTTCAAGGATTAGGGTTAAGGGGAATCCTAACCTCGCTAATGTGGTCACGGTTATGATTGGGTTAAAAAATCCAGACAAGGATAACAACCCTTATGCAACCGATGACGGTCTCTCTGAATGCGGTATAGTTTGGGCTAATGAATTAAGATTAACTGACTTCAATAATAAAGGTGGAGGGGCAGCACTTGCCACCTTAAGTACTTCTCTAGCAGATTTCGGTAACTTCTCTGTAGCAGGATCTATTTCTACACCAGGGTTTGGTAGTTTAGAAGAAAGAGTCCAAGAGAGACAGCGAGAAACCGTCCGTACTTTAAACCTCAGTACCACTTTACAGATGGGTAAACTCTTCGGTGAAGATCTCGGAGTTCAGTTACCTGTTTATATGGGCTACTCATTGAGTGAAACTACCCCACAATTTGATCCATTATCACCTGACGTAGAATTATTCGATTCGACTAGTGATTTATCTCCAACAGATGCTGCTAAACGAAGAGATATCAGCAAGTCCCTGACTACACGAAGGAACATTAACTTTTCGAATGTAAGAATTAGTCCTAAAGGGAAAGACAAAAAAAGTACTAAAGACGGACCTAAAGCAAGGGCAGGGAAATCTGACAAGAAAAAACAAACGCCCTTCTATAGTGTTAAGAATTTCTCGGTAAGCTATAACTACAGTGATATTGAATCTCGAGACATAAACACTGAGAAAGACCTTACGATTAATGAAAGCGCAGGATTGAATTATGCTTTTTCCTATAAACCTGTAGAGGTGAAACCATTCTCTAACATCGGGTTTATTAAAAATACTGCAGCACTCAAATTCGTTAAGGACTTCAACTTTAACATAGGGCCTAAACAATTAGGGTTTAGCACTACTATGGATAGAATGTACAGAGAAAGCGCTATTAGAGATAATACAGCGATTCTTCTGGGGTATGAAACGGATGCCATTATACTGCCCCAAATTGTAAAAAATTGGAATTGGAATAGAAATTACACGTTGAGGTATGATTTAACTAAGTCATTAAAGTTTGACTTTAACGCTAGTAACCAGGCTCTTATTAGGCAGCCACAAGGTGCTAGAGATCGGTTCTCAAAAGAAGAGTATAAAGATCAAGTAGCAGCGCTAAATGGTCTAGGAACTGACACTGTAGGTATTGCACCTGGTATTACTACTGGATATAACCATAGCGCAGGCCTGAACTACAAACTTCCTTTTGACAAATTTCCTATTATAAACTTCATAAGTGCTGATGCTGGATATGGATCTTCTTACAGATGGGGAAGAGCGCCATTCTCACAAGATAGTTTAGGTAACACAATAGAAAATAGCAGAAACATTACGCTTAATGCTCAGGCAAACTTTGCAACGCTCTATAACAAGTCTGACTTCTTAAAAGCCTTGAGCAAAGGGAAAACGCCTAAGAAGAAAGAGAAAGATGACGAAGAAGAAGTGGATGGTTTCGGTGAAACTATTGAAGATGACAGGAAAAAGAAAAAAGAATCCACATTTAATCCACTGCATCAAGTAATTAAACTGGCCATGATGGTCAAAAATGTATCTGGAAGTTATTCTAAGAATGAAAGTACCTTCTTACCAGGTTACAACCCTAACACCTATATATTAGGAATGGACAGGAATTTTAACGGCCCTGGATTAGGATTCTTATTAGGACAGCAAGAGAAGAGTCTATTCGGAAACAGGAGCTCAGGGTTATTAGAGGACATTTCTGATAATGCTTGGCTAGTCCAGCAGGAAAATTTAAACATTCTTCAAAGCAATACTTTTTCTGAATCCTACAACTTTAGAGCGAATATAGAGCCTATTAAGGACGTGAAAATAGAGTTAAACATGAATAGCCAAGAGTCTATAAATAATAGTAGTTTCTATGTATACGACCCCTTCGCTATTAATGATTTAGACTTACAAGAGTTAGATATAGTAGAAGGAGTAGAAAATGGACAATGGGGTGATTATGTCTCACAATCTCCCAATGAAACAGGAAACTACAGCGCTTCTATAATAGCTTGGTCTACCGCATTTATTAATGATAATGAAACTAATAACACCTCCGAGGTATTTGACCAATTCTTACTGAACCGCCTAGACGCCTCGGAAATAGTAAGTAGTGAACATCCTTTTAACACTACTGAACTAGATCCTTTACAGGGTTTCTATACTGGATATGGTCCTTTAAGTCAACGGGTCGTTATTCCATCATTCATAGCCGCATACACAGGAAAAGATGTAAGCAATGTGAGTACTAATCCTACAGGAATAAAAATGGCGCCTAACTGGACTTTAAGGTATAATGGCCTTACCAAGATTAAGGCTATGAAAAAAATATTCAAGCAGTTTAGAATAAACCATAGCTATAAAGCGAATTACAATGTATCCTATGTCACAAATGTTGGATACGTTGGGCCTACGGCCTTCACTCCAGATATACAAGAGGAATTAGATCAAGCCAATTTCGCTAATTACGTAGACCCTAAGCAAATCAGCACAGTAACTATCTCTGAACAATTGTCGCCTCTTCTTGGGTTTGACATGACGCTCAATAAAAAGAATAAAAATAAAAAACCTATAGACCCACAAATTAAAATTGAGTTCCGAAGAGATAGAACAATAACCTTAGGTCTGTCAAACTATCAGGTAACAGAGACTAAGAGTCGGTCTTTTGTTATCGGATTAGGCGGTAAAATACCAGAAGTACCGATAGGATGGCTAAGAAGTAAAAGAAGCAGACTTCCTGGTAGATATTTAGAGAATTCTCCTATTAATTTAAGAGCGGATTTAACCATTAGAAATAACGCTACCGTTATAAGAAGAATAGAAGAAAGAACAAATCAAGTTACTGCCGGACAAAGACTGTTCTCCCTGAAGACTTCTGCTGACCTTCAAGTATCAGACAAGCTTACGATTAGGTTCTTCTATGATCATCAAATCACCGAACCTAAAATTTCTACTTCCTTTAGAACATCCAACGTTAGTTCTGGGATCTCATTAAGATTTACTCTAACTCAGTAATAATCTATTTTTAGCGTAGCAATAATTTCGTGCTATTCCATAAGAATTATCTAGAAGTAATCTCTATTTTTGTGATTCCAAACCACTATTAAAAAAAATGGATTTTCCACAAGAGTTAAAATATACTAAGGACCACGAATGGATCAGAATCGAGGGTGATATAGCAGTTATTGGAATAACTGCTTACGCTCAAGGTGAACTAGGAGATATCGTTTATGTCGATGTAGATGCACTAGGAGAGACTTTAGATGCTGAAGAAACCTTCGGTTCTGTAGAAGCAGTTAAAACTGTATCTGATCTTTTCATGCCTCTAGGAGGAGAAATTATAGAATTTAACGAGGAGTTAGAAGAGACCCCTGAGGCAGTAAATGAAGATCCCTATGGGAAAGGGTGGATGGTCAAAGTGAAAATTTCTGACTCATCAGAAGTAGACGCTCTTCTTTCTGCTGCCGATTACCAAAAAATCATAGGTTAATTCCGTGCTTTCGCGCCATTTTACTTTTACGTTTATCTGGGCTTCTATAATCCTTATTCTCTACGGAATCCCAGGATCAAATTTACCTAGTGTTCGTTTCTGGAAACTCTTAGAGCCTGATAAAGCTGTCCATGCAGGGATATTTCTAATTCTTATGTGTAGCCTCACATTCTCTATTTTTAAACAACATAAATATAAAACCTTAAAGAGAAATAGCTTGAGAAGCAGTGCCCTTATCTGTTTTATGTATGGTACTGTTCTAGAGTTACTTCAAGGCTCCTTGTTTTCTGAAAGATTCACGGATGTCTATGATATTTTAGCCAATGCTATCGGAGTGTTTCTTGGAATTGTGATTTTAAAAATATTTTTCAGAGATATCCTCTCCTAATTTGGAATAAAAATTGTTTATTTACCAGACCTATCTTCAATTAAAGAGAAATGGAATTAAAAAAATCTAAAGACGCAGATCTAGAGCGTAAAAAGTTTAGCTGGCTAGCCTTAGGAGGCTGCAGTGTGCTCTCTTTATTACTCGTTTCTTTCGTTATCACATCTTACGATATCAAGGAAAGAGAAGAGAACAGAAAGATTAAAGTGGGAGATGAATTAGTAGAAGAGACCATAGCACCGTCAACCCCACCACCACCACCACCGCCACCGCCACCGCCACCAACTACTGCCGTTCTAGAGATAGTAGAAGATGATGAGGAAATCATCGAGCTTAATCTAGATATGGAAATAGATGATGAAGAGGAAATAGAAGACGTGAATTACGAAGAGGAAGAAGAAATTTATGACGCTCCAATTATGACTAGAGCTGAAAGAATGCCTGTTTTCCCTGGAGAATGTCAAGAAATAGCTAATGCTAAGGACCAAGATCAGTGCACACAAGGGAAGATCATCAATTTTGTTCAATCCAATGCTGACTATCCTGAGATAGCGAAAGAAAACGGTTTTCAGGGGAAGGTTTTTCTTACGTTTATTGTGGATGAAAATGGGAATGTAGGAAATGTAGAAATTCTTAAAGGAATTCACAAAAGCTTAGATGATTCTGCCACCAAAGCGGTAATGAAACTACCCAAGTTCACGCCAGCTTCTCAAAGAGGTAAGCCTGTAAAGTTAAAGTATACTATCCCAGTTAACTTTAAACTGAGATAAACCATTATAAAGTTATTTAGAAGCCCTTCATTTATAATGAAGGGCTTTTTTTATGCCAAGAACTTTATGGCTTCAGTGAGGTCTGCCTTCCTCTGAATTAATTCACCTGAAATTTCTATGAAGGGAACTTCTTCCTTTTCCAAAAAGGCTTTGTAGATTTCATAAAGCCTGTCTCTATCGAATTGGCTCTCACGAAAAGAATCTGCCTCCCAAGGTATGTCTGGCTTACAAAGCACATATATATCGACTATCGCATGCTGTCGTTGTACTAATTCGTATATGACTTGGTCATCATCATTGAATCTAACCTCACACCAGACTTTTACCACCTCAGCACCTGTGTCTATGACTGTAATCTCTTTATCAGAAATAGATTCGATTAACTGACCCAATTGGGTTTTAGCTATAATCCTTAAGTCTTCCTTTACATAAGGCCTCCCTAGACCAGTTAAATATCTTCTGGCATACTCGTTAATTAGGGTGGCTCCAAACTCGTCTGAGACAAATTCCGATAAAGTCGACTTGCCTGAACATTCTGGTCCAGTAAAACAAATGGTAAATGAATTAATCAAAGCTACAATCGCATGGAGGAGACAGAATTATCTCGGTATTTGGTAAAAATATTTTGACCATTTCCTGCTCAGGAATTGTCATCTGATTATTTAATAAATCAAGTTTTTCCAGCTTAGCTAAAGTTGCCAATTCAGGAGCATATTCTTCTATAATGTTGGACCATAATTCCAATGAAACCAGATTGCTTAATCTACCTATTTGCGCAGGTATAACCCTAATCTCATTATTACTTAAGTTTAGATGCTCCAGATGTTTAAGTCGGAACACCCCATTATCTATTCGTTCCAGCTTATTTCTCTCCACACTCAGGGTTTTAAGACACCTTAAATTCCCAATCTTTTCAGGAATCTCAATAAGCCTATTTCTATCCAAAATGAGCACGGTTAGATTTTTCAAAGCATAGACATCCTGAGGAAGCTGCCTTAATTTAGATCTGGACAAATCTAAATAGAAAACACTATCAGGCTCGGTCATCGCTTGCTCTAGACTGGTGTATTTCTTAAACTTAAATCCCACAGAAGATTCTTCACATTGCGCTAAGCTTGTGAAGGATAGGAATAATAATATGAATATCGTTAATAGTTTCACCGCAGGGTTTCAATAGTAAGACGTTTGTCCTCGTTCAATTGTTGTACCAAACCTTCTTTCGAATTAAACTTTTTTTCATCTCTGAGCTTTTTCACTAGTTCTATCGTCAAACTTTCTCCATAAATGTCTGAGTCAAAATCCAAAATATGCACTTCAATATGAGTTTTGTGTTCATTATTAAACGTGGGATTCACTCCTATGTTTAACATTCCTTTATAACTCTGTCCACATAGGAGAACGTTAACGGCATAGACACCAAAAGACGGTATTATTTTCAACTCACTACTTATCTCGATGTTTGCTGTATTAAAACCCAAAAGCCTTCCCCTCTTTTCTCCTTCTATTACTTCACCCGTGAACGAATACTTGTATCCTAAGTATTCATTAGCTAAATGTATGTTCCCTTCTCCTATTGATCTTCTGATTTTAGTTGAGCTTACATTGACCTCTTCAACATCAAGAGCAGAAATGACTTCTATTCCAAAATCATACGTCTGAGAGAACTCATTCAACAACTCCAGATTGCCCTCTCTATTTCTTCCAAAATGATGGTCGTAACCAACCACCATAGTGTGAACACTTAGGGTGTTCACCATGATGTCTCTTACATATTGCAACGCTGACAGCCTGCTAAATTCAGGTGAGAAAGGATGAACAATTAAATGGTCTAAGCCCGAAGCAGCCAACCTTTCTTTCTTTTCTTCTAAGGTATTCAAGAGCTTCAGCCCGTGATCATCGGGGAAAAGAACCATTCTAGGATGAGGGAAAAAAGTGAAAAGGACCGACTCTCCTTCACAATAATTGGCGAGTTTATTTAATTTCTTAAGTATTTTTTGGTGGCCTAAATGCACCCCATCAAAGGTCCCTGTAGTGACTACAGCATTAGAAATATTAGTGACGGAATCTAGAGAATTATGAACTTTCAAATCTACGGTAACTTCAAGCACAAATATACATAGGATTTAACGTGTTAATTAGTACTGTATAAAGGCGGATAAAATAAATTGGAATCACCATTGTCTATTCGTGTTATCTGAGTATTTTTGCACCGATTTTCAACCCCCTCAATCTAACAGAAATGTCAGCGAACATTGGAAAAATATCTCAAGTAATCGGGCCAGTAGTGGATGTAAGTTTTGCTCAAGGAGTAGAGCTTCCTAAAATCCTAGATGCCTTAGTAGTAAAAAGAGAAGGTGAAGACCTCATCTTAGAATGCCAAAAGCACATAGGAGAAGACACTATTAGAGCTATCTCTATGGATTCAACTGAAGGCTTAAGCCGTGGTATGGAGGCAGTCTCTACAGGTAGTGCCATTAAAATGCCTATTGGAGAGCAGATTAAAGGAAGATTGTTTAATGTAGTAGGAACTGCCATTGATGGAATAGGTGAAGTTTCTATGGAAGGCGGAAAAGGAATTCATAGAGCAGCTCCTAGATTCGAGGATCTTTCTACATCTTCTGAGATTCTTTTCACAGGAATTAAAGTAATTGACCTTATCGAGCCTTATTCTAAAGGTGGAAAGATTGGTCTTTTCGGTGGAGCAGGAGTAGGTAAGACTGTACTTATTATGGAGTTGATTAATAACATCGCAAAAGGGTATGAAGGTCTCTCTGTGTTTGCGGGAGTAGGTGAGAGAACTAGAGAAGGAAATGATCTTCTTAGAGAGATGATCGAATCTGGCGTAATTAGATACGGAAAAGAATTTGAAGAGTCTATGGAAGCCGGTGGTTGGGACTTAACTAAAGTAGATAAGAAAGAATTAGAATCTTCTCAAGCTACATTAGTTTTCGGTCAGATGAATGAGCCTCCTGGAGCAAGAGCGAGAGTAGCCCTATCAGGTCTTACTGTAGCAGAGTACTTCAGAGACGGTGATGAAGAGTCTGGTGGTAGAGATATCCTTTTCTTTATCGATAATATCTTTAGATTTACTCAAGCAGGATCAGAGGTTTCAGCCTTATTAGGACGTATGCCTTCTGCTGTAGGTTACCAACCAACACTAGCTTCTGAAATGGGAGCGATGCAGGAAAGAATTACTTCGACTAAAAGAGGTTCTATTACTTCTGTACAAGCGGTTTATGTACCTGCAGATGATTTAACAGATCCTGCACCAGCTACTACATTCGCCCATTTAGATGCTACTACGGTACTTTCTAGAAAGATTGCCGAGCTTGGTATTTATCCAGCAGTAGATCCACTAGATTCTACATCTAGAATTCTTACTGAAGAAATAGTAGGAGCTGAGCACTACAAATGTGCACAGGATGTAAAAGAGATTTTACAAAAATTAAAAGAACTTCAAGATATCATAGCTATCTTAGGTATGGACGAATTATCTGATGAAGATAAGACAGCTGTGCATAGAGCTAGAAGAATTCAGAGATTCTTATCTCAACCTTTCCACGTAGCCGAGCAGTTTACGGGACTTAAAGGGGTGTTAGTTTCTATAGAAGAAACTATCAAAGGGTTTAATATGATTCTGAATGGTGATATGGATCAGTACCCAGAAGCTGCCTTCAATCTTAAGGGTTCAATAGAGGAAGTAGCAGAAGCTGGAAAGAAAATGCTAGCAGAAGTTTAAGATTCGAAAAATGAAATTAGAAATTCTTACACCAGACGCCAAGTTATTCAAAGGAGATGCTTCTTACCTGCAAGTTCCAGGGATTGATGGTCAAATGGGCGTTTTAGATAATCATGCTCCGCTCATTACTTCTTTAGGAAAAGGGAGTATCAGAATCAAGTCTAACGAAAAGCCTACAGAAATCCTAGAAGCTAGATTAAGTGAAGCTTCTGATTGTGATTATGCTTTCAATGTAAATGGAGGAACGGTAGAAATTCTAAATAATACAGTCGTTATTCTCGCTGAATAAACCTTATTAGAAAATAAAATTTAGAAGGGTGTTGCTTAGCAATACCCTTTTTTTTGTTCTTTTTTTTTAAACGGGTTTATTGCAACCCTTTATTTCTAATTCGCGTATAATAAGTTAGATTGGCTGTTCAATAATGAAATTAAGAGTTCATAATAGGGTAAGGTTAAATCGCCCGAGTCTTCAACCACTCGGGCTTTTTTATGCCAAAAAAACAAGGAAAGACAGGCTCCTTATTCGTGATGATAGGGCTCTCCTTTTAAGATAGTGAATCCTCTGTACAATTGCTCCACGAAAAATAATCGAATCATCTGATGGCTGAATGTCATCTCTGAAAGAGATATTTTCTGCGATGAGCGTTTAATAATCTCATCACTAAACCCGTAAGGACCTCCTACCAGAAACACTATGGATTTAGTACTGTTTAGCATGAACTTTTCTAGCCATTTAGAGAAAGAAATAGAGTTGAATTTTTTTCCCCGCTCATCCAATAAGATGATGGTATCTGATGCAGAAAGGTGCTTTAAAAAAGCTTTAGATTCTAATTGCTTTACGTCTTTTTCTTTGGCAGACTTAGGTATTTTAACTGGAATTTCTATGTAGTCCACTTTTGTATAATGAACTAACCTTTTGAGGTAAATATCTATACCCTCTCTTAAATAAGGGAAGCTGGTTTTCCCCACAACTATAAACTTTACATGCATGGCGCTAAACTATGAAGAATCTAGGCTTCTATTAATTCAAGTATTCAGAAATGAATAAATGATCGTGGTGCTACTTGAAGACTATTATTTTTTCATTCCATTTTACGGAAACTCCTTCTATTCTGCAGATGTACTCGCCTGCGGAAAAGTCCTTCACGCTTAATCTAAGTTTGTTAATTCCAATGATCGAATTACACATTTCTGAATAGACCGTTCTTCCGAAAGCATCCACTATTTCAATAGACAATTTCTCTGAAGAAGCCGCCTGAAATTCGACTACAAAGTCGTCACTTGTCGGATTCGGATATGCAGTGAACGACTCTATTAACGTATTATTTTCCACATTATTAATGGTTTGGTCACACTCATCTATAATTATCATGTCACTCGCCGCGCATGGATCACTAGCACTTACAGAATATTCTCCTCCTAGAAACACAGTATAAGTTTGACCGATAGATCCATCTTGCCAGACATAATCGGTAAATCCGACTCCTGCATCCAAAACAATAACCACTCCATCACACAAGCTTTGATCAACTCCTAGGTCTATGGTTCCATCGATCTGCCCTATGATTTCTATTTCATCCGTTAAGTAACAGCCTTGGAAGTATCCTCGCGCTTCTATTATTTGAGGTTCAGGATTAGTCAAGGAGATACTTTGTTCTAAGCTTCCTGTACTCCATAGGTAGAATTCAAACTCACTTGGTATTTCCAAAGTTACCGTTGGCTCAGAGGAACAGAATCCAACATCTGGACCCAAGTCAAGCTCGGGTGCTTGAATAATCGAAATATGAAGCGTGTCAGTAATTTCTCCACAGTCTGAGGCTGTTTTAGCTATAAGAATAGCTTCTCCAGCATCTGGAAAAGAACCTGAAACAGTTTGATTCGGATTTATACTAAACTCACCAGCGCCTGAGAATTCCCAATCAACATCTCCATCTATACACTCAGAACCAAATACTGAGAACTCCTGGTCCATACCCGCACATATTATTTCGTCTCCATCTATTATTATATCTTGGCCAGCTATATAGGCATGATAAAAATTACCAAACCCATTTATAAAAGCATTGGCAAAAACATCATCTTGTTGAAAATCCATGGCATCACCAAGTAAATTTGGGTTGGATATCGTAGCTAATGTTCCTGGGAGGACTTGATCCATATAAATAATATTGTCCTTTCCTTTTTGCATATCCTTACTGTATAATTGGATATCAGAGAATACTGAATTAGTCGGAAACGGTTTTAACTCATCTGGTAAGGTTAAATCATACTGAAATAGATTAATATCAAGAACTCCTCCCGTGAGTAAATAGAGCACTTTCCCACTTGGTGAAAAATCATGGCTAATCACAACATTTTCTAAAGGAAACTCTGTTCCCATATCTACCACATTATCTATTGTTCCAGTAGCCTGGTTAAAATCCATTAAATGTTTTTCATAGACCAATTTATCCCCCTGAGGAGATACTTTTAGAGCCATACCATACGCTGCACTACTTAGATCTAAATCTAACTGAGTCTCTACAGGTTCTAACGAAATCCCAGTTTCTGTAATGAGGTAGGACTTCATCTTTCCTTCCGGTATATCATAAAAAACCAACCACTTATGATTCAAATTACAGTGCTTCACAATGTTTACATGCTCATTATTGGTTGTTTCTAAGAACTCATTTTTTACTTCTGTTACCAGACCTAAACCATTATTTGCCTCTGAATCTATAATGCTATAGCGCAATCCATCTGTAAAGCTCGGGTTAGCATCAGTAGTGAATAAGTAATACTTGCTCTCATCTCCAGGCACTTTAAGAAACATAGTTCCAAAATGACTAGACTCATCTCCTAAGAGGTCACTCCCGTTTTCTACGATGTCATAATTCCTATCGTAGACAGCTATTCCATTGCTCACAAATAATAAATTTCCTGCATCATCACAGATAGTAGCTTTGCAATGCCCTAAAGCTATCATAGGGTCTTCAGGGATATATGAAACTGGCTGGTCGTTAAAGTCAAACCCAAACCCATTCCCCGTTGGATTAAACCAATGCCAAATGTTGTGCTCGTTACCTGAAGTACAACTTCCTACAGAAACATTCCATACCTGAGAAGTAACCTCACATAGACCATTAGAAGCTACCATATAAATGGAAGAAATTCCTACTTCATCAAAGGTGTAATTGAACTGTTCTGTTTCTCCCACTGAAACGTTGTCTAAAAACCACTCAAAGCTACTAGCCCCGGTGGTAGATACAGTGAAATCAACCGTTGCTCCTTGAGAAATAGTAGTGGAATTAGGTAAGATATCTACGGTTAACGAACAGTTCACCTGGACAGGCAAGGTTAAGAGCTGATAGCAGCCTGGTGTTTCGTTGTTTAATTCTAATTCTATAATGTACTCTCCCTGAACTTCTGGAGTAAAGGTAAACGACTCATTTGTGCTTGTTGGTAGTTGGTTCACATACCATTGTAACGTAGTATAATTCGAACTAAGGTTCGTGTAAACTACAGTCTCTCCTACATCAATAACACTCTGGGTAGATGATATATTTACAACTATAGGATTAGCACAGGGAGGCGAACATTTGTCTTCAACTAACAAGCTATTTCTTAGCTCTAATGCAGCTGCCATTCTTTCGGCCTGACCTGCCGTAAAGATATCGAAGCAGAGAACGCTCGAATAATCCATGTAATTCGTTTGTTGGTCAGATTGATCTCCTAAGCCTCCTAAATCTTCAGCTCTAAAAGGATTATTATCAGACGTATCATCCTCATCTGTAGAACAGGAATTAGTCCCATCAAAACAAAGGATGTTAAATAAATTCTGGTCTGGCGGTGTGTCACAAACCATGTCTCCACTGGTTAGACAATCATCATTAGGGCATCCTCCTTGGAAAGTATGAAAAAGACCTAAATAATGTCCTGACTCATGAGTTAATGCATTATTCGAGGTTTGAGAAAAGCCGAAATATTCTGCTTCTATGACTATTCCATCTAAATCTGAGCCATGTGAATCAGGGAAGGTTGAATAACCTACGACTCCTGGAGAGTTGTCTTCTCGCGTAATCGACTTGACCACCCAAATATTCAAGTACTCTAAAGGGTCCCATCTACTTAAGCTTTTTAATTCTGCATTCTGAGAAGGCACTAGCATGTCGGTCAAGCTATTTTGGACATAATTCACCCCTTCTGTAAATTCACCCTCAGGGTCCTTTTTAGCCAAACAAAAATGGATAGGCACTTCAGTTCCATCAGGATTAAATGATTCTCCAGAATTAGAATAAGCCTCGTTTAACCATAAAATAGCATTATCCACCTGGATTGAAGAAATGTTTTCTTCTCCATTATCATGGATTATATGAACTACCGTAGGAATTACATGAACCTCACTAGACCCTCCGGCAGATCTTCTAAGAATTATTTCCTCCAAAATTTGTTCATTCATAAATGCGAACTTGGCTCTGTTCTCAGAGTCTTGAAGAAAAATGTCATGTTGATGGTCTGCGTTACACAAGTGTTGTGCGTAAGAACCGAATGCAAAAGAAAAACTAATGTAGCATAGGATGGCTAGAGATTTCATGGGGTGCTTTAAAAAGTTAAATCGTTCAAATATCAAGTATAAATTAGACATTTACTATCACTAAAGTGATACTTTTTAAAAACACCAATGGTTGCACTCCTTTATTTTCAGCAAGTTAGAATTTAGCGCAGGGGATTATACGTCTCTTAGACAAACGACTATTTCTTTTATTAGCCCACTCATAAGTTAGTGAGAGTTCATGAGCCCCTCCAGTGCTGTATACGCCCAGTTGAGAGAGATTCACATCTACACTGTAGCCTATTTTAAAATTACGCTCATGGTATCCTATTAAAATGTTTAGACCTTCTCTATTGGCATAATCATATCCATTCTTTTTAATAGGTAGACCTCTGTACCATATCCCAAAAACCATTGGGTTCATCTCTATATAAGCCCCTAAATCTAACTGATTAAAAGGCCCCTGCTGCTTGTAATTAAACGCAGTTACTAAATCCTTTTTAGAACTTCTTATTCTAGGGTTTCGTATTTTAAAGCGAATTCCTCCATGAGCAGAGAACTTGCTTTGCAGTTGACTAAGACCCGTGGTAACCGTTTCATCAGGTTCATTTATGTGGTGCTGACTTAAACCAAACCAATATTTATCGCTATATAACAGAATTCCTGAAGAAAAGTCCATTAAACCCACAGGCTCTACACTAAGCGTTTCTACAGTGGCGGAACTACCACTAATTAATTGGTCTCCAAACACTAACCTGTCTTGATGCAGTGATTTTCGAGTATAACCTAACTGAAGCGCGGGCCTTAACGATAAATATCTAGAAAGTCTAACCTCATAAGCATACTGAAGCCCTATACTGGTATTACTTAAGGCTCCCTGCCCAGCTTGATCGCGGTTCACCAACAACCCTATACCAGATTTAATTTGAGGCAAAAACTGATCATAGTAAACATTATATGTAACGAAGGCCTGAGGTAATGCCGGCCACTGATTTCTATAATTCATCCCAAACCTACTCTGAACAGACGTTCCCACAAAAGCAGGATTAAGCAAAGTAGGTGCAGCATAGAATTGCGTGAAATGCGCATCCTGTGCACTCGCTCTGTCTGCAACAAACAGGAATGTTATTAGCGATATAATTAATAGCTTTCTCAATTAGTTCAATACTATTTCTTGTAAATTAATCTCTGCGTTATTCTCATCAGGAAACTCGAAAAACAAGTCCTTCGTGATAACCTCTTTGTCACCTGAAGCTACTATCATCTTATAGTTCACCAAAGGGTGCAGCACCAATAGATATTTCCCGCTAATTTTATTTGACTTATATACTCCTTGAAGTTCTTTATTTCTTTCATCGATTATGGTGATTTCTCCGTGGACTGGGAAACCATTTCCATCTACTAACCACCCTTTAATAATCAGATTAGTCTTCTGACGATAGATAAAGTCAATTTCATATAGGTCTTGCCCACCATACCCATCTTCCTTTACAGAAGAGTAATACCCTTTTCTTCCACCAGGCGTAATACTTAAGTAAATATCATCTTCTACGGAGTTTGCAGGAAAACCTAAGTTCTCTGGAATTTTCCAATGTTCTTCACCTACTTTTTGAGTGACAAAAATATCAAACCCTCCCATGCCATTATGACCTTCCGAAGCGAAATAGAGCGTTCTTCCATCTATATCTAAAAAAGGGGAATCTTCGTTATACTCAGTATTGATAGAGGGTCCTAAGTTCTTAGGTAAACTCCACTCTCCATTAGGCAGAAGCTTTACTCTGTAAAGGTCTTTACCTCCATATCCATCTGGTCTATTCGAAGAGAAGATAATCGTTTCTCCATCTGGACTAAAACAAGCGCTGGCTTCTTGAAATTCAGAGTTAATGTTTTCGTCTAAAATCTTGGGCTCAGTCCATTTGTCATTTAACTTTTTAGTGATGTATAGATCCCCGCCTGTCAATTGACGATTAGTCCTATATATTACCATAGCATTGCCATCCGCAGCTATGGCCGCTGTGGCATCATGAGTCGGAGTATTAATGTCTGAAATGTTATTCGTAGGCTCACTCCAGACACCATTTAATTTTTTAGTGTAGTAAATATCCTCGAAAAACTCCTTGTTTGGGTCTAATCTTCCTCCCGTGCTATTTTCTCTTCTAGAAGTAAAATACATTTCCGTTTCGTCTGGTGTAATCACAGGTATATACTCCGCAAATCTAGAATTCACTTCTGCTCCTAAGTTTTTCACTAATACATCTTCAGGTTTATCGGTGAGCTCCTGAGCTAATTCAGCAATTTTAATGTGCCTTTTTATTACTTGGTCACTTAACTCTCTATCTTCTAAGTTGGCATATTCATTGTAAAAGGAGATGGCTTTAGTAAACTTATAGTTAAGATGAGCTAATTTTCCCAGAGGGAAAAGACATTCTTTATTTCCGCTCTGTAATAATAAATTTAATATGTCATTGGCAAGCTCCTTATCTCCAGAAGTTTCGATCTGACAAACAGCCAATCTAAAAGATACTTCGGGGTTTTTAGGGTAGGTTTTGTGAAGACCTAAAAGAATACTATTGGCTTCAGCAAACCGAGCCTGATAGAAGAAAAAATCGGCATCTAAATACTCAGATTTATCTGCTCTCGAAAAGTCTTCGTATTGGGCTGATACGGACATACCGAATAGCATAATGAAGATATATATTAATAGATTTTTCATTTATCTAAGTAGTGTTACGTCACCTGCCTCAGTAAGTTGCGTTCCGTCAGTGAATTTTGCTTTTACTTTCCATACATAGACATCTTGTTTACTAAGCTGACCCCTATACATTCCATCCCATCCTATTAAAGGATCTTTACTTTCAAACATTAATTCTCCCCATCTATTAAATATTTGTAGCTGGTACTCTACTACTCCAGAGTAGACTGGAAAGAATACGTTATTACTAAACGACTGAGGGTCATACATTCCATCTGAACCACCATCTATAGGAGTAAATGCGTTAGGAAACGCTATGCCTGATCGCGCTGAAGCCATAACGGCATCTACAACTAAAATACTATCTGGACAGTTATATTCATTATTAACCCAAAGAGAAACAGCATAAGCTCCTATATCCTGGTAGAAGTGATCTGGGCTAAATTCAGTAGAAGTTTCCCCATCTCCAAAGTTCCATAAATACTCATCCGCATTGGAGGAAAGGTTTACAAAGTTTACGGGGTTTTGAGGAATAATCACCTCTTCTGGAGTAGCTACAAAAGCAGCTTGTGCTGAAGCATAAACTTCAATAATTTCACTTCGTACTAGTTCATTCTGCTCACCATTATTATATCCTGTTACTGTCAATGTTACGGTATAGATTCCGGTGTTCTGATAAGTGTAAACTGGATTAGCTACGAAAGCCTGACCCCCATCTCCGAACTGCCAATTATAACCCAGGCCAAACTCGCTTTCATTTGCGAATTGAACAGTTAAAGGAGAACACCCTGCTGCTGGTCCTTCAAAATTCGCTACTGGTGGTGGTGGTATAATTTCTATATCTAAAGTTGTAGCATCTGAACAAAATCCATTATCTGCTATTAGAGAGATAGTATATTCTCCCCAAGTTTCATACGTATGGTCTGCTGGCTCAAATCCAAAGATGAAATCGGTTCCATCTCCAAATCCCCATTGATATTCTATCACATTTCCACCAAAACTATTGTTGGCGACTTCTACGGTAGTCGATGGGAATGTTTGCGCTTCTGGAGTAGCTGTAAATTCGGCTATAGGTCTAGGATAAACCGAAATGTCTTGAGTAAATGTATCTGTACATCCTGCATACGACTCTATGGTTAATGTGACTGTATAATCGACAATAGCTTCTGTCTCGTTTTCAAATAAATGAGCCGGATTTAATTGGGATTGTATAGGAGAGTTGTCTCCGAAGTTCCATTGATATTGCAACGCCCCATTAGAAAAGTTTTCAAACTGAACTTCATAAGGTGCACACCCTTCGTTAGGTGAGCTAAAATCAGCATTTAACTGTGGCTGTACTTCTACGAATACATTATCTGAACTTTCGCATCCGCTATTAGAAAATGCATTTAACGTAACCGCATAGGTCACGGGAGTTAAATTTAAATTATAGAATGTATGTGTATGTAATAGTTCAGATGAATTTCCTACTTCTCCCGTTCCATAAACCCATGTATAGTTGGTCGCTGCTGTAGAAGAATTTTCAAACGTTACATCCAACGGATAACACCCTACTGATTCTAAAATACTAATGTCTGCTATCGGAGTACCGAAAATGACTATATCTTGCGTATACACATCTTGACAACCGTACAAAGAAGAAGTGATTAACTCTATCGTGAATGTAGTGTCGTTAAGCGTATTGTTAATAAATGAATGTACTGGATTTGATATTGAAGAAACTCCTCCATCTCCAAAATTCCAAACAAAATCTGTATTTGCTCCAAAGCTCTCATTATCGAATGTAATAGTTAAAGGCGAACAACCGTTTTCTTCTTGTTCGAACTCAGCAGAAATTTGTGGATATACGGTAATCGGCAAGGCATAAGAATCTTGACACCCAATTTCATTAGAAACTGTCAGGGTAACTGTATATTCTAAAGGAAGATCGGTGAAATTTTCAAAGTCATGAAAATGGTTGTTATCACTGGTGGTAGAGGTTTCTCCATCTCCATAACTCCATGAATATGTAGAGGCACCTATGCTGTTATTAGTAAATTCGACCGAGACTATACTACATCCAGAATTCACATCAGATGTAAAGTTCGAGATAGGGCTTGAATAAACAACCACTTCTACTTGGTCTAGGCCATTACAACCTAAAGGTGACTGAGCAAGTAAACTGACTATATAAGTCGTATCAGAAGCAGAATTATTAATAAAAGTCGTTTGACCCGTAGTCTGTGTAGAGTTTAAATCATTCCCGAAATCCCACTCAAAACCTGTGGCATTGGTACTGTTGTTTAAGAAGGCTACTTGATATGGAGAACATCCAGGTTCTGGTGCTACTATTTCAGAATTAGCACTTGGCGTAATTTCCAGGGGAAGTGTACTAGACGCCTCACAACCATATGTGTTTTCCGCATTTAGGGTGATATTGTAAACTTGTAATGAACTAGAAATATTAGTATAAGTGTGAATCGCATTTCCAGTATAGGCGGCTGTAGTATTGTCTCCATAATCGTACGTTCCTGTAGAAATTCCGTTTGAATTGTCCGTTATTTCTACCTCTAGAGGAGAGCAGCCACTTACTGCTGAAAGAGTAAAATCTACCTCTGGAGCAGGGGAAACTACTAGAGTACTGGTGCCTGTTCCCGCACAGCCAAATGCAGAAATCGCATTTAATGTGATTGTGTATGTGATGGGGTCATCAGTATCATTGGTGTATAGATGAGTTGGATTCGGGATTACAGAGGTTTGACCATCTCCAAAATTCCAATCAAATGCTTGGCCACCGGCTACAAATGGCATTTGAACTACTAGTGGAGAACAGCCTTCATTAGGCGTAACATCTAGCGTAAGGTCGGGCTGAGGATAAACCGTAAGCGCAGATACTATGGTGTCATTACATCCATTTGACGAGTATGCTATCAGCTGAACAGAATATGTTTGAATAAAACCTGTATTGTTCCCATAAATGTGTGTAGGGTTTTCTGATGTATCAGTAGATGACCCATCCCCGAAATCCCATTCATAGCTAGTGGCTCCAGAAGAGGCGTTGTTAAATACAGCCATAAAAGGAGCACATCCAGGCGGCTGTGCATTGTCTGTAAAAGCAGCCTGAGCTCCAGGAGAAACTGTAATATCTAATGAGTCATTTTGATAACACCCAAAGTCAGAGGATGCTATAAGGATGACCGTGTAGATCGTGTCGGAATTTGTAAAGTTATAAAAAGTGTGAACTGGTTCTTCCATAAAACTTCCAGATTGATCACCAAAGTCCCAAGCATAAGAATCTGAATCTATACTGCTATTACTGAAGGTTACTCCAAGTGGAGAACAACCAGAATTTAGGTCTGGAGAAAAAATCGGCACAGGTGCAGACTCTACGGTTAATTCGGTAGTAAGAGCAGCATTACAATTAATTGTACTAACGGATAAAGTAATATTGTATGTTCCAGATAAAGCAAATTGGTGGACAGGATTCTCTTCTGTACTAGTGAATGAATCTCCAAAATCCCAGGCCCATGAAATAATCGGGTCGCCTCCATCTGAAGTGCTTATGTCTGTAAACTGAGCTAAAGTTCCTTCACAAACATTATCGGCTATAAAATCTACTACAGGTGAATTAAACACACTTACAATTTCTTGTGCCGTGTTTATACACCCCGCCGAATTAGTGGCACTTAAATCTACGACAAAATCTCCGGGAGTATTATAGTTCTGGGTGGGAGGAGTAGACCCATTAAATGTATTCCCGTTTCCAAAATCCCAATCCCAATTATCCGCATTTGTGCTCGACTCTTGGAAGTTGGCAGATACATTACCGCATCCACTAAGGTTGTCTGCTAGAATAGATATAACAGGAGATGGAACAATCGTAACGCTAGCGAAAGCCGTATCCGCGCATGCAGCGCTTGACTCTATGCCTACAGCGCCTGCTATTGTATATGTTCCCGGTGCAGAATATGAGTAGACGATGTCTGATGAGCCTGTAGCATACCATCCGAGTCCATCACCAAAATTCCAACTAAACGAATTGGGGTTTCCAGTTGCGTTTTGTTCTATTGTAATATATTCTCCCAAGCATATTTCATTATCGACTATTGTTATATCAGCGATAGGAGGAGAAACAATAGTTACGGTCATATAGGCAGTGTCCAAACCACAGAAGTTACTGTCGATCATCATCACCTCATAGGAATCTCCTAGATTACCAGGATACTGAATAGCATAAGGATTCGCAGGTGGCCAAGGAGACCAATCTACAATTGAGTCTTGACCATTTCCCCAGTAATCTCCAAAATTCCAATATTCATACCTCTGTTCAATGTTTCCCTGAGAAAAACAGTTTCTGCTTGTGGTGTTGGTATAGGTTACTTCGTTATCTGGCATACACAGAACTGTAGTGCTAGCTGTAATAGATGCATTATCAGTGTCATAAATCTGTACAGGAGAAAATGTATTAAAAAATGCTCCTCCCTGTATAGTGTTACAATAATTCTCTGCAAACAAGGTAACCTCAGTATTACAGTCTACCGTGTTTTCTTCGTAGGTATGAGAAATTACCTGGCCAAGATTGGTTTGGTCTAAAACCAAATTTGTACTCCCGTCTCCGAAATCCCAAGTGAAAATGGTATTGGCAGAAACATTACTACTCTGATTAGAAAAACTTAAAGGGTGCGGAGCGCAGGCTTGGGTTAAAACTCCAGTAGGAATAACGATTGAAGGATTCGTAGCCTCTTCCATTACTAATACACCTGAAATACTACACCCTAAGACAGGATTAGTGATTATAATATCAAAATTTTGAACTGCCGCAGAATAGCTATGCGATACTGGGACAGGTGAAATCCAATTGGTTCCAATTTCTAAAGATGAGCCATCTCCCCAATCAATAGTGTAATCTGTCCAATCATTAGGACTATAAATATTGAGGGTGTAATCTCCTCCACTACAAGCGTACCAATAAGGTTCTGGAACCAAATCATCATAGAAATCAAACACCTCACATTGAGAGATTACTATGCTATTTATTCCAAATATGGCTACTATGACTACTGCGATATTCTTTATAAGTTTTCTCATTTAGTCTTTAGTCTACGGTGAGATTAGATAAAAGTTTAGCTTTGATTTAAATTTCAAAGCCTTGGCTAAATCTCTGCTAATATAATTTTTAGGATGTCATCAATTATAAGTGAATGAGATTAGTTAAAAACACCCTAACGTGTATCACCATTTTCGTCATGATAATCATAGGTATAATGTGTATTTTCAGGCCTTACCATCTAACTCATACCTTTATTCATTCTGCTAAATACCAGGAAAAAGTCGATGAATTACTACTAAAAGAAATTTCCGACTCTACCATTCTTTTTATGGGTAATAGTCTTACTAAAAGTTATGATATCTCCATTTTTCAATCAGATGCAGTAAACTGGTCCATTTCCGGGGATGTTTTGGATGGTTTAAGCTGGAGGCTTAGTGGCTTAAATGAGGTCACGCCCATGAAGATAATTTTAAACTTAGGAATTAATGACATCATCCATGGATTTGGCTTCAAAATAGAAAAGATGAGTAAGTTTATTCAGGAATTCAAAACTTACTCGCCCGATACCCAAATCTTAGTAATGTCTTTATCTCCGGAATGTTTAGCGTCGGGGTTATTTACTTCTCCTAAAAGGATATCCCTCGAAATCATCAATGCGAATAGGGAACTAGAAGAAATGTGTTCTCAGTTGGAGGTAGATTATGTGGATGTGTATTCGGCTTTGCAGGAAAACGGAAAACTCCTCCCGAGATTCACTACTGATGGACTTCACTTGAATCAAGCAGGTTATAACGTCTGGACGGAAAGTCTTACAAAAGCATTTAATCAAGCACTCTAAATACTTGCATTTTACTGTTGTTGTTTGCCACTAAAACAAATGTCTCTGTAGCTGTTTTCAGCAGTTCTATGTCTTTTACATTGCCACGCGTAAAAAAACCAGAATTATATACCGTGGTTTCTCCAGACAAGAGCAAACAACCTACACTAGCATCTGCTCTTGTCGTTTCTACTTCTGTATTGTATTTATTTCCCGCGGTAAGAATATCTAGTTTTCCATCATTATTTACATCAAACACACACACTCCATTTACCGGGCCTACCTGAGCCATGGCTGGTAATTCTTCCCTTTTAAATCTGCCTAACCGTTGAGACAGAAATAGGCTACTTGAAAATTCAGTAGCAGCTAAAGCTACCTTAGACTCTTCGGGATTCTTCCCTAATAAGTTCATTAAATCTGAATCCGCAAACTCTCCGTAATCTCTAACTTTTTCATTGGAAATAAATGGCATTTGTTCAGACATGCATTGCTTGCCTCTAACCGGAAGACATGTACCATCCGCGTAGGTGTTGGCTAGCACAATATCTCCACTGCCATTTTCATCGTAGTCATCGTAGTAAATCATAAATGGCTTGTCTCGAGATGGGCTAAACTTATGGTTTTTCCCCATGTTTCCTGCTATGATATCCTCTATCCCGTCTTGGTTTATATCTGCTGCTTTTAGCGAATACCACCAGCCTATTTCTTCCTCTATGCCAAGCGACGCCGTTACATTCTTAAAGGATGAGCCGGTATTCTGATAAAAACTAACGGGCATCCATTCTCCGGCGATTACTAAATCTGGTTTTCCGTCTTGATTAAAATCAGTAGAGACGGCAGATGTAATAAATCCAGCATCAGTCAAATCAGCTATCCAAGGAGATTCTGGAGAGGTAAAGCTCCCCCCCTTATTTAATAAAAAGTAAGAAGAGTCTGCCAGCGGGTAGGTTCCTGGTTTAGCGCCTCCAGCCACAAACACATCCTGAAATCCATTTCCATCAAAATCGGCATGAACTATACATGAACCATTAGGCCAATTTATTTCTGGTATTCCTCGGGGATATTCTGCCAAACCATTAGATCCTTTATTTACATAGTACATATCTCTTTTGGCTATGCCTTCTTCCCCTCCACCATTTACAAGGTATAAATCACCATCTCCATCATTATCTGCATCAAAAATGGCTGCGTCCAAGTTCTCCCATTCTTTTCTACCCGAAATATTCGTTTGCGTAAATTTACCTTGATCACTTTGAATGAAAAGAGCCGCATCCTGACCGCTGGCTCCTCCTATAAATAAATCATCTAATCCATCTCCATTAATGTCTCCTACCTCCAGAGCTGGACCTAATGTCGATTGTTTGTGCGGGAGCAAAATTTCACTTTTAAAGTCATAGCATATGTTTTCCTTATGCGTAAATGTTAACCCTAAAGATCCCGGGTCTATTTCTTCGAAATATTTCTTTTCTGACTTAGGAGTTATAGTATAGGAAGGATTGTATACAACCGTATAATACTTATTTAACTCTTCTATCTCAATGGTTTGAACTGCGCCTGTAGGCCAGATAACACGAGCTGAATCTACCCTTGAAAGTTCCCCTAGTCCAAAATGTACTACTGCGCTCCTGCCAGACTGGTATCCAGCTGTCTGCAACACCTCTCTAGAAAATACAGCCCCCTTACTATAAACTTCTACTTTAGAGTTTAACCCATTCACATTTGGGCTTCTGGGCCATTCTAATTTCACCTTTAAATAGCTGTTCTGCCCTTTTTCTGATGAGTTGTTCTTATAAATGAAAGCCTCTTGCTCTAAGTTATTTATAATTAACTCTAAGTCTCCGTCATTATCTAAATCTGCCGCTGTGGCACCATTAGAAAAAGTAGGCTGGTCTAAGCCCCACAGATTAGTCAACTCCTGAAAAGAAAAGTCTCCATTGTTCCGATAAGCATAGTTACTCAGTTTAGTACTAGGAATGGAATTATATAACTCGTCTACGCTTAACTGTCCCTTCTTTTTTTCAAGTAGCTTTCTTTGGGCTTTAGCATCTTTATTCAGCATATCTCTCTTTACGCCGTTGGTGACGAATAAATCTACTTTACCATCATTATCTAAATCTTCTAAAATAGGAGACCAACTCCAGTCAGTCTTGCTTACGCCCGCCATTTGAGAAACATCAGAAAAGTAGCCCGTATGGTTGTCTACTTGAAGCACATTATGCATGTACTGATAATGATGACCCTGACTAATGAAGTACCAAAAAGATTCTATATCCATAGACGCCATATTCTCTTTAGACCTTTTGTAATCTGAGGGCAGCATTTCTGCTATAAAAAAATCTTCAAACCCATCATTATTAATATCAGCCCTATCTATACCCATACTGCTCTGGGAATTATGCCCTGTGCGGTTTTTAATTTCATCTGAGAAGGTGCCGTCTCTCTTATTTATATAGAGATAATCATTCTCCATATAGTCATTGGCCACATAAATATCTGGATAGAAATCTCCATTAAAATCTGCGGTTATTAGACCAAGTCCGAAGGCATAATTTCCTATTCCCGACTTTTCAGTGATCTTTTTAAAGCTGCCCTTGCCGTCATTCCTATATAAATTATCAGAGCTGGCCCAATTCGCTTTTTCATCATGCTTCTTACTTACGTGATCCGCGTTAAAAGTTTCTGGATAATTCATAACGTAGACATCCAGATCCCCATCCAAATCAAAATCAAAAAAGGAGGCTTGAGTGCTCAAGCCCGGATCAGAAAGGGCGCTTTTTTTGTCCAGAAAAAAAGTGCCATCTCCCTTGTTCATATAGAGCTGATTTCTTCGGTTCTCCGAAGACTTATTATGCCCTGCTTTACAGACATAAATATCTAACCAACCGTCTGCGTTTAAATCAACAAATGAAACTCCAGAACTCCAGGATTTATCCCCAGTAAGTATGCCAGAAGAAAGCGTAGCCTCTTGGAATTTCAAATCTCCTAGATTAAGATAAATACGGTCGTCTGTCTGATTACCTGTGAAATATAAGTCCTCCAGTCCATCGTTATTTAAATCACCCACAGCTACTCCTCCTCCATTGTATATGTACTGATTAGTGAAGTAGTTGTTAGAGTCCGTTTCTACTACTTTATTTGTGAATGAAATACCGGTTTCTTCTTTAGTTAAAAGAGTGAATAATGGTTCAGATTTTTGGCGTAGCAATGTTTTCTTTTTCTCACTAGAACAAGAAGAGAAACAGCCAATTATACTAATTATCAGAACTGCAGTAAGAATTAACCTCATCCTACAAAATTAGAAGTTTTTAGCCCTTAATGGGAAATAGGATTTCACAATCTCAGTCATTCAAATGAAGAATCATACCACAGCTGCTCTAAAATCACTGCAATCTAAACACATTTAGCAGTAAATGAAGTGTGTACAGCTAGAAATTCATTAGATTAGAGGAGTTAATACAGTGTAGTTATGGGCAATTGGTACGATAATCTGTAAAAATAAATATATTATGAAACTTAAATGAAATGTGAAAATCAAAACCCACAATAAAAAATAGGGTTCATTTTTTTTATACTCGTTAAATCAATAGGTTTTCCGACCTTTATGAAAAACACAAACAATGACAAATAGATTTTGCCTTTTCACTGTTATTTCTATGCTGATGATGTTTGGAGCATGCGGCAGTCAAGAGACAACTCAAGAACCAGAACCGGTTGTTTCAAATAAGACTGAACCTCACCGATACGGTGGCTGGTATTGTCCCGACAATTTCGGTTTTGTACCTGTAGATATTAAGAAGCTTGATGAGGTTCCAGCGATTACGGACCGACTGCCAACCCAACAGGAACTAGATGATAACATGTCGCTCATTAAAGTGGATACAGTGAAATATCCTGATGCGAAAGCGTTGGAAATGGAACTTCCAAGAGTGGCCAGGATCTACTCCGAACACAAAGGAATGGAAGAGCTGATCATCGTTATTCAAGCTATTGTTGTTCAAAAAGATACGGTTGTCGGATACCGTTTTGCGAATGGCGGAAATGGCTCGGCTTGGATTAGTGATGTCACCTTCCTCTCTAAGGATGATGTGGCCGATATGGGCTCACAACCGTTCTTCTATTCAAAGTCTGAACTGAAGGCTTCAACAGAGGACATTTGGAGAGCTATAGGCAAGACAGATTACTTCAAGCAACTTGGAGAGAAATTCAACGAACAAGAGCTCTTCTCCTCCGAATGGAATTCAGAATCCAATGCACGTTTAAACCTTTATACCGATGGAGAGAAAGCTGCAGGATATGTCGGAATGGTGTTCGGTAATTATTACCTGCACATAGATTACGATCGGGATGGATTCCATTATTCGGAAAAGCTACTGATGATCGAAAACCACGAAGACAATACCACCGAATTTTTCTTTGCAAGTGGACCGTATCCTGGGGACTTTGAAAAACAGAAGTCGGATTTGGACAGTTGGGTAGCAGCGATTAAGAAGTCCAGCGAAGCCGATTGATGATGAACTACAAAAAATCAATTATTGGAGTTATTATTGCATTTCTTCTTGCAACGGCCTGTTGCTGGCTACCTGGTTTGATTGTTATTCTCGGCGGTGCAACTGGCATGCTGGCGTTAAACGACTCACTAGAACAGTATAATGAAATTTTTATGTCTCTTGGAGCTCTGCTGTTCTTCTATGGGATATATAAAATAATACGACAAAAGAAAAGCCTAAGAGACCCGAGGCAGATGGCTCTTCTCAAGTCTGTGATTACCTGCCCAAAATGTGGTGCGACTAAAGAAGAAACTATGCCTATAAATACGTGTGTCTTATTTTATAAATGTGATTCTTGTTCAGCTAATCTCAAACCGACAGAGTGCTATTGCTGCGTGTACTGTTCATATGGAAGTGAGCCATGCCCCCCTAGTCAAATGGAAAAAAGATGCTGCTGAAAAAACTGTCCCCCCAATTAGAAAATAAAGAATGTTAGCTTACTGCACATATTGTTCTGCCGAAAAAAACCATTCGCAAAAATTGCTTCCTGCAATTGACCTATACAAGAGTCATAGAATTTCTAAAATTTCTGATTTATCTGAAAAGAAAGGGGTTAAATTTATAATCCTTTCAGGAAAATTCGGTGTAGTTGACGTACATCAAAAGATTGATTATTATGATCATTTGCTCAAGCCTTCAGAAGTTGAAGGTCATGCTGAACTTGTAGCTTCACAACTGCAAGAAAAAAAAATAAGTCAACTTGTTTTTTTCATGAATTCAATAACGCACGATAAAAACATCAAACCATATGCTGATTGTATAATAAAAGCCGCTGCTAAAAGTGGAGTTTCCCTAGAGTGTAGAATTGCCCATTTTAATGATTGAAACATAAAAACGAAGTAAAAGACATAGAGAAATAGAGACATACACGAAGAATGTTAGAAGTCTTGGAGTAGCAGGAAGTGAATGAAATTAAAAAAGAAGAAAAGCATTGCACGCTTATTAAAAAGCACGAAAAGCGAACACCGTATACAATTTGTTTGCTACATTGTATACCTAAACGCTTGTAAAATAATGCGCCTCTCATTATGGCCAATACCAAGTCTCCCAACACAATAAACAACTTTGAAATGGCCAATCAGAACGAAAGTAAGAAAGAACTCCAAAGCGAATTGCAAGAATTACTTCTAGAGAATGCTTCTTTAAGGAAAAAACTTGAAACAGAATTAAAATTTGCCAACAAAAAAATTGCCAATCAAGAAAAAGAAGAAAGGGCAGCAGAGCTTGTTATAGCCAATAAAGAACTCGTTTTTCAAAACAATGAAAAAGAAAAAAGAGCAGCAGAGCTCGTTATAGCCAATAAAGAACTCGTTTTTCAAAACGATGAAAAAGAAAAAAGAGCAGCAGAATTAGTTCTCGCCAATAAGGAACTTGCGTTTCAAAACGATGAAAAAGAAAAAAGGGCCGCCGAACTAGTCATTACAAAAAAAGAATTGGCTTTCAAAAAGGAACTTGATGGTTATCGTTCTGAAAAGGAGCGTTTAGCGCATGAATTAACTCTTCTGATTGATACTGCTAATGCGCCAATTTTTGGTATAAATGCGAATGGAAAAGTAAATGAATGGAATCAAAAATCAGCTGAAATTACTGGATTCAAAAAAGAAGAGGTATTGGGCAAGGATTTGGTGGAAACCTATATTACTGAAGATTATCGAGATGCAGTAAAACTAGTGTTAGACAATGCTTTAAAAGGAAAAGAAACTGCCAACTACGAGTTTCCTCTATTTACTAAAGATGACAAACGGGTAATGGTTCTGCTCAACTCATCAACACGTAGAGACTCAGCTGGCGAAATTGTTGGTGTTCTGGGAGTGGGACAGGATATTTCTGAAATTGATAAACTGCGAACAGAATCAGAGTCTGTGGCTAAAGAATTACGACAGTTTATTGAAACCGCCAATGCACCGATTTTTGGTATTGACAGTAAAGGATTGGTAAACGAATGGAACGAGACTTCTGAAAAAATTACAGGATTCAGAAAAGAAGAGGTATTGGGCAAGGATTTGGTGGAAACCTATATTACTGAAGATTATCGAGATGCGGTAAAACTAGTGTTAGACAATGCTTTAAAAGGAAAAGAAACTGCCAACTACGAGTTTCCTCTATTTACTAAAGA
>Ga0114995_10000076_pt1 | contig 58017 bp, 53 predicted proteins | sample ArcticOcean_MG_C_11_FD_87038 | JGI IMG/M metagenome (GOLD analysis project Ga0114995, IMG submission 87038) | Marine microbial communities from western Arctic Ocean - ArcticOcean_MG_CB2_154 | ecosystem: Environmental > Aquatic > Marine > Oceanic | place: Arctic Ocean: Canada Basin | collected... | reverse complement strand
TGTTGTCAGATATCCTGTTGCTTTAGAGTAGGGTCCACTTGCTAATGTCTCACGCCCCATTGAAGAAGATGATTCCCCACTTGCTGTTGTCAGATATCCTGTTGCTGTAGAAGAATTTCCACTTGCTGTTGTCTGCCATCCCATAGCTGTTGAGTATAATGCATTTGCTAATGTCTGACGTCCCATTGCTATAGAGCTACCTCCATCAGCATTTGTTAGGAATCCAATTGCTGTAGAGTAGTTTCCAGTTGCTTCTGTCTCACGTCCCATTGCTGTAGATGTTTCCCCACTTGCTGTTGTTAGATGCCCCATAGCTGTAGAGTAGTGTCCACTTGCTAATGTCTGTCGCCCCATTGCTGTAGAAGCAACTCCACTTCCTGTTGTTTGTAGTCCAATCGCAGAAGCAGTGGCTCCGCTATTGGTTGTTCCACTGGTAGCAATTTGTGCTTTACCTATAAATGCAACAATCAAAGCTAAAAGTGTAACTATTTTTTTCATAGTAAATCATGATGATATTTTTGATTTGAAATTATAAAAAAATCATTTAATAGATTTAATTTAAAGGTCATCAAATAAAAAAATGTATTATTTATTTAGGGCAATAATACTATTTATTTACTATCGGTATAAAAGTTAAATTTTTTATAAAATATCTGATTTTTTTATTTTTTATCACAAAATGTTATTTGAATACACTTTCTGTAAAACTTCTGTTTAGCTGATAACCATACTTTTACAATAGAAAATTTATAATTTAATCTTAAGGTGTTGAAGGGTGAATTATTATTTGATAAAATAGTAATTAGGCCTATTTTATAGGTTGATGGATGATATCCATCTGGTTATCTTTCGAGAGATTTTACAGAAAAGAGGCAAGTGATGATGACTCACTAATTGTTTCGTGAGTTGTTTGTTAAATGTACAAATGATATAAGTGAACCAAAAAATAATAATTTCAAAAAATAATTATTATCATTATTTATTTCTTTTGTTATATACTATTTTAAATTTTTTCGTTTGAATTTAAAAGTAGGATTATTGATGCTACTAACCTCAAAATGTTTAATTCGTTGTTTCATAGATCTACTTAAAACACATTAAGCAGAATTCCTACTAGCATTAATATTACCAAACAACGAGCGCGTGACCATTTTTTGGTAGGTATCTAATTCTTTCGCAGACGGTCTTTTAGTGGCTAAAATTTCTTGTATCTTTTTTAAAGCATACTGCTGTATGGTAAGCAAAGGCAGTACAATATCTTCTCGTACTTCTATAGAAGCTTTCCCGTCTGGGTAGTTTTCCATGAGTTCTGTATGGTCAGCTATTTTTAGCAACAAGCGTTTGGTAGTCTTGTACTCTTCGTAAATAAGTTTCCAAAATTCGCCAAATTCTTCGTCGTCTGCCATATAAGCGGTGAGTTCAAAAAATGATTTTGTTAAACTCATGACACTATTTTCTAAGAGTGTTTTTAGAAAGTCTGAGTTGTTGTAAAAGTCTATAAGCTGGTCAAATTCTCCCCTATCTTCGTATTTTTTTAAGGCAGTTCCAACGCCAAAAAAACCTGGTACATTTTGTTTTAACTGGCTCCAGCTCCCTACAAAGGGTATGGCTCTTAAATCTGAGAAATCTAGGGTATCAGATTGTGAACGTTTGCTTGGTCTACTTCCAATATTGGTTTTTGCATAATACTGGAGCGTACTCATTTTTTCTAAATAGGGTAAAAACTTCTCGTGGTTTTTAAAGGCCACATAGGTTTCATAACTAGTAGCTGCCATGTCATTCATAATCACACGATGGGCATCACTTAGTTGATCTTTTTGAAACACTTCGTTTTTAATCCCAGAACTTAATAACTGTTCTAGATTAAATTGAGAAGAATTTAAGGTTCCAAAATTAGAACTTATGGTTTGTCCTTGTATGGTAAGTTGTATTTCTTTGTCTTCTATGGTAGGGCCTAAAGAGGCATAAAACTGATGTGTTTTTCCTCCTCCACGCGCTGGTGGTCCGCCTCGGCCATCAAAGAAAATAACCTCAATGCCAAATTCTCTAGAAATTGTGGTAAGTGCTTCTTTGGCTTTAAAAATAGACCAATTAGCCATTAAATAACCGCCATCTTTAGTACCATCAGAAAACCCTAGCATTACGGTTTGCTTGTCTTTTCGTTGGCTTACATGCTTTCTATACGAAGGGTTAGCATACAATGTTCTCATTACCGATTCTGCATTTTGCAAATCATCTACCGTTTCAAATAAAGGAATTACATCTACTGGCAATACATCACCAAAACCAGATAAGTTTAACATGGCAAAGGTTTGCATCACATTTAAGGCAGTTTGGTTGTTGCTAATAATGTATCTATTGGCACCACGTTTTCCATTTCTATATTGTATTTCTTTAATGGCCTGAATAGATTTTAGTGTTTTTACCAACATATCATCCGAAAATAGATTCGGGTCTTTGTCTCCCTTAATCTCAGAGAGTACTGTTACTTGTTCAGCTTCAGACAATTCTAAATAGTTTTCTGGAAAGGTAGTGTCTTTTGTATCCAATAACTCTTCTACCATCTTGGTAAAGGCATTATGATGAACTCTGCTGTCTTGTCTAATGTCTAAGGTGGCAAAATGAAATCCAAAAATAGAAACCTTGTGTATTAAATCATCTAACTCTTCCAAAAACAACGATTTGTGTTCATCAATTAAAATTACGCGTGCTTTCATTAACTCTTCTAGAAGAATTTTTGATGAAAAATTGACAACCTTATAGCTTTTTGTAAAGTGCTTGTTTAGCCTTTTTTCTATGCGTATTAAAATTTCTTCAATCCCTTTAAAGGTAAGTCTTCTTCTAAGTTTTCTTATGTCTTTATGGTAGTTCTTAAGAATAGTCTGGCGCAATCTTTCGGCTACTTTTAAGGTAATTTCTGTAGTAACAAATGGGTTTCCATCTCTGTCGCCACCGGGCCAAAACCCAAGATCTATAATTTCATTGTTTAGCACTTCACCATCGTAAATATGTTGCTGTACAAAATTATAGATAGTACTTACAGAGTGGTATAAAACATGTTCTAGATACCAAATTAAACTAACCGCTTCATCATAAGGCGTTGGCTTTTGTTTTTTAAAAAATGGTGTTTTTCCTAACTGAGCTAGTAAATTTTTTATGAGTAGTAAATTGTTTTGCTGAATAGCCTTATCTAAGTCTGTAATAATTCCTAGAACATTGCCAGGATAGAATTGCGTTGGATGTGCTGTAAGCACAATACGCACCTTAAATTCTTTAAGGTATTGCTGTAATTCTTCTTTTTTGTTTTGAGAGAAGGCAGCTTCTTTAGAACTGGTTAGAGTTCCAATACCATCCATATTATTTACCATCGGAAATTCTGCATCTTCTATGGCATCAAATAATACAATCTGACGCTCTATATACTGTATAAAACGAAATAAGAGTTGTACTTTTTCTTCTTCTGAAGGGTTCTCTTGGTATTTTTTAAAAAAATAATCTACAATTTGAGTTGGGTTTTCTCCTAGGGAAAATCCTTTTTTACACACTTCATGAAAAAGTGGGAGTAAAACCCCAGTATTGCTAATAGAATCAAAAGGTAAAGTCATAAATATACTGTTGTATATCTGATATTTTGAGACTACATTATCGTTAAATTTAGAGAGTTTTAGTGCGCTAGACATAGGTAAAAAATTGATTAGTGAAATTACATAAAAACCCATTCTAAGATACTGTTTCTATTGATATTTCTACGAAAACGTTGTAAAAGTAATTTCTTATTTTTCTTTTGGAAGCCATCTATTCATGGCATATCCAAACAGCAGTCCGCCAACCATCCAACAAGGAAAAGCAATGAGTGTTTTTTTAAGGGTAATGTCTTGCCCGTTTATAAATGGAAGTAAAAAAGTTAACAAAACAAACATACCAATGCCCCAGGGCAAACCAATTCTAAGTATTTCTTTATGCTTATTGGTCATTGTTAAATTGTAAGATTCCTTCTTGTAGCCAACTAAGGTAAGTGTCTTTATCTGTGTATTGCTCTGCACGGTTTAAGATCTGTAAATCTGCTGTCATTTGCACATAATAGGGTTGTGAAGCCGTTTCAAAATTTACCGTTTGAAAAGTAGCCCATTTATCTCCAACAGTTTCTATATCTTTTAGTTTTCCGTTGGCTCGGTTAAATTTAAATTGCGCTGCTGTTGGCAATTTTTCACGGTCATCTACATACAGAGAAATTAAGATATACTTTTCTTTTAATAGTGTGTAAATAGCTGGGTCACTCCATACATTTTCTTCAACTTTTCTGCAGTTTACACAGGCCCATCCTGTAAAATCTAATAAGATAGGTTTGTTTGCTGCTTTTGCAGCAGCCAGGCCTTCTTCAAAACCTTTGTAGCAATTTAAGCCAAGCGGACAATCGTTTTCTTGCTCGTAGATACTATAGAATTGTGGAGGTGGAAAACCACTTAACAAGCTTAAATTCCAGCTAGGAGTTTTAAATGTACCAGGAATAAGATAGACAACAAATGCAATTATTAGAACTCCAAAAGAGCCTCTAGAGAATGACAATTTTTTATCTGCACCGTCATGTGGAAATTTAATTTTTTTGAAAATATACAAAGCCAATCCTATAAAAATTACCACCCAAATACCAATAAAAACCTCACGTTTTAAGAGATCCCAATGAGATACTAAATCTGCATTAGATAAAAATTTAAAAGCAAAAGCTAGTTCTAAAAAGCCAAGAATAACCTTGGTGGTATTTAGCCATCCACCAGAGCTTGGCAAAGATTTTAACCAATTAGGAAACAAGGCAAATAAAGCAAAAGGCAGTGCTAAAGCCAATCCAAAACCTGTCATCCCGGCACTTAGTTGCATGGCTCCGCCATCTGCGGTTAAAGAACCTGCCAGTAAAGAGCCTAAAATAGGGCCAGTACAGGAGAAAGAGACAATAGCTAAGGTAAGAGCCATAAAGAAAATACCAATAAAGCCACCTACGTTAGAAGCCGTATCCATTTTATCTCCCCAAGAACTTGGCAATGTTACCTCGTAGTATCCAAAGAAAGAAAAAGCAAAGAATACTAAGATGGCAAAGAAGAATATATTTAACCAAATATTGGTAGAAATGGTGTTTAAAATTTCTGGGTCTAAGCTGTCTAAAAAGTGGAAGGGAAGACTTAATAGAATATAGATAAGCACAATAAAAAAACCATACAAAATGGCATTGCTAATTCCTTTGGCTTTGCTTTGAGATTGTTTGGTAAAAAACGAAACAGTTAAAGGAATCATTGGAAACACACATGGTGTTAGTAAGGCTAGTAAGCCGCCAATAAAACCCAGTAAAAAAATAGTAAAAAGACTTTCGTTTTCTTGGGTATTTCCGTCTACATCAGTTTTTAAAAGCGCTTTGTTCTTTAAATCAAGTATTAATAGCTTAGAGAGTCTAATGCTTTTTTCATCTAGTTCAACCAGCTCATCTATTATAGCGTTTCCATCTAAAGAAAAACTAAAGTCTTCTTCTATTTGAATGCACACCTCTTTACATACCTGCGCAAAAAAGTTTAATTTTACACTAGTAATAGTTGTATTGGTAAGCTGTATTCTTTGCGTAATAATTGCTTTTTCTTTAAAGAAAATCTCTTCTTTTTCCCAAGTATCACTATATTCTTTATAGGTCTTGCTTTCTGTTGCTTTTCCAATTAATTGAAAACCTGTAGCACCTTTTGCTGCCAAAATTTCCATGGGTAATGAAGCATCTTCTGGATTGTATTGAGAATATAAATGCCACTCATCTAAGATGTTAACGGTAAAGATTAAATTGTAGTCTGTGTCTGATATTTTTTCTACAGAAGTACTAACAATAGCCGGATTATTTTTTGTTTGAGCAAGGCTGTTTAATGCAAAAAACAACAAAAGGAGCGTACCTAATTTTTTCATGATATAAACGATATTTTTAATCGATTGGTGGCTGTTTTATCTGCAGTAAACCTACGATCTTGTCTAAGACCAATGACCCAAATAATACGATCTTTGGCATCTGCAAGCAACCAGATTTTTTCTTTGTCTAGTAACGATAATTTCTTGTCTTTAAAAAGCTGACTTATTTTTTTGCTACCTGTCATTCCGGTAGGATGCATAGCATCACCATGACGCCATTTTTTCAAAGATAAGGGATAAGTTACCAAGTCTTTATTAATAATAATTTGATGTTTGTTTTCTGGCGTGCTATCTGCAGTATTTAGAATAGTTAGCTTTATAGGATGCGAAATTTCTGCACTAGTTTCTTTGATAAGAAATGGCCCTTTTTCTGTTAGATTTTGATTATTTGTTGTTAAAATTAGAAAGTTTCTATCTTTAAGTAAGCGATGTGTTTTTGAAAACACCTGCTTCCCTGGTTGCCCAGAAACTAAATCAACTACATCATTCCAAGCAGTAAAACCGTAGGTGTGTAAGAGTTGATACAAATAGGCTTTTTTATTTGGGAGTTCGTTTAGTTTTTTGCAATTTAACGTCAATAAATTGTGTTCGTAGCTGACAATTTTTTGAGAAATATTTTTTGTAGCATCGTTAATTATAGACTGGCTTTCATTTAAATATTCTAAGGTGTTTTGAAAGCTTTCCAAAACATGAGGATTTATTTCCTGCAAAATTGGAATTACTTTATGACGCACTTTGTTTCTTATATATTTTATACTTGCATTAGACTTATCTTCTCTCCAGTCAATTTCATTTTTAATAGCAAATAGGGTAATGTCATCTCTAGAAAAAGCTAACAAAGGCCTCACAGCTTTATTATTGATGGGTGGAATACCCGTAAAACCTTCCAAACCAGTTCCTCTTGTTAGATTAATAATAAAAGTTTCTAAATTATCATTTGTATTGTGTGCCGTTAAAACATACTCATAGTCTTTCTTTTCTAGTAGCTCATAAAACCAAGCATAGCGAAGTTCTCTTGCAGCTACCTGAATAGAAACCTTATTTTTTGTTGCATATTTTTCTGTTTCAAAAGAGCTAGTATATACAGGTACTTGTAAATTTTTCGCTAATTCTTTTACATATGCCTCATCATCATTGCTTTCTTGTCCGCGTAGGTTAAAATTACAATGACATAAAGAAAAGTTGAGGTTTAATTGACTACATAAATGTGCCAAAACAACACTGTCTATTCCTCCAGAAACGGCAATAAGAAGTTTGCCTTCCTCTAGAAAAGGAAAGTTTTGATGAAGATGTTGTTTAAATTTTTTGAGCATTTACGGTACAAAAATATGGAAATTAAAGTTGAGAACTTATCCAGTTTACAACATCTTCTAGCATTTCCTCTTTGCACAAATCGTTTTGTAATTCATGATACCCATTCTCATACAGTTTTAGAGTTGCTTTGTCAGAATTGTTGGCAAATTCCTTTGTTGCTCTATAATCTATAATTTTATCACCTGTTCCGTGTAGTAATAATATGGGACTTTTTAATTTAGGTGCGTTTTCAATTGCCCATTTTCCAGAATCAATAAAAGTTAAAGAGAAGTTAGGGCTAATCTTAGCATGTATTAAAGGGTCATTTATATACCTATCAACTTCTATTTTCTCTCTAGAGATATCAGTTGGGTTTATCTCATTTCCCATCGTTATAGACGGTGCAAATTTTTGCAATAACTTTCCAATAACTAATTTAATCTTTGGTGGCTCAAAAGCCAATTTTAAAAAAGGACTTGTGGCAATAATTCCTTGTAAAGGAGTTGTTTTTTTAAGAGCATAATTAATCACAGCATTTCCACCCATAGAATGGCCATATAAGAAAACTGGTATGTTAGGAAAAAGCTCCTTTGCTTTTTCTATGGTCATAGAAATGCTTTCTAAAACAGCCTCAAAACTTGGGTTGTGACCGCGTTTACCAGTTGTTTTTCCATGTCCAAAATGATCAAAAGCAACAACAGAAAAATCATTGTCATTTAATCTTTTGGCCACATGTTTGTAGCGTTCTGAGTGTTCGCCCATTCCATGCGCCAAAACCACCACAGCTTTTGTGTTTTTTGCTTTCCAGCATTGACCATAAAAAGTAGTTTTGTAAATATGAAAATTAAATTCTTTATGAGTCATCATTAGTTTTTTTTAGCCAAACTCTAATACTTTTTCGAAGCGATTCTTCGGGCCTTGGCAAAGGAATGGTTTTGCCAAATTGCTTACTTCTCTTAAATTTAGAAAAGGTAATTTTTAGCTGTTTCCATTGCTCAGGATACATTTTTAAAAATGTATTAAATAAAAGTTGTTCGGTTGGTTTTTCAGTAAGGCTTTTATACACAGCCTCAATTTTTTCTTCTTGATCTGGAATCATAGTTCGTTAGAATTTGTTAAGACAAATTGCATCGCTTTTGCTTTTAATAAACATTCTTCATATTCTTTATCTGGTGTAGATTTTGCCGTAATGGCACTTCCTACAGAAAATGAAAGATACTTTTTTTCTGAATCATACAAAATACTTCTAATAACCACGTTAAAATCAAAATTGCCCATGGGTGTAAAATACCCTACTGTTCCAGAATACAACCCGCGTTTGGTTTCTTCTAGGGTTTCAATAATTTTCATGGCAGATATTTTTGGAGCCCCTGTCATACTTCCCATAGGGAATGTATCTTTAATTACATCTATAAGATGAACATCATCCTTTAATTCAGAGACCACTGTAGAAATCATTTGATGTACTTGTTTAAATGAAGAGACCTTGCATAATTCTTCTACCCTAACACTTCCTTTTTTAGCCGATTTAGACAAATCATTTCTAACCAAATCTACAATCATAATATTTTCTGATCGTTCTTTGATATCTTTTGATAAGGCTGTAGCAGTTTTTTGATCTTCTTGAAGATCAACCAAACGTTTAGCAGTTCCTTTAATGGGTTGTGAAATAATTTTAGCACCTTCTTTCTTTAGATATCTTTCTGGTGATGCACACAATAAATACTGGTTATCTATCTTTAAAAAGGTGGCAAAAGGAGCTTCAGAAATAGTATTTAAATCTTCATAAATATCTAAAGGATTAATGCGGGTGTTTTCTGCATAAAATTCTTGACAGAAATTGGCTTCATAAATATCGCCTTTGTGAATATGCTCTAAAATTTCACCTACTTTAAAAAGGTAGTCTTGTTTCTGAATTCTTGGTTTAATAACAATGTTTCCACCATTTTCTAAACGAGTGCTAGCAGTATTTTTTTGTTTTATTTCTTGAGTACAAATAGCTTCAAAGTCTGTGTCAATTTCATCATCTACCATTGTTAGGTATTGAAACTCAATGCTATTATTTTTAACGAATAGAATTTTTTGTGGCTGAAAGAAAAATAGTTCTGCAAACCCTAAACCATCTCTATTTGTTGATGTCAAATTTTCAGTGGCATTTTTTACATCATAACTAAGGTAGCCAAACAAATAATCTTGTGTGATAGATTGATATTCTTTTAATTTCTCAAACGCATTCACAACATCTGTTTGAATACTTGTAAACTCATCAACAGCTAGAATGCTATGAAAAGAAGTGTACCCTTGGTTGTGGTTGTTAGAATCTAACCAAACCGCAGTTTCATACTGCTGCGCCCATCGCAATAATTTCTCATTGAGGTTAGAAATAGACTTAATTGAATACGTACGAGTTGTTCTTTGCATTTCGGGTGCAAAAATACAAACTGATTTTTGCTGTGTTATTAAAAAATAATGACCGGAAATTAATTCCGATCATTATGTATGTTAAATAAGTTTTATGCATTTAATGGTTTTCCATCCCAAGCACCTTTTGCCGCTTCTTTAATGGCTTCAGAATAGGTTGGATGACCGTGGCAAATTCTTGCCAAGTCTTCTGCAGAAGCTCTATATTCCATAGCAACAGCAGCCTCCATAATTAAATCTGCCGCTCTTGCGCCTACAATATGAACTCCTAAAACTTCGTCTGTTTCTTTCGCTGCCAATACTTTTACAAACCCGTCTAAATCTCCACTTGCTCTAGATCTTCCTAGGGCTCTCATAGAAAATTTTCCTACTTTGTAATCTACACCAGCTTCTTTTAATTCTTGTTCTGTTTTTCCAACAGCACCAACTTCTGGCCATGTGTATACAATACCAGGAATTAAATTGTAATCTATATGTGGTTTTTGTCCTGCAATCATTTCTGCCACAACTACTCCTTCTTCTTCTGCTTTGTGAGCAAGCATCATTCCTTTCACAACATCTCCAATAGCATAGATGTTAGAGACATTTGTTTGCAGGTGATCATTAATAGCTACCTGTCCTCTTTCATTTACTTTAATGCCAACATTTTCTAATTCTAGCCCAGCTGTATAAGCGCTTCTACCCACAGAAACTAAACAATAATCTCCTTTAAAGACTACTTCATCACCTTTTTTATTGGTTGCTTTTACAGTAACTTCATTCCCATTTCTTTCCACAGCTTTTACACCATGGCTGGTAAAAAATTTAACCCCTTGCTTTTTTAGTACTTTTTGAAGTTCTTTAGAAACATCAGTATCCATAGCAGGAACAATCTTGTCCATATATTCAATAACACTTACTTCTGCACCTAAACGTTTGTAAACAGAACCTAATTCTAAACCAATAACACCACCACCAATAACTACTAAGTGTTTTGGTATTTCTGGAAGTTTTAAAGCTTCTGTAGAAGTAATAATACGTTCTTTGTCTAAAGAAATAAAAGGTAAGTTAGCTGGTTTTGAGCCAGTTGCTATGATAATATTGGTTCCTTCAATAGTTTCATCAGAACCGTCTTTTTTTGTAATTTTTACATGTGTTGCATCTACAAAAGACCCCATTCCTTCAAAAACATCAATATTGTTTTTGTCCATTAGGTAGGTAATTCCTCCTGTAGTTTGTTCTACAATACCTGCCTTGCGCTCAATCATTTTTCCAAAATCAATTTTTGGAGGATTGATCAAGATTCCATGTTCTTCAAAATGCTTTACAGCATCGTAGTAATGATGTGAAGAATCTAACAATGCTTTAGATGGAATACACCCAACATTTAAACAGGTTCCACCCATGGTTGCATACTTTTCTATAATAGCAGCCTTTAAGCCTAATTGAGAGGCTCTAACTGCAGCAATATATCCTCCAGGACCTGAACCAATAACGATGACGTCGTACTTCATTTTAATTGAATTTATAATGATACAAAAGTACTCATTATTCTTAAAATTTTAATAGAATTAACATCTTAAAACTGTAAATATAACTTGAGGTAAAAATTGTAAAATAAATAAGATTATTTTTGTGAATCATACAGAACAAAATCAACTATTTGAAGCAACATGTTTTTATCATAGGTTCCGTTTGGGTAGAACCAAATTCATCAGCGGCTGGCAGTAGGATGCTTCAGTTAATTCAATCTTTTTTATCACAAGATTGGCAGGTTACTTTTGGAACGGTTTCACAAAAGAACCCAAACTCTATAGATTTAACAAACTATGGAGTAACAGAAGTTTCTTTAGCATTAAATAACTCTAGTTTTGATGAGTATATGTTAAATTTAAATCCAACAATTGTTGTTTTTGATAGATTTATTACCGAAGAACAGTTTGGTTGGCGAGTTGCAGAAACTTGCCCAAATGCACTTCGCGTATTAGATACTGAAGATTTACATTGTTTACGTAAAACCAGACAGGAAGCTATTAAAAATGAGATTGAATTTACCAATGATATGCTCTTAAATTCTGAAATAGCCAAACGAGAAATAGCTGCAATTTATCGTTGTGATATTTCTTTAATTATCTCAACATTTGAAATGAAGCTCTTACAAGAAGTCTTTAAAATAGATGAGAGTTTGGTCTATCATTTGCCTTTTTTTCTCAATAAAATAAAGAAAAATAATTCTTGGAAACCGTTTCAGGAAAGACATCATTTTGTGTCTATTGGCAATTTTCTACATGCACCAAATGTAGATGCAACCATACAGTTAAAAAAATATAGTTGGAAATTAATTCGAGAAAAAATTCCATCAGCAGAAATTCATATTTATGGTGCGTATCCAACACAACAAGTTTTGCAATTTAATAACAAACAAGAAGGGTTTTATGTTCATGGTTTTGTAGAAGATGCTGCGGAGGTTCTTGAAAATAGTAGAGTATTGCTGGCTCCTTTGCGTTTTGGTGCAGGAATTAAAGGGAAGCTTACCAGCGCTATGAAATGCGGAATACCCTCCGTAACAACTAGTATTGGGGCAGAAGGAATGTGTGGTGAGCTTCCTTGGAATGGTTTTATAGAAGATGAGGTAGTAAATTTTGTAGACAAAGCAGTAGACTTGTACACCAATAAAAAACTATGGGATAAAGCACAGCAACACGGAATAGAAATTATTAATACGATGTATGATAAAGAAGTATTGGAAAATAAATTTTTAAGGGTAATTCAAGAGATTTCCTCAAATTTAGAACAACATAGAAATAACAACTTTACAGGAAAAATGTTATTGCATCACTCTTTGCAAAGCACAAAATACATGAGTAAATGGATTCAAGAAAAAAATAAAAAATAATACCTTACAATAAACCTGCTCTTTTTAATAGCGCCTCTGGTTTTGGTTCTTGGCCTCTAAAGCGTTTGTATAATACCATGGGTTTTTCAGTACCTCCTTTACTCAAAACATGTTCTTTAAATTTGGTAGCAACTTCTTTATTAAAAATTCCTTTTTCTTTAAAATATGCAAAAGCATCTGCATCTAATACTTCTGCCCATTTATAAGAATAATAGCCAGCAGAATAGCCTCCTTGAAAAATATGAGAAAATGAGGGACTCATACAGTTTTCTTCAACACCAGGGTATAATTGAGTTTCTGATAATACAGATTTTTCAAATTCTTTTACAGAGGTAATTTTTTCTGGACTAGTACTTGAATGCCATGCCATATCTAACAAGCCAAAGCTCAACTGACGAAGTGTTTGCATGCCTTGATGAAAACTAGCTGATTCTTTAATTTTCTCTACATACTCCATTGGAATAATTTCTCCGGTTTGGTAGTGCTTGGCAAACAACTCTAAGGCTTCTTTTTCATAACACCAATTCTCTAAAACCTGACTTGGCAACTCTACAAAATCCCAAGATACAGAGGTGCCAGAGAGGCTATTGTAGGTAGTGTTTGCCAACATGCCGTGCAACGCATGGCCAAATTCATGAAATAAGGTTGTTACCTCATTAAAGGTTAATAAAGAAGGTTGTGTTTCGGTCGGTTTTGTGAAATTACATACTATAGAAATATGAGGTCTTTCATTAATATTGTTTTTAATTTGTTGAGATTTATAAGAAGTCATCCATGCACCATTACGTTTTCCTTCTCTAGGATGAAAATCAGCATATAAAATAGCAACAGCCTCTCCTTTAATATTACAAACCTGATATGTTTTTAAATCTTCATGATATTTTTCAATTGTAAACACTTCCTCAAAAGTAAGATCATATAGTTTTGTTGCAATGCTAAAAGCTCCATTAATAACATGTTCTAATTGAAAATAAGGCTTTAAGATTTCTTGATCTAAATTAAAAATTTCTTTTTTTAATTTTTCTGCATAATAAGCAGCATCCCATTTTTGCAACTGATCTATACCGTCTAATTTTTTAGCATATTGTTGAAGAGCATTAAATTCTCTCTTTGCTGCGGGTGTTGCTTTTTTAAGTAACTCATTAGAAAATGAGATTACTTTTTCTGGAGTTTCAGCCATTCTCTCTTCTAAAACAAAATGAGCATGCGTTTTATAGCCTAATAACTGAGCACGTTGGTGTCTGAGAGAAACTATTGCTAAGACAACCTGTTCATTATTGTTTTTATTATCTTGAAACCCTTTTTTGCCAAAGGCAATCGCCATTTTTTTCCGAAGCTGCCTCGCATTTGCATAGGTCATAAAAGGAATATAACTTGGGTAATCTAAGGTAAAAACCCATCCTTCTTTTTCTTTTGCTAATAAACGAGCTGCGTCTCTTACACTTTCTGGAAGTCCAGATAGCTCTTCTTTATTGGTGATATGCATTTCAAAAGCATTGCCGTCTGCTAAAACATGTTCTCCAAATTCTAAAGAAAGTTGTGATAATTGAGCATCTATTGTGCGTAATTTATCTTTATCTGAATCGTTTAAATTTGCACCATTTCTAGAAAAACCTTTGTATTGTTTTTCCAATAACATTTCTTGTTCTGTAGTTAAATGCAAGGAATCTTTACCAGCATAAACTGCGTTTACTTTCTCAAATAAATACGCATTTAAGGTGATGTCATTTTTAAGCTCACTTAACCAAGGAGAAATTTCTTTGGCAATTTCTTGAATGTCTTTAGAAGTTTCTGCAGCATTTATATTAAAGAAAATACTGGTAATTCTTCCTAATTTTTGACCTGTAAAATCCAATGCTTCCGTTGTGTTTTCAAAACTAGGAATGTTAGGGTTTGAGACAATAGCTTCAATTTCTTGTTTACAAATTTTAATGGCTTTTTTAACAGCAGGTTTGTAATCTGTACTTGTAATTTTTGAGAAAGGAGCTGTATTAAAATCTTCTAGTAAAGGATTCATTGGTGGGTACAATAAGAGTGAATAGTATTTATTTTTTTACGCGTTCTGAAGCTTGAGCTACTTTTATTTTTAAGCCTTCTTTGTAGGCTATGATTTTATCTTGCACACATTTGTCTGATGCGCCAATAATCTGAGCAGCCAAGATACCAGCATTTTTTGCACCGTCTAATGCAACGGTAGCAACAGGAACACCTCCTGGCATTTGTAAAATAGATAACACAGAGTCCCATCCATCTATAGAGTTTCTGCTTTTTACTGGAACCCCAATAATAGGCAAAGGACTTAAAGAGGCTACCATTCCTGGTAAATGAGCTGCACCTCCAGCACCAGCAATAATTACTTTAATACCTCTTGTATGAGCATTTTTTGAATACTCAAATAATTTTTCTGGAGTTCTATGAGCAGAAACAATGTCTACCTCAATTTGAATATCAAAAGTTTCTAAAATATCAATTGCTTCTTGCATGATTGGAAGATCTGAATCGCTTCCCATTATAATTCCTACCATTATGCCTTGTTATTTACTGATTACTTTAATTGTTTCTTTTACCTGTTGTGCAACTTTTCTTGCTTTATCTATATCTTTATTCACAATAGTTACATGTCCCATTTTTCGAAATGGTTTGGTTATTTTTTTTCCGTAAATATGTGGAGTAACTCCGTCAATTTTTAAAATTTCATCAATATTTTCATATACAACTGCTCCTGTATGTCCTTCGGCACCCACTAAATTAACCATAATCCCAGCTACTTTACTGGCAGTGTTTCCTAAAGGTAGGTTTAAAATGCTTCTCAGGTGTTGTTCAAACTGATTTGTATAACTAGCTTCAATGCTATAATGACCAGAATTATGAGTTCTAGGGGCTACTTCATTTACTAAAATATCATCTTCTTGTGTTTGAAACATTTCTACAGCCAACAATCCTACAAAATTAAAAGCATCGGCAACTTTTAAGGCAATTTCTCTTGCTTTTTTTGAGATACTGTCATCTATTCTTGCAGGGCAAATAACATATTCTACTTGATTTGCTTCTGGGTGAAATTCCATTTCAACCACAGGGTAGGAAGTCACCTCTCCATTGTTGTTTCTAGCAACAATGACAGCCAATTCATTTTTAAACGGAATTAGTTTTTCTACAATACATTCTCCTGTTGGTAGATTTTCTAAATCTTCAAAAGTTCTAACTATTTTAACGCCAGTTCCATCATATCCAAAACGAGCGGCTTTCCAAACAAAAGGAAACTCAATAATGCTATTTTGAAAAGAGTGTTTAAGTTCTTCTAAATAGGCGTAGTGAGAATAGGCTGCTGTTGGAATATTATGATCTTTGTAAAAATTCTTTTGGCTTGCTTTGTTTTGAATGATCCGAATGTTTTTTGGTTTTGGGAAAATTGAGAGTCCCTCTTTTTCTAAACGATCTAAGGCATCAATATTTACATTTTCTATTTCAATAGTCAATACATCTACTTTTTTTCCAAAATTATAAACGGTATCAAAATCGAGGAGATTCCCTATATGAAATTCGTTACATATTTGAGCGCAGGGAGCTTCAGGTGATGCATCTAAAATACATGTGTAAATATCAAATTTTTGAGTTTCGGCAAGTAGCATTCTGCCCAATTGACCACCGCCAAGAACACCTAATTTAAAATCTGATGAAAAATAATTTTTCAAAACAACGTGATATTGATATGAGAAACAAAAGTACGCATTCTATTTTCTAGTTATATATTAAAAATTGGTGATTCTTAGACGTGAACCGTTTAAATTATCTACTAAATATTCGTTTGCAAAACAAGTAACTCCTTCGGTTAAAGGTGCACCATTTAGAATATTAAACTCACTATCATCACACTGACATAAAATTCTAAGATTACTATCTACGGTCATTTGAGAACAAGAGGAAGGGTTTTGCCCCGGGCATAATCTGTCAAAGGCTTTAAATTGAACACCATTAATATTGTAAATAATTAAACCCTGTAAGCCACCACTTGTGTATGCCCAACCACCAGGTACTTGCAAATCTATAAATTGAGGGAGGTCTAGATTTACTAATTCGTTTACAGTTATAAAAGGAAAACAATCGTTCTCAACACCATTATTTGTGCATCCTAGAAATAAAACTGTGGCTACTAAAAAAAATACTTTTTTCATATTCAATTTTTTGGAGGTTGTTTTAAAAGAGCACAATTTACAAATATTTTGTACATTTGTAGTCTAAATCTCATCCTGTTAAAGGCAATGAGATTTTCTATTTTATATTGAAGGTTGTTTTTGTGCTAAAAAAAACAACTAAAAAAGTTTCAAAAATTAAAAATCATGAGTGACGTTTCCTATTATACCCCAGAAGGATTAAAAAAATTAAAAGACGAATTATTACAGCTAGAGCAAATTGAAAGACCAAGGGTTACCCAAGAAATTGCTGATGCAAGAGATAAGGGTGATTTAAGTGAAAATGCTGAATATCATGCAGCCAAAGAAGAACAGTCTCTTTTAGAAACAAAGATTGCAAAGCTTAAAAATGTGGTAGCTAGCGCAAGAATAATTGACGAATCTCAGTTAGATGTCTCTAAAATATTAATTCACTCTATCATCAAAATAAAAAACACAACCAACGGGATGGAGTTCTCTTATACTTTGGTAGCCGATTCTGAATCGGATATTAAAAATGGAAAACTATCTGTAAATTCTCCAATTGGCAAAGGATTATTAGGAAAGGAATTGGGAGATGTTGTTGAAATTAATGTTCCTAATGGAATCATGAGCTTCGAAGTTACAGCAGTTTCAAGATAAAAAACAAAAAAATAGTTGAATGAAACGCTTTTCTAATGGAAAGCGTTTTTTATTTTTATAAAAAAATAGACAGATATGAGTATTTTTACAAAGATTGTTTCAGGAGAAATACCTTCTTATAAAATTGCAGAAGATGAAAACCACCTTGCTTTTTTAGATATCAACCCAAATACAAAAGGGCACACATTAGTAATCCCTAAAAGAGAAGTTAACAAGTTATTTGACTTAGATAAAGAGGGGTATGCAGCATTAATGGATTTTTCTTACAGAGTTGCCAAAGCTTTAGAGAAAACTGTTCCCTGTAAACGAATTGGAATGAGCGTCATTGGTTTAGAAGTGCCCCATGTTCATGTACATTTAATCCCTATAAATACCATGAATGATATGCGCTTTGAAGAAAAAGAGCAGTTAACTAATGATGAATTTGTTAGTTTGGCTAAAGAAATATCAAGAAATTTTATCTAAGACTATTTGAAATGTAGTTCCTTTATTAATCTCAGAATTTTTTACAACTATTTTTCCTTTGTGATAATCTTCAATAATTCTTTTGGAAAGAGATAATCCTAATCCCCAACCGCGTTTTTTGGTAGTAAACCCTGGTTTAAATATTTTTTTAAACTGAGATTTTGCCATTCCCTTGCCAGTATCTGTAATATCAATTTTTATTTTTTTAGCATCAGCTGTTATCGCTACAGCTAATTCGCCTTTTCCTAACATGGCATCAATGGCATTTTTAATTAAATTTTCTATTACCCAACTGTATAATTCGTCATTTATAGTACTGTAAAGATTGGTTTCTGAAGTATTAAAAGAAAAAGAGATTTGTTTAGAGCTTCTATACTCTAAATACTCATAGGCGTTTTTAGTAACCGCAATAATATCTAATTTTTTAAGGGTTGGTAGCGAGCCAATCTTAGAAAATCGATTGGCAATAGTATTTAAACGATGGACGTCTTTTTCTATTTCATCAACATATTTGTCATCTACATTTTCCATTTTTAAAATGGCTATCCAACCTAGTAAAGAAGATAAGGGTGTGCCTATTTGATGCGCAGTTTCCTTAGCCATACCTGTCCATAATTTATTTTGTTCAGCAACTTTACTTGAGGTAAACATCATGTAGATTACGGTTAAGAAGAGCGTGAGAATTAAAATTAATGTAAGCGGATAATAGGATAACTTATTTAATAAATCGGAGTTTCTATAGTAAATATATTGTGTTCTGTTTTTGGCAAAATTAATTTCAATAGGACTGTTTTGCTCTTTCATAATTTCGAGCTGTTTTAATAAAAATGCTGGATCTTTTGCTTTAACAGGATCTAAATTTAAATAAGAATTGGCTCCTATATTTCCATTTTCATCAACCAAAATCATTGGAATATTAGTATTGCTTTTAATGATCTTATCTTCTAAACTAACATCAGCTTCTAGGTCTTGGTTTGTTGCAAACTCTTTCATGGCTGTTGCCACTATTTCCATTTTTAAACGCTCTTCATTTTTAAATCGCTTAAAAAAGGAATAGGTATTCCACAGAATTAAAGTGACAATAGAGAACGAGATGATGATCACAATTCGTTTTAGTAGTAAGGTGTCTTTCAGAAAACTCATCAAACAAATATACTAGATTCGTTTATATAACTGATTGAACTCATCTTGACTTTTTCTATTTCCTAAAAAATGGCTTAAATTCATCCATATTTCGTTACTTTTATGAGTCATAGCATCGCTATGACTCATAAAAGTGTCTCATCTGATCAAATTTCAACTCATTTTCGGTTAAAAACAAAAAGTCAAGATGAGTTCATTTATAAAATTGATAGTATCTTTACCTAAGAAAATTTATTACATGCTTTCTATCAATCCTAAAGAATTAACAACAGGCAAATTACATGGCTATTTATTAGGAGCTATTGCACCTAGACCAATTGCTTTTGCTAGTACTATTGACCAAAATGGAACCCCTAATTTATCTCCTTTTAGCTTTTTTAATGTCTTTGGGTCTAACCCACCTATGATGATTTTTTCTCCCGCCAGAAGAGTTCGTGGAAATACGACTAAGCACACCCTTCAAAATGTTGAAAAAATTAAGGAAGTAGTCATAAACGTTGTAAATTATGACATTGTTCAACAAATGTCTTTAAGTAGTTCAGAATATCCAGAAGGAGTAAATGAATTTGAAAAAGCAGGATTTACTATGCTCCCTTCAGATGAGGTGAAACCTTTTAGAGTTGGAGAGTCACCAGTACAGTTTGAATGCAAGGTCACAGACATTATTTATACAGGTACAGAAGGTGGTGCAGGGAATTTGATTGTTTGTGAAGTAGTGAAAATTCATATTCATGAGGCCGTTTTAGATGCAGATGGAATGATAGATCAGCATAAAATAGATTTGGTAGCAAGAGCAGGAGGGAACTATTATTCTAGAGCTAGAGAAGGTTTTTTTGAAATTCCAAAACCAGTTTCTACATTAGGAGTAGGTGTAGATCAAATTCCTTCAACAATTAGAAATAGTACTGTTTTAACGGGGAATAATTTAGGGATGCTAGGAAATATCACATTCTTGCCAACTGAGCAAGATGTTGATAACTTTGCAAAAGAACATCCTCAATTTATTGGTTTAGAAATGGTAAAAAAACATACATTTGCTCAACAGTATTTAGATAATAACGATCTAGAAAGTGCTTGGAAAGTACTTTTATTAAAATAAGAATTATGGAAGTAATAGGTAAAGTTAAATTAATGGGAGAAACTCAAACTTTTGGAAGTAATGGGTTTCGAAAAAGAGAATTGGTAGTCACTACAGATGAGCAATATCCACAAATGATAATGATTGAGTTTGTACAAGACAAATGTGATTTATTAAACAGCTATTCAGTTGGGCAAGATGTAAAAGTTTCTATCAACTTAAGAGGTAGAGAATGGATCAATCCACAAGGAGAAGCAAAGTATTTTAATTCTGTGCAAGGATGGAGAATAGAAAGTTTAGCACAAGCAGCTCCATCGCAAATTCCTCCAACAGAACAATTTCAGCCAGCCCCAGATTTAACAAGCGAAGAACCAGACGATTTACCGTTCTAAAAAATACCCATAAAAAAAGCCTCGCAATTTGCGAGGCTTTTTTTATGGGTATAAAACAGCTATTATTTAGGATCTAATGCCATATTTATTCTTGCAATAGCATCTTGTAAATGATATCTACTAGTAGTATTAGACGCTTTAGAAACAGTAGCTCTTATTTCGCGCTTTATTCTATTTAACTCTCCTCTTACCATTGCTTTAATATCAGACTGGCCAATATTTACAGTACTTTGTTTAAAATATCCACGATTTGCTCCTCGTTGATTTTTTGCCGTATTTAACAAGTAATCTAAACGATTAATATGTGCTCTTTGTAAGTTTCTTCTATAGGTGTCTATTGTTTTTCCAGTATATAACTCAGACCAAACACCTTTTCTTAAGTCAGAAAACATGGCAACTAAACTGTATGCTTTAGAACCATTCATGGTTTGATTTTCTATCATACGAGCCATTCTTCCTGAATCTAAAATATTGTATAAGGTTCTTGTTTGAACACTTCCAATTTTTTCAATTGCTCCAGAAAATTGAGTCTTCGCATAGATGTTTTTATCAATCATCCATGTAGGCGTAGAGAATAATTCTTTATTAATGAAATTTAATGCGTTTTTTTGATGCGATTTCGCTACATGAGTGTATATAGCTCCTTCCTGATCAGAAGTTTTATAATATTCATACACACCACCAATATTTGCGGTAACATGCCCCATGTATCTATTAAACTGACTGAGAACCTGTCCGTACATTGTTGCCATTTCATCATAATTCTCACCATCCTTTGTAGTCCATTTCTCTATATTAGGCAATATTCTTTGTAAATTTTTAATCCCATAAGAACCTGCTTTAATTGCATCATCTCCTAAATCTTCAGTTTGAGAACTTGGGTCTACAACACCTCCTGCTTGTTGATGACCAAAACGATACATTAAGTTGTCTGCTCTATCTAAAATCCATTTATTTAGTGTCGCTTTTTCATCTACAGCAGTTTTATCTAAAATTGGACGATACCCCCATTCTATGGCATGTTTGTCATAAGGTCCAATATCTGGCATTAAGGCAACACCTTTGTCTTCTGGTTGTGCGATATAATTAAAACGAGCATAATCCATAATAGAAGGGGCTGTTCCAAATTTCTTAGTAAAGGAAGCAGATCGTAAAGAATCTACAGGATATGCAGAACTAGATCCCATATTATGAGGTAATCCAAGGGTATGACCTACTTCATGAGAAGACACAAAACGAACCAAGCGGCCCATCACTTCATCTTTAAATTCGATAGTTTGTGCTTCAGGATTAATTGCTGCAGTTTGAACAAAATACCAATTACGCAGTAAACTCATTACATTATGATACCAGTTGATATCCGATTCTAAAATCTCTCCAGAACGTGGATCACTAACATGAGGCCCGTTTGCATTAGGAATAGGTGAAGCTAAATAACGAACTACAGAATACCTCACATCTTCTGGAGACCATTCTGGATCTTCTTCTTTACTTGGTGGGTCTTTTGCTATAATTGCATTTTTAAAACCAGCAGCTTCAAAGGCAACCTGCCAATCTTCAATTCCTTGTTTAATATATTTTCTCCATACTTCAGGAGTTGCTCTATCTACATAGTAAACTATTTGTTTTTTTGGCTCTACTAATTCTCCAGCTTTAAATTTCGCAAGATCTTCTTCTTTTACTTCTAATCTCCACCTGTCTAGGTAAGTAACAGTTTTACTTCTTTGTGCATCTAAGCCATAGTCTACCTGTCCTCTTGCAAACCAACCAACTCTTTCATCAAAATAACGACGCTTCATAGGTACTTTTGGGAGTAAGATCATAGAATTACTCATTTCAATAGAAATAGAACCCACACTTCCATTAGAAGGAGATTTGCTAGCGAAATAAGTTTTTACATGCCTTGTTTCTATGTTTTGAGGGTAACTGCTCACTCTGTCTATATAAGAACGACTTTTATCAATTCTAGTAACTCCGTATCTTTTTCTATAAAACTGTGGAAAACCTAAAGGTTTTACATCTGTAGAAAATAAAGATGTGGCATCTATTACTACAGCAGTAGTGTCTTTATTAAATGCTTTGATTGGAAATGAAAACAAAACCGGTTCAAAGTTAGAGTTTACAACTGCTTCATGTACCGGTAAAATGGTATCGGCAACAACACTGTGAGAAACAATTCGTAATAATATTTTCTTTTTTTTGCGTTCCCATCGTAAAACCTGTGTGTTGGCTTTTCCTCCTCCAAAACCAATTCCATTGGCAGTTTTTGCAATTCTAGTAACCATTAACATTTCTCTATTAAGAAGAGAATCTGGAACTTCAAAAAGAAAGGTGTCGTCTAAAGAGTGAACTTTAAATAACCCTTCATCTGTTTTCATTTCTTTGGTAACGACCTTTTCGTATGCTAAAATGGCACCTTTTTTTGGTTTCGGTTTCGGTTTCGGTTTTACAATTTGTTCTGTCTTGCCCTTGTTTCTTTTCTTCTTTTTTTTACGTTGTGCTTCAATATCTAATGTAAGTCCGAATAGAACCACAACAACAAGAATTCTTGAGAGTATTTTTTGAATCATAATGGGTTGTTATTAATTAATAAAATTGAGTTTTGTAAGTTGCTATTTATATCTAAATATTTAACCAATAGGTAAATTTTAAGTTTAATGATCTAAATCTTGGACTAAAAACAGTGGTAGAATAATTATCATTATAGACTAAAAACAAATCAGATAAAGGAGCTACTCTCCACTGAAATCTCGTATTGATACTGAAATTTTCTCTTTGTGTACTGTATTGAAAAAAAGTAGACCAAAACATGTTTTTAGTAAAAGTGATGTCTATTTTTGGACCAATCAACCAGATAGAGGCGTCTGGATATGGATCGGGTAAATCTATTTTATCGTAATTCATTTGAATAGATCCAGAAAAATAAGGTTGTAATCTTAAGGATAGAGATGATTCTAAAGAATATTTATTTCCGTTAAAAAACTGCCCCACAGAAGGATTAATTCTATAAGATACTTTTTTACGTTGGTCAGATCTAAAACTTACTTCAAAACTTGTGTAATAATAATTTTGATCTGCAGGTAAAGGAATTGCGTTGTCTGTTCTTGTAGGATCAAATTCGTCATATAATTTTACGTATCTATTAAACATTTGAAAACGCAATTGAGAACTGTTTTGAAAATTTGCTTCCCAAGTGCTAATAATTGTATAATCAGAATTTTCATAGTCTAATTCTGGACGCCAAATAGAAATGGGCATAACTGAAAACGAATGACGTTGAATTTTTCCTTTCTTAGGCCAAAATTTTAATTCAATTTGTGGATTTATTTTGAGAATATCAGTTCTTCTAATAAAGCCTAGATCTGATCTAAAATCATCAGCTATAAAAACTCCACTAAGACGAACATTTAAAAATCTATTGTTAAATTGGGTTCTAAAGCCAGCTGAAAAATCATTAGAGCTTATTCCTGGAGAAAATGATTTATGAAAGAAATATTTACCACTCCAAGTATTGTCTTTAGAGGCCAGGCTATAATCTATACCTAAAACTCTATTGTAGGTATCTTCTTCGTTAACAAAATCGTAGTCTTTGGTTGCTTGCTTGTTGATGAAAAGCACACTAATATTAGATCTACTAAATACTTTATGTTGAAGAGAAATCACTGAATTATTTACTGTAGGAATTTCATTGGCAATATCTTCATCGGTTTGCATACTTAAAATACCAAGGCGTAAATTATTATTCACTTTTCCACTTAATCTTACCCCTGCAATAATTCTATTTTCGATACTTTCCCCATCGATGTTTCTTGCGATCCCAATTCGTCTAGAAAAAAAAGGATTTGAATCTCTACCATCTCCAAAGCTGCCAAACAAATCACTATTTTCAATAAAAAACTGTCTTCGTTCTGGTAATCCAACTTCAAATCGTGTTAAATTTGTTACCTGCTGATCTACTTCTACTTGCGAGAAATCTGGGTTTAATGTAAGGTCTAAATTCATGCTATTAGCAATCGTTAACTTCGCATCACCTCCAACTTTAAAACTACTGGTGTTCTCGTTATTCTCAAAATCTTTAGCAGTGATTGTATTCACAAAAGGAATGATAGAAACAGGAGATTTAGACTTACCTAAAGGTCGGTCAAAAATAAGGTCACCCATAAAAGCTAGGTTATAAATATTTTGATTTTGAGGGATATTTATCCAAGTATTTCTTTCATTATCCTGTGTATCAAAGTGGTAGCTGTTAAATCGCCATCTAGTTTCTCCTTCTTTATATTTAAAAGCAGACAGAGGAATTTTCCATTCTAATATATAATGATCATCATGAATTACAGATTCTCCTACCCACTTGGTATCCCAAGCACTATTAAAACCTTGTCTTTCATTACCACCCCCAGAGAGTAATATCTCTCTTCGAACACCGTATGGGTTTGAGCCAAAGACAAACGCATTAGTTCCGTCATTAAAAGTATCAAAGAGGAGCGTTACACTGTCATTAGCGCCACCTCTAAAATCTCTCCGTAAGGAAGGAATTACATAATCTTTTCCTTTGGCATATACTTTTATTCCTACATATAAATTTCTGTCGCTAAACATAAACTTAATTTCAACTTGTCTTTTAGCCTGTGCTGTATCTGTTGGGAAATACTGATAAAAATTAGTTGCTGGTGCTACTGCTTCCCATGAATTTTCATCTAAAACACCATCAATTTTAATTTCATCATCGGTGTATTTTGCAAGTACAGACTTGTTTGTGGTTTGTGAAAAAACACAAAAACACACAAAAAAAATAGGAATAAAAATATTTTTCATCAAGTAAAACATGTTTTATTACAAGTCAAAAATACCTACTTGTAAAGCGGAATGAAATTATAATTAAACTTTAAGTAATTTTCATAAATTTTAGTTAAAATTATAATTTATAAAAAGGGTTAATAAGAGCAAATTTTGGTAGGTATATTGTGTTAAAAAGAAAGTATAATATTGGCTGTTACACCTGTGCTCTCAGGAACAAATCTGCAAACTCCTCCAATACAAATAAGTCCACCACGTTGTCTTCCATAATTAAGTGCAAATCTATGAGCGCCTAAAGTGTAACTTCCACCCAAATTATAATAATGAATTTTTTCAGTATCTTCATCATTTCCGTAATTATAGATATCATTTACATACACAGCTAGTTTTGAGTTGAGATTAAACTCTACAGTTCCACCAACCCAATTTTTTTTATCATCTTTAGACCATAAGTGTTGTGCTTCAAATCGCAACGATTTTCCCGCTCCCAGTTTATAAGTTGATTCACTGACAAAAATATCTGTTTTTACGTTTCCAAAAGTTTCCTCTACATACCTTTTGTTATAATATTGGTTTACATAGTAAAACACTGAATTCCAATCACTAGACCATTTTTTACGTATTTCTAAACTGATGTCAGAGAAATATTTTTCTCCAAACCTTATTAGGTCAGAATCATACTCGAAATTTAAATAATCATACTCTCCACTTAAGCCCGCCCAATAAGACATATTTAGGGCAATCTTTGTCCCGTATTTTCCTCCTAAGGAAGTTTTCTTTTTAAGTGTGTAAAATAAGTCAACTTGGCCACCAATTTCACCAATTTTTAACAATTCAAAATCTTGAAAAGAAACTTGAGGTTGTGCTTGATATACATAGATGTTAGTAAGTAGGTAGTCGTGTTGCTTTGTTAAGGCAGGGATGTAGTTAATGATGTTTTCATTATAGATGTTTCCGTTGGCGCTTCTCTGAGAATAGAAAGTCATGTTTTCAATTCTTCTAAAGTTGGCATTTATTCCAAAACCTTTTTTTCCATATCCAACATCAAAAAGAAATGCACTACCAGGTTTCACATTTCTAATTTCATTAAAAATAATGACGGCATCGTCACTTTTAGAAACAAACTCTGCACTAGAATAGAAGTTATTCTTAGAAAAATCTAACCTACCAGAGAATGCGTTTGTAAGATCATTAAAATTAAAATCTGTGGTATTTTTTTCTTCTTTTCTCCCTACATAACTTAGTCCTAGATCTAAGTTCCAAGAGTTCGCTTTCAGCATAGAAGAGATATTTACTTCTGAATTAAAACCATAAATACTAGCATCTGAAACATCAAAACCACTTCTCTGATTTCCATACAAAGCCGATAAGGTTATATTTTCTGTTGGGAAAAACTTAATTCTTCCCCCTCTTAATGCGTTATTAATTCCTAGTTGGCGATCTTCCCAAGAGCGAAGAATTAACCCACTACCATATTGCTCGTAAAAATATCCTGCTGTAGCCTCAATTTTTTTTGATGTATACTTCGCGTAATAAAGGGCAATATTAGTTTTGTTAAAGCCAGGGGAATAATTTAATAAACTCATAGGCTCATATCCTTCTACTTGAACACCAAAAGAAAATTTTGAAATAGAATAATCAACTTTTAAATAGTTGTTGGATCTAAATCTATTTGGCTCTGTGAAGTCTCCTGTTTTTTCATCATCCATGTAGTACTGCGAATTAGATTCAAAACCTACGGCTATATTATCATTTTCTTGAGCTAGAAGTATAACTGTAAACAACAACAATTGTAAGACTATTATTTTTCTCATTTTTTAAATATAAATTAGATGTTAATTTTTATTTTTTTGAATCACATCGTAAATTTCATCTTCAACTCCTGGTGAATATCCAGAATGAATATAGATGATTTTAGAGCCTTTTAGGATGTATGTTTGAGGAATGGTAGAGATATTTAAGGCTCTTTTTAATTCTTGATTTTTATCTAATAGAATTTTATAGGGCCAGCCTTTACCATTAACCATGGGTCTAATTCTTTTTTTGGTTCTGGAATCATCGGTAGAAACTGCTATTAATTCCATGTTAGCACTTTCTTGCCAATCTTCATAAACCTCACTGATGGCATCTAATTCATTAATGCAAGGAACGCACCAAGTTGCCCAAAAACTTAAAACGGTAATTTTATTCTCTGAAATTTCATCTTGTATGTTTACAGATTTACCTTCTAGAGTGGTTAGAGTGCTATTTGGAATTGATTTTTGACTAAAACCAACGTTAAAAAAAAGTATACAAAGTAAAAATAATAGATATTTCATAATTTTAATTTAATTTTGTAAATGTATAAAAATAGTCTTTAGCCTCATTACTAAAAGCACCATATTTGACACACCTTTAAGTTGCTATTCACAACTAATTAAAACATGTCTTTTTAAAAAAAATTACTTTCTTTATTGATAATTTTAATTACTTTTGAAAAATTAAAAATATTATACTCCTAGAAAATTTATACTTTAAATTCAATTCAAAACTTATAAATTATAATGTATATGAAATTACCAAAATTACCAAAATTATCAATTTTATTTATCCTTGTAGCTTTTTTAGGATGTTCACCCTCTTCTGATAATGAAGATACTCCATTACCTCCATCTAACAATGGTCCAGAATATCTTTTATTAACTTCAGATAAATTAATGTTTGAAGTTGGTGAAACAGCAACATTTTCAGTTGTAGACGACGAAGATGATAATATCACTTCTCAATCAACAATATTAGTAGATGGAGCAGCAATCTCTGGGAGTACTTTTACTCCTGTTGACGCCGGAATCTTTGAAATTAAGGCTACCTATCTATCAGTAAATAGTAACGTAATAGATATTACAGTAAACGCCCCTGTAACTTTGTCATCTGTTGATGTAACCTTATCATCTACTGCTATTTTTATTGGAGATATTCTTACTCTCGCAGCAACTGCTGTCTATACTGATGCCTCTACAGTAGATATCACCTCAGAAACAGAGTTTTATGTAGACGATGTGCTTGTTTCAGGAAACGAATATATTGGAGTCCAAGTAGGTACTATTGAAGTAAAAGCAGTATTTGAATCAATAACAAGTAGTGTATTTCAAGTTGAGGTTGTAGATCCATCAAATTTACCAGCTAGTTTTTCTAAAAAAGCAGTTGTTGAAGATTTTACAGGTACATGGTGTGGTTATTGCCCAAGAGTATCCTATGCTGCAAGTCTAGTTGAAGCACAAACAGATAAAGTTTTTGTAGTTGGTGTTCACAACGGAGATCAAATGGCTAACGGTTTTGGTAATGCCTTAGAGAATATGTATAATATTACAGGATTCCCAACGGCTTATATAGATCGTGCTAATACATGGACATATCCAGAACCAAATAATGTAAGTCAGGCTTTAAATGCTGCACAAGGAACAGTTGATGTTGGTTTGGCAATTGAGACTTCATTGACTGGGTCTAATTTAGACATAACCATATCCCAAGGATTTTTACAAAACATGACAAATGTGAAGCTGCTTGTTTTTGTGTTAGAAGATGGAATTATAGCAAATCAATCTAACTATACTAGTTATTACGGTGGAGCATCTACTATTATTAATTTTGAACACAATGGAGTTTTACGATATGCTGCAACTGATATAATGGGTGATACAACAACTTCTACCATTGGTATACACGAACAATCATTTAGTGTTAACTTAAGCTCTCAGGGCGTTCAAGACCCAACAAAAACAGGTGTTTTAGCAATGTTAGTAGATGATTCAGCAAGAGTTTTATACAATGCTCAATATGTTATATCTGGTCAAACCCAAGACTTTGACTAGTTATTCTAAATACTAAATACTAAATACTAAAAAACAAAAAAAATCAGACTGATGAAGTCTGATTTTTTTAATGAATATATGTTTCTAATTACGAAAGAAACGGATATCTGTAATCTGTGGCTGGCGTAAAAGTTTCTTTAATTAATCTAGGTGATACCCAGCGAAGTAAATTTTGTGGAGAACCTGCCTTATCGTTTGTTCCTGATGCTCTGGCTCCACCAAATGGCTGTTGCCCTACTACTGCACCGGATGGTTTGTCATTAATATAGAAGTTTCCTGCACAATTTTCTAGAAGGTTGGTTGCCTCAGTAATGGCATATCTGTCTGTAGAGAAAATTGCTCCTGTTAATGCATATTCTGAGGTAGCGTCTACCAATGCTAGGGTGTCTAGCCATGTAGCATCTTCATAAACATAAATGGTAACTACAGGGCCAAATAATTCTGTACACATGGTTGTATACTTTGGGTCTTTGGTTAAAATTATCGTAGGTTCTATAAAATACCCTTTAGACTTATCATAATTTCCACCGGCAATAATTTCTGCGTTAGCATCTGTTTTTACACTGTCTATGTATGAGGATAATTTATCAAAAGAACCTTCATGAATAACAGCAGTAATAAAATTACTCATGTCTTCTGGTGAGCCCATTTTAAAAGTAGCTAGATCTTCTTTTACATAGTTAATGGTTTCCTCTGCCATAGATTTTGGTAAATATATTCTAGAGGCAGCAGAACATTTCTGACCTTGAAATTCAAAAGCTCCTCGAGAAATACCAGTTGCTACTTGTTTTGCATTTGCAGAAGGATGTGCAATAATAAAATCTTTACCACCTGTTTCTCCTACAATTTTTGGATATGTTTTGTAAATGTGAATATTTTCTCCAATCTTTTTCCATATATCTTTGAATACATGAGTAGATCCTGTAAAATGAATACCAGCAAAATCTGGACTTGCCAAAACCGTGTCTGTAATCATTACAGGGTCTCCATATACCATATTAATAACTCCATCTGGTACCCCAGCTTCCTGAAAAATATCCATCAATACTTTTGCTGAAAATATTTGATGATCAGAAGGTTTCCAAACAACAGTATTTCCCATTAAAGCTGCACTTGCTGGTAAATTTCCTGCAATAGCTGTAAAGTTAAATGGTGTAATGGCATAGACAAAACCTTCTAAAGGACGATACTCTACACGATTCCAAACTCCTTCTGAAGAATCTGGTTGCTCTTCATATATTTGAGACATAAATTCTACATTGAATCGTAAAAAATCTATGTATTCACAAGCAGCATCTATTTCAGCCTGATAGACAGTCTTAGATTGAGCGATCATGGTTGCCGCATTTATCTTTGCTCGGTATGGGCCAGCCACTAACTCAGCAGCTTTTAAAAATATGGCAGCTCTTTGTTCCCAAGGCATTTGAGACCACTGCTTTCTTGCTTCTAATGCAGCATTTATAGCATTTTCTACGTGTATCTTTTCTCCTAAGTGATACTGACCAACAACATGTTGATGGTCATGAGGAGGTGTCATATTACTTGTATTTCCTGTTCTAACTTCTTCTTTTCCAATATACATTGGAACATCTACTGATCCGTTAAAATAAGCAGCATATTGTTTTGCAACCGCTGCTCTTTCTGGTGATCCAGGAGCATATGATTTTACAGTTTCATTTATTGCAGTTGGTACTTGAAAAAAACCTTTTCCCATTTTATGTGTTTTTAAGTTGTAATCGACTAATTTTTATGGTACAAACTTACAACTTATTTGTTAGTTTTTTGATACGCTTAAAACAACAATCACCTTTATTATAATCACTTTTCAGTATGTGTACACTTCCCTATTTACCTCTCAAAAACGATAAATTTATTTTAACTTCTAACAGAGATAAAAGTTTGGTAAGAAAGACAATTTTATACAAAAAATATCTAGAGAATGGGCTAGAAGTCACCTATCCAAAAAATGAGTAGAGGTGTTGTTGTGAAAAATGTATTAACTGAAGACGACCCTGTTTATTAGTTTAATGACGCTATAGTTGAAAGGTTAAATGTAGGTATTGTAACTTTAAAACTAGTTTTATTGCGGATGTTTTCCATGGTAAAAAAACCACTCATAGCTCCAATGTTTGATTGTAAAAAAGTTCCTGATTTATAGGTGTAAGATTCTTGTGGAGATAAGATTGGAGTTTCACCAACAACACCCTTGCCATCTACAAATTCTTTGTAATTTAATGCGTCGAATATTTCCCAGTGTCTTTCAATTAATTGAACAGTATCTAAAGAGTTATTTTCGATAGTAATTTCATAACTAAAGGTGTAATAATCTAGTTCGTTTTCCTGAAGAAATCCCTCTTCTTTTGTTTTTACCGAAATTTTAATCCCTTTTGTAATTTGTTGAACCGTCATCTAGCTAATATAGTATTTTTGTGTTAAAAATCCAACATATAATAACGATCTCAACTATTAATAAAGCAACTCCTTTCTTTTTGGGATTAACGCTCTCCTTCAAACTGAATAGTGCCTACGCCAATTACTCGGTCAAATAATGCTCCAAAAGCTTTATGATAAACAATAACTGTATACATGTTTTCAGTTTCAGAAAAATTTCCTCTAATTTCAGATTCAGAAATTATAGTATCCCAAGATTTTGTCACAAAGGTGTAATTGTAAAATCCTTGTTTTAATAAAAAGTTAGCATTGTAGTAGTTTGTAGAAGGATCAAAAATCATTTTATTTTCCTCTGTAAGACTAAAATTGTTAAAAGCACCATAGACATACACTTCTTTATCTGCAACCTCTTGTCCAACTTTTAGAGAGAAATACATCATTGCATAATCTGCTTCTGTTTTTGGGTTTGTTGCCTCAATATTTCTAACAATAAATTGACCGTTAATATCTGGATTGTAAGTGTAAGATTTTAATCCTCTATTAACATAAGGATACAAATAGTTGTGATAGATTTCTTTGCGTTCTGATTTTGCAATATTTACGCTGGCATTTCTTATATTTTTATTATCAAAAAACAAATATTCATTACCTCCCCAAAAATTAGTCTTTTTAGGGTATTTGTAAACTAGTTGATTGGGTTTGTAAAATTGGGGCTGAATTTTAGTAATGGCTGTTTTCCAATTTTCATTTTGTAAAATGGCAACGTGAATTTCTTGACTTGGGTTGTTAATTTGAAGCTGAGAATAATTCACCAAGAATTGAACAGTTTGTTCCTCACCCATATTTTTTGTGTTTCTACTTCTGCTTGCAGAAACACCAACAGTAGCAATATTTTCATATAAGGTAAATTGTCTTGTAAAAACAAGCTCTCCAACGTCATCCAAAACAGAAAGTAGGTAATTTCCACTTTTTGTGATTCTAGTATTTTGGTTAGGAAATTGAACTGAATAATGTGTGTAGTTCTGAAATGTATTAAAAGAATTTTCTACATTAAAAATGGCATTTGACTGAAAGCCGTTAATGTATTGATTAGAAATTAGACTGCTTTTTTTCCAGTCATGAGTCATTAGCTCTATTTTGTAATAATACTCTTTTTGATCTCCGTCTAAATCATCAAAGTTTAATTCTAGTGTGTTTCCTAGCGGAATAATATGATTAAAAGTGGTTTCATCTAGGGGTTGAAGTTGAATAGATTTGATATTAGATGGTGCTGCTTTTTGAGCATTAAGTATGCCGAAGATTGGAAGGAAGAAAAAAGAGATAAAGATGTTTTTCATAAAAAATCTATCGTTTTATTGCTAGAATCACAAGGTGTATTTTTTGCAAATTTAATCAATATAAAACAAGATGAATAATACATCTATTTAGAATAGTTATAAATAAGTTTAAATAGCTAATTTAAACCTTCATTTGTTCTAACATCCTATGCAAAATCTTTAAATTTGCATGATTTTTTTAGATAACTAAATTTCGAAAGTAACATGTCAAAAGACATTCGTATAAAAAAAGGTTTAGACATTAAACTAGTTGGTGAAGCAGCCCAAACAACTAGTATTATAGCTGTAAAAGGCGTGTTTGCCCTAAAACCAGAAGACTTTCACGGAATCGTCCCAAAACTTATAGCAAAAGAAGGAGCTGAAGTACAGGCAGGAGAATCGCTTTTTTATTCAAAAAGTGATGATCGCATCTTGTTTTCTAGCCCAGTAAGCGGAAAAGTAACGGAGATTATTCGTGGAGCAAAACGCAAGATCGTTAGCATTAAGATTACTGCCGACGGAAAACAATCATACAAAGATTTTGGAAAACAAGATGTAGAGAAGATGTCTGCAGAAGAAGTCAAAAATCATTTATTCAACTCAGGTTGTTGGCCGTTTGTAAAGCAGCGTCCATTTGATGTGATTGCAAATCCAAATCAAGCGCCAAAATCAATTTTTATTTCAGCATATGCAAGTTCGCCATTAGCTGCAAATTATGATTATACCTTGGCCGGAAAAGAAAAAGAATTACAAGCAGCAGTTACAGCAATTTCTAAATTAACAACAGGAAGCGTTCATGTTTCTGTTGGGAAAGATTCAAATTCTCCATTTGCTGACCTAAAAAACATAGAACTTCATAAAGTTTCTGGACCACATCCAGTAGGAAATGTAAGTACTCAAATTTCACAAATAGATCCTTTAAACAAGGGAGAAGTAGTGTGGGTTATAAGTCCGCAAGATCTTCTAGTCATTGGTGAATTATTATTAACAGGAAATTTTAACATCACTAGAACTTTAGCGTTAACAGGTTCTCAATTTGAGAAACCAGCCTATGTTTCTGTAGTTGCAGGAGCATCTATTTCAGCTATCGTAGCAAAAAACATCAATACAGACAACGCAAGAATTATTAGTGGAAACGTATTGTCTGGAACGCAAGTTTCTGAAGATGGTTTTTTAGGCTATTATGACAATCAAATTACAGCAATTCCAGAAGGAGATGATTATGAGTTTTTTGGATGGAATAAGCCTGTCTTTAATAAGATTTCTCCATCTAGAGCCTTAACTTTTTCTTGGTTAACTCCAAATAAAAAATATGATTTAAATACCAATACAAACGGAGAACATAGAGCATTTGTAGTTACTGGTTCTTATGAGAATGTATTTCCTTTAGACATGTTTCCATTACAATTCTTAAAAGCGTGTATGTATCTAGATTTAGATGAGATGGAAAATTTAGGAGGCTATGAAGTAGCTCCTGAAGATTTTGCATTAACAGAATTTATCTGTGTTTCTAAACAGCCACATCAGAAGATTGTGAGAGAAGGGTTAGATTTAATGAAAGAAGAATTAGGCTAAAAAAAAGATATAAAATGAGCTTAAAAAGTAATTTACATATTTTAAAAGAGAAGTATAAAGGAACAAAGATGGCTCCTGCGTTTAACGCAATCCATACGTTTTTATACTTGCCAAATGAGGTGACTCATAATGGTACACACATTAAAGCAGCAGACGATTTAAAGCGTACCATGAACATTGTAATCATGGCTTTAATACCATGTTTGTTATTTGGAATGTTTAATGCAGGATACCAACATTATGCAGCTATAGACGCAGCAAAAGGAATTACCACAGAATTTTCTATAGTAGGAAGTTTTATTACTTGGGATAATTTTTGGATTGGAATTATTAAAGTACTTCCACTAGTTATTGTTTCCTACGGAGTAGGATTGCTAGTAGAATTTATCTTTGCTGTTATTAAAGGACATGAAGTAGAAGAAGGATACTTAGTTACAGGTATGTTAGTGCCACTAATTGTACCAATAGATACCCCGTTATGGATGCTTTCTGTAGCAGTAGTCTTTGGAGTTGTTATTGGAAAAGAAGTATTTGGAGGAACAGGAATGAATATTTTAAACCCTGCATTAACCATAAGAGCTTTCTTATTCTTTGCCTATCCAACCTGGATGAGTGGAGACAAAGTATGGGTCTATGATGCTGTGAATAGAGTAGGAACACCTGATGCAATTTCTGGAGAAACAATTTTAGGAAGTTATGCTCAAAATCAACAAATAGTCTATTCTAATTCGGATATGTTTTTTGGTTTTATACCAGGTTCCGTTGGTGAAACATCTACCTTTTTAATTTTATTAGGAGCTGCTTTCTTAATCTTTACCAAGATTGGTAGTTGGAGAATTATTCTTTCTACATTTATTGGAGCTGCTGTTATGGGATTAATTTTTAATCAAGTAGTCGCAGCAGATATTATTACAGACTCTAGTAAGTTTTATGGATTAATGAATACAGCTTGGTGGCAACACTTAATTATTGGAGGCTTGGCATTTGGAGCCGTGTTTATGGCAACAGATCCAGTAACAGCATCGCAAACAAATAAAGGAAAATGGATTTACGGATTTTTAATTGGATTTATTTCTATTATGATTCGTGTTTTCAACCCAGCATATCCAGAAGGAGTATTCTTAGCCATTCTGTTAATGAATGTCTTTGCTCCAACAATAGACCATTATGTGGTACAAGGAAATGTGAAGAAAAGATTAAAACGTTTAAAAGCTAAAATTGCCTAATTATGTCTAAAAAAACAGATAGTAATTCGTATACAATGATTTTTGCCATAGGAATGGTGTTGGTTGTTGGGTCTTTATTAGCTTTTTTAGCATCGTCTTTAAAGCCAAATATTGATGAAAACAAACGGATAGAAAAACAACAGAATATTCTCTACGCCATGGGTGTTAACGAGAATGATGATTCTAATGCCATTTTCGTTTCTACAACAGTTGCAGAACAAGAATTTCAAAAATACATTAAAAGACAGCTAGTTATTGAAGGAGATAATATCTCTGAAGATGAAAAAGCATACATGATTGATGTAAAGAAAGAAAAATCAAAAGCAAAAAACGGAGGGGTAAGAAGACTTCCTTTATTTGTTGGAGAGAAAGATGGTAAAACATTTTACGTTGCACCAATTAGAGGAAAAGGTCTTTGGGATGCTATTTGGGGATATGTTGCCATGGATGAAAACATGATTGTTCAAGGAGCGTATTTTGATCATAAAGGAGAAACACCTGGTTTAGGTGCAAACATAAAGTATCGCTTCTTTATGGATGATTTTAAAGGCGAACATTTATTAGATGCTTCAGGAGACTTTAAAGGAATTAGAGTAGCTAAAGGAAACAACGATCCTAAGAACGATGAAAAAACAGATTATGAAGTAGATGCTATAGCGGGAGCTACCATAACAGGAGACGGGGTTTCAGCGATGATTAAATCTGATTTGAAACTGTATGTAGATTATTTCAAAACTTTAAAACAATAATTTTATGGGACTTTTATCAAAAAAAGACGCAAAATTAATTACAGATCCACTAACAGACAACAATCCTATTACAATTCAAGTATTAGGAATCTGTTCTGCATTGGCAATTACGGCTGAGTTAAAAGCTTCTATTGTAATGTCTGTTTCAGTATTATTTGTTTTAGGGCTAGGAAATGTAGTCATCTCATTAATGAGAAATATCATTCCGTCAAAAATTAGAATTATAGTTCAACTAATAGTAGTTGCAACACTAGTAATTATTGTGGATTTGGTCTTAAAAGCTTTTGCTTATGAATTAAGTAAAACACTCTCAGTATTTGTTGGGTTAATTATTACCAACTGTATTATTATGGGTCGATTTGAAGCCTTTGCTTTAGGAAATGGGCCTTGGAAGTCTTTCTTGGATGGAGTTGGAAATTCTCTTGGATATGCAGTTATACTAATTATTGTTGGGTTTTTTAGAGAGTTATTAGGTTCTGGAACTTTATTGGGAATAAAAGTTTTAGGAGATCCAATTGAAAAAACAGGATTGTATGCATTTGGATATGAAAACAACGGATTTATGTTACTATCACCAATGGCATTAATTGTAGTGGGTTTAATTATCTGGGTACAACGGAGTAGAAACCAAGCATTAATTGAAGAAAATTAGACACTAAGCGTTATCCTAAATTTCTCACTGAGTTTGTTAAAGAGGTTTAGGATTTCATAAAAATATAGAAAATGGAACATTTAGAATTATTTTTCAAATCAATATTTATAGACAACATGGTCTTTGCAACCTTCTTAGGAATGTGTTCTTACCTTGCTGTTTCTAAAAAAGTAACTACAGCCGTTGGTCTAGGAGCTGCTGTCATCTTTGTATTGGCAGTAACCGTTCCTTTAAACTGGTTGTTAGATCAATATTTATTACAAGAAGGAGCACTGGCTTGGTTAGATCCAAAATATGGTGTAGATGGAAGTGAAACAATAGATTTAAGTTTCCTTTCATTTATAATGTTTATTGCAACGATTGCAACCATGGTTCAACTGGTTGAAATTGTCGTAGAGAAATTCTCACCATCTTTATACAACTCTTTAGGAATTTTCTTACCCTTAATAGCTGTAAACTGTGCTATTTTAGGTGGTTCTTTGTTTATGCAATCTCGTGAGATACCAAGTTTAGCACTGGCGTTAACCTACGGAGTAGGATCAGGTATTGGATGGTTTTTAGCCATTTTAGCCATTGCAGCAATTCGTGAAAAGATTCGCTATTCTAGTGTACCACCAGCCTTAAGAGGTTTGGGAATTACATTTATTATTACTGGTCTTATGGCTATTGGATTTATGAGTTTTGGAGGAATGTTAACCGGAGGAGACGAAGAGAAAAAGAAAAAAAATACCGAAGTTGTTGCATCTAGCAAACTAGAAAAAGATACTCAGGTAAAAAAGATTGATATCACTAAAAAAAGTGATAGTGAAGAAGTAGCAGAAAATATTAAAGAAATAGAAAAGTAGTATGAATATATTAGCAGCAAGCACCACAGGAACTATTTTTGCAACCGTAGCAGCATTTTTACTGATTACGTTGTTGTTGGTCGCATTATTATTGTTTGTAAAACAAAAACTATCTCCATCAGGTCCAGTAACTATTACCATTAATGGAGAGAAGAAAATTGAAGTAGCTTCTGGAAGTACACTATTAACAACCTTAGGAAGTGAAAAAATATTTTTACCATCAGCATGTGGTGGAGGAGGATCTTGTGTTCAATGCGAATGTCATGTAAATTCAGGAGGAGGTGAGGCCTTGCCTACAGAAACACCACACTTTTCTAGAAAAGAATTAAAACACGGAATACGTTTAGCCTGTCAGGTGAAAGTAAAACAAGACATGGATATTTCAATTCCAGAAGAAGTTTTTGGAATTAAGAAATGGGATGCAACTGTTGTTCGTAATTATAACGTAGCTTCTTTTATCAAAGAATTTGTAGTTGAGATTCCAAAAGATATGGGTTATAAAGCCGGAGGATATATTCAAATTGAAATTCCTGACTGTGAAGTTAAATTTTCAGACATAGATATTACAGCACATCCAGAAGAGCATGAAACACCAGATAAGTTTCAAGCAGAATGGGATAAGTTTGGTCTATGGCCATTGGTTATGAAAAATAAAGAGACTGTAGAACGTGCATATTCTATGGCTTCTTATCCTGCAGAAGGAAGAGAAATTATGTTAAATGTTCGTATTGCAACTCCGCCATGGGATCGTGCTAAAAATGGTTGGATGGATGTAAACCCAGGAGTAGCTTCTTCCTATATTTTTGCTCAAAAACCAGGAGACAAAGTAGTCATTTCTGGACCTTATGGTGAGTTTTTTATTAACGAGTCTGAATCAGAAATGTTATATGTTGGAGGTGGAGCAGGAATGGCGCCAATGCGTTCTCATTTGTATCACCTATTTAAAACCTTAAAAACAGGTCGTAAAGTTACCTATTGGTATGGCGGTAGATCTAAAAGAGAATTATTTTATATAGATCACTTTAAATCATTAGAAAGAGATTTTCCAAACTTTAAGTTTTACATGGCTCTGTCTGAACCAATGGAAGAAGATAATTGGAAAGTAAAAGATGGAATTGAAGGAGATGGTGATGGATTTACCGGATTTATTCACAACTGTGTAATAGAAAATTATTTAGACCTTCATGAATCACCTGAAGATATAGAATTGTATTTCTGTGGTCCACCATTAATGAACAAAGCAGTTCAGAAAATGGGTGAAGATTTTGGAATACCCGATGAAAATATCAGATTTGATGATTTTGGAGGTTAATCTTACCGTATTGTAAACATAAAAAAAACCAGCACATTGTGTTGGTTTTTTTTATGCTGTACTATTTTCTAGCTGATATATTGGTTGATTATTTTCGTATTCAAATAATTTAGAATAATCCATCACATTAGGCACAGCATCTAATTTGCATAGAAAGGTAATAACAGCACACAGACCATGGAATAGCAATTCTTTGTTTCTAGGGTTTTGAGGTTTTTGGTTGTAGTGGCAAAGAGGTGTTTTAAATCCACAGGCTTCAAGAAATACTTTTTCAACCTGTAATATTTCTTGTGGAGAATAGCCATTAAACTTTCTTCCTAATCTTTGATGAACTATTCCTATATAATTTAATTGCAACGAACCATGTTCATTAGAAAGATGCTTCCAGCTATCATGATTGTCTAAAATGTTTCCAACGGCACAAGCAGCACAATTTTCTGGATCTAGTGTGTTTTTATGAAAGGCCTTGTATAATTTTATGATTGCCTCCTCTAATCTTTTTGAAGTCTCCATATTTTTTAATAGTTGGGTTTCCCCTAAAATACAAAAGATTTTGAATATGTAAAACTACAAACTCCATTTAACACTTAGTTTTATTCAATAATGTAAAAAGAGTTTGCATTCTATCAATCAAAAATGAGGGCAATTTTAGAGTAGCACAAATAAACAAGCTACCTTTGTAAAAATTTTTTTCACATGACTACTTTTGAAGATTTAGACTTATCTAATCAACTTTATAACAGTATAGAAGAGCTAGGGTTTACAAACCCAACTCCTATTCAAGAAGCTGCCTATTCTGTAGTTCGAGCTGGAAAAGATGTTGTAGGAATTGCCCAAACAGGTACTGGAAAAACATTTGCTTATATGATGCCTATTCTTAGAGATTTAAAATTCTCTAAGCAAGTTACACCAAGAGTTTTAGTGGTTGTTCCAACTCGTGAATTGGTATTGCAGGTGGTAGATGAGATTGAAAAACTAGCAAAATATATAAATATTAGAGTTTTAGGGGTGTATGGAGGAACTAATATTAATACTCAAAAACAAGCAGTAGCGCAAGGAGCAGATATTATTGTAGCCACGCCAGGGAGACTATATGATTTAGCATTGAGTAATGTGTTAAAGCTAAAATCTATTCAAAAACTAGTGATTGACGAAGTAGATATTATGCTAGATTTAGGATTTCGTTTTCAGTTACTTAATATTTTTGATTTGTTGCCAAGAGGAAGACAAAATATTATGTTTTCTGCAACGATGACAAATGATGTAGATGAACTAATTACAGATTTTTTTAAATCACCAAAAAAGATCTCTGTAGCTATGAGTGGTACTCCGCTAGATAATATTCAGCAAACTTCGTATGTAGTTACTAATTTCTATACCAAAGCAAATTTGCTAAATCACTTATTAGCTGATAGAGAGGTTTTTACTAAAGTGTTAGTTTTTGTTTCTAACAAACGAAGAGCAGATCTATTATTTGCCGCAGTAGAAGAAGTTTTTGGATCAGAAAGCTGTGTAATTCACTCCAATAAAACACAAAATTATAGGATTCGCTCTATTCGTCAGTTCGACCAGGGAAGTAATCGTGTTCTAGTTGCTACAGATGTCATGGCTCGAGGATTAGACTTAGATGGAATCTCCCATGTTATTAATTTTGACACGCCTTATTTTCCAGAAAACTATATGCATAGAATTGGTAGAACAGGAAGAGCAGAGCGTGAAGGGCGAACAATTTTATTTTCAACAGAAAAAGAGCAAGAATCAAAAGAAAGAATTGAAGCCTTAATGAAGTATGAAATCCCTGTACTCGATTTTCCAGAAGAAGTAGAAATAACGAAACAACTAACAGAGGAAGAACGCCCAAAAGAAGATCAAGAAATATCAAAAAATAGAGTTTCTGAAGAATATATTCCTGGCCCTGCTTTTCACGAAAAGAGTGAAAAAAACAGTAAAACCAATCAAGGAGGTTCTTATAGGAGAGAGATTGCCAAAAAGTATAAAAAACCCAAAACTCGCGGCGACAAGAATTACAATATGAGAAATAAAAAGAAATAAATTATTAGTTGTTTTTTACCATTAATATAGAGATAATACAACAATCTATCAATTTTATCCTATTATTCTAGATATTTAGTTCATTTTATTGTTATTCTTCATTATTTATGTAATTTTAGTATCTATTTTAATTTAACCCCAATTATGTCAACTAACTTCTAGTATTATGTATTATAAAAATTTTTCAATTACTTTCATAGCTCTGATGTTTATGCAAACAATCTTCTCTCAGGAAGTAAAAAATGAGCCCCAAAAACCCTATTTGATAGGAAAGCCTTCAAAGGTGGAATATGTTTCATCAATTGCATCAAGAATGAATGATTTAGTAAGACCAGATCTTCAACAACAAAAAGAAATGTTAGATGGAAGATCTTCTAAATACGACGTTGTCGTTGGGAAAGGTTCTGAAGGAGATGATCCACTAGCAAAATATTCTGATAACTTAAGAAACAGTATTCCTTCAAGAACACCCGAATTAGTTTTTGAGACAGGTGCTTCTGGTTCTTCACCTACAGATCCATCAGGAGCTGTAGGACCCAATCACTATATTTCTGTAATTAATACCGCTTTTCAAATTTTTGATAAAAGCGGAGCTTCATTAACGGGTGGATTGGTATCTCCAAATCCTACAATTTTTCCATCAAGTGGCTGTTGTGATTTAACAGCAAGTTATGATAATGTTGCTGATAGATGGATTCTTAGTTTTCTTGGTGGCGGTGTTCAAGTAGCAGTATCTGATGGTCCAGATCCAGTAAATGATGCTTGGACGGTTTACAGCTATTCGGCTGTAAGCGATTATCAAAAATTATCTGTATGGAGAGACGGATATTATATGACTGAAAATACGGGTAGTGCCAATAAACTGCATGTATTTCAAAGAGATGCTATGATAGATGCTGCATCTGAAGGTACAGAACCTCAAATATTATCATTTTCATTACCAGGGTTGGTTACCAGTGGTTTTCATAGTCCTCAGGTATTAAATATTAGTAATGATAATTGGCCAACAACAGGAGGCGCCACCGTTATGTACATGCAAGATGATGCATGGTCTGGAGTAGATACAGATCATGTGAAATTATGGAATGTAGACATAGATTGGGAAACTCCAGGAGATTCTGAAGTTTCTGCAGCTGAAGAGTTAAGCACTACTGAGTTTGTTAGCGTATTTGATGGAGGTAGTTTTTCTAATTTACCACAACCAAATGGTGGAGCTACTGTAGATGCATTACAAGCAACCATTATGAATCAGGCACAATATAGAAAGTTTGCAACCTATAATTCTGCCTTGTTTAATTTTGTGATAGATGTAGATGGTTCTAGTACAAAACAAGCAGGAGTAAGATGGTATGAATTGCGTCAAACTGCAGATGGAGAACCCTGGGAAATTTACCAAGAAGGAACCTACACAGCACCAGACAACAGACATGCTTGGAATGCAAGTTTAATTATGGATGTGCAAGGAAATATAGGAATGGGCTATACAGGAATGTCTAGTGCAAACAGTACAGATGATAGTGTGCTACTTGGGTCTTATTATACAGGTCGTTATTCAGGAGATCCTATCAACGTAATGACAATAGACGAAGGAACAATCATGGCAGGAGATGCCAATATTTCTAGTACTCGTTATGGAGATTACAGCAAAATAGATGTAGACCCTGCCAACGACAAAAAATTCTGGTTTGTTAATGAAGTAATGTCTAATGGAAGAAAAAATATAGCAGGAGTATTTCAAATTGCAGCAAATGCAGCAAATGATGTAGCAGTAATTAGTTTAGATACTCCTGTGTCAGGAATATTAACAAGTACTGAGACCATTACTGTTACTATTCGTAATTTTGGAGAAAACTCTGCAACAGGTTTTGATGTTAGTTATCAAGTAAACTCAGGAACTGTAATTACAGAAGTATTTACAGGAACTATAGAGACTAATGCATCTGCACAATTTACCTTTACCACACCAGTAGATTTGTCTACAGAAGGTCAGGTATATAGTATCTTATCTTCTGTTGCATTAACAGGTGATGAAGACTCAACCAATGATTCAATTACAACAGAAATTACCCATGAGTATTCAAATGACATAGGAATTACCGCAATTACTGCTCCAACAGATAATGAAGCATTGGCGAATGAGTCTATCGTTGTGACGATAGAAAACTTTGGAACTGCTTCTCAATCTAATTTTCAAGTTTCCTATTCTATTAATGGAGCTCCTTCAGTTTCAGAGAATGTTGCAGGTACTTTAGATGCAGGAGCATCAATTTCTTATACATTTTCTACTTTAGGGGATTTCTCTACGGATGGAGCCTATACTGTAGTAGCCCAAACATTACTTGAGGCAGATTCTGATGCATCTAATAATTCTTCACAAGTAGAAATTTTAAATTCAGCATGTAATTCACTTATTAATGAGACAGAGCAAGATATTGGTCCAGATGCAAATACTATTACTACTTCTATTATCACCTTTACAGAAGACGTTGTAATTTCAGATCTAAACATAACACTTAATCTTGAGCATACTTGGGATGCTGATTTAGATGTAAAACTAATAGCCCCAGATGGAACTACAGAAGTAATTTTATTTACAGATATAGGGGCATCTGGAGATAACTTTACAAATACTTTATTAGATGATGATGCTTCAGAAGCTATAAATACGGGGTCTGCTCCTTTTACTGGAAGTTTTAGTCCACAGGGTAGTCTTAACGATTTTAATGGTCTCATGTCTGCAGGTGACTGGACACTTTCTATTACCGATGATACTAACGCCGATGGAGGAAGGCTTTTAGATTGGTCTATTCAAATTTGCTCTGCTGCATCACTTTCTTTAGTATCAAATGAACTAGACGGAGTTTTTAAAATTTTAAACAAAGGAGATAATCAATACGAAGTTATATTAACTAGTACTCAGTTATTTGAAGATTTAGATCTTAGTATATATACAATTCTTGGTCAAAAATTATTGTGGAAAACATTGAAAAATGATTCTGGTGTATATTCTTATTCATTAGATATGTCTCATGCTTCAACAGGAGTTTATCTTGTTAGATTAGGGAATAATAGCAATGCAACTATCAAAAGAATTGTAGTAGAGTAGCAGTTAAAAAATGTATGATTTAAAAAGAGAGCATTTATATAAATGCTCTCTTTTTAATTAATAGCTAAAATAACTTCTATAAGTGCTATTGGAGATGTGTTTTCACAACGATTTTTCATTCTTAATGGAAGAAACTTAAAATAGATGGTCTCTTTTTTTAAAGAAAAAGAAAGAAATTTTTCGTCTTCAATATTTACAGGATCATAGGTGTTATTTTTTGAATCAGTGATTATCCAGCCACAATTTCCAGTATCTTTGGGTACTATTGAACCTAGTAAATATCCTTCCTTTTGATATGTTACTGCTGTTTTATTTGTAGTTAATTTTGTGCTCTCACAAGAGATCATTAGAAGTACTATAAAAAAAGTTAAAGCTATTAGTTTTAAATTTGGGTGTATCATAGGTCTAAATTTTAAAAAGTAAAAGATACTAAAATAATGCAAGTATTAACGCAACAAGAATTACACAATCTTGCCATGAATATAGTAGGTAAGAAGTTAGAAGAAATGGGCTATGAGTTTCAAGCCATCAACAGTCAGTTAAAAAGACACCCACAATTTGTATTGTTTAAAAAAGGAGAATCTCCTGTTTTTGTATTGGTAAAAGCTTCTAATAACATTCAGAACCCAGAAGAATATGATGTGCTATGGATGGAGACTTTTAAAGAACATGCTAAAAAACAGGACGCTAAAGTATGGTTTGCTGGTGTTGGAATAGCCAATGCAGAAAGTGTAGAAAATCCTGTTTTTAAAGACCAACCTTATTATGTGGCTTTTGAAGATTTTATTAAGATTTTAGAATAAAAAAAAGCATTACAATTTGTAATGCTTTTTTTTATTTTCAAATACTAATTATTACTCAGCTTTGGTTTCTAACATTTCAAAGAATTGACCAATTTTTGGTAAAATAATAATCTTAGTTCTTCTGTTTTTAGATTTATTAGCAGGAGTGTCATTTGGTGCTAGCGGTACATAACTACTTCTACCCGCAGCAATTAATCTACTTGGTGCTACAGCAAATCTAGATTGTAATATTCTAGTAATAGATGTAGCTCTTTTGGTAGATAAATCCCAGTTATCTTGGATAATATCATTTTTTATTGGAGTGGCATCTGTATGACCTTCAATCATTACATCCATTTCTGGCTGGCTGTTAATAACAGTAGCAACTTTTTCTAATACTGAATATGCTTTTTCAGTTATGGTGTAGCTTCCGCTTTTAAATAATAATTTGTCTGAGATAGAGATAAAAACAACTGTTTTTTCAACATTTATTTCAATATCTTCATCATCAATACCTTCTTTTAATTCTTTTTTCAAGTTAAAAGCAACTACAAGATTTAGAGAATCTTTTTTGGTAGCGGCAGCTCTTATTCTATTAATGTATTTATCTTTTTTGCTCAATTGAGCCAAGGTTTCTTTAATATTATCAGTAGCACCTTGTGTTAGAACTGTTAAGTTATCAACATATTCTAGGGTCTTCTTTTTATCATTTTTTAAATCAGCAATGATGCTATTTAAGTTTGCTACATCAGCATCACATTTTTCATTATCTATAACACATTTGGTCAAACTATTTTTAACGGCAAGTAGTTCGTCTTTAGCTTTGTCGTGTTTTGCCTGTAGTGCTGCGTGTTCTTTTTGAGAAATACAAGAACTAATTAAAACTGAGGCAACTAGTAGTACAATTATTTTTTTCATTTTTTTTTAATATTGAAGATTACATAGCAAAGTTAAAAATATTGACAGTATAACAAGGGTGATTAACAAAAATTTATGAACGATTTTTAAAAACTTTAAATTGTATCTTTATAGGCTAAAAATTAACGGATGAAAAAGGCTTTTTTTATTTTTTTATTTTCCTCACTTTTTACCCTTATCTCATGTAATAAAGAGATTAATACACCTATAAAACTTCAAGGATTTGTTTTTGGGACTTCTTACAATATAATTTATTACGATGTTGGTATTAGTTTTGAGGAAGAAATTATTCAATTATTTGAAGATATAAATAATTCAATTTCTACATACATCCCTACATCGGATATTTCTAGAATTAACAGTGGTGATTCGGGTGTTATTGTTGACGCTTATTTTAAGGAGATTTTTTCTAAATCTGAACGAATATTTAAAGAAACAAATGGGTATTTTGATCCAACAGTGGGAAATTTGGTAAATGCTTGGGGTTTTGGACCTAAAAAACCTTTGAATAATTTAGATAGCTCTAGCGTAAAAGACCTAATGAAGTTTGTTGGTTTTGACAAGGTTAAAATTGAAAATAATCAGGTTAATAAAAAATATTCTGAAACATATTTCGATTTTAATTCCATAGGTAAAGGATATGGTTTAGATATCATCGCACGTTTTTTAGAATCTAAAAAAATTAAAAATTATTTAATTGAAATTGGAGGAGAAGTAAGGGTCAAAGGAACGAAACCTGAGGGCAAAATTTGGACTGTGCAATTAGAAAATCCAAATACTGATGGAACTCGATCAGCATATACATATCTGCAATTAACGAATAGCTCTATGGCAAGTTCTGGGAATTACAGAAAATTTAGAATGGCACCTACAGGTGAAAAATATGTTCATACAATTAATCCAAAGACAGGATTTGCATTAGAAAGTAATTTATTAGCCGCAACAGTTATTGCTGAATTAGATTGTGCAGATGTAGACGCATATGCAACTGCATTTATGGCCATGGGATTAGAAAAAACAGTAAAATTTTTGGAAGCTAAACCACATCTAAAAGTGGTTCTTATTTATGTAAATGAAGCTGGTGACTTGGCTGAGTTTAGAAACTAATCTTTGTAAACAACAGGTAAAATTTCACCTTTCATTAATCGATATCTATCTGAAAGATTTGTAGAAATTTTTTTAGAATAAGCTATTTCTTTCACCTTAAAACCTACAGAACGTAACTTCTCAAAATAATCACGACCATAAACTCTTACGTGATCATATTGTCCAAAAATTTTGGCTCTCTCTTTTCTATCTGTTATAGAGTTGTCTTCAAACGTAGATTCACGATTTAAATCTTGAGGTATTTGAAAAACACCCATTCCACCTTTTTTCATGACTCTATATAATTCTTTCATAGCCTTGGTGTCGTCTTGTATATGTTCTAATACATGATTGCAAAATACTATATCAAAAGAATCATCATTAAAAGGTAAGTTGGTAATGTCTGCTTTTACATCAGCTATAGGCGAGTTTAAGTCTGCTGTAACATATTCGTGATTTAATTTTTTAAACCGAGTTACAAAACATTGTTCTGGAGCCATATGTAAAACTTTTTTCTTTGAAGTAAAGAAGTCAGTTTCATTGGTTAAATACAGCCATAACAATCTATGACGCTCTAATGAAAGTGTACTAGGAGATAATACGTTTGGTCTTTGAATCTCATACCCATAGGGTAAAAATTTACGAAAACTATTGTTGTCTATGGGGTCTGTATATCTATTTCCTTTTAAATAATAGGCAATAAAAGGTTTTGCTACATAACTTAATTTGATAAGTAATGGGCGCGGAATTGTGTTTAATATGATTTTGAATAATTTCAAAAAATTAGTTTACAATGGTGATCGTCTGAACTCACTTTCTTCATCACTTTCAATTCCTAAAGCCTCATAAATATATTTAAAAGTAGATAGTAGCTCTGGTTTTCCATGTACAATTGCAATATCATGCTCAAAATGAGCACTAGGTTTTCCATCTTGAGTTAAAATAGTCCAGCCATCACTAAGTTGATTGATTTTGTGCGTGCCTAAATTAATCATGGGCTCAATAGCAACAACCATTCCGTTGATGAGTTTTTTACCTCTACCACGTTTTCCATAATTTGGCATTTCAGGATCTTCATGCATCTTTCTTCCTAGGCCATGTCCTACAAGCTCTCTCACAACACCATAACCCCTGTCTTCACAATATTTTTGTATGGCATATCCTACATCACCAATTCTGTTTCCAGCTTTTAATTCACGAATTCCCTCGTACAAGCTTTGTTTGGTAACTTCTAGTAGCTTTTTAGTTTCTTCTTCTATTTCTCCAACAGCAAAAGTATAGGCATGGTCTCCATAAAAACCATTTTTTAAAGCACCACAATCTATAGAAATAATATCTCCTTCTTGCAGAGGTTTATCATTAGGTATTCCGTGAACTACTTGAGCATTTGGACTCATGCAAAGTGTGTTTGGAAAATCATACAGACCTAAAAATCCTGGAATAGCATCTTGGGAACGAATATATTCTTCAGCTATTTTATCTAAAAACAAGGTAGTTACTCCTGGTTTTACCTCTTTGGCAAGAATTCCTAAAGTTCTAGAGACTACCAAGGCACTTTCGCGCATAATCTCTATTTCTTCAGCAGTTTTTACTTTAATCATAGTACGATTTAAAAGTGTAAAGATACTTTTAATTTTAAAAATATAGAGGAAGCATCCTTACTTCAAAAAAGAGAAAAAACCTCTTTTCTTTTTTATTTCGGGTTCATCGTTTAATAGTTGTTTATGAACAGCAGTCCATCCTATAAATCCTCCAATATTTCTGTCATCGACAAAAAAGGTTGCATTAATTTTTCTACTAATTTTACCATCAAATTCTTCTTCAGGATAACTTTTATTGATTGCATAAAACTCAAGACCTTGTTGTTTGCAAAAATCAACAGCTTCTTGAAGTTTTTTTTCAGTTCTATAAGTCCATAAGATTAAACGATGACCTTCAGATTGCAATTTCTTCATAGTCTCAAAGGCAAAAATCATTGGTTTTCCAATTTTCGGGTATGCATCTTCTACAATTGTCCCGTCAAAATCAATGGCAATAATTAAATGTTTATTTGGAAGCATTTATTTTTCGTATGAATGTTTATAGTTATTTCCTCGTACTATTTTTAAAATATCTTTTTCAAATATTTTTCCAGAATGCTCCACAAAACGACCAATTTCTTTTCCGTTTTTATAAAAAATAAAAGTGGGAGTGTGTTTTATTGCATAGCCCTTCTGTAAATTGTCTGGTGTTTTTTTACCTATGGTAATTCCAACCATTTGATAGTTATTCGTAAAATCAAATCCTGCTAATTCCATAATTTTATAGAATCTAGGGAGTTCTCTCTTACTGTCATGACACCAACTTCCTATAAAAGCTTTTACAGAAACATCTTTTATCCTTTTTTTAATTTTTTGAACTATTTTTTGATTAGGACGATAGTCTTCATAGTTTTTTAAAAACCAATCTTTGTGTTTGTCTTTTAAGAAATCTGACTTATCAATATAACCAATTAAGTTACCATTTATATCTTCATTTTCTTGCCCATTTGCTAATGAAAATAAACATAAAAAGAATAAAAATAAAAGTTTTTTCATATTATAAGAGAGATTTTCTTGTCATTTCTTTTGGTTGTTCAACACCCATTAATTCTAAAATTGTTGGAGCAATATCTCCTAACACTCCATCTTTTATTAATTTTATTTCTTTGTCTATAAGAATAATAGGAACCGGGTTGGTGGTATGAGCAGTGTGTGGGCTTCCGTCTGGATTCATCATTGTTTCACAGTTACCGTGATCAGCTATTAGAATAGTGGTGTATTCGTTTTCCAAACCTGAAGTAATTACATCTTTTGTACAATGATCTACCGTTTCACAAGCTTTTACTGCAGCATCAAACACACCAGTATGCCCAACCATATCTCCGTTGGCAAAATTTAAACATACAAAATCTACGTCTCCTTTTTCTAACTCAGGGATAATAGCATCTCTAATTTCATAAGCACTCATCTCTGGCTTTAGATCATATGTTGCTACTTTTGGAGAAGGACAAAGTAACCTTTTCTCCCCAATGAACTCTTCTTCTCTTCCACCTGAAAAGAAAAAAGTAACGTGAGGATATTTTTCAGTTTCAGCAATTCTAATCTGCTGCTTTCTTGCAGTTTCTAAAACTTCACCTAAGGTATTTTCTATATTATCGCTATTGTAAATAACTTTAATGTCTTTAAATGTTTTATCATAATTGGTAAGTGTTACAAAATACAGTGATCGTTTTTTCATTAAAAACTCATCATTGTCTCTCTGACTTAAAACATCGGTGAGCTGCCTTCCTCGGTCTGTTCTAAAGTTAAAGAAAATGACTACATCATCTTCTTTAATAGTGGCTTTTGGATTTCCATTTTCATCACTCATAATGATGGGCTTGATGAACTCATCAGTTATATTATTCCCATAACTTTTTTGAATGCTCTGATCTGCATTAGTTGAGTTCTCTCCAATTCCGTTAACCAATGCATCATACGCTAGCTTAACTCTTTCCCATCTCTTGTCTCTATCCATTGCATAATATCTTCCAGTAACTGTTGCCAGTTCACCAGTAGTTTTTTTCATATGCTCTTGTATATCATGTATGAAATAAGATCCCGATTTTGGGTCACAATCTCTTCCATCAGTAAAAGCATGTAAGAAAACATTCTTTATATCATGATCATTTGCAGCATCTAATAAACCCTTTACATGATTACTATGAGAATGAATTCCCCCATTAGAAACTAAGCCTAGTAAATGAATCTTTTTATGATGGTCTTTTGCGTATTTAAAAGCGTTTAATAATTCTTTTTCTTTTGATAATTCACCTTCTCTTACAGCAATATTAATTTTTGCTAGATTTTGATAAACTATTCTTCCAGCGCCTAAATTCATATGACCTACTTCAGAATTACCCATTTGTCCTTCAGGCAAACCTACATGCTTACCATCTGTTCTTAATTCAGACGATGGATATTGATCGTATAATGAATTTATATAAGGTGTTTTTGCATTAAAAATTGCAGAAACATCTGGATCTTGAGTGATACCCCAGCCGTCTAAAATTAGTAAGATTACTTTCTTATTCATGGTATGTTTTAAAGTGTAAAAGTAAGAAAGATTTTTAGGTGTTTGTTAAAATTTTGCGAAACCGATGCAGTAAATTAGAATAAGAATAATAGCTGTTTTTCTAATAAGCACTTTTTTATTTTCTTTACGTAGTTTTTCTTTGATGTCTCTTAACTGTTTTTTAGAAGCATTTTTATGAAAAGATAATTTTGTTTTTGTTGAATAGCTCCCATTTTTATCTAATTTTTTAAAAGCACTCTTTCGAGCTCTTTTATTATTTTTGATACTCATTACCATAGCTGCAATAGAACTCATACTCATTATTAATTAGCGTTACTTATTAGTAATAGAAAACACTAAAACGTTACCAAATTTGGGTATTTATAACTGTAAAATGTGTAATTTTATAGACTAATTTAGAATTTAAACACTGATCTATTATGAGTTTATTTGGAATGTTTAGCAATAAAGATGCTACAAAGAAGATAGAAGAATACTTGCAAAAAGGTGCTATTGTCTTAGATGTAAGAACTCTACCAGAATGGAATGAGGGTCATATTAAAGGATCAAAGCATCTTGTTTTAAATAGTATTCCTGAAAATATTGAAAGTATTAAAGGATTCAAAAAACCAATAATAGCAGTCTGTAAAAGTGGAGGTAGAAGCCAGAGTGCTACAGATTTTTTATCACAGCATGGATTAGATGTCATTAACGGAGGCCCTTGGGAAAATGTAGCTAAATATATTGATTAACTATAATTATTAAAGTCTTATTCTCGCAACATTTGTAGCTTTTTGTTAAGCCTTAAAGAATGAGTTGATTTTCTCACCAATTGCATATATGACTCCCAGTAAAGCTCCAGTAAATGCTCCCATAATAGCTGGATCAAAATAATGATCAGTAATCCAATATTTTACATAGAATACAATGACTCCTATAAAAATTGAAATTATAAAAACTTGTAATCTAGATTTTGATAAATGACCATAAATAGAAGTTAACATGCCAACTATAATTGATGTAGCAGTAATTTTTGAACAAAGCATATCAAATATAGAAGGGATAGAAGAAAGAAAAAATGAAGTTATTAGCATTCCTGTTATTGTGCCAGAAAACATTCCTACAGCAATTTTTTTAATCATTTGGGGTAAATTTCTATGAAACTACCTTAAATATTTTAATAATTAAAAAAAATATGAGGTAATTTTTCTTGAAGTTGTTTTATTTTTTGTTCAGTAGATTTAATGAATTCTCTATATGATAAAGATTCAGAATTAAATGGTTTATGTTCTAAATTTCTTTGAATTTTCTTTATTTGTTGCATTATCTGTAATGCTTCATTAGACAACCAGTTTTCTGAAAATTTCTCCCAAATATAATTTATGGCACTATTATTTGGATGAATCATGTCTTCTTTATAAAAACGATAGTCACGTAATTCATCCATCATGATCTCATAACTAGGAAAATAGAAAGAATTTTCATGAGACTTGATAACTTGGTGTAATGCTGTAATTAAGTGTGATTTACTCTGTTGATTTTCTATAAACCCATCTTTTATGTGACGAACTGGAGATACTGTAAAAATAAAATTTGTGGTTGGGTTTATCTCTTTGATCAAAGAAATCATTACTGCTATACTTTCAATAATTTCGGCTATTGATAATAGTTCTTTTTGAAATTTACCTTGAGGAACTTTGTGACAATTAGCTACAGCTAATCCAGATTCTTTAAGCCTATAGACCCATGAGGTTCCTAGCGTAATAATGATATGTGTACTGCTTTTTAGTGATTTATTTGTTGATATTGAAGCTTTATTAAGTTGCTGTATGATTTCCTCTTTTGAAGAGTAACTTAGCTGAGAATGTGCCTCAAAAGACTGCCAGCGTTCATTTAAAAAAAAGACATCTTTTTCAGTATATTTTTTTTTATTAATAGCATTTTTAATAATTGTTTCAATTGCTTTTGGATGAAATAAAATACCAAACGGATTTTGAACCGACTGAAATTTTAAATAACGAAACTTCTTTCCAATATTCTCAGAAAAACAGGAGCCCAGTAAGATAATTTTTGAATTATAATCTATAAGGTTATTGGTTTCTTTAGAAAATGGTATGTGAGTTTGAAGATTCAAAAACTAGTATTTGGCGTGACATGTAGGGCACTCAAAACTAGAGTTCCCTTTTTTAAGTCTGATTCCATCAATATGAGTCACTACAAATTTTTGAATAAACCCATGGTTTGCTTCATGATTGTTTACATCAATTTGCTTGTCTTTATAGAGCTCTCTAATTTCATGATCATATTCTTGCGCTCCCCAACAATTAGGGCAGACGCCTTCTAAAACTTCATTTTTAGTTTCTTTTGCTGGTTTTTTGAAAAAAGAAATCAATGCTTCTATCATGATATTACTTTATTGTAGATAGGTTATTGCTTTTTCTAAAGCTTCATCAATACCTGCTGGTTTTTTACCTCCTGCAGTTGCAAAAAATGCTTGTCCACCACCACCACCTTGAATATATGTACCTAACTCTCTAACAATAGCTCCCGCATCTAAATTTTTATCAGCTAGAATTTCTTTAGAAACATAGCAGGTTAAAATAGCTTTTCCATTATTCTCTGCTCCAAACAATAAGAATAAATTTTTAAATTCATTTCCTAACTCAAAAGCTAATGTTTTTATACCATTGGCATCTAAATCAACTTTTTTTGCTAAAAACTGAACACCATTTATTTCTTGAAGTTCTTTTCTTAACTCACTTTTAAGGTTCTTTGTTTTTGCTTTTAACAACTGATCTAGTTGTTTTTTTAAGGTATTATTTTCATGTTGTATGGCAAGAAGTGCTTTTACAGGTTCTTTAGGATTGTTAAGTAACTCTTTTAGTTCATGAAAAACACTATTATTTTCTAAATAATATTCTTTTGTAGCATCCATAGTAATAGCTTCAATTCTTCTAATTCCAGCTGCAACAGCTCCTTCAGATTTAATTTTGAAATGCCAGATGTCTGAGGTGTTTGTAACATGAGTTCCACCACATAATTCAACAGATTGTCCAAATCGAATAGATCTTACAGTATCTCCGTATTTTTCACCAAATAAGCTAATGGCACCATCAGCAATTGCTTCCTCTTTTGGAATAGTTCTTTTTTCTATTAAGGGTAATTTTCCTTCAATTCTTGCATTTACAAAGTTTTCTACATCACGTAATTCATCAACAGTTAATTTAGAGAAATGAGAAAAATCAAATCGTAAATATTTAGAATGTACCGCACTTCCTTTTTGTGCCACATGAGTTCCTAGAACTTCACGCAAAGCTTGGTGGAGAAGATGAGTAGCACTATGGTTAGCAGAAGTTCTTTGACGCTGCTTTTGATCTACAACAGCTGTAAAAGGCTCTCGTACATTTTTTGGTAAATTTTTGGTAAAGTGAATGATAACATTATTCTCTTTTTTTGTATTTAAAACATAAAGTACATCACCATGAATATCTTCTAAATATCCTTTGTCTCCTACTTGCCCTCCACCTTCAGGATAGAAAGGAGTATGGTTAAAAACCAATTGATATTGATCTCCCTCTTTTTTGGATGATACTTTTCTGTATCGAGTTATTTTTACTGTGGCTTCTAAAGATTCATAGCCAACAAAACCTTCCTCGGTATTATTTATTAGATCAGTCCAATCATCTGTAGAAGATTTACTGGCAGAACGAGAGCGTTCTTTTTGTTTTTTCATTTCAACATGAAAATCGTCTTCATTTAAAACAAAACCTTTTTCACGAAGAATTAGAGAGGTTAAGTCTATTGGAAACCCAAATGTATCATACAATTCAAAAGCTTTCTTACCTGAAACTTCTTTAGAATCTGCAGTATTAATAATTGTATCTAATAATACAAGTCCTTGATCTAATGTTCTTAAAAAAGAAGTTTCTTCTTCTTTAATTACATTTTCAATTAATTGCTTTTGAGTATTTAATTCTGGGAATGCTTTTCCCATTTTTTTAGAAAGTATGTCTACCAACCTATAAATAAATGGTTCTTTTTTGTGAAGAAATGTAAACCCGTAACGAACAGCCCTTCGTAAGATTCTACGTATTACATAACCGGCTCCTGTATTGCTTGGCAACTGTCCGTCTGCAATTGAAAAAGCAACGGCTCTAACATGATCTACAATTACTCTTATGGCAATATCCTCTTTTTCATTTTCACCATAGGTTACAGACGAAATTGCTTCTATTTCTCTAATTAAAGGAATAAAAATATCGGTATCATAATTTGATTTTACGTCTTGTAAAACCATGCAAAGGCGTTCAAAGCCCAACCCTGTATCAATATGTTTTGAGGGTAATTCTTCTAGTTCACCCGTTGCTTTTCTGTTGTATTGCATGAAAACGAGGTTCCATATTTCTACAACCTGTGGATGATCCATATTAACCAAACTCTTACCGTCAACTGTTGCTTTTTCTGCGTCAGTTCTAATGTCAACATGAATTTCTGAACATGGACCACATGGACCCTGCTCTCCCATTTCCCAGAAATTATCTTTTTTATTTCCTCTTAAAATACGATCATCAGGGATGATTTTTTTCCATATATCATAAGCTTCTTGGTCTATTGGTAAATTATCATTGTCTGTACTTCCTTCAAAAATAGTTACATATAAGATATCCTGAGATATTCCGTACACTTCTGTTAGTAATTCCCAAGCCCAAGAAATGGCTTCTTTTTTAAAGTAATCCCCAAAACTCCAGTTTCCTAACATCTCAAACATAGTATGATGATAGGTGTCATAACCAACTTCTTCTAGATCATTATGTTTTCCAGAAACACGCAAACATTTTTGAGTGTCAGCAACTCTAGCATTCTTAGGAATGCTATTTCCTAAAAAATACTCTTTAAAAGGAGCCATGCCAGCATTAGTAAACATCAAGGTTGGGTCGTCCTTTAAAACCATGGGAGATGAAGGAACAATTTGATGTGATTTTTCTTTAAAAAAATCTAAAAATTGTGAACGAATTTCTTGAGATTTCATAAATCAAAAGTTGAATTTCTTTGCTATTAATGATATTAAATTTTCACCTTAAATGAATCAAAACTATAGTTAGTGAAACATTTTGTAAATTTGCTTTTATTATTTGATAGAGATCTAATTTTACGAGTACTCTATTGTAAACAAAAGTAGCATATTTAGTTGTATGGCAAAAGTAAAATATTATTACGATTCAGAAACCCTAAGCTATCGAAAGATAGAGCAAAGCAAAGGAACTATTTCTAAGATAGTGGTTCTAATAACATTTAGTACTCTGTTAGTAATGCTCTCAGGTTTTATAGTATTGAGTCAATTTCTTAAAACACCAAATCAATTAGCTCAAGAGAGAGAATTAGAAAATCTAAAATTTAATTATGAACTATTAAATAAACGATTGGATGAAAGTTCTTCTGTGTTGTCTCAATTGCAACAAAGAGATAATAATATTTACAGAGCTTATTTTGAAGCAAATCCAATTCCAGAAGAACAACGAAAAGCAGGATTTGGAGGAGTAAATAGGTATCTTTATTTAAACGGTTATGACAATACTAAGTTGGTAAAAAATGCAACTAAAAAATTAGATATTCTATCAAAGCAACTAGTGGTGCAATCTAAATCTCTAGATGAAATTGTTTCTTTAGCCAAAGAGAAAGAAACCATGTTGGCATCTATACCTGCTATTATGCCTATAAAAAAGGAAGATTTATCCTACGTAGCCTCTGGTTTTAAATATAGAATGCATCCAATTTTAAAGATTCGAAAATTTCACAAAGGAATGGACTTTAAGGCTTCAACAGGAACACCAATTTATGCCTCTGGAAATGGAAAAGTTTCTTTAGCCCAGAGAAGTGCTACTTTTGGTAAAGTTGTTTATATAGATCATGGCTTTGGATATAGAACAGTGTATGCACACATGAGTAAGATTGCAACTAGAAAAGGAAGAAAAGTTAAACGAGGAGATATTATAGGGTATGTGGGAAATACAGGAAGGTCTGTAGGCTCTCACTTGCACTATGAAGTTCATAAAAACGGACGCGCATTAAACCCTATAAATTTTTATTACGGAGATTTAACACCAGAAGAATTTTTAGCAATGCAAATTGCCTCTGAAGAAGAAGGTCAATCTTACGATTAATAGCATACTATGCACATAGACTTACCCGAGAAAAGATACTATAAAATAGGAGAGGTGGCAAAAGCCTTTTCTGTAAATACTTCATTAATTAGATTTTGGGAAAAAGAATTTGAAATTATCAAGCCAAAAAAAAATGCAAAAGGAAATCGTTTATTTACTTCCAACGATGTCTCCAATTTTAAACTCATATATAACCTCGTCAAAGAAAGGGGTTTTACTTTAGAGGGGGCGAAACAAAAATTAAAGAAAAATCCGCTCGGTACGATAAATAATCATGAAATCATAAGTAGATTAGAATTTGTAAAAGCAGAACTAATTAAGATAAAAAATCAATTATAAAATACTATGCGCGCATAGTATTTTATAATTATTTGTCCTATCTTCGTAGGATTAAGTTAAAATTAAACATCAATTTTTAAAAACGTTAAAATAGTATGGCTGAAAAGTATGTAGATATAGACACCTTAAAATACCTTCTTTATGATGTTCACAACCTAGAAGAATTACTTGTTAGAGATCGCTTTCAAGACCATGATAAAGAATCGCTTGACATGTTTATAGATTCAGTCAAAGAATTTGCTGACAGAGAGTTGTTTCCTTACGTCAAAGAAATGGACGAACACCCAGCGTATCATAAAGACGGAAAAGTATTTGTTCACGATCAAGTAAAAACAATGATGCATAAAGGTGGAGAAATGGGTCTTATTTCGGC
>Ga0114995_10000075_pt1 | contig 58358 bp, 58 predicted proteins | sample ArcticOcean_MG_C_11_FD_87038 | JGI IMG/M metagenome (GOLD analysis project Ga0114995, IMG submission 87038) | Marine microbial communities from western Arctic Ocean - ArcticOcean_MG_CB2_154 | ecosystem: Environmental > Aquatic > Marine > Oceanic | place: Arctic Ocean: Canada Basin | collected... | reverse complement strand
GCTTGTACGCCCCCAAAGTGCTTGTGAAGATTTTTTACAACAATCATGTTGTGTAAAAAAAGCGGTTCAGAGAAATATTCTGAGCCGCTTTTTCCTTATCGGTTAACGGTACCGAACTGTCGTATTTTTCCCGTCTTTCACTAGAATTTCGCGGTAACTCCCAGAGGATTCGCCTCCACCAATGAGTTCAACCGCAGTAGCTCCAACGTAGTCGATTTCTCCACCATTCTTTAGGATTTTTAAAGCTTTCCCGAGTTCACCCGGAAGGATTTTGACTCCTGGAGCATTAGCGACATCAAAGACTTTTGCTTTAACTTTGTCGCTATCCTTTGAATCAGCAGCTTGCATTGCTAGCAACGTTAACGCTGCAGCATCATAAGCCTCAGGTGAGTATGGACCTGCTGTGAAGCCATCTTTTTCAGCCATCTGAGCATAAATTTGTGCGCCATTTGAATCTGTTCCTGGCACTGTTCCAATTGATCCATTGAGATCTGGCCCGATTGCTTTGATTAAGCTTTCACCAATCATCGCGTCAGGAAGAAAGAAATTATCAAAAGCGCCAACGTCGAGAGACGACTGAATGATGCCTTTTCCACCCTGATCTAAGTATCCAACTACTACTAATATATCGCCTCCAGCTTGAGCAAGTGCTCCAACCTCGGCGCCATAGTCACCCTTACCATCCTCGTGTGGGATATTGATTGTGATCTTGCCACCTGCTGATTCAAAATTAGATTGAATAGCATCGGCTAGTCCTTTGCCGTAATCATTATTCGTATATGTCATGGCAATTGACCGGATTCCTTTTTCTTGAAGTAATTCGGAAATTACTTGGCCCTGGCGTGCATCTGATGGAGACGCACGGAAAAAGAGATCGTTGTCCTCAAGCGTTGATAGGGCAGGGGATGTTGCTGAAGGTGAAAATAGAAGAACTCCCTTCGGCATGGCGACATTCTGCAGAATAGAAATAGTTGCGCCAGAACATAGCGCACCAATTATGGCATCAACTTTGTCTGATCCGATTACACGTTCTGCTGCGGCAGCGGCAGCAGAAGCATCTACACACGTGGAGTCTGCACGGACATAACTAACTTTGGCGTTATCGAGCAACATCCCTGAAGCGGATATTTCTTTTATGGCAAGTTCTGCACCACGAGCCATTGATTCAGCAAGTGATTCGGCAGGACCAGTGAAGCCAAGAACGATACCTATTTTTACGTTATTTGCGTGTCCTCCAGCGATGACTAATGACGATGAGAGGAGGGCAGCGCCAGCAATTGCGAGAGCGAGTTTTTTCATATTTTTCTCCGAAATTTTTTTATCGATTGTGTGTCTAATTGATACTCTACGTATAGAACCATAATGTTTCGAGACTTTTTAGAATAGAGGATGGATTTTTTCGTTTAAACTAGATAAAAAGCTCAGTCAAAGACTGAGCCGTGCAGGTAGATGCATCAATCAGTTATACAAAATCTGCAGTTAGGGATCCTTGAGTTTCTGGATCAATTTCATCAACATGAAAATTGTAGTTGGCGTGGTCTACACCGACTGCAATGGGCGTTGCTTGCTTAATGGCTGTGATCATTTCCGCCGAAAAATTGAACCGTGAAAAGTGAACCGCACTAGTTTTTTCTTGGTTTGATCGTTCAAGATCTTCATCAGCAATTGCGTAAACCCGCTCAAATCCTTGGACCTGTATGTAAGTACGATTTTCAATGCCGACGAGTTCAGCAAGTCGCAATGCCCGTTCTTCTTCGTCTGGGAATTCGATCATTTGAGTGCATTTCAGATTGTTTCCATCTGGAATAAGCGGGTTGTACGCGTCAAGCTCGTCCTGAATGCCGGCTTCATCAAATGTTTTTTCAACACGGAGTACTTCTTGAATTTGATATCGCATGGTTTCTTCGCTTTCGAAGTGCAGTGTCATATCGGGCCCAATAAAAACCTTTCTGATGCGTTTTAGTTTCATCGCTTGCTTGCGAATTTCGTCGCGTCTTCGCGCATACTCCTCTAAAGAAAGTAATGATCCGCGTTTAATTTTTGGCATATTCATTCCTTATTTAATCCATATGCTTTTGCAACGAGTGACAACGGATGAGCCAATGTAGGCTCGTTGTTATGGTTTTCGCGAATACCCTGAGCAATGTGATGTCCGCCCAAGGGGCAGTCGCTTGAGATGTAATCAGGATTATTTTCGTTCATTGCTCGGAACACCGGCTTACCAATTTTCATTGAGGTTTCGTGAAATTCCTTCTTGACTCCGTAGGTGCCAGCATGCCCAGAGCAGCGTTCAGTGGTTTTAACCTCCGTATCAGGAATAAGCTTTAAAAACTCCTCTGTCTTTTTGCCGATATTTTGTACCCGGCCATGGCAGGGCGCTTGATAGGAAACGGCTCCTAATCCTTCTTGAAATTCGGTGTCCATTAGACCGTCTTTTGTGCGAGCAATAAAATATCCGAATGGATCCCAGAAGGCAGCTTTGACTGCTTGAACATCCTCATCATTTGGATACATAAGCGGAATTTCTTGCTTAAACATAAGCGTACAAGATGGGACTCCTGCCAAGATTGCGTAACCTTCGCGAGCCAGTTTAGCAAGGTGCGGAATATTGATGCGCTTCAGGCGATCAACTGCACCCAAGTCTCCTTGCTCTAATTTAGGCATACCGCAGCACACTTCTTTTTCAGCAACAACCCAGGGAATATTATTGTGTTCGAGTATCTTGATCAGGTCTTGACCGATGCCGGGTTCGTTGTAGTTGATGTAGCACGTTGCGAAGATCGCGACTTTCCCGGGTGTCTTTTGACCATTTCTGACTTCAGCGGCTTCGCAATTTTTAATCATTTGCCGTAGCGTTTTCGGCGCAAAATCTGGTATCCATGCTTTTTCATGAACGTCTAGCACGTTCTGCATAACCTTTCGTACAGGTTTCCAGTGGCTCACTGCATTTACAGTTTCAGTGATCAGTGGGATTCCGGCTAACTTACCGAGTCCATCTGTGTCGGAAAGTATTTTATCGCGAATCGACATGCCTTCTTTTTGATGCTTTATGGCCTTGGCCTGCAACATCAAGTGTGGAAAATCAACATTGAATGGATGGGGCGGAACGTATGGACATTTTGCCATGTAGCACATATCACACAGATAGCACTCATCAACGACCTTAACGTAGTCCTCTTTTGCGACACCATCCACTTCCATGGTCTCGCTATCATCGATCAAATCGAAAAGTGTTGGGAATGAGTTGCAGAGGCTGAGGCAGCGGCGACATCCGTGACATATATCAAAAACCCGCTCGAGTTCAGCGTTTAACTTCTCTTCATCATAATAATTCGGATTGGTCCAATCAATTGGGTGGCGGGTAGGAGCTTCGAGATTCCCCTCACGTTTTTTTTCTGCTGCCATTATTGCCTCCTCGGCCGAAGAGAATCAGGGTAATAACCCTGATTCTCTATCGATTTAAGCTTCAGCTTTATATGCGTCCAGAGTTTTCTGGAATTTATTTGCGTGGCTACGCTCCGCTTTTGCAAGTGTTTCGAACCAATCAGCGATTTCGTCAAAACCTTCTTCGCGAGCGGCCTTCGCCATTCCAGGATACATGTCTGTGTACTCATGCGTTTCACCTGCTATTGCAGACTCAAGCGCCTCTGCCACGTTATTGGCAGCTAGGCCAGTTTCTGGATCACCTGAACCACCTTTAATAAGATACTCCATGTGTCCGTGGGCGTGGCCTGTTTCGCCTTCGGCAGTATTTCGGAAGATATTAGCGACTTCAGGAGCGCCTTCAATATCTGCCATATTTGCGAAGTAGAGGTAGCGACGGTTTGCTTTTGATTCACCCGCAAATGCAGCTTTTAGACTTTCTTCAGTTTTTGTGCCTTTTAGTTCCATTCTGCTTCTCCAAAAATGGTTAAACGAGACTTTTATTAGTGATTCTAGAAAGTTAAAAATCTCCTAGTCATCTACTTTAGTCTAAAGCAGGCCCATCTATTCACAAATAGAATTGTTCTATCTTCATCATTAATAAATTTAATTATACAATCGAAAAGTATTCTATAGATTGATGTTATCTATGACAGTCAGCCTTATCTATATTTATAAAAATAATCGAGGAAAGCTTATGTCAACTTCAGGAAAATGCCCCTTTATGCATGGCTCAACAACCACGCCGAATAAGGGGACGCAAAACAAAGATTGGTGGCCGAATCAACTTAATTTGGACATTCTAAGGCAGCATGACACGAAGAGTAATCCCGTTCATGACGAGAATTATCGTGAGTCGGTAAAGTCTTTGGACATCGATCAAGTTAAGTCTGATATCCAACAAGTAATGCGAACTAGCCAAGATTGGTGGCCTGCTGATTATGGGCATTATGGCCCATTTTTCATTCGCTTGACGTGGCACGCTGCTGGCACTTACAGAACGGGTGACGGTCGCGGAGGTGCGGGGACTGGAGCCCAGCGTTTTGCGCCTCTGAATAGTTGGCCGGATAACGGAAATCTTGATAAAGCCCGAAGACTGTTGTGGCCAATTAAAGAAAAATATGGAAACCGACTCAGTTGGGCCGATCTGCTCGTTTTGGCTGGCAATGTCGCTATTGAAGATATGGGCGGTCCCAATCATGGGACGGCACTTGGTCGAGTGGATATCTGGCATCCAGAGAAAGATATTTACTGGGGTGCTGAGGACGCCTGGCTTGGGGACGACCGATACGGCGCTACGCGTCAAGACCTTGAAAATCCCTTAGCTGCGGTTCAAATGGGCCTTATTTATGTTAATCCCGAAGGACCAAACGGGAATCCTGATCCAGCCCTTTCGGCTCAGGATATTAGGGAAACATTTGCGCGCATGGCGATGAATGATGAAGAGACGGTTGCGCTTGTGGCTGGTGGACATACCTTCGGTAAAGCCCACGGAAATGGACCGGGAGATGCTGTTGGCGTGGAGCCCGAAGGAGCGCCGATAGAGGCGATGGGCTTTGGTTGGTTGAGCAGCCATCGTACTGGCAAGGGCGTGGATGCAATTACTAGTGGTATTGAAGGTCCGTGGACTAGCAATCCGATTCGATGGGACATGGGGTATCTTGAGCTGCTGTTTAAGTATGAATGGACTCTAACTAAATCACCGGCCGGCGCAAATATTTGGCATCCGGCTGGGATTAGTAGCGAAGACTTGGCTCCAGAGGTCGATGGAAGTACGAAGGTCACGCCAATGATGACAACTGCTGATATGGCGCTCAAAACTGACCCAGCCTATAGGGTGATCTGTAAGCAGTTCCTCGCAAACCCGGAAGAGTTTGGTGCCGCATTTGCTCGGGCATGGTTCAAATTACTACACCGGGACATGGGCCCTAAATCGAACTATGCTGCGGGTGATTACAATGATGCCGAATATGTTTGGCAAGATCCTACCCCGGCCGGAAAACGTCTGAATGAAGGTGAAATTGCCTCCGTTAAAAAGCTTATCGCTGAGACTGATTTAACCATCACAGAAATGGTTGAAACATCATGGGCCAGTGCCAGCACGTTCAGAGGTTCAGATCTGCGCGGTGGCGCCAACGGTGCTCGTATTCGCCTGGCACCTCAGAAGAGTTGGGGCGCCAATAAGCCAGAACAGTTAGCAAAAGTACTCAATGAATACGCCGTTATTGCCTCACAAACTGGTGCAAGTATTGCTGACGTGATTGTCATTGGCGGTGCGGTTGCTATTGAACGTGCAAGTAACGCCGAGGTTCCAGTAACAACAGGTCGAGGGGATGCAAGTCAGCACGTTACTGATGTTACTTCTTTCGATCTACTCGAGCCAAGAGCAGATGGTTTTCGAAACTATTCCGAGAAAGAGTTCTCCGTAAGCCCAGAGGAAATGATGCTGGACAAGGCCCAGCTCCTGGGCTTGAATCCCGTAGAAATGACGGTTCTTGTTGGTGGGCTGCGTTCGTTGGGCGTAAGTGGTTCCGTAGAAGGCCTTTGGACGAACGGAGACTCCCTGGACAATAGTTGGTTCAAAACGCTTCTGGCTATGGACGTGGAGTGGATAGCGGCTGGATTTAATTCTTACGAAGCTAAAAATCGTGGAACCGGAGTTGTTGAGCGAACCGGCTCAAGAACCGATCTAGTTTTTGGTTCAAATTCTGAGCTTCGGGCGATTGCTGAGATCTACGCACAAAATGATGGAAAGGATAAATTCGTTCGTGACTTCATTGCTGCTTGGAATAAGGTAATGGACGCAGATCGTTTCGATTTAAGGGCTTGATTTTCTGGAGGCAAACATTCCTGGGCTTAGATGGCTTCGGGATGCTTGCCTTTTTATTGCTTGAATAGACCTGACGTTTAATGAGTATATGAGCATGGTGCCTAGCTCATGGATGGTCCATTGCGATCGGTATGCGATTTTATTTATGAAGTGAGTGGGTAGATGTTAGCTCAAAGACGTCTGTAGAAACTCTGAAAAACAGCTACAATGATGCATGCTATTGAACCCCCCCCAAATAGAAGCTGTAACGGCCCCCTCTAAAAATATTTTGGTAATTGCTGGAGCTGGGTCTGGAAAAACCCGTGTTCTTGTTGAGCGTATGGCATATCTCATGCGTGATCACGGACTGTCTCCGCATGCCTTATTGGCCGTAACGTTCACCAATAAGGCTGCTCGTGAAATGCGTGAGCGGCTTGAGAAAGCTGTTGGCCGATCTTTATATAGCATGTGGGTTGGCACTTTTCATGGGCTTGCCCACCGGTTTCTTCGAACCCACTGGAAAGATGCTGGATTGTCCGAACAATTTTTGATTTTGGACTCTGATGATCAAAATCGGATGCTGAAACGTTTGATCGCTGCAAACAATCTTGATGATGCAAAATTCAAACCCCGCGCCGTCGCTTCCTTTATTAATGGTTGTAAAGATGAAGGCCAGCGCCACCATCACCTGCAAACGGGACGTGACTACTACAATGATACGCTAATCCAGTTATACACCGCCTACGACGAGCAATGCAGGGCTCAGAACCTGGTGGATTTTGGAGAACTTCTCTTTCGGACATTCGAGACACTTCGCGACAATCAAAGCCTTAAAGATCACTATCAAGATCGTTTTCGTCATTTATTAATTGATGAATTTCAGGATACTAATACAATTCAGTATGCTTGGATTCGGTTACTTGCTAGCCCAAAGACTGCGGTTATGGCGGTTGGTGACGACGATCAATCAATTTATGGCTGGCGTGGTGCGAAGATAGAGAATATTCATCGATTCGCTAAAGATTTTGCGCCGATCTCTACGATTCGTCTTGAGCAGAATTATCGCTCAACAGAAGTCATTCTTAGAGCAGCTAATGCTGTCATTTCAAATAATCCCGATCGACTGGGTAAGGAACTGTGGACGGAGCGCGGCACTGGCGACCTGATCTCGCTCTACGCCGCATTTAATGAACAAGATGAAGCGCGTTTTGTGGCCAATCGCATTAATGCATCCATAGATCAGGGTCGGCGTTACTCGGATCTGGCTATTCTATACCGATCGAATGCTCAGTCTCGTGTCTTGGAGGACGCACTGCTTCGGGCTGCCATTCCGTATCGAATCTATGGCGGGCAGAGATTTTACGAGCGCCTCGAAATCAAAAATGCCTTGATGTACCTGCGTTTAATTCAGAATCGTTTTGATGATACCGCTTTCGAGCGCGTCATTAACGTTCCGCCCCGAGGTATCGGCGAAAAAACTATAGACCACATTCGTACCGATGCCCGGGACGAGGGATCAGGCCTTTGGGAGGCTGCGAACCGCTTGACGACAGCAGATGGTTTATCAAGCCGAGCTAAATCTGCAGTTGCTTCTTTTATTACATTGATTGAAACAATGGACCAAAAAGCCCTTGACCTCGATTTATCCGAACTTGCTCGTTTGGTCATTGATACAGCTGGCTTGATCGCTCATCACGGATCAGAAAAAGGAGAGCGCGGGCAGACTCGGATTGATAACTTGAATGAGCTTGTAAGCGCTTGTCGAGCATTCGAACCGGAGGATGATGAGGCTTCAGTTTTACTTCAGTTTTTATCTCAGGCGAGTTTAGATGCGGGAGATACTCAGGCCGATCCTGATGCCGATGCAGTGCAATTGATGACCCTTCATTCTGCAAAAGGTCTTGAGTTTCAGGATGTATTTTTAGTTGGAGCTGAGGAGGAATTATTTCCGCATCGAATGAGTATGGACTCTGCCGGCGGATTGGAGGAAGAAAGAAGACTTGCCTATGTCGGTGTCACTCGTGCGATGAGCCATTTAACGGTGACCTATGCTGAATCCCGTCGACTGAATGGCCGAGAACATTACGGGATACTATCGCGATTCATAAAGGAAATCCCAGAAGACTGTATCGAAGAAGTGCGATTGGAATCACAAATCTCTCGTCCGTTTGGGGCTTCAAGTTTCGGGGCTGCTCCGGCTTTTCGTCCACAGCGTCATCCGCGTGTTAAAAATTGGGACGACAGTGTTGATCATGGCATCGGTTTTGGCATTGGCTCGCGCGTTGATCATGGTCTGTTTGGAGAGGGCACTGTGGTTGACTTTGAGGGTTCAGGACCACAACTCAAAGTAAAGGTTAAATTTGATGACGGTGATGCTAAGTGGTTAGTAGCTCAATACGCTAAATTGGTACAACTTGGCTGATCAGCCCGAATGATCCCGAGCTTGTCGTATCTGTCCGTTTGAATCAATCGCGACGAAGACGAATCTAGTTTCTGTGGATTTAGAACTTCCTTTCCCGCACTCGCTGATCCAAACTTCAATTCGAATTTGCATCGATGAGCGGCCGATATCTTCGAGTTCACCATAGATAGAGATTTCAGATCCGACTGGCACTGGGGCCACAAAGTCTACGTTGTCTATCGACACAGTAGCGCATCGTCCGCCGCTGGCTCGCATAGCAACTTGCGCTGCGGCTTGATCCATTTGGTCTAATAGCCAGCCTGCATAAATATCCCCAAGCGCATTAGTAAACCTTGGATGGGCGATGACACGCAGGATCAATTCACCTTCTGGGTTTGGTTCTTGTTCGTCAAAATCCACAGCAACTCCTCAAAATTATTTTTAAGTTTTTAAGTCTACCCTCTCAGGGCGCTTTCAAGAAGAGATCTAAGCAGCTAGTTCGCTTGGTTTGTTGAGCCAAAGCGCGCCTTAACAGCGATTCGCTTGAAAATAAATGGAGCGACCGCTTTGCACGAGTCACTGCGGTATAAACAAGCTCTCTGCTTGGAATAAACGCGCTATTTTGTGTAGGTTCCGGCAGGCAGACGGCCACATCTTGGTATTCAGATCCTTGTGCACGGTGGATGCTCACGGAAAATGCTATTTCGTAATTAGCGATTTGATTCAGATGTAATGGCTGGTCGCGATGTGCAAATGAAACCAGCGTTTGATTTGAAGAAATCGGGTCTAATAGAACCCCAATGTCACCGTTATAAATATCTAATATCGGCTGGTTCTCAGTAACGAGAATCCGTGTGCCGCGCCCTTCAAGTCCGAGACGATTAGCTAAATCTTGCACGACGCGATTTACCCAATGGCGCCCGCCAATACCATGGCTCATAGCGCTTAGGCATTGAAATTCAGGCGTTTGCGAATAGTTGGAATCAAGGCACTTTACGAGGTATGGTTGATAGTGTTTTGTAATTAGATTGACAAGTGATTTGTCGTTTGGCGGTGCAATCCAAGTTGAGTTCGTTTCTTTAAGTGCATCAATGAACCCATCACTATCGCCTGCTAAGCAAAGGTCTTGTAGTTCCGATAATCCGTTCATATGACCACTGCGATGGCGCTTTGTGAGGGTGAATCGGGAGTCTGTGAAGGCCTTATGTTTTGCGAGCGTTGATAAAATAGTTCCGGCCTCCACGCTTGCCAGCTGGTTTGGATCGCCCATCAGAATAAGATGTGCTTTCGGGTCCATGGCAGTTAATAACCTGTCCATGAGCTCTAATGACACCATTGATCCCTCATCGACTAAGACTAGTTTCTTCTCTCTGAGCACGTTGAGCTGTCTATGAATAGTGGTTGCATCGGGAATGACCATTTGTTGAGTTGTTTCATCCGCCAATTCCTGAGCTGACTTCATCGAACTAGTCAGACGTACCGCCGCTTTGCCGGTCGGAGCTAAGACTGCAAGATCGTGAACTGATAAATCAAACTGTTTAATTTTAGCCATTAAGATGGCCGCTGCGGCGGACGTTTTTCCTGTTCCAGGACCACCGAGAATTAGAGCGAAGCCAAGCAATGACGCGCCATAAATGGCCTTTAATTGTGATGGATCTGCGTGGGGCATGAAATTGATAGGGTTAACCACGATATCCCTGCGCTGATCTAAACGGGAGAGCAAGGCCTTGGCGACACGCTTTTCTTGCTCTGCATGACGGTTCGTTTGCAAAAACTTTGATGCCATACTTAAGGGGCTGTATTCTGACTGTAATAGATCAAACGCTGATTTTTCGAACAAATCAAATTCTTGAGTACTGAGTTCCAGCGCTGTGTGACCTTCTGATATGTTAACAAATAGGCGTCGTATTAATGGCGCCAATGAAACAGGTAAATCTCTTTTGATGAGGTAGTCCAGTATTGCTGTTTCAGTGTGTGGGTGCATCAAGACACCTTGCTTCAATTTCTAAAATGGCGTTGGCATCGAGTGGTGCTGACCATATCCCCTTCGACGGGCCATCGATTCCGCGACAAAAAAGATATACCGCCGATCCCAAGTGTTGATTTGGATCGTACCCGGGCTTGCGTTGCGTTAGCCAGCGATGCAGGGCTAAGCCATAGATCGCTGCTTGTGCTTGATAGTGCGACGCCAGCATAGTTTGTGTGATTATTTCAGAGGTATAGTTGGCACCGGTCTCGCCTAGCATGTTGGTCTTATAGTCTAAAATATAAAACCGATTCTCGGCTTCATAAACGAGATCAATAAATCCTATTAATTGGCCTTCGAGCGATCCATGTGGCAATTCTGATGGCGAGATCCACCAAGGTAGCGAAGCAAAGCTTTGAAATAGGGCTTCAGTCGTTAATCCAGGCTTCAAAGGCAACTGAAATTGGGGTTCAGGTCGTTTTTGCGTTAATACTAAGTTCGAAAGAGATATCCCTGGTGGCAGAAATGTCTCCCGAATTGAAGTAATCCATTTTACGATATCAGGGAAAAAATGACGTTCCAGATGGGCAGGCCACAGGCGATCAATTAGTTGCTCTCGCTCTTCCTTGGCGTAGTTTCGTCTTGAGTCGTACTCTAAAATTTCGTGGATAAAATTCCCTGTTTCTACGCCTCCCGGAATGCCATGCCAATTGCTACCTGTACGTGGGCTGATTTCATCGGCTACGTATTCATCTTTAGCGCGGATATAGCGGTCTGGGCTTAGATCATGGCGGACCATGCTTGAAAAGCTTCTAAAAAACCACCCCGACGGCTGGGCTTGGTTTAGCTCTAGTTGTTCATCAATAGGTGGTTGAAAATTATGTTCTGAGGTACTTATTGGACTGATCTCAAATAAAGCATGATGAATACCTAGATCAGTGATTTCACGGTGATTGTAAAGTTCATCTAGTGAGGTTTTGTCACGAGGGAGGGCGCAAAAAACCGCATGTCTTGCCCGGGTTAGTGCCACATAGGTCAGCCGTCTGATGTCTTCCGTCTGGTCCAGCGTGGCAAACTCAATTGCTTGTGGCCTAAAATCGAGAGTGAGCCCATCGTCAGTACAATAATCAAAGGCATACGACTGAGAGGATAGGATTTTTGTTTTGATTTCCCCTGCCACAATAACGATCGGATACTCGAGTCCTTTTGCCCCATGAATGGTCCCGATAGTTACGAGCCCCTCCCTTGATGGTGTCCGCGGTTTTCTGGTGTCGCTCGCTTGCGTGTGATCTGTTGCTTGTTGCATCCACCATCGTGCCGCTTCAAATGGACTGAGTCCGGTTGCTTCATCGCCAAAAATTTCTAAGCATTGGCTTAAATCTGTCCAATCCTCGAGTCCCTGAAGCGTGCGCGGCAGCCGCTCTGGTATTTTGCAGTGCGCAAGAATTTGAGTGATTGCAGCGGTTGGACCGTCTTGGTACCAAAGTTCCCGTGCTTTGATTATGGTCTGTTGAAATGATTGAAACCTTGGGTGTTCGAATAGGATGCCATGAACGCGAAGGTCCAATCCGGCAATAGAGGTCGTTCCCGCGCTCGCGATCTTGTTTAAATTACCTGGGTTAGCAATGGCCTCGAATATGGCCACCATTTCTCGACAAATTGCATGTGTAAATACGCTGTTTCGGTCCGCATAATGAAACAACAGTCCTTTTTCTTCCCCCCCTCGTTTGATCCTTTTTGCAAGCTCCCGCCCTTGTACTAGAATCCCAATATCGGATGCTTCTACTGGCACGCCTTGGCAAAGTAGTTTTGACTCTTGTCCAAGCGCTGTGAGTTGCACCACTAAAGCAACAACTTGCTCCGCATTCAATCCTTCGCACCATTGAAAGCCTTCAAAGGAGTTTCCGTTGAGTGTAAGCGATTGAATATCTTGACGTTTACTGGCCCGCATATTCTTTGATTCTAGTCGTTTTCCAACCGTATGAGCTGGATCATAAAGCGTGTTGAGTCCTTGAATGATCGTTTCGGCGGATCTGTAAACGGTATCAAGGGTCCATCTAGCTTTGACCGTTAGTTGGTTGCGAATACGGAAATAGAATCCGGTATCAGCTCCGCGGAAGCGATAAATGGCTTGTTTTGGATCTCCGACCATCACAAATAGGCGATCGGTGGTATCTGGGTACAGAGCATCAAGCATGGTCCATTGGTGTCGGTCTGTGTCTTGAAATTCATCGACTAAAACCACCCGATGTTTTGGAAGCAAAAATGAGCTGGTTAATTGCGCGACACGTGCTGCTTGTTCAACGATCTGATCCTGATCGGAGAGTCCTCTTTGGCTTAAGATTGCCAAGTATTTAGTGCGAACTTGCCGTAATGCGAAGGCAAGAAATTGAATTTCGATCTCTGTCGGTCGAGATAGGTTGGCCCATTCGTCAAAACCATACTGGGGTAGCACGGTGCCCTTTTTTTTGAAATAGTCCACTGTTGTTTTGTCAATTGCCCAGGGGCCCGGGGCGGATTCTGCCTGATCACAATATTTGTCGATCGTTTTTCCAGGAATCCCGGGTGCTTTTTTTAAATCGTCCCGGGTTTTGGTCAGGGCTCGGACTCGTTGTTGATATTCCGTTTTAGCTTGGTGCAAATCAGGACAAATTATTCCGGGAGGTGACCAGATATCCACCGGTTTTAATGCCAGCTTGGACTGTTGAACAAATCGCGGCAAACCTCCAGTTACCTGCTGTAAAAGCTCTGGTTCGTTCTTATTCCTAAGGTCACGATACACATCAAGCGCAGCTTCTTGTAACAATAGTTCAGTATCATCAATGAGCGTAGCTGGATTGATTTGTACAATTGGTCCAAGTTCTGAAAGCACCTTGATAGCAAAACCATGGATGGTTTGAATTTCAATATCGTCAAGTTCTCGGGCCGCAATTTCCAAGTGCTTGGAGGCGTGCAGAGGATCCATTTTTGGATAAAGAGTAAAAAGCTCAGAGCGGTTGTTTTGGAGAGCTGCAAGTTCGTCCATAATGCGCTCACGTATCCGAGCGCGGAGTTCGCGTGTCGATGCTCGCGTAAACGTCATCAAGATTAATTCCCGAGCTTGCCGACCTTCAATTGCAATCATGCGGATCGCAATTGACATCAACGCGAAGGTTTTCCCGGTCCCCGCGCTCGCCTCAATGAGCTGGCGTCCATTGATGGGAATGTTGTTTGGTTTAAAAAGCTGCACGAGCTTTTCCCAGATAGGCGAGTAGTGGCAGAACTAACTGTCTTACCAGCTCTGTATGATCTGCGTGTACGGATGGAGAGTCTGAGAACAGACGCCTAAATTGAGGACTGTAATTGAGACTGTCGTCAGACCAGTGAATCCAATGCCGCGTATTTGGATCTTTTTTAAGTTGTTTCGCTGTTTTGATTGCTATGGGAGAGATTAATGGCACCGGACAAGATGTCATGGTTTTGAATGTTGAAAGCCAGGCTGTCAGCAGTAACCGTGAGTCTGCGCGTGATATTGGACCGAACGGATGGACTTTACTTTCAAATGTAACGATATCGATCGGTTGATCACTTTCTTCGATGGCAAAACAGACTAAGCATTCAATTAGCGCAGAAAGGGTCCTGCGGTTCTCAAATTTTGAGTCGATTGTTAAGCGCGGCACATTGGCTCGTTTTAGTCCGATGATTTCTAAGTGCATGCCAGAAAGTTCGATAATTTCTGCTGGATATTCTTCGGCTGGGATTTTTAATGCCGTTTGAACGTTTATTGGCGCATAGGTTTCAAGAAGCCTCTCAAGATCAAGATCTGAAGGTATTTCGGGATTTTTTAGAAGTATTTCCCTGATAATCTGTCGATCCCCTGAGCCCAAATAGGCATCGCGAATTTTAAAGCGATTCAGCGGATCAATCGTGATCGGCTCAAGTTGCAATTGGTCTTCGTTTGAATGTGAGATTTTTGCCCCTTTTGCTCGTAAAAAAGTGGCCGCTGGATCTTTGACAGCACTTAGAAATTCATGCAGTTGAAATTGTGTCTGCATTTCATTGGAATGCTGGCGTTCTTCGATTGCAGATCCTTTTTTTGGCGTGGCCATTGATAGCCCTGTATCAAGCTTTAGCACCCATTCTTTTTGTTTTTCCGGAACTGATTCAATTGCTTGCAATAGTGAGAAGATACCGCTTCCAGGGAACTCTTTTTTTAGAGTTACCGGGTGTTCGCCGATCCAGCTGATCCAGAGCCGATCGGATGTATTCAAGATCAGATCTAGCAGTACCTGGCGCTCTGACTCCGAACCATTGGGGTCACCACTGCGGGGCATTTTGGCTATCAGATCCCATGGGTGATTTTTTTGTTCAGATGGAAATGTGCCGTCGTTCGCTCCAAGAATCGCTAACGCTGATAAAGGAATCGCCCGAGCAGATTGTGGCGAATTAATCGAGACTTGCTCATTCAAAGAAAAAGGTCGTGAGAGTGCTGTTTTTATGGTGGATTGGAACCAAGCAATCAGCGTTTCAATCGGTGTCGTGATTTTTTGAAAGTGATCTGGCATAGATGGCATTACCAGATTCTTGACCGTGCCCAATGTCATTTGTTGTAGGCAAATTGCAAAAGCATCCAGACCATCTTTAATGAGTATCACGTCCGGCAACTCGAGGATCATCTTTTGCGCATTAAGACAACCCAGTAAAGCGTCGATAGCATGAGAATTTTCAACCGCTTCGGTTGGTGTTGCGTCCGCAGCCAGGGCAAGATTGGGATCGATTATCAGGCCACGTAATATGCGATCTCGTGCACTGGTAAGACTGTGTTTGTGACCGTCTAATCCTCTTCGTGCGCCCGATCGAATTAACCAGCGCTCGATATTTCGGAGGTCTTGATCTGCCAGATTCAGATTTGTTCGAATGCTTTGTTTGGATAAAAAACACACTAGTCTGCTGGCCTGGAAACCGAGTCGACGTGTGTCGCCTAAAAATTGTAGGCAGGCGTCCTGGATTGGCTGATCAAACAGTGGGTCTGACGCTGTGGGCAAATGCATCAAAGCCGACTGATCTGTAAATACACGCTGTACTATAGGGCCGTAAAGGCTGGGATTCGGCGTGACGATTGCGATGTCTTTAAGTGTTTTGTCCGGATGTTTATTGAGGTAGTTAATGATCCAGATTTTGAGTGATTCAACTTCCTGCGTTGGTGAGGATGCAGCAATAAACCGAAGTGATCCGTCGACACTTGGGCATACGTCAATGTCGATTTTTTGGTTCTGATAGAGCCCATATTTGAGTGTATTTAGTGCTCCTCCGGGTGTTGGGTCGCGAAACCCATCGATGGGGGCCAGGTCGGCTAGCATTGAAATTAGTCGCCGTTTTTCTCTTGCCAGGTCGGTTAATAAGCTATGTGATTCTGGATCATCAAAGGCACCATCTACAAACCAGGCGCTGGGCGATGGTGATTGAGCAAGGCAAATGCATGGCCGCTCATTACTAAGTTTTAGAAGTACTTGAAGTTGAATGTCAGATAGCCGATCGGGTGCGAAAAGAAAAATCCGGGAGACAGTGGTCACCGTTGGCGCAAGGCTCCCGTTCGCGAGCGCAAGTATGGCATCTTGCGGTCTGCTGGGGAGGTTGGGGGCTATTGAACGCCAAAGCTCCATTTGCCATTCAGCGCCTTCGGGCCCCGCTTGCTTAAAGCTTTCCCAAGCGATGAGCCAGTCTGGTCGCTCGGAGAGATACCTCTGAAACAGAGTGCATAACAGTGAGACTTCATTGGCGAGTTCGAGAGAATTACGGTTTGGATGCAAAGAGTGCCAATGTTTGGCGATCGACCAAAAAATTACGGTATCAAGGCTTATTACAAAAGCGTCAGGCGCGAGAGCTTTGAATAATTGATCAATGGTCAGGATGCGTGTGTTTACTAAGCCGCCGAGTTGACTGGCCAACTGCATCTGGAGCCATCGACCAGTATCTTGGTTGGGAACGACGAGCCAATCCTCAGCGAGCGGCGAATCGAACCGCTCAGCCGCCAGTAAATTCTGGACGGTTTTAAGTAACTCGCTCAAGTGGTTTGAAAAGACACATTGCATAGTGGTGATTTGCTCATGTCTGAATGATTTGCGCAACTCCACAATGAATATTCATAGATCTCTGATTTTTAGTTTTTATCGACTATAGATACCTTAAATTTTAGGATTATTTTCGATATGCCCATGCTTCGAACAAGTATTTATGCGGTGTCTTGCAGCAACTGCTTGTGGATTCGTTACGTTAGGCAATCTGATTGATTTAGTTTTATTTGATGACTGTCATATAAATGTAACAATCTCGCGTTACAAAGAGCGCGTGCCCATCAACTGCAAATCTTGTTGATTTATTGATGGTCCTACAGAACAACTTTTAAAGGAGTCCTACATGTTTGTTCGTATCGCTACGGCTGCCGCGATAGTCGCGATGAGTACAGCCGTTATTGCACGTGATTATGTCTCAATAGCTGGTTCATCTACTGTGTTTCCATTCGCAACAATCGTTGCTGAAAAAGTTGGTCAAAATCCAAAATTTAAAACCCCTGTTGTTGAGTCTGGTGGTTCATCAGTTGGTAAGAAAGGCGTTTGTGATGGTGTTGGAACTGAATTTATCGACATCGGTAACGCATCCTCACGCATGAAAGTAAAAGAGCTTGATTACTGTGACAAAAACGGTGTCAAACTTACTGAGATTAAAGTTGGCTACGACGGGATCGTCTTGGCAAACTCGAAGAAAGCACCGCAAATGAAGATTTCTTTGTCTGACTTGGGCAAGGCTTTGACGGCCAAGGTCCCGAATCCAAAAACTAATGGCAGTGTTGGTGGGATGATAGATAACCCATTCAAGAAGTGGTCTGATATTAATCCTTCATATCCGGACTCTGAAATTCGTGTGTATGGTCCACCAACGACTTCTGGAACACGCGCGTCTTTTGCAGAAATCGTCAATGAAAAAGCTTTCTGCGGGAAAAATGCTCGCGTAAAAGCAATGGGTATTAAGGCGAAGAGCTGCCGCGCAATGCGCACTGATGGTGCGTACATCGAAGCTGGCGAGCAGGACAACTTGATTGTTCAGAAGCTCCAAGAAGATCAAAGTGCGTTCGGTATCTTTGGATTCTCTTACTTAGACCAGAACTCAGATACGCTTCAGGGTACCGAGTTGTCAGGGATAACTCCTACGTTTGATGCGATTGCTGCTGGTAAGTACAAAGCATCACGAGCACTTTACTTCTACGTTAAGCATCAGCATATGGGTGTGGTGCCAGGTATCGCGGAATATATGAATGAGTGGACTAAACACTGGAATGAGGACCAAATCTTGACAGACACTGGTATGATTCCAATGCCTAAGGCTGAGCGTAACGAAATGGCCAAACGCATGAAAGATCTTCCAGTCTTGACTGCTGCTAACCTTAAGTAATTAATCCTCTAGGGCTGATTACGAAGGCCGGTCGGGCTTATCCGACCGGCCTTTTTATTGGAGAAAACTTAACGTGTCATTAACAAGCCTTGTTCTCAGTGTGCTGATGATTGGTGCAGTTTACTTCTTTATGGGACAGCGCTTGATTACTAGATACCGCTCTTTAGGAAAGGCGAAGGCTCACTCATTACCCCACTATCATGGGCTTTGGGCTGCACTAACTTCTATATTGCCGGGCTTGATTCTGCTCGTTATTTGGTCGATCGGGGACGACTTTCTCTTCAAGCAAATGGTCAAAGATTTTTACCCAACAGAAATTCTCTCTAAGGGCACTATGGATCAGGCCGTAGTACGAGCCAAAATCATGAATGTTGTTGAGGGGATTGCTTTTGGGACGCCTGAGCCATGGATCCAGGCAGCAGGTGAAGCTTGGATTGGTTGGAAATCGACCTCAGATCTAGCACTCACGGTACTGGTAATTGCTGTGTCCGTCGGCAGTGGTTTTTACGGATACCGCCAAATTAATCCGGAATTTCGATCACGGAATAATGTAGAGCGGATCCTGTTATGGGCTCTCGCGCTCAGTTCAATGGTTGCTATTTTGACTACTATAGGAATCGTTCTCTCGGTCCTTTTTGAATCAATCCGTTTTTTCAAGTTAGTGCCGCCGCAGGATTTTCTATTGGGCCTTGAATGGAACCCACAATTCGAAGGTGCTGAACGAGCCGGTTCGGGCGGCGGCACTGCGACATACGGTATGTTGCCAATGTTTGTCGGTACATTTCTAATTTCCGCAATTGCACTTTTTGTTGCCGTCCCTGTGGGGCTGTTTGCCTCGATTTATCTGGCAGAGTATGCAACCACTCGGGTACGGGCTGTGGTAAAGCCATTGTTGGAAATTCTTGCGGGTGTCCCTACTGTAGTTTATGGTTTTTTTGCAGCATTAACGGTGGCTCCTTTCGTTAAGTCAGTAGGTGAATCTATGGGCTTGGAGGTGGCATCTGAATCGGCTTTGGCAGCTGGTTTGGTAATGGGAGTTATGATTATTCCATTCATTTCTTCTTTGTCCGATGACGTTATTAATGCCGTCCCTCAGGCACTTCGTGATGCAGCGTATGGTCTTGGCTCAACGAAGAGTGAGACCGTTAGGCAGGTGGTTTTGCCGGCGGCACTTCCGGGCATTGTTGCGGCAGTTATTCTTGCAGTGTCTCGCGCTATTGGCGAAACTATGATTGTTGTCATGGCGGCCGGATTAGCGGCTAATTTATCGTTTAATCCATTGGATGCTGTAACAACAGTGACATCTCAAATTGTTACGATTTTAGTTGGGGACCAAGAGTTTGAATCTGCTAAGACCTTGTCTGCGTTTGCCCTAGCATTGATTTTAATTATGATTACCTTGAGCTTGAACTTTTTAGCGCTTCAGGTTGTTAAAAAGTACAGGGAGCAGTATGACTGATACACCTAAGGGCGCTTTGTCGCCGAAAGAGGCTGCTAAGTGTGTTGCAGGGTCGATTGCTGCGCGTAATCGAAGTGAGAGCTGGTTCCAGTTTTGGGGTCGTTCGGCTATTGCGTTGGCGCTAGCATTTTTGATCTTGTTATTTGTTGGAATTCTCTCTCAAGGAATTCCAGGAATGTTCCAGCATTATGTGATCCTTGAAGTTGAACTGCACAAAGACCGTTTGGATCCACAGGGAAATATGTCTGAAGACTCTCTTTACGCAGGCGATGCGGGTGGTCTGGTTAATGAGGCGATCATGAGGGCACTTGACGATCCCCAGGGGCGGAAGCAAAAGCGTGCAGCGCGTTCGATTATGTCATCGGGATCTGCACTGCGTCTTAATCACTTTCTTAAAGATAATTTGGATTTAATTGGTCAAACTGTGACCGTTAAGTTTGCAGTTGATGATGATATTGATTCATTTCTACGTGGATTCATTACACGAGAAACGCCAGACGCTGATCGACGGATCAACAATGCCGTAATTGGTTTCGTTGATAAATTAAGTGCAGACGGACGTATTTCTTATGAATTTAGTGACTACTTGTTCACCGGATCGGCTTCGCGCAATGCTGAGATTGCTGGAATTAAAGGTGCATTAGTTGGATCAATATGGACTTTGTTGGTTTGTATTTTGATTGCTTTTCCGCTCGGAGTGGGGACCGCCATCTATCTTGAAGAGATCGCGCCAAAGAATCGATTTACTGAGATCATTGAAATCAATATTAATAACTTGGCGGCGGTACCTTCTGTCGTATTTGGGATTATGGGATTGGCAATTTTTATCGTGTTTTTTGGTTTGCCGCGTTCAATACCTTTGGTTGGCGGCATCGTGTTAGCGTTAATGACGTTACCGACCATTATTATTTCGTCGCGTGCGGCAATTAGAGCGGTGCCGCCAAGTATTCGTGATGCGGCATTGGGCGTAGGCGCGTCAAGAATGCAAACAATTTTCCATCATGTGATTCCATTGGCGATGCCTGGCATATTGACTGGAACCATCATCGGTATGGCGCAGGCCTTGGGGGAAACAGCACCTCTTTTAATGATTGGTATGGTTGCATTCATTGTTGATGTACCTTCGGGGATGTTAGAGCCGGCGACTGCGTTACCTGTGCAGATCTTTATGTGGGCCGATTTTGCAGAACGTATGTTTATTCAAAAGACCAGCGCAGCAATTATTGTATTGCTTGCCTTTTTGATAACGATGAATGCGGGGGCGATCATTCTTCGGAAAAAACTTGAGCGTCGATGGTAATAAAGGCTAAGTAGTAGAAAAAATCATGATGTCCAATGAACAGCTTATAAACACTAAGCAAAAGATGGAAGACCGTCTGATTCCGGATCACACGGTTGGGAATATTTACGTCGAAAATGCTCGAATGAGCGCAAGAAAGGTCAATGTGTATTATAGCGACAAACAGGCCCTAGACGATGTGAGTCTGGATATTGGCTCGAGTCAGGTTATTGCTTTTATTGGTCCTTCAGGATGTGGTAAATCGACCTTACTCCGTTGCTTTAATCGGATGAACGACACCATTGACGGATGCCGTATCGAGGGTGAGATTAAAATTGATAAAGATGACGTCCATGATCCGGCTATCGACGTTGTGTCACTTCGAGCGCGTGTGGGTATGGTGTTCCAGAAACCAAACCCTTTCCCTAAGTCAATTTACGACAATATTGCCTATGGGCCACGAATTCATGGTCTTGCTGCGACTAAGGTTGATTTGGATAATATTGTGCAATATGCCCTCCACAGAGCTGGTTTGTGGGCAGAAGTGAAAGACAGATTGGATAAGCCGGGCACCGGACTGTCGGGAGGACAGCAGCAGCGTTTGTGCATTGCGCGAGCTATTGCCGTTAGTCCCGAAGTTATTTTAATGGATGAGCCTTGCTCTGCACTTGATCCCATCGCTACTGCAAAAATAGAAGAGTTGATACATGAATTACGTGAACAATACACGATTGTTATAGTTACTCACTCGATGCAACAAGCTGCTAGGGTATCTGATAGAACAGCATATTTTCATCTGGGTAAGTTGGTAGAGGTAGGTGAGACGACACAAGTTTTTACAAATCCTCAGCACGAACTAACGCAGGACTATATTACGGGCAGGTTTGGGTAGAAAATTGAATGGCAACTGTAAAAGACGATTTTTTCCGACATATTTCGAGTGAATTCAATGAAGAGCTTGAGGAATTAAGGCGGAGCTTGTTAAAAATGGGCGGATTGGTTGAAGACCAACTAGTCGGTGCGATTGACTGCTGCAATGACCCCAATACTGAGCTTTTTTCGCGCATCGAATCGGTAGAGGATGAGATTAATCGCTCTGAATTGCTGCTTGATGAAAAGGTTGAGTCTTTGATTGTTCGGAGGCAGCCGATAGCATCTGATCTGCGTCTCGTGCTTGCAGTTTCTAAGATTGTTCGGGATCTTGAGCGTATGGGCGATGAGCTTGAGAAAGTTGCTGCGTTAAGTTTTGAATCTTTTGGTAAGGGCGATAATTTCGGGTTACCAGAAGTTGAGAGGATTGGCGAACAAGTTAAAAAAATGTTGTCTGAATCCTTGACAGCGTTTGCTCGGCTTGACGTCGAGATGGCCCAGCAGATCTTCAAGCGTGATCGAGAGGTGGATAAAGCGTATCAGTCTGCCCTGCGTTCGTTAGCCACATTTATGATCGAAGATCCACGCAAAATAGGCAGTGTTCTGAATGTTATTTGGATTGTTCGTGCCCTTGAGCGTGTTGGCGATCATGCGACCAATATTGCTGAGTACGTGATTTACCTTGTTAAGGGAGTGGACGTGCGACATCCCGGGATTAGAGATGCCGAAACTAATCCTCTTCGCTGATCGAGTTTTGAATAATTCGATTTTTGGGAAAATGACAGCCGAACGTTGAGCCGTCATTAACTTGGGACCGTATTTTGAGATCAGCGTCGTGTCGTGACAAAATGTGTTTCGCGATTGCGAGTCCTAACCCAGTCCCTCCAGTTTCTCGAGAGTGGCTATTGTCGACACGGTAGAAACGTTCGGTAAGTCGGTCTAGATGTTCGTGGGGGATCCCAGGCCCATCATCTTTAACGGCTATGATTCCTTGATCGCCTTTCAATGTGAAACATATTTGGATTGTAGATCCATTAGGGCAATATTGGATTGCATTGCTGAGTAAATTAGAAAAAAGAGAAAATAATTCATTCCAATTACCAATGATGATTGTCTGGTCTAAGTTTTTCGATATGATTTTTGTTTCGGTCTTCAGTATGGTTTCTTTCAAACGGTCGGTGTGTGAGATCACCTGTGAAACAAGGTCTAGTAATTGTATTTCTGTTTGTTCAGATGCCTTGGTAGTTTCGAGATTTGATAGCATTAAGAGTTCTTGAATTATTGTTTTCATCCGCAAGCCTTGGGTAAGCGAGTTGGCTAATGCGCGATACATATTTTCTGGGACTGTATTATTCTCGAGGAGTGTCTCGATATAACCGATGATCACAGTTAGTGGTGTTTTTAACTCGTGAGAGACGTTCGCGACGAAATCAGTTCGCATTTCTTCGAGGCGCTGGAAATGGGATATGTCTCTAATTAATATGATGTAGCCGCCTTGGTTGACCGAACCAATGAAGTGTTCAAGAACGATGCGTCGTTGTGAGTGCAAGGTAAGTATAAGTGGCTCTGTAAATTCTCTATTTTCAGCATATTCGCGAAGAGCGGGGTTTCGTATTAAACTGAATAAGTGTGTTCCGAGGTCCTTGTTTAGTTTAAGCATCAGGAGCTTGCTTGCTTGTCCATTCCACCATTCCAAGCGCCAGTCACTGTCAACCTTTACTAAGCCAACATTCAAGCTACTGAGTGCGCGATGAAGATTGTCGACCTTTCTCTCTAGTAATAAATTTTCTTTTTTTAGGGCCGCTTGTCGAAGCTCTATCCGCTTGACCATGTCTCGCCACATGTCGGACACCCAAAGACTGGAATTGGGTTCTTGTTTCTCGAGCCACTCATAGAATCTATTTCGACGCCAAATTGTGAGCAGAAGGTAGGCTACCGAAATTGCTAAGGCAGACCTCGTAAATTCTCCTGTAATTGACCCAATAAAAATGGCTGATGTGCTGAGTGTCAGTAATTCAATAATTGTTGTCGGACCGGCTCTTCTCACTAGTAATCCATCTCTTTTCACATGAATGTAATACGTTTTCAGTAGTGAAGCGATAACCTGTGCCCCGGACTGTTTCAATGAGATGTTCATGTCGGTTACCCACAGCCTTACGTAACCGACGAATGTGAACGTCTACAGTGCGTTCTTCAACATACACATCGCCACCCCAGACCCGGTCTAACAACTGCCCTCGTGTAAACGCACGTTCAGGGTGAGTCATGAAAAGTTGCAATAACCTGTACTCAATGGGGCTTAATGTAATCCTTGCGCCATGTGAAGTTACCCGTTGTGCAACAGGATCTAATCGTAAACCATTAAATTCGACTGGTTCTTCAAAACCTTTCGGCGTTGTACGACGCAATATCGCTTTTAATCGTGCGACTAATTCGCGGGACGAAAAAGGTTTGGTGATGTAATCATCTACAATCTGTAATCCTGTTATTTTGGCATCTTCTTCTCCGCGCGCAGTTAACAAGACTAATGGAATATTCGCCGTTTCTTGATTGCGGCGTAGACGTCTGCATAGTTCGAGCCCAGAGACATTTGGCATCATCCAGTCGATAAGCATCAAATCCGGAATGTGCGCGGCGACCTCAGCAAGTGCTTCCTGTGCGTTCGCTGTTTCACGTACCTCGAAACCTGCCATTTCAAGCGCGACTGCCAACATCTCCCGAATAGCCGGTTCGTCGTCGACAATCACTACTCGCCGGGTTGGCTTTTGGCTCATACGCTACCTTGAAAATATTTTTACTCATTAATAAGACCATAGATTTATTACGAAACGGTTACGTTAGTAAAGAATTTTTAACAGGCGGTCTAAAAGAACACCCGCAAAGACTGCTGCTCCAAATCGGTGGCTTTCAAGGAATGCTTGAAAGAAAGCATCACGTGACTTCTGGCGGGCTATGATTTGCTGATGAATGGCGAAGCCAACAGCTCCGGCTATTCCGAGATATGCGATCCAGCTGGTATTTGCCGCAGAAAAAGCGGCCGAAAAACAAATTAGCGCGATGAACTGACTGATTGCGATTGCAAGCAGATCAAAGCGACCGAAAAGAATTGCTGTTGATTTTACGCCGATATTTAGATCGTCATCACGATCGACCATGGCGTAAAACGTATCATATGAGAGTGTCCAGGCCACATTGCCTGCAAATAAGAACCAAACTTGTCGGTCCAGAGCCGCGCCATGGGCACTGTATGCCATTGGGATCGCCATTGAAAAGGCGAGTCCTAATCCAATTTGTGGCCAATAAGTGACTCTTTTGAGCCAAGGGTAAATTATGGTAAACCCCAATGCGATAACTGATAGAAATATAGTTTCTATATTGGTTAGTAGAACCAATCCAAGCGCAATAAAAAGCAGTGAGACGGCTAACCCAATGCCTTCCCTGACCTCCATATTTCCAGATGTTAGGGGACGGTTTTTGGTGCGTTTTACGTGACAATCAAATTTCCGATCGGTTAAGTCGTTGATTACGCAGCCCGCGCTTCGGGTAGTGATTACGCCCAGAGTGAAGATGGCCCACAGTTGCCATGACCAGTCGGCTTGGCTGGCGGCTAGGGTAAGCGCGATCCAGGTTGGCCAGAGCAAAACAATCCATCCGGCTGGCCGGTCGAGACGACTTACTGCGATCCAAAAAGGAAGTCTGCTAGCGAATGAATCGATTTTAGACATGGACGAAGAGTGCTTCTTGACTAATCCAGCGATCAATTAAGAGCGCCTTAATTTGGGGCTTGTCATTCCGAATTTGATGAGCTAAATCCGCAACTTCATCGAGTAAGTGAGCATGTGCTGAAAGGTTTGCAACCCGGAAATTCAAATCGCCGGTTTGCCTAGTCCCAGAAACATCGCCAGGGCCCCTAAGTCTCAAGTCAGCCTCGGACAGTTCAAACCCATCATTAATTTCCTTTAAAAGTGTAAGTCTCTCCTTTGACTGTTGAGAGATTGACTCACCATAAAGAAGAATACAGTAGCTCATGCGGGTTCCTCGACCTACACGGCCCCGGAGTTGATGCATTTGAGCGAGGCCCAGTCGTTCTGGATTTTCAATTACCATGATGTTGGCATTGGGGACGTCTACACCAACCTCAATAACTGTTGTTGCAACGAGAAGGTCAAGCTGATGATCGCTAAATGCTTGCATTAACGCTGTTTTTTCATCGCTTTTGATTCGGCCATGAATCAGTCCAATGTTACGGTGTGGCAAGAGAACTTTGAGCTTTTCAAGCCGACTCTCAGCCGCCTCAGCTTGGCTTTGGTCCGTTTCTTCGATGAGCGTACAAACCCAGTACGCTTGGCCGCCTTCTGAGAATTGCACATCAAGCCGTTCCGCCACATCCGCATCTCTTGTCTGGCTGACTAGCCGCGTTTCGACCGGCGTTCGACCCGGCGGCAGCTCATCAATAATCGATACATCCAAGTCTGCGAATTGGGTCATCGCAAGTGTTCTCGGAATCGGGGTTGCTGTCATGATGAGCTGATGTGGCGTTAGGATTACCGCTTTTTCTCTCAGCATGAGCCGTTGTGCGACACCGAATCGATGTTGTTCATCAATTATGACGAGGCCTAAATTGCCGAATTTCACTTCATTTTGAAAGAGGGCATGTGTACCAATTATCAACTGCACTTGAGCAGTCTGCATCTTCTCTAGCATAAGTCTTCTTGGTGCTATTTTCATCGAGCCTACCAACAAGCCTATCGAAATACCGAGCGGTTTCATCCATTGGCTAAATTTGTTGGCATGCTGCTTTGATAATAGTTCGGTGGGTGCCATGAGTGCGACTTGGAAGCCGGCTTGAATCAATGGTAACGCGGCGAAAGCAGCAACGAGAGTTTTACCAGAACCAACATCTCCCTGTAAAAGTCGAAGCATTGGATGCCCCTGTGCTAAATCAGCATCAATTTCGATCAAAACTCGCTCTTGTGCCTGCGTCAGTTTGAATGGGAGGAGTTCCCGTAAGCGTTGTCGCATCGGCAAAGCGCTTTCAGATATTTGCGGTGCATGAAAACGGATGTAGTCATCACGCCTAGTTAATAGCAACAGGCGGTGGGCTAATAACTCTTCGAGTGCTAAACGCTCAATACAACGCGCCGGTGGCAATCCACGCGCTGGCTGGTGGACTGCAAGGAGTGCTTCCCACAAAGCCGGTCGATCTCGGATGTGTCGTGGCTCGAGGAGTTCTTCCAGGGCGTAATTATCAGGACCAGCAAGGAATGCTTGGCGAACTAAATCACGAATTTTTGCTTGTGATAGTCCTTCGGTCGCTGGGTATATGGGCGTGAGACGGTCGTCGAGCGGAGGCGGATCACGTTTAAAGACAGAAATTTCTGGATGCACAAATTCAAGTGACCCTTGGTTCATTCTGGCTTCACCAAAGATGCGCACTTTATATGCCCCTTTGAGAGTGCTGAGATAGGCTCTTGAAAAATGAAACAAGCGAATTCGAGCGGCGCCAGTGAGATCTTCGAAGGTTAGTGTGGCCTGAAGCCGACGACCTGGAATTAGATTCTGTGATGTTATTTCGCCTTCGAGTAACTGCGGATATCCAGGGACGACGTGTACTAGATCAACAATTGTGGTCCTGTCCTCGTAGCGATTCGGCAGATGGAATAGCAGATCTTTGGTTGTCGTGATGCCGAGTCTTTTGAGGACTTCTTCGACTTTTGGGCCAACGCCTACAAGTTCTTGGAGTGATTTAAACACCCAAATATTCAGCATTGATTTTTGGGCTGACCTGTTTTGAGATGACGTCGATTAAAAGATCGATGGCCTCTTTTCGCGGAAATTTTTTTCTCCAGGCTAAGGCAACGGTGCGGCTTGGCTCGGGTTTTGTGAATGGACGAGTGGTGAGATAACCAGGCGCATAATTTTCAAGTCCCGCTGCAGATGCTGGTAAAACTGTCATTCCAAGCCCAGAGGCGACCATATGCCGCAATGTTTCAAGTGAGCTACCCTCTGCCATTAAATGATTTCCATTACCTGATCCCCTTGAGAGTGCTGGGCACGCGTCAATGACTTGATCTCGAAAGCAGTGACCTTCGCCTAAGAGCAATACATCGTCACCATTTAACTGCTTCGGTTGAATCGAAGTTTCTTTGGCCCAGGGATGGTTTTCCGGGATCAGTACCTCAAATGGTTCGGTATAAAGAGGGATAACTTCGCAGTCGGGCTCGGTAAACGGCAAGGCGATAATAATTGCATCGAGTTGGCCTTTTTTGAGCATCTCACGTAAGACTCCGGTGAAGCTCTCTTCGATAAAAAGTCTGAGTTTTGGCTCTTGTGATTTTAGTGCAGGCAATAGTGCTGGGAATAGATAGGGTCCAATAGTGAAGATCGCTCCTATGCGCAAGGGCGCTGAAAAAGGGTCCTTGGTCTGATCGGAAAAGTTTTTAAAAGAATCAACTTCTTGCAATATATTTCGCGCTTTTTCGATTAATTGATCGGCAGTGGCTGTTAGATAAACGCCAGTTTTGCTGCGTTCAAATAATGTCAATCCGAGCTCATCTTCTAATCGCTTGACACCAATTGAAAGGGTAGGCTGACTTACAAAACAACGTGAGGCGGCTCGTCCAAAATGTTTTTCGTCGGCTACTGCCACAATGTATCGAAGTTCTGTGAGGGTCATAGTTAATGTCAAAAATATGGGATATTGTCATCCTAGGCTGTGGTCGGTTAGGTAGCAACCTGAAAAGTCGACTAGAAGCGGAAAAATTCAATGTTCTTGGTGTGCGACGTACCGAAGTTTTGGATGATTCCTCATTTATGTCACTCGACCTAGATCAAGAAGATGCCTGGGAACATTTGGCTACCTTGAAATTGAATCCCCGTACCGTTTTAGTTGGAATTGTTACGCCGGATGAGCGCACTGAAGCTGCATACAGAAAGCGTTATCTTGGGGTGGCTCAGGGGATGAATCGGCTCGCGAGTGTTACGGGTCGCCAGCATCGATTAGTTTGGGTGAGTTCCACGGCGGTATTCGGTAATTCCCAGAGCGGTCGGTTGGATGAAATGGCTGAACCTATGCCTCAGAACTGGCGGGGTAATATTTTGAGCGAGGCCGAGCAGGTTATTGCCGATTCGTTCGTTCAACACACGATTCTTCGGCTGACTGGTTTATATACGAGGTCCACGATTTCTTGGTTGAACGATCCTCAAATGAGGCAACGTGTTTTACCAGATTCGGTGTCGAATAGGATTCACCGTTTGGACGTAAATAGGTGGTTGGAATATGTGGTGATCTCGCACTGTAAAAACATTCCGATTCCTACCCTGATCCACGGTGTCGATCAGGGCTCTGCGAGCTACTCATCTATTTTCGCAAGGCTTGATGGGGCCGTGGCTTGCCTCGAGAATGCGAAGTCGGGTCGAATTATTACTACCCAGTACCGTAAGCAGATGCCCCCCCTTCGATATCCGACACTTGATTCAGTTATTGCGGAGAGCCCTTAGCTGACCAGGACCCCATCGACCTCAACGCGAGCTCCTTTGGGCAGTTCGGAGACGCCAATTGCAGCTCTTGCGGGATAAGGAGCTTCAAATAACTCTTCCATAACGCGGTTGACCACAGAAAAATTTGTAAGGTCAGTTAAATAGACGTTGATCTTCACTAGGGAGTCCAGATTGCCACCGGCGGCTTCGGCGACAGCCGCTAAATTCCTGAACGCTTGGCGAATTTCTGCTTCGATATTTCCTGCTACTAATTCCATTGTTTCAGGGATTAGCGGAATTTGTCCGGACAAATAAGTTGTTTGGCCTACTTTGACCGCCTGGGAGTATGTTCCAATCGCTGAAGGAGCATCAGCTGTTGAGATGTAGCTTTTGTTCATCATTTTAGGCTCGTATACGTGAAATTTTTGTGACCGATTTGATGCGGCGCATACTTCGGACCACTTGGGCTAAATGTTTTCGGTCTCGTACGCCTACCTTGAGTATTATCACACTGGTTTTCGCATCTCGCTCCTCGCGATTGATGCGGTCGATAGCGGCATTTGCATCAGAGACGGCTGAGGCAATAAGGGCAATAATTCCAGTCTCTGCTTCGACTAAAATCTTTAATGCAGTATAAAACTCACCTTGCAAATCTTCATCCCACGCTAGTGGAACGCATTTCTCTGAATCATCGCGAATATCAGAGATGTTGTTGCATGTTGCATGGTGGATTACCAAACCACGACCTTTAGAGATGTGGCCAACACAGGGATCTCCTGGAATCGGACGACAACATTTTGCGTAACTTGTTACGAGCCCTTCTGATCCCTTAATTGCGAGGGGTCGAGCATCGGTACTTTGCGATAGCATGCCAGGAGTAAGGTCTGCGTTGGGTAAAAGGCTGCGCGCTACGGAGTAAGCAATGCGATTTCCGAGTCCAATATCTTCTAAAAGGTCGTCAAATTCTGGAAATTTTCTTTCAGAGATCAAAATATTTTGTTGTTGTTCTGTGACCTGATCGAGGTTTGTGCCAAGATTTTCGAGAGCTCGGCCAAGCAGTTGTTGACCGAGATTAACAGATTCCGATCGTTGTTGATTTTTCAGCATATGGCGAATCGCTGAGCGGGCTTTGCCAGTTACCGCAAACGAGAGCCATGCTAGGTTTGGTTTAGCATATTTTGATATAACAATTTCTACGGTCTGGCCGGATTGCAGAATGGTCGACAAAGGGGCAAGCGCTTTGTCGATCCGGCAGGCAACACAGCCATTGCCAATGTCGGTATGAACGGCGTAAGCAAAATCTACTGCCGTGGAACCGGTAGGTAACTCCATGATTTTGCCTTTCGGCGTAAAGATATAAATATCATCTGGGAATAAATCAATTTTAACGTTTTCTATGAACTCGAGAGAACTTCCGGCTCGCTGTTGAATTTCTAGCAACCCCTTCACCCACCGGTTGGTCCGTTGGACGGCAGCTATATCGTCGGAGCCTTCTTTGTATAGCCAATGTGCCGCAATGCCGCCAGACGCCAAAGCATCCATTTCAGATGTACGAATTTGAATCTCTACGGGGACTCCGTGCATTCCAAATAGAGTTGTGTGTAGGCTTTGGTAGCCGTTACCTTTGGGGATGGCAATATAGTCTTTGAATCGTCCCGGCTTTGGCTTGTAGAGGTTATGAACCACACCAAGAACCCGGTAACAGTCATCAGCTGAATCAGTGATAATGCGAAAAGCGTAAACGTCCATGATGTCGGAGAAAGATTTGCGTTGATCTCGCATCTTTCGGTAAATGCTGTTGGCGGCTTTTCCTCGGCCTTCGGTACGCGTTTTGATACCTGCTCTCTCCAAAGCGTCTGTTAATGATTCAAGAATTTCCGACACAATTTTTTTACGATTTCCTGATGCTTTTAATACAGCCCGCTCAATCCGCTCAATCCGCATCGGATACATGGCGCGATAAGCGAGTGCCTGTAACTCGCTTCGGAGTTCGTACATCCCGAGTCGATTGGCTATTGGGCTGAAGATATCTAGCGTTTCTCTTGCAATTCGCCGCTGTTTCTCAGGATTAAGTGAGCCAATTGTCCGCATATTATGTAAACGGTCAGCTAATTTGACGATAATTACCCGAATGTCTCGAGCCATCGCAAGGGTCATTTTTTGGAAGTTTTCAGCCTGCGCTTCAGCGTGCGTCTCAAAATTAATGTGAGTCAGTTTGCTGACTCCATCTACTAAATTGGCGACTGCTTCACCAAATTGATTTTCTAATGCATCCTTGGTGATACCAGTGTCTTCGATGACGTCATGCAGCATCGCGGCCATCAGGCTCTGATGATCCATCCGCATATCCGCAAGAATTTCAGCGACCTGAAGTGGATGAATGATGTAAGGATGGCCAGAGCGGCGTTTCTGCCCATCATGAGCTTGTTCAGAATATAAATATGCTCGCTTGACCTGACGAATTTCGTCATCTTCGAGGTATCGAGCTAGACGGCCACACAAGCCGTCTATTGTTTCGACGGCAGTATTCAAAATTTAGAAGTCGCCGTCAAAAGCCGGTTGACGTGGTTCAAAGCGTGAGCGAGCAATTTCGAGCTCAGCTTCGGTTTTTGCATCCTCTGCATCCAGTGCTTCTTTGTTGATTAATCCCTCTGCGATTTCACGTAGCGCGAGAACGGTGGGCTTATCATTTTCTGCATCAACCAGAGGCTCTTTTCCACCGGTCGACAGCTGGCGGGCCCGACGGGTGCCCAGCATTACAAGTTCAAAACGATTTTCAACGTTCTCCAGACAGTCTTCTACAGTCACTCGAGCCATGGATGATCCTTCATAAATAATTTTTAGTTAACAAGATAGTCTATGGGATTTAAGTCTTCCCGAGAAGCTTTTCAAGTAAATCTGGTTGCGTTTTTTGCATGGAAAGTCGTCTTTGCCGAAGTCCTGTAATAATAAAGCACAGTTGATCTAGGGCGATATTAAAGTCATCGTTGATCACCCAGTAGTCATAGTTAGGCGCCTGAAAAATGGTTTCATCAGCTTGAGCCATGCGAGATTTGATTGTGCTCTCATCGTCTTGTTGCCTGCCAACCAATCTCTCTCTGAGCTCTTCGCGAGTTGGGGGGAAAATGAAAATAGAAATCGCCTCAGGCCACGTTTCTCGGACCTGTTTTGCCCCCTGCCAATCAATCTCTAAAATAACATCAGAGCCCGATTGCAACTGCGTTATTACAGTTTTTTTTGAGGTCCCGTAAAAGTTGCCAAAGACTTCTGCATATTCAAACATAGCGTTCTTGTGAGTTAATTCAGAAAAGCCATCAATTGATACAAAATGATAGTCATGTCCAGAAATCTCGCTAGGTCGTGGGGCACGCGTCGTATGCGATACGCTCACCTCAAGGCGCTCGATGCGTTCGAGTGCTGCCTTAACGAGACTGGTTTTTCCGGCTCCTGACGGAGCTGATATTACAAAAAGTTGGCCTTGCGGCATGAAAGATCCGTGTTAGATGGTCATAATAAAACTCAATTTGTAAATTTTAGTCTAAATAGAGAGGTTCTGCCATGCGACCAAGTGAGCGCGCATTTGATGCGTTACGTTCGATCCAATTTATTCGGCATTTTACGTGCCATGCCGCAGGCTCTGTATTGGTCGAGTTTGGCAATACTCGTGTGCTTTGTACGGCCTCGGTCATGGAACAGGTGCCTCGCTGGATGAAGGGAAAAGGGCGAGGTTGGGTAACAGCTGAATATGGCATGCTGCCGGGATCTACCAATACTCGAGTCGATCGGGAGGCGGCCCGTGGAAAGCAGTCTGGACGGACACAGGAAATACAGCGGTTGATCGGGCGATCGCTCAGGGCTGCAGTGGATCTGAAAGCACTTGGGGAGCGTCAGATTATAATTGATTGTGATGTGCTTCAGGCTGATGGTGGGACTCGCACTGCCGCTATTACTGGCGGCATGGTAGCTTTGGTAGATGCGCTTAATGGACTCCAGCGTTCTGGCATCTTAAAAAACGATCCTTTGATCAGCTTTGTGGCAGCCGTATCTGTTGGCATTTATAAAGGCAGTCCAGTTCTTGATCTGGATTATTTGGAGGACTCGAGTGCAGATTCGGATATAAATATAGTGATGACTGAGGGCGGGAAACTGATTGAGATTCAGGGGACGGCAGAAAAAGCACCTTTTGATCGTGATGAATTGAACGGACTTCTGGATCTTGGACAATCAGGAATTCAATCGTTGATTGCGATGCAACGCCAAGCTGTGGCTGCTGGTTAATCCGTGGTCGGTGTTAAATCAATGTCGTAATCAACGACCAAAGGCACACGGTCATCAAATGGCCGTTTAGAGACGTACGCAGATGTGAGGATTCGTTTTGAAATTTCTGGTGAGACTAATTGCAAATCGGTCCGCCATGCTCCCGGATCGTCGATTCCAAGTACTCCATTTGATGGAAACCAGCTATATGCAGGCTCATTAGCAAAGACTGCTCGGAAAGCGTCTACATAGCCGCTATCAGTTAAAAGTGTGTCAATCCAATTCCGATCTTCTTGACTAAATCCCGGGGTGTTGTTGTGTTTATGCCATTTTTCTAGATCCAGCGTACGCGGTGCCACACCGAAGTCACCGCAAAACACAAAATGTCTACGTTTCTTTCGTATTTTACGTAACCACGCTGCGAAGGCTTCAATAAACTCTGGGCGGTCGGCAGCATCAGTTTCCCAAGGGGCGGGCGGTAGTACGGAGACAATACTGACTTGTTCGAAATCTGCTTGGATGTAACGCCCGTTCCGGTCTAATTGATATGAGCCAAGTCCGCGCATTACTGCCTTGGGTGTGTGCCGTGTCCATATAGCCACGCCTCCTTTGGTTTCACTCTCTCCTTCAAAGTAAAAAGGTGTGAAGCCCTCCGGACAGAATCTTAGATCCTTAATGACTTTGTACTCGCGTACGCGCACATCTTGCAGGCAGATTATGTCTGCATCTTTCGAGGAGAGCCAGTCAACGAGGCCCTGTTTAACTGCGGAAACGAGTCCATTACAGCGAAGGCTAATTATTCGCATTAAAGGGTTATAGATCCTTGTTCAAGGCACGACTTGTGCGTGTACTATACTAGCCTTAAATTAATTGTAATATTAGAAGCGTCTTATGGTTGCATACAAACGGTCTTTTCTTGAAATAGCTTTTACAGCTAATGCCTTAGGATTTGGTAAATTTACTCTCAAGTCTGGGCGAGTGAGTCCATATTTCTTTAATGCATCAGCATTTTCAAGTGGTTGCCAGATGCAAGCGCTTGGAAGATGTTACCGCGATGCGATTCTCGACGCGGGTATTTCCTTTGACTCTTTATTTGGCCCCGCTTACAAAGGAATCCCATTAGCGACAACGGTAGGATTGGCGTTTGCCGAGATGGATCAAGATTATCCTGTTTCCTTTAACCGCAAGGAAATTAAAGATCATGGTGAAGGCGGCCTGTTATTTGGAGCTCCAATATCGGGGCGAGTTCTGGTGATTGATGATGTTGTGACTGCAGGAACGGCAATACGAGAGTCTGTTCAGTTGATTGATGACGCTGGGGCCCAACTTTCTGCGTTCTGTGTGGCGGTTGATCGACAAGAGCGAGGTCAATCAGGATCACGTTCTGCCTTGATGGAATTATCCCAAAAGCTTGCTGTAACGCCGATTTCGATTGTAACGTTGGACGATATTCTATTTTTTGCTAAAAATGATCCTCGAGTGCCAGCAGATAGTGCTCCAAAGATCGCTGCATATCGTGCTCAGTATGGAGCTTTGTCCTAAGAGCGCTTTCTTGAGATCTGCGTACCGACGCCTTGATCAGTGAAAATCTCTAAAATCACAGAATGTGGGACACGGCCATCCACAATATGAGCACTATTGACGCCCCCATTTACAGCGGATAAAGCGCAGCCAACTTTGGGAAGCATCCCGCCAGATATGGTTCCGTCCTCGATTAACGCATGAATATCGTCGGCTACTAATCCGGTAACAACCGTGCCTGATTTATTGAGTACCCCAGCCGTGTTCGTCAACAGCATAAGCTTTTCTGCACCCAGTACTTCGGCTATTTTGCCCGCGACAAGATCTGCATTAATGTTAAGCGATTCACCGCTCGGACCTACGCCAATCGGAGCGACTACTGGAATTACGTCATTATCCGCCAACATTTTGAGGAGCCTTGTATCGATTTTTTCAACCTGGCCTACACGACCAATATCGATGATTTCGGGAACTTCGAGTTCAGGACTGTTGCGTTCAATTTTGAGTTGACTTGCGCGGATGAATTGACCATCTTTTCCGGTAAGGCCAAGCGCCCGCCCCCCGGCTTGATTGAGCAGGCTTACTATTTCTTTATTTACAAGACCACCTAACACCATTTCCACGACGTCCATGGTTTCTTCTGTAGTGACGCGCATTCCGTTCACGAATTTTGATTCTATATTTAAACGCTTAAGTAACTCTCCAATCTGGGGACCGCCGCCGTGGACAACGATCGGGCGCAGTCCGACTGTTTGCATTAATACAATATCGCGAGCAAAAGATGCTTTTAGAGTCTCATCTGTCATGGCATTACCACCGTACTTGACTACGATCGTGCGACCGGCAAAGCGTTGTATATATGGAAGCGCTTCGGTAAGAACCTGAGCAACTTCCGTGGCACGGGCTAGAGTTAGCATAAGTTTTTAAGCTCCAAGCTTGGCTCGGCTGCTTTGAGTACAGCAAGCATTTCGTTCTGAATAGACTGCAGGGCGTTTTCTGATTCTGCCTCAAATCGCAGAACTAGGTTGGGTGTCGTATTGGAACAGCGAATCAAGCCCCAGCCTGAATCGAGATCTATTCGGACCCCGTCGATGTTTGAAAATGGCAATTTTTTTTCGGCAAAAATTGCAGCAACGCGTTCGACAATAGCGAATTTTTCGGTGTCCGAAACTTCGATATTAAGCTCAGGAGTGGATATATCATTGGGAATCTCATCAAATAACTGCGATACGGAACATTTATTTTTTGCGAATATTTCCAGCAGCCGCGACGCGGTGTACAAACCGTCATCAAATCCGAACCAGCGCTCTTTGAAAAAAATATGCCCACTCATCTCTCCAGCCAGCATTGCCCCAGTTTCTTTCATTTTGGCTTTGATTAGGCTGTGCCCAGTTTTCCACATAAGGGGTTTGCCGCCAGCCTTCTCGATGACTGGGGCCAGGTGTCGACTGCATTTGACGTCATAAATAATAGTAGCGCCTGTATTTCGTTCTAATACGTCCTGCGCTAGGAGCATCAGTAACCGGTCTGGATATATCATCTCTCCATTTTCAGTGATGATGCCCACCCTATCCCCATCACCGTCAAATGCGAGGCCGAGATCACATTTATGTGTCTTAACAGCAGTGATGATATCCACCAAATTTTCTAGTTTCGACGGGTCGGGATGATGGTTTGGGAATTGACCATCAACCTCAGTAAACAGGGGAATGACTTCACATCCAAGGGACTTAAAGAGCTCTTCGGCGCAGACGCCGGCGACGCCATTACCACAATCAATGGCTACTTTGAGATTACGCTCTAAAGAGATGTCGGAGGTGATGGTTTTGAGGTAAGAAGGCAAAGAATTTTCTACTTTAAGTATTCCTGTCCCATGCTCTAAAGCGTCATTTTTGATTGAATCATAAAGGCTCGTAATGTCTTCACCATAAAGTGTGTGACCGTCAATCATCATTTTGAAGCCATTATATTCTGGAGGATTATGGCTGCCTGTGACCATTACACCGGACCCGCTGCCGAAGTTTAATGCTGCAAAGTAGAGGACGGGTGTTGGAACCATCCCCACGTCAATGACATCGACTCCTGATGCAAGGATACCCCTATTCAGGGCGTCTTGAAGCTGAGGTCCGGATAGTCGGCCATCTCTAGCGGTGACAATATTTTTTTGGCCGCGAACCTTTGCCAGGGTGCCGATGGCTTGCCCCAATTTCTCCACTACATCCGGCCTTAACTGATCGGGTACCGTGCCCCGGACATCATAGGCGCGAAAAATTATTGGGTTTATGTCTAACATTTATCGAGTTCCTGTATGCCCAAACCCGCCTTCCCCGCGGCTTGATGACTCAAATTCTACCACCTCAGAAAATACCGGTTGAATTACTGGAGTAATAATTAATTGTGCGATTCGATCACCTGGTTCGATCGTTTGATGCGTTTGGCCCCGGTTCCACGCTGATATTTTCAGCTCACCTTGGTAATCCGAGTCAATGAGACCGACGAGATTACCTAAGACCAGACCCTTATGACCAAGTCCACTGCGCGGTAATATCATTGCACAAAGCCCTGGGTCATCAAGGTGAATTGCAATCCCGGTTCCGATCAGGGCAGTTTCCCCGGGCTCAAGTGAAAGAGTCTTCTTGAGGCAGGCTCTAAGATCTACACCCGCTGATCCAGGCGTTCCAACTTCTGGAATAGGCCATTCTGTGCCAACGCGCGGATCAAGCCGCTTAAATTTTAGTTCCATTTTCAGTCCTTTCTAATAGTGATTCGGAGAGCCTCTGCATCAGTTGCTCGGCAATAGCCTCTTTGCTCCCTTGTGGCCACTCTTCGGTGTGAGAATGGCTAACCAACTGAATTTTTGTGTCGTCGGCATTAAAGATCTGGCCGTTTGAAACATCATTAGCGATTATAAAATCCAGGCCTTTGTCTTCGAGCTTTCGGCGCGCATGAGTTTCAATCATCTCGGTTTCGGCCGCAAAACCTACAACGAGTTTTGGTCGCTCTTCTGACAATGCGACTTGGTGTATGACGTCAGGATTTTCAATGAGGGCCAGCATTGAGAGATTTGATGTTGTTTTTTTGAGCTTATGCGTGGCTACAGTCTCGGGGCGAATGTCGCACACCGCAGCAGCGCCAATAAAAAGATCTACGGTTTTCAAAGTGCTTTTTACCGCTTCAAGCATATCGCGGGCAGTTTCAACCGCGATATGAATCACACCATCTGGTGTATCGAGATCTACAGGGCCTGAGACGAGAAGGACTCGGGCACCTAGGCGCACTGCAGCGCGGGCTATTGCGAATCCCATCTTGCCAGATGAGCGGTTGGTCAGATAGCGCACTGGATCGATTGGTTCATGAGTTGGCCCAGCGGTAATCATTACCGTGAGTCCTGCTAATGGGCCCGCCTGAAGTTGGGATTCGAGCGCAGCTAAAATGATACTGGGCTCGCTCATGCGGCCAAGTCCAACATCACCGCAAGCCTGAAGGCCAGAGTCGGGGCCAATCATGAGAGTGTGTCGTTCACGCAGCGTTTCTAAATTGGCCTGTGTCGCGGGGTTGGCCCACATATTTTGATTCATCGCCGGCGCCAGAGCTTTTGGGCAATCGGCAGCTAACCAAAGCGCGGATAACAAGTCCGTTGCATCTCCCCTCGCTAAGTGGGCTATTGTATTAGCTGTACAGGGCGCCACCAAAATTAGATCAGCCCAGCGAGCCAATTCAATATGGCCCATTCCTGCTTCAGACTTGGGGTCTAGCAGCGAGTGACGGACTGTATTTCCGGTCAGGGCTTGAAACGTCAGAGGCGTCACAAAAGCTGTAGCTGCTTCGGTCATGACAACTGTTACATCAGCGCCTAGCCGGCCCAGTTCACGTGCGATTTCACAGGCTTTATAGCAGGCAATACCGCCGGTCACTCCGAGGATCACACGTTTTTGGTTTAACCATGAATGCTGGCTCACAAAGACCTCTTCTATGTCACGGTGTAGAAGATACCATGAAGCATCGGCAGCGTTAAAAGCAGAAGAAAGAGAGCCCTGGGGAAAACAAGTAGCATTTTTTTGGTAGCTTCAATTGTTACTTGTAATTTTTCACTCGCCGATATACCTTTCGCCTCCATTTTTCTCGGTTTTTTTAATAGAGGCGTAACAAATTATGTCTAGAGTATGCCAAGTAACGGGTAAGCGGCCTGTAACCGGCAACAACGTTTCGCATTCTAATATCAAAACGAAACGTCGTTTTCTACCAAACCTGCATTGGCATCGGTTTTGGGTGGAGTCGGAAAAGCGTTTTGTGCGGCTGCGTGTTTCTACTAAAGGGATGCGTATTATTGATAAACTGGGTATTGACACCGTTTTGGTTGATTTACGCTCACGTGGCGAGAAGGTGTAAACCATGCGTGAAAAGATTAAATTGGTATCGTCTGCTGGAACTGGTCACTATTACACGACTGACAAGAATAAGCGGAGCACTCCAGATAAGCTTGAATTCAAAAAGTATGATCCCGTGGTTCGTAAGCACGTGATGTACAAGGAAGCAAAGATAAAGTAGTGCTTAATGCCTGAGCTTCCTGAGGTTGAAACCACGGTGCGAGGAATTGCACCGTATCTCGAAGGGCAGAGTTTTGACTTTGTTCGTGTCTACAATTCAAGTTTACGTTGGCCCATTCCGTCAGATTTGAGCGAGTTGCTAACTGGCGCGCGATGTAAAAAAATTTATAGACGTGCCAAGTATATTTGTATTGAAACATCAGTTCGTCCCTTCCTTGCACATCTTGGCATGAGTGGTTCTTTTCGCCTCGTTAATTCTTTGACCCCCCTAAAACCCCATGATCACGTTAGTTTCGGTGTTGGCTCTTGGGAACTTAGGTATCATGATCCACGAAGGTTTGGCTGTTTGTTGTGGTCTGATTCAGATCGCGCGAACCAGTTGCTGTGCGCACTCGGGCCTGAGCCCTTATCAGATGAGTTCGATGGCTCCTGGTTGTATCGACAGTCTCGCAAGCGTTCGGTCTCGGTGAAACATTTTTTAATGACTAATTCTGTGGTTGTGGGTGTAGGGAATATCTATGCATCAGAGTCTCTCTTTTTGGCCGGAATTCTCCCTGCGCGGTCGGCTAATCGAATTAGCCTTGCTCGTTATGAAATCCTTGCTAAAGAAATAAAATCAGTTTTGATGTCTTCAATTGAGGCTGGGGGGACAACTCTTCGTGATTTTGTAAGTGGTAAGGATGAGCCCGGGTATTTTCAGCAGGCGCTTAATGTTTATGGGCGCGCGGGATTATCTTGTTTCCATTGCGAAAGAGTTATTAAGAGCCGTGTGATTGGCGGGCGGAATAGTTTTTACTGCCCATCTTGTCAGCGTTGATCAATGAAGTGAGCTCTCAGGGCCGTGGCGACAGCTTCGGGCACAAATGATTCAACTTGGCCATTAAGTCGCGCTACTTCCTTTACTAGGCTCGACGAGATAAAGCTGTAGTGTTCGACTGGTGTAAGAAACAGGCTTTCCAGCTCAGGAGCCAATTTTTTGTTGAGATTGGCGAGCTGGAGTTCGTACTCGTAGTCGGCAACCGCTCTAAGGCCTCGTAAAAGTACCCGCGCTCCCACTGCTTGTGCAAAATTAGCTAAAAGTGTGTCAAATCCCCGAATCTCAACATTATCAACATGTTCAAGAGATTTCTGTGCTAAGTGAACTCGAGTATCGATATCAAAGGTGGGTGTTTTATGTGTCGAGCCCGCAACGCCAACTATAACGCGTTCAAAAATACGCGCAGCTCGCTCGACTACATGAACATGACCATTAGTAATGGGGTCAAAAGTGCCTGGGTAAACCGCAATAGTCATAAAATGGGCCTTAATAAGCGCAAATAGTCTTGACCTGCACTCAACTCCTTGAGCACTTCGAATCCGTGAGTTTCAATATTTTCCGTACTTTGACACTCAACAATTATTCGACAGTTTGGTTGAATTTGGCTGCGGATCCAAGTCAGAAATTGGCTTCCTAATCGAAGGTGAAATGGTGGATCTGCGAAGATCAGGTCGGCATCTCGTATTTCTTGTAATTGCTTAATTGTCGAAGCGGATAGATTGCATGTGATGACCTTGGCTCTATCGGTTAGATCAAAGCGTACAATATTGGCCTTTATTGCAACGCTTGTTGTTGAATCTCGTTCAATAAATGTACAAATTTTGGCCCCTCTCGAGAGGGCCTCAAAGCCCATGCTGCCAGTCCCTGCGAAACAGTCGACTACGGTGGCGCTTGAGATGGTTGGTGCGAGCCAATTAAAAAGTGTTTCGCGGACACGATCAGGCGTTGGTCTTAAGCCTTCTCGTTCAAGTACCTCGAGTTTTGAGCGTTTGAGATTCCCCCCAATGATGCGTACTCCTTTGGGCTGTTTCCGTCTTTGCATCTCATTCCTCATTTTCAGATGGTATCATTCCACTTAAATGAAGAAAGGATTTTTAGTGTGATGATTCCCGACCTTTTACTTTTTCTTGGCCTATTGGCGTTGGCTGGTTTTGGGTATTTGGTATTGCGTCGCAAGAAAGGTCGTGAGCAGATTCCGGCCGAGCAGGTAGAGGCGAATTTCTCGGTGCCAGTTCAGAAGATGAGGACCGAAGCCGATTCTGCGAGTTTTTTCAATGCCCTGTCTAAATCGAGATCACAGTTCTCCAAGAACTTAAAGGATTTGTTTTCAGGAGGCCTTGATGATGTGGTGAGAGAAGATCTTGAGTCTTTATTGTTGTCCTCGGATGTGGGTGTTGACACCACAGACTGGATTCTTGAGACTTTGACCTCCCGTGCTTCCGCTCAGAAAGTCACTGATTCCCAGGACTTATTATTGCTATTAAAAAATATTTTAACAGAGATTCTTGAGCTTCTGGATGAGTCTGTTGATGCGGGCAGCGTTAAGCCGTTTGTGGTTCTAATGATTGGTGTAAATGGTGCCGGTAAGACTACGACAATTGGTAAGCTCGCGTATAAGTTTAAACAAGAGGGTAAAACAGTACTGCTAGCAGCGGGGGATACATTTCGTGCGGCAGCAGTCGAGCAATTGAAGACGTGGGGCGAAAGAAATTCTGTGCCTGTGATCAGTCAGGGCACTGGAGCGGATTCTGCTTCTGTGATTTATGACGCGTGTGAGTCTGCTGTTGCACGCGGGATCGATGTGGTCTTGGCAGATACTGCTGGCCGGTTACAAAACAAAACTAACTTGATGGGCGAGCTTGAAAAAATTGGACGAGTGCTTGGTAAGCTCGGCGTCGGAGCTCCGCATGAAGTACTTTTGGTGCTCGATGCTGGAACGGGGCAGAATGCCATCAGTCAAGCAAGAGAGTTTGCAAAGGTGATAAAGCCTACAGGGCTTGTATTAACGAAGCTTGATGGCACAGCAAAGGGCGGAGTTATTTTTGCACTGGCTCGCGAATTTCGGCTGCCAATTCGCTATGTTGGCCTCGGTGAGAAGATAGAAGATCTTAGGTTATTTGATCGGCAGCTATTCATAGAAGCTTTATTCTCGGGGACCTCTGGGTGATCGATTTTGAGTATGTCAGCAAATTTTATGAAGGAGACCGTGAGGCACTTTTCGAAGTTAATTTTCGGCTAGCACCGGGTGAAATGGCATTTTTAACGGGCCATTCAGGGGCTGGAAAATCGACGCTTTTGCGACTTCTCTTAGGTCTTGAGACTGCAAGTTCGGGCGCAGTAAGGGTTGCTGGTACAAATCTCGCAGATTTGTCTGGTGAGAAATTAGCGCGTTATCGAAGGCGTGTTGGCGTGGTGTTTCAGGACCCTAATCTCGAAGAAGATTTGACTGTATTTGATAATGTGGCGCTGCCTCTTCGTATTTCCGGGTTCAGTGAAAGTGACATCCCAAGGCGAGTTATGGCGGCATTATCTAGAGTTGATTTGTCTGAACAAGCATTGGTGAGCCCGAAGTTATTATCCGGTGGTCAGCAGCAGCGAGTCGGAATTGCCCGTGCAATTGTGCATCGGCCTGCTTTGTTGATTGCCGACGAGCCTACCGGCAATCTTGATCCTGAACTCTCGGCACGAGTAATGAGGATGTTCACGCAGTTTCAGCAGTTGGGTGTAACGATCTTGGTTGCGACACACGAGCGAGCTGTCGTTGAGTCGCTCCCATTTCGGCGGCTGGTGATAGAGCGTGGGCGTTTGATCTCTGATGGCCTGGGATCAAAGCGATGAATCGATGGTTGTCAGATCACAGATGGGCTATCGCCGATGCGTTGAAACGCGTGAGGGAGCGGCCAATACAATTCCTCGTGCTGATTGGATTGCTTTCAATTTTGCTCGCCATTCCGGGTTGGCTGGCGCAAATATGGCTTGGGATGTCATCACTTGTCCCTGAGGAGGCAGTCCATAGTGAAGCGATAGTTTTTCTTAGTAATGAGATCGAGTTTGAAGAGCGAATAGAGTTAGAGCGAATGCTTGGCGAATCACCAATCGTTGAGCATGTAATCTTTATCCCAAAAAGTAAGGCCTTGGCTGATTTAAGTTCTTCTGATGGGCTGGCTCCTCTTACTCAACTGGCTGACGACAATCCATTGCCAGATGCTTTGCAGTTACGTTTTGTTTTTTCCCCGGATAGCGGTGTAAGCGAGCTATCATTAGTCGAGCGAATAGAGTTCGACCCTCGCGTATTATCCCTTCGATATTACCCCTCAACGCGTATTCAGTATGGATCAATGCTTGAAGTGTTGGCTTTTTTTGGGGCAGGTTTTTCGATGCTGACTATTTTGGGCGTATTAATGACTGTATTTCTGGTTTCAGCGGCGGACGTGGTGGATGATAGCAAGCGTATTAAGCTTTATACCTTGCTTGGTGCATCTAGTCGTTACATACAAAGACCGTATTTATATCGTGCTACGTTTCTAGGCATTTTTGCGGGCTTTCAGGCTTGTCTCGCAGTGATTGGGCTCAATGCGTTATTGTCAGAGGTCATCATAAATAATCTGGAAGAATTGGATTCCAGATTGGGCTCAATCCCATTGGATACTCGAATATTGCTCGGTATCGTAATGGTTTCTGTTGCCTCTAGCTGGATTGGTGCCGAGCGAGCAATGAATCAGCGTTTGAAGGGGCTCCATTAAATCATTCCAAAATGGCACGATTAGAGGTTCGTCTCTAGCGTATTGGACTTAAAAGAGTCTAATATAGTCTATATACTAATGAGTTCTTAACAATGAGGTTGGCACTTATATCTATGCAAGATCTAGTTAAAACGGGATGTTTTATGCCAAAAAAATCGAGTTTACCGGTGGAGGCGTTACTTCCAGGCGGAAAAATTGAGGCTTATATTCAGGCGGTGAGTCAGATTCCGATTCTGACTTCGGAACAAGAAAAAGAAATTGCAAATCGCTTGTTTTACGAGAGTGATCTAGATGCGGCACGTGCTCTTGTAATGTCACATTTGCGATTTGTTGTGCACATTGCTCGTAGCTACTCAGGTTATGGCCTGCCGCAGGCTGATTTAATCCAGGAAGGAAATGTTGGCTTGATGAAAGCCGTAAAGCGTTTTAATCCTGAAATGGGCGTGCGTTTGGTCTCGTTCGCGGTGCATTGGATTAAGGCTGAGATGCATGAGTATATTCTGCGTAACTGGCGTATTGTAAAAGTTGCAACGACAAAGGCGCAGAGGAAGATGTTCTTCAACTTGCGAAGTGCCAAGAAAAAATTAGCATGGTTTACAGCGGCTGAAGTGAAAAGTGTTGCTAACGATCTTGGCGTCAGTGAAGCGGTTGTGCGCCAAATGGAAGGTCGCCTGGCCGCTCAAGATATGGCATTCGATGGGCTCACAGATGAAGATGATGATTTGTCGATCGCGCCAGCACAATATTTGGAAGCTTTGGATGCTAACCCTGCGCAGATTATAGAAAAACAGGACTGGGCAAAAAACTCCGTCGACCGTTTGTACGCATCGCTGAATCATCTTGATGATCGGAGTAAGGATATTTTAGCTAGTCGTTGGTTATCTGATCAGAAAGCGACGTTGCATGAGCTCGCTAGCAAGTATAGTGTTTCAGCGGAACGGATTCGTCAGCTCGAAAAGAATGCGATGAAAAAAGTGAAAATGTCTTTAGCTCACTAATTAACTTATTGTTATTGAGAAGGCCGCAGTCGCGGTCTTTTTTTTGGGAGAAACCTAGTGAAATTGACGGTAAACGGGAAGGTCGAGTCGGTCGATGCTCTGACACTGAGAGACTACCTTGCACACACAGAATTAGTTGATAAACGAATCGCGGTTGAATTTAACGGAGAAATCGTACCGAAATCCATTTTTTCTGAAACGTTATTGCAAGATGGTGACGTGGTTGAAATAGTGCACGCTATTGGAGGAGGCTGAATGTCGAATACACTTAAAGTGGGCTCATACACCTTCAAATCAAGACTGCTAGTTGGTACTGGTAAGTATAAAAATCTTGACGAGACCGGACGGGCGATTGTGGCCAGTGGCGCAGACGTAGTGACCATGGCTGTTCGGCGGACAAACCTTGGGCAACACCCTAGTGAACCTAATTTGTTGGATGTTATCTCGCCTTCAAAATACACACTTTTACCGAATACAGCAGGTTGTCATACAGCCGATGATGCTGTCCGGACCTGCCGTTTAGCACGTGAACTTTTGGATGGACATCGTCTGGTGAAACTCGAAGTTATTTCAAAATCACGCACACTTTACCCAGACGTGGTGGAAACCTTGAGTGCTGCCCAGACGTTAGTGAAAGAAGGTTTTGAGGTTATGGTTTATACCTCTGATGATCCTTTAATTGCGATCGAACTTGAAAAAATTGGGTGCGTTGCCGTGATGCCACTTGGTGCCCCGATTGGCTCTGGGCTTGGATTGCAAAATCCTTATAATATCCAAGAAATTCTTGATCAACTTTCTGTTCCTGTGATCGTCGATGCAGGAGTCGGGACAGCATCCGACGCAACCGTCGCGATGGAGCTTGGTTGTGATGGAGTGTTGATGAATACGGCTATTGCCGAGGCACAAGATCCAATCAAAATGGCTGAGGCAATGCGGCTGGCTATTACTAGTGGGCGCCTAGCATTTGAAGCAGGGCGGATGCCGCGCAAGCGCTACGCAGATGCTTCAAGTCCCGAGGCTGGGCTAATCAAATGACCCTTGGTCAGCGGCGACGCACGATTCGAAGTTTTGTCTCGCGCTCTGGTCGTATGACAGATGCACAAGACCGTGCCTATCAATCTTTGTGGGCTGAATTGGGGTTAGTGTGTCAGAACAATCGACTTGATTTAGATGCGGCCTTCGGTCGTCGTGCGCCTTTGGTCATGGAAATAGGATTTGGCATGGGCGATTCTCTCCTGACACAAGCACTCAACGAGCCACATCGCAACTTTTTGGGTATCGAGATTCATAAGCCGGGCATTGGCCGTTTAATGAACGAAGTTAACAAAGCGGGGGCGACCAACGTTCGGGTTCTATGTCAGGACGCTGTGGAAGTTTTGGCCGATGGTCTCGGCCCTAAATCGCTGCATGGGGTGCAGATTTATTTCCCAGACCCTTGGCATAAGAAGCGTCATAATAAAAGGAGGCTAATACAACCTGAGTTCATTGATTTGCTTGCGCACCGAGTTGAGAGTGGTGGCTTTTGCCATGTGGCCACTGACTGGGCTCCTTATGCTGAGTCGATGTTGAGTGTTTTCACAGGCACCAGTGCTTGGAAAAATACTTCAAGCAGCATGGACTATGTGTCTAAGCCCGATCGACGCCCTGTTACTAAGTTTGAGACCCGAGGCGTACGCCTGGGCCACGAAGTCTTTGATTTGGTTTATCTTCGACAAGCTTCAGACTAACATTTCTAGTAATCTATTTAGGTGTCGCCAACCAAGTTCTGTCGCTTGAAATTTTTCCGGCATCAAAAGGCCCAAATCATCAGCCACCATGAGATGCTGTCTTCGAAATTTTTCAGGATCCAGTCCTGTTCGTTCGGTGAATAGAGAATAAGATATCCCTTGTTGCAGCCGCAGACTATTCATAAGGCACTCTGCTCCCAGTAACTCTTTGTCTACGTAATGCCGCTGGGCTCCAACATTTAAGCGTTTTAGGTAGTGATCCGGATGACGGGTCCGGGTAGTTCTTAGTACCTCACCTGATACGGTAACTTTTCCGTGCGCACCTGCGCCGAGTCCCAAGTAGTCTCCAAATTCCCAGTAGTTCATATTGTGCTTAGCCTCTTCTCCAGGCGTCGCAAATGCGGAGATTTCGTAATGAACTAGACCCATACTTTCGAGGATCCTTGAGCCTGACAGTTCAGTGCGTTCGAGTGTCGTCTCGTTGGGCAGAATCGGGGGATTGGAAAAAAAGGCCGTATTTTTTTCGATTGTCATCTGATACCAGGAGATATGGTCGATCCCGAGTGCCTTTGCTTTATTTAGGTCTGCATCTGATTCCTGACTTGTTTGTCCTGGAGTGCCATGCATCAGGTCCAGATTGATACGTTTGAAGCCGGCCGTTCGTGCTTCTTCAACCATGATAATTGAGTCTTCCGTATCGTGGATACGCCCAAGCACTTTTAGAGTGTGTTTTTGAAAGCTTTGGACGCCAATAGATAATCGATTAATTCCAAGATCACGATATCCAGCAAGGTGGCCGCGATCTCGGGTCCCCGGATTAGCTTCCAGCGTAATTTCAGTCGAACGATCAATCAAGTTTTTCTCGTTGAGAATCTGAAAAAGCGGCTGTAAATCTTCGGGCGGCATAAGGCTTGGTGTACCACCCCCGAAAAAAACTGACCGAAAAGGGACCTTTCCGAAGTCATTGAGATCCGCCAATAAGTCCTGCGTAAGCGCTCGTCCATAGCCGGAAAAATCGGGCTGCTTCGCTTCGTGACTGTTGAAGTCACAATAGGGACATTTTCTGAGACACCAGGGAATATGAACGTAGAGCGACCGAGGTATAGCATTCAATGCATTTGGCCAAACAGCTTCGTGAGTGCTGTACCGCGATGACTAATTTTGTTTTTTACCTCTGGGGCAAGCTCCGCCGCTGTGAGCGTCTGGCCGCTCGGTAAGAAGATGGGATCGTATCCAAATCCCCCTTGACCTCGAGATGCCTCGAGAATTCTTCCGTGCCACGTGCCTATAGCTACAAGCGGGTCAGGATCCTCTGGATATTTGACCAATATTAGCGCACAAACATAATGCGCTTGCCGTTCTATACCCACGAATCCAATCATGTCCATCAAGAGTTTTTTGAGGTTTTCTTGTGCTGATGCTTTTACTCCTGCATATCGAGCTGAAAACAGCCCGGGGGCACCATCCAATGCTGGAACGACTAGGCCTGAATCATCTGCTAAGGCTGGCATACCGGATAATTTAGATGCATGCCTCGCTTTCAAAAGCGAATTTTCGACGAAGCTGAGCCCCGTTTCTTTAGGCGTCTTGATACCGAGTTCGTTCTGACTAGTAACTGTTAAGCCAAGTTCTAAAAATAAGCGTTTAAATTCACTAACTTTTCCAGCGTTACTACTTGCGATTACGAGAGCTTTTTCAGTCCACATAAACCTTGTGCCTAAAATTTACATCAATTTCTGGCGAGCCTTCAAGTGTCACTTTTAGCGATACTTGAATTGTTTCTTCATTACTCACCCGGATTGGTGCCAGATAGTAAATAGCCCCCTCACCTTCATCAATCTCCTGGAATGATAGTTCTTGCGTTTGCCCAATCAGATTCTTTACAAAACCTTTTACCGATGCACTTACAGCGCCCCGTGCAGATCCATCCGTGTGAACTTGTAGTACAACAACATTTAAGAGGCTTTGCCTGCGGCTTCTTTCAAGGCCATAGATTTTGGCTATTTCCGGAGTTAAAAAAGTAGATGGGAATGGCTGTACTTGTATTTCAAATCCTTGCTCCCGGACAATCTCAGTTGCCTGAGAAAGGCCCGCAAAAAAGCAGAAAAAAAAGGCTATTAGGAATTGCATCTTAAAGCTCCTTGGTTAGCCTATACATCGCTACTTCGCCGAAAATATTTGGCCAAATCCGACCCAGCAAAGTATGCCTACCCGAAAGATCAGAAGTATCTTTATCCAAAATTCTAATCACTAGATTTTTACAGAGATCTTCAAAGTCTGTGAAAGTGGAAAGATGAATATTGGGTGTGTTATACCAAGGATGAGGCAATTGAGGATTGACTGGCATGTGGCCATAAATTCCGAGCTGGATTCGATTTCTCAGAAAAGCAAAATTTGGGAAGGTCACGATTGCTTCTTGACCGACTCTGAGCATCTCCTCAAGTAAAGTGTCTGGGCGGCGAATTGCTTGTAAAGTCTGTGTCATTACGACGGTATCGAATTGTTGATCGTTAAAATTGGGTAGCCCTCTATTCAAGTCATGCTGGATAACAGATAAACCCTGAGTCAAGCAAATGGAAATCTTATCTGGATCCAGCTCTAACCCAAGACCATCTATGTTATGGGTTCGAATCAATTGGGCCAATAGTTGACCTTCACCACAGCCTAAGTCCAAAACACGCGAGTTTTCATGGATCCATTTTGGAATTTTCCCCGAGTTATTGATCACTATTTATCGCTCCAAGCTCTGAATGTAAGCGGCTCATAAAAGATTCAAAGATGCGCTCGTAAATTGGATTTGGAATTAAAAAAGCATCGTGCCCGTGTACTGACTCAAGGCAAGCGTAGCTAACTTGACGATTAGCCTGGACTAGAGCTTCGACGATTTCTTCTGATCTAGACGGGGAAAAACGCCAGTCTGTGGAAAACGAAAGGACAAGAAATTTAGAGTTTGCGGGCCGTAATAAGTCTGCAAGGCCCTTTTTTTTCTTATCCATTGGATCAAAGTAGTCGAGTGCACGTGTCATGAGGATGTATGTATTCGCATCAAACCGTTCGCTGAATTGCTGTCCTTGATATCGAAGGTATTGCTCGATAGCAAAGTTGGCGCCATCAGAATCATGATCAGCTCGCGGCAGGTCGCGGCCAAATTTTTCACCCATAGAAATATCAGATAAGTAAGTAATATGCCCGATCATTCGGGCTAGCCCTACTCCGGAAATGGGCAGGGTGCCATGCTTGTTGTAGTGACCTTTATGGAAATTAGGATCACGCACTATCGCTTGGCGGGCGATCTCGTTGAAGGCAATGTTTTGTGCGGTCAAGCGTGGAGCAGCTGCAATGATTACTGCGGCTCCAATTCGCTCTGGGTAGTTAATTGCCCACTGCATCGCCTGCATGCCTCCGAGCGAGCCACCCACTACAGCGGCAAAGCGAACAATACCTAAAGAGTCTGCTAAGCGGGCCTGTGTATGTACCCAATCATCCACCGTAATTTCGGGAAATTCTGGGCCATATGGTTCCCCAGTTTCTGGGTTTGTGGACAGAGGACCTGTTGAGCCCGAGCAACCACCGAGGTTATTCAGGCTCACCACAAAAAACAGATCGGTATCGATAGACTTCTCTGGTCCAATATAGTGATCCCACCAGCCCGGCTTGGTTTCTCCATCATAGAAGCCTGCAGCGTGATGGTTGCCACTAAGCGCATGGCAAACAAGCACTGCGTTAGACTTATCAGCATTCAGGTTCCCGTATGTCTCGACTATTAAGTCATAACGTGACAATCGTCCACCGCGGCTTAGTTCGATTGGTTCTTCAAAAGCGATGAGAGTGGGCTTGATCACTCCAAGTGTTTTAGGCATTAACGAAGTCCGATGAAGAAGTGAGCGACGTTAGAGGATAACCCCAAAGAGTATGCTGTTCCTTTAATAACGGTGGCTTCTAAAATATTGATTAAGATGAATAGTAAGATCGGCGATAAATCTAGCCCTCCTAGATCGGGAACAATTTTTCGGAATGGCGCGAGGAATGGCTCAGAGAGCTCGTAAATAAGCTCTGCGCCTGGATGGGATGCTCCCGGCGCGAGCCAGGAAAGAATAATCATGCCAAGTAATGCGTAAAAAACGAGATTTATCATCAAGCCAAAAACTGAAAGCATTGACCAAACTACGATTTGCAGGATGCTGGGCATTTCACTGAGCAGGCTAAGGCAGATTACGGCGCCTAGACCCTGAGCCAATATCGCCGAGGTTAATACACCTAAATTTATAGGCCCAATGGTCGGCAGTGTTTGAAAGGGTGCAATCAGCGGTGCGGTAAAGCGATTGATGCTTTGGCAAATCGCGTTATGGTAGTTAGCTTGAATTAACTGGAGCAAGAAACGCAGACTGAGCAGCCCAACAACTAATGCGATTACTGTATTTAGGAGGTAGAACACTATATTTATTTCCATTGCGCTTCCTTTGAACTGATGATTCCGGCGAGGTGATTTGAAAAATTCAACAAAGTTCTTTCGATAACTGGACTGCTCGTTCTCTTGCCGCGATTAATGCACGGTCTATTAGGCCAGCAAAGCCAGCGCTTTCAAAGATTTCTAGAGCTGCTTCTGTAGTACCGCCTGGTGAGGTAACGCGCTGCCTTAAAACATCTGGACCTACATCAGATTCTTCAACCATAGCGGCAGCGCCTTTTGCGGTTTGGGCAACGAGCAGACGGGCATCTTCAACAGACAGCCCGAGTTTGATTGCGGTGGCGACCATACTTTCAATCATTAAAAAGAAATATGCCGGACCAGAACCGGAGACTGCCGTCACTGCGTCTATCGTTTCTTCTGAGCTTATCCACAGCGTCCGACCACAGGCCTCAAATAGTTCGGTGACTTCGGTTTGAATAGAGTTTTCCATGGGACGGTCTGACACCATTACGGCCATGCCAAGCCCTATTAATGCTGGTGTATTCGGCATGACTCGGACGATTGGCTGAGGAGTATCTCCTAAGCCGTGGCGCAAAGTAGCGAGGGATGTGCCTGCAGCGATCGAAACAAAAACGTGTTTAGGGCGAACAAGAGGTCTTAATGTGGCTAGCAATGCCGTTAAAACTTGCGGTTTAACGGCTAAAACAATGAGGTCAGCATTCGCCATCACAGGGTCGTTTTCTGCGTAAGCGGATACCCCTTTTTTTATGAGCGCTTCGCGACAGGTGGAACTTGGGTCGGCCGCCGAGATCTTAATTCCTTCTCGGCTATTATTTAAAAGACCTGCAATAATAGCCTGTGCCATATTGCCGCCACCGATGAAGCCTATATGATTATTCATGATCGCTCCTTTGTAGGCCGCTGCCCAAATAAAGCAGTGCCGATACGGACCAATGTGCTGCCTGATTTTATAGCCAGCTCAAGATCGTTGGTCATGCCCATAGACAGAGTATCAAAGATCGTTGGTTCAGGAAGGCGCGCTTTGATCCTGTCAAAGCGCGTTTTCATACTTTGATGTGCGTTTGCTAATGATTCTTCACTTACAGGGTCTGGAATAGACATCAACCCGCGAAGTTTGAGTCTTGGTAATGTAAGGACGGTATCAACCAGGTCATCCAGAGCAGCAGGTGCAACTCCTGATTTATTTTTTGCATTATCCACGTTTACTTGAATCAAGATATTGATTGGTTCGGCAGATCTTGCATCGTTTAGTCTTTTCGCAATTTTATCGCGGTCCACCGTATGAACCCAGTCAAAGTGTTGGGCGATTAAATGAGTTTTATTACTTTGGATTTTGCCAATGTAATGCCATTCAATATCAAATTGAGTAAGAGTTGCCATCTTATGGATAGCCTCTTGAACGTAGTTTTCACCGAATCGGCGGCACCCAAGATGATACAGGCTGACAATGTCAGACGCGGGCTTGGTCTTAGAGACAGCTAGTAAGTTTGCCGATCTAGCGGGGCGATTGAAAGTTTCTTCAGCAGATCTGAGACGCGTTTGAATCTGTTCAAAGGAGCTTTGGAGCTCTACTCCTCGGTTCATGGCTTAATTCTGGACCTGTTTTCCGGCGACCCATACCCCTGTAATTGTTCCGGGAAGTTCTTGGCCAAAGATCGGGCTATTGTGCCCGGCGCTGATCCAATGACTTGAATCTATGTGGGTAGGTTTGGTGGAGTCATACAAGACACAGTCGGCACTTAGGCCGAAAGCAATCTGTCCAAATCCAGGCTTCTGAAATAATTTTGCCGGGTTACCTGTCATTGCTTGAAGTGAAATGTCGAACGGAAGTTCATCGTTTTGATCTAGGGTAAGCAACAAGTTTAATGTCGCTTCAATTATACTCATGCCGGTTTCGGTTTCTGGGAAAGGAGCAAGTTTTGCTCCGCTCTCATGTGGGGTATGATCGGTCACGATGGCATCAATGGTGCCGTCAATGAGCCCATTAATTAGCGCTTTTCTATCCGCTTCTGTTCGCAAAGGACGCTCCAGGTGGAAAACAGGGTCGAGATTCACTAGTGCAGTTTCGGTATATAAAAGATGAGCTAGGCTCACATCACAAGAAATGGGTAAACCACGGGCTTTCGCTTCACGAATTCGGTCAACGGCTGTGGCGGTTGTTAATCGGGAAATATGCGCACGTACTCCGGTCGCCTCAATCAGCTCGAGGTCTGTACCTAAGCCGAGAACTTCTGAAAGTGGTGAGTTTAAAGGCAAGCCAAGTCCTGTTCCAACGTATCCTGCGTGAGCGCATCCGCCCGCAAAATCCGGGGCTTCAGGGTCTAAAATAACGGTGACGCCAAGACTTTTTGCGTATTTTAGTGCGTGGTACTCGATTTTTTGAGATCCAAACGGACGGCTGCCCTGTGCGAGAGCAACGCAGCCTGCGTCAACCAGGGCGGCCATTTCCGATAACTGGAGTCCTTTGCCACCCAGTGTCAGCATCGCGGTGGGCAGAACACGGCAAAAACCTATTTTTTCGGCTCGCTCAAGCACCAAGCGCACAGCTGCTGGGGAATCTATTACTGGGTCAGTATTTGGCATTGCTAAGACGGTTGTAATTCCGCCTCTCACGGCAGCTAGTGTTTCTGAGCCTATGGTTCCTTTGTGCTCTAGCCCTGGCTCCCTGAGGTGAGCCCTTAGATCGATTAATCCCGGAATCAGATGCTGGCCTTTACCATCAAGGCGGTCAGGAGATTGGAGGCGGTTAGGATCAACAAATAGGCCTTGGTCAATTCCAATAGCAGTTTGGTTATTGAGGGGGCCGCCTGGAGAGTGGATCTTGATGTGTTCAATGAGTAAACTCATGACACTAAATCTTGTTGTGTTGATATTGTCATAGCCATGACTGCCATTCGCACGGCGATACCATTAGTGACCTGATCTAATATAACAGCCTGTGGCCCGTCAGCCACTTCATTGGAGATCTCAACACCGCGGTTTATCGGACCTGGGTGCATGACGATCGCACCCGGTCTAGAGTACTTAAGCCGATCTTCAGTCATTCCGTAGAGATTAAAGAATTCGCGTTCACTGGGAAGTAATGCACTGGTCATTCGCTCTTTTTGGAGTCTTAACAAAACGATTACGTCAACACCTGCGAGCCCATGATCGATGCGGTGAAAGGCCCGGACACCGAGATGGTCTAGGTCCCCAGGAAGGAGTGTCCCCGGACCGATGGCCCTGATATCTGGGCATTTCATGCCCCGTAAGCCATGGATTAGAGAGCGGGCCACCCTGGAATGTTTGACGTCACCAACAATTGCTACCGATAGGTTTGCAGGATCTCCTTTGTGCTTGCGGATGGTCATTAAGTCCAGTAATGCCTGTGTTGGATGGGCATGGGTTCCGTCCCCTGCATTGATCACGGCTATGTTTGGAGTGACTCGATTTGCAATAAAAAAAGGCGCGCCGCCTGCACTGTGCCGAACGACGAAGAGATCTGCCTGCATAGCTTCTAGATTTTTCAGGGTGTCAAAAAGCGTTTCGCCTTTTGAAGCTGAACTGGTGCGGATGTCTAGTGTTACTACGTCGGCACTAAGTCGATGGGCGGCAATGTCAAAAGTTGTGCGAGTTCTTGTCGAATTCTCGAAAAAGAGATTAACCACAGTTTTCCCTCTTAATAGAGGAGCTTTTTTGACTGGTTGCCCCTGTGAAGACAGAAAACTTTCTGCGGTGTTCAGAAGTTCGGTGATCAAGGCTTTGGACAGGCCTTCAGTCGTCAGGAGATGTTTTAATCGTCCTTCCGAAGTAAGCTGAAGCGCGGCTGGACCGTGCATGGCACTCCTTATTCCAAAATTGGTGTCACAAGCACTAATGGCTCGGGCCCAATCAGTTTACACCGCCCATGGCCATCTTCGCCAAGAGCTTCGCCAAGAAACTTTGGTTCAAAGGGCAATTCGCGCCCACCCCGATCGAATAAAACAGCTAAATCGATATTGCCTGGGCGGCCGTAGTCGAAGAGAACATTGAGGGCGGCGCGGATGGTTCGGCCGGTGTATAAGACATCATCTACTAACAAAATTTGCTCGCCATTTAGCATCGTAGGTAAGCCTTTTGTGGAGCCCGAACATCTTAGTCCCGTAGTTGCAAAATCATCCCTATACAATGAGATGTCGAGCGTTGCAGGCTCGCCCCAATCGAGTACCTTGCAGATTGCTTTGGCAACCCAGGCTCCTCCCGTATGAATTCCGACAACTAAGGGTTGCTTTTGATAGCTGGCGCTGACCTGAGTTATCAGCACTGCCATTGCTTTATCGACGGCGTTTTCTGAGCGAACTTTATCCATAGTGTTCTCCAAGCCAGCGTTCCAGAATCAAGCACGCAGCTGTTGTATCCAATACACCATCTTGCTCGCTGGATTTGCCTCGATACTTGAGAAGATAACGTGCTTCTTGGGTCGTATTATATTCGTTCACATACTCCACCGATAGACCGTAACGTCCATGAATTCTGTTACCAAATTTTTGGGCCCGCGTTGCTATCTCGCTCAATGTATTGTCTTGATGAAGTGGCAGTCCCACTACGATGACGTCTGGCGTCCATTCTTTCAATAGGCATTCCAGTTCTTGCCAGTCCGGGATGCCATCTTTGGCCCTTAGAGTGGTTAAAGGGCTGGCAGTTTGTGTGACGGTTTGCCCTGTGGCGACTCCGATTCGGGTCAGGCCGTAATCAAACCCTAGCGCCATTGGCATCAGGCGTGGCCCACACCCTGCGACAGCTGGATCGGATCAATACCAAGTTGGGCAAGGGCAGCACGTTGCCGATCAGCGGGCGGAATTTGGAATATGACATCTGCATCCCAGGGAACATTGAGCCATGCGTTGGCCGTCATTTCTTGCTCGAGTTGTCCCTCGGACCAACCGGAATAACCCAGAACAAAAATGGCATCACCTCGGTTTAATGCACTGGCTGATTGTGGCAATACATTGGCGTTTGAGGCCAGATAAAGGCCATTTAAAACTTCAACAGGATCATTGCAAAGTGGTTGGTTGGTTAATAAAAACCCCCGTTGAGGCTCAACAGGGCCGCCACTCATGACTGTGATGCTGGGGTCTAGGCGCTCGGCCGAATTAATATTGAGTTGGTCAAAAATTTCTTGAACCGAAAATTTGGTAGGTTTGTTGACAATAAAACCCATGGCGCCGTCAGGACTGTGTTCACAAATTAAAACTACAGATGATTCGAAGATACCATCTCTTAAATCCGGCATGGACACTAAAAACTGTCCATTCAGTGCTGTCGTTTCTGCCCTTGTTACCATGTTGACCTCCAGCTATCTTATCGAAGCCAGTGTAGCTTACTGATCGAAAAATGCTGTGAAAAAGTCTTTGCCTATTTGGCTTCCGGTTTGCTTGTCGATCTCTCGAACGCAGGTCGGACTTGTGACATTGATTTCTGTAAGCTGGCCGCCGATCACGTCGAGACCAACAAACCTTAGGCCTTTTTCGAGTAGTTTTGGTCCCACGAAATTAGCGATAGCCTGTTCGCGTTTAGAAATTGGGATTGCAACTCCTCGCCCCCCCGCGGCAAGATTTCCACGTGTTTCCCCTTGCGAAGGAATCCGGGCTAGTACATGTGAAATAGGTTTGCCGTGAAGAACTAAGATGCGTCGGTCGCCTTCTGAAATCTGAGGACAATATTCTTGAACCATTATCAGTTGTGATTCACTAGGGGATAATGTTTCAAGTACGGCCCCCAGATTTAATCCATCCGCTTTTATTCGAAAAATACCAGAGCCGCCCATTCCATCAAGCGGCTTTAAGATCACATCTCCAACTGCCTTTTGGAATACTCTAATGTCTTCATGACTTGCTGATACTCGTGTCTTGGGCATTAATTCAGAGAATTCTGTAGCGAATAGTTTCTCGTTACAGTCACGCAAAGACTTAGGGTTGTTGATTACAGCCACGCCCTCAGTTAGCGCATGCTCAAGAATTTGAGTTGCGTAAAGATATTCGCTGTCGAAGGGCGGATCTACACGAATAAGGATTACGTCCAGTGCTGATAGCGGCTCGATGACTTCCGCGCCAAGTTCGACAAAATCAATTGGTTGGTCAGTTACGGTAACTTGCTGCATCCGGGCTCTTGCAGAGCCTTGGTCGAGTGATAAGCCATTTTTGGGTAAATAATAAATTTCTTGACCGAGTGCTTGGGCTGCCAGCATGAGCGCAAAACTAGTGTCTTTGTGGGGCTTAATCGATTGAATGGGATCCATCCAAAAGCCGATTTTACGCACTTTTTTATCCAAAGTTTTCTCCTACACGTAGCCGTATTGCTGTCCTAAAAGCGTCAATCCCACAATTACCGCTGTTTCCGCTCTGAGTATTCTGGGGCCAAGTGACATTGGTTTCACCTGATTTTTTTTAAGTAATGCGATCTCATCCATGTGAAATCCGCCTTCTGGGCCAACCAAGTAAAATGAATGCCGCGATGGATCGATGGGTATCGTCTCAGTCTGAGGATGCGCGAAGACTAATTGTTCTCTATCTAATTCAAGTTCGCTTAAGGGCAGCAAGGGCTTAAGTTTTGGAATCCAGTTATTACCCGATTGCTCGCAAGCATTGACTAAGATTTCTTGCCAGTGATCTTTTTTCTTACGCAATTTTTCGTCTTTGGGCGGAGAGTCCGAATAGGTGCCCAGAATCGGTTGAATGGCTTTCACGCCAAGCTCGGTTGCTTTTTGCAAGGCCCAATCAAAGTGATTGGATTTGATTAAGCAAAGCCCAAGAGTGATGGGTAGCCGAATATCTTCCGTAACCGTACCTGAGCTCAAAGTAACTAGAGTTTGTTTTTTTGACATTGATGCCACCGTTGCCTGAGCCTCAAATCCGACCCCATTAAAAACAACTAATGACTGCCCTTCCCTTACCCGCAACACCCTCGATAAGTAATGGTGGTTTCGTTCAGATAGCGTTAACACCCCCGCACCCTGTCGGCATTCTCCGACGTATAGGCGCGGGGTGCGCATCTTAGTACTTATACGCGTCTGACTTGAACGGGCCATCTACAGAAACGGCAATGTATTCGGCTTGTTCGGAAGTTAACTTGGTGATAACTCCGCCAAAGCCTTCGACCATGCAACGAGCCACTTCTTCATCGAGCAGTTTTGGTAAGACTTCGATTTGAATATTGCCAGACTTTTCTGGCCCAGAGAGATTTGC
>Ga0114995_10000072_pt1 | contig 59158 bp, 34 predicted proteins | sample ArcticOcean_MG_C_11_FD_87038 | JGI IMG/M metagenome (GOLD analysis project Ga0114995, IMG submission 87038) | Marine microbial communities from western Arctic Ocean - ArcticOcean_MG_CB2_154 | ecosystem: Environmental > Aquatic > Marine > Oceanic | place: Arctic Ocean: Canada Basin | collected... | reverse complement strand
TTTTTAATCTTCTACGATTAAGTTTGGGACAAATATAAACAATGGCCTGGTTGTTGCCTAGCGGCTCAATCTCTCCAGACCATTGTATAATTTTTATTTCGCCTTTTTTATGAGCTGCACCGCTCCAAGGACAAACTGGTTTAATGTGTTGGAAATATTCTTCCCAATTAACCTCTTGACTTCTTGCCACGACTCTTTTTACCTCTAGAGCCCTCTGTTGCTTTAATATCTTCGTTACCACGTGACGCTTTTAGTTTCTTCTTGCCACGTCCTCTGCCCTCGATAGTTTTCTTCTCAGTTAGTGCTGCCCAAAGCTGTTCTTTAATTGATTCAACAGCTGGATCTTTAACACGCTCTGCACCCTTTGGCTTTTCTCTATTAAGTCCGCCGCTTAGGTCTCTAGTCATGTATTCGTGATCTATATATTGTTCTTCGCCCTCTGAACCTTCTGGTGAATTTGACCATTCTTCAACTTCGTCTGCAGCCTCTGCTTCTTCACGGTCGTCGCCAGCCGACATAATAGAACGCATAGTTGCCATATCCATTTCTTGTCCTTTTGCTGGTAGTTCCATTTCTGGTTCATGATCGTGTGACATTGCCATTGGTGCTTGTGGAGCATCAATGCCTGCTGCTTGTTGCATTAATGAAATCAAATCTGCAACATTATCTTTACCCGATGCTGTAACACTTACTGTTACAGGTTGTCCGCCTTCTGACGACATTGGCATTTCTTGTGATGCCATCATGTTATCACCACACTCTTCCATTGTTGGTTCTTTTACTTTATTGAGTGATTCTAATATTGCTTTCATGCTTCCAGCGTCTGCTCTGGCACCTGGTCTTTTGCCTGCCGCTGCTGAATCCATGTTTTCTAAGATCTTTTTCATATCCATTATTTTGTCTCCACTGCTGCAAAGTCGCGTTCTTTACGAGCAACTTCTAATTCTTTTAATAAGCCCATTACTCTATTTTCTCCAACAGCTTCTTGTGCGCTTTCGCCGCCCATATCTTCTGTGTTTAATATAGATTCGTATGGTTTCTCGTCTTCAGGCTCTTGTATTTGCTCTAAAGGTTCACCTTCGGCTCTAACAATCATATGCCCTGCTCTAATATCACATGTACCAACTAGATAGTTATGTAGTACTTGTGGTGTAGTTGGGTAGTTTACTTCTGCTTCGAATGTATGTACTTCTGTATTTTGAAGTTTGGGGAAGTCTAATGGTCTTTCTTGTATTGGTGTACGCTTTGCATTACTAAGGTTTACAAGGTCAAATTTGCCAAGTGCATCCTTCATTTTTTCCATACAACCCTCAGGTAGTTCATCGGCTACTCGCACAATAAACTTGTATGTTTTTTTTGATTCTGTTAAAATATCTTTAAAGTTTTTCATATTATCAATCCCGCTATGTAACTATTTATCTTTATCTAGCCGTTTAAGCTGCTCTAATAGACTGTTTCTATCTGTAACAACATAGCCTTGTCCTTCAATCATACCTTGATCTCCGGTGCTACCTTCCTTGTCTATTTTTTCTTTTTTAAGTTGTAAGTCAATCATTTTTAGTTTTTTATCTAGCTTTGCTACCTTAGCATCTAAACTAGTTTTAAGCATACTGCCAGCTACTTCAAACACACGGCCACTGTAACGACTTTCAACATTCATTCCTAAATCCATTAAATCGTCATATGCATCCATTGCTTTTTGTGCAACTTCATTTAGCTCTTTATCTGCCATTTCGCCAAGCCCTTTTACAGCCGGCAATGCACTAGCAATTTTATCAAACTCCGCTATGTCACGAAAACTATCTTCCTGCTCAATAACAGCTGATTCTTTTTTCTTTTTTCTTTCATCTGCCTTAGCGTCTTCTAAAATTTCTTTAGAGTCGGGCAAATTTAAAAGTTCTTCAAGTTTTTTTGTCATTAATTGGATCCATTATATGCTACTATTATTTATCTAAAACAATAAGTACTTGTATGAATATTCAATCTGCATTTCCTATACCTCTTGGGTTTGATAAAATAACCGGAAACTGGAGTGATATAGCACCTTTAGAAACATTTGATAACGACTATTTTGGACAAACTGTAGGCGACTTGCATACAACCAACCGTTGGTTACCATTAGCACAACAGCTAGAAACTATTGCAAATACGTATGGTAAAAACATTGGGTGTGTAACTACACTAAAAATATCTAATATGTGGTTAAACAGAATGTCTAGCTTTAATACTATACATCCACATTATCATAGCAATAGTTTGTTTAGTTGTGTTGTGTATATAAAAGGAGAGTCTGGTACTAGGTTTTATAATCCAACACCGCCGCAACTACAAGCTGCTGAATATAGCGACAAAGGTTTCTTTTATGATGACTATACAGTTGGACCTGAGCCTAATGGTGTAGTAATGTTTCCTAGTAATCTTAGACATACATCATTGCCGTGTGCTGATGAACGTTTTACTATTAGTGCAAACTTTAATGCAACAGATTATGGAAGTTTACATACATTAAATCAGATGTAAACTTATCTGCGTTTACCAGTGTGAAAAATATCACCTTCGTTAACAATTCTAAACGTAATACCTTTTTGTTTACACCATGCCCTTGCGGCCAACCATTTAGCTTGGTTAACAACATAGTGTAATTGATTAGACTTGCTCTTACCAAGTTTTTCTTTAATTGATTGATTAGCTGGCTTTACTTCTATTAGTTCTACTTTTTGTTTACCTGACTTATCTGCATATGCAATAAAAAAATCTGGTACATATATTGTATATTTGCCACTTAATGGATTTCTGTAAGGTATACGTATTGCTTCACTTGCCCATTGTGTTACGCTTGCATGTTCATCACAAAATCGCATAAATGCAAATTCCCAACTTGATCTATATGTTGGTGTTTTGTTACCTGCATACTTGTCTGGATTTTTTAAAGTAAATTTACCTTGTGCGAATCTTGCCATGTCATTTCTTAAACCTTATACTAATACCGCCTAAAAGATTTAATGCGCCTTTAAGTGATACTGTTGCATCGCCCGGAGCAGGAGTAGTAACAGGATAGTCTGCTAAGTATCCTACTCTGCGGACACTACCTTGTAGTCTATTTCTGTCAGACCATTCTGAGCCTTCTGCTGTAGTGCCTCTAGTATTGTCATAGAAGTCAGCTGTAGTTTGTTCTTCAACACTAGTTTGTAGCCAATTTTTAATATCTTCGCCGGTCCATCCTCTGTTGTACTGTACTACTGTTGCTAAAAATCCACATGCTACTGGACAAGCTGCTGACGTTCCGCTAAAGCGTGTGTCTCTACAATCACTTGATGTAGACAAGCCTGTATAACTATCATCATACCGTGCAACATCAGTTCCGTATGTGTTTATAGTTGCAGCTAGTGTGCCGTCAGCTGGAGCATACATATCAATTGCATTACCCATATCACTATAATTAACTTTACGTTCTTTGCTTGATGAAAATTGGTCATCTAGTGCGCCAATGTTAATAGCAGGAAACTTAACTGTATTATTCCCTGCTAATGTTTGGCTTTCTGTTTTGCCTATGGATTGCGGAAAACCTCGCCTATTAGTTGTACCTGTTACACTGTATCCAAAACTACTAAATGTTTGGCCACCGGCACTACTATAAACACCGTCACTTGAACCATTACTAATATGGTTATCATAGTTAGGATCGTCTGGATTAGTTTGTGTCTGGCCACTATTACCTGCAGCTGCAATGAATATAAATCCGCTTTCCATTAATTCTTTACCAGCTTGTGTCATTGAGTTGTCATACATTTCTGACTTCCAACGCCCAGCGTCGCCGTCGATGCCCATGTATCTAATAAACTCTGGTTCGTTACTACTTCCACTATATGATGTTCCTGTTGCACTTTGAAAATAATAATTAGTCGAACTTTTATTTGCTCTAAAACCCCAACTGTTATTTCCCATAGTAGGATTCTTTGTTCCGTATAAAGGATTGACAGGTTTGTATTGATGGAATATTTTACACATATCAAACCCAATTTCAAAGCTACCAACATTACCACCACTGTAAAGATTCATAGCCCATTTGTTTGCGTTGTATGCCCAACCGTGTGTGCGGCCATATATTAAACTAGCACACTGTGTTCCGTGATCTGCATTTGCACTTGAAGGATATGCTGTGTTATCTCCGTGGGCACCTTCTCTAGTATAACTAGTGTTTGCAAGTATGTTACCAAAAGCTGCAAACTCTGCACTACGCTGTGTACTATCTCTCCACCAGTCGTGTGCTACAGTTGTAACAGGTACAGTTGTACCATCCCATCGTGTTTCTAGTCTTGTGCCTGGGAGTGCATTAAACCAGTCTGGATCAATATAATAAGGGCCGTCTAACATTACATCTAGTACATCACAATACCCATTTCCTGGTAAAGCATTTCCGCCGATATAATCAACTGGACTTTTTGTTGCTCCGTTATCAAAATTTACTCTATTAGGATTAATAAATTCAACATGTCCAATCCAAGTACCGTTGTCCATGCATATAATATCTACACCTTCGCCTGCACCCTTAGGACGAGGAATTCGAGTAATTTTTAATGTATCACTTAGACTACCAGATACCCAAGGATTTCGTTTTTGTTCCATTCTAATTAATTGGCTACTTACACGGCCTACGTCTGCTGCTTCGTCTTCTGAAAATGCTCCACCTATCGATCCGCTCCAATAGTGCCAATTCTTAACTGTATTGGTGTAACGATCATATGACTCATTTTGTATGTCCATACGTAAATCATCGTCAGTTGCATTAAATATTTCTGGATATCTTGCAGGAGTTAAATTTATAAAAAGTACTCTAGCGTCAGCATTTAATGTTTCAGCTTCGGCATCTGTTAGAAGGTATTCGCCTCTAGTAGGACTATGGTCTGTGTTATTTTCACAGACAACAACTCTACTTAAAATAGAGCCATCTAATAATTCAGTATGCAGTTCGTTAAATTCACTTACATCATTTGTACTTAAAGTATAATAACGTTCACTCATATTTTTAGTCCTTAGATTAAGTTAGCCCAAGCACCGTTTTCATATCCTTGGAATTTGTTTAGTGTAGTGTTATAGATCATATCGCCATTTTCAGCACTTAAAGCATCACGCTCTGTAGTTGTAAAACTTGCTAGTTTAAACGGACTATTTGATACTTCTACTCTTGTACTTGCTGTTAGTTTTATATCTGTTGCTGAAAATACTTCTGGACTTCCTGTACCAGTAGCTAATATATCTCCACCAACAGTTAAATCATTTGTTACTGTTAAACTATTTTCAACTGTTAGGTCACTTCTTACAATCACTGACGGAACAAAACTAATTGCACTAGAATCATCTGTATCAATTAAACTTGAAGAAAGTGTAAAGTTTCCAATAGTGTCGCCGGCTTCTTGGAATGTGAAAAGTCCAGCACCGTTAGTAGTTAGTACTTGTCCAACTGTGCCGTCTGTAATTCCTATGTCTGTTAATGCAGAAGGAACATTGTCGTTAACAAAAGTCTTAACAGCTCGTTCAGTAACTAGTGCTGTTTCACTATTATCAGTTAACCCTGTGTCATTACTAAACTCATCGATTTCAATACCAAGTCCCATTGACAATGTAGTTAGTAAAGAAAATGCTGTAGGTTTGTTAGTTAAGTCATTGTAACTTCTACTAAAAAGTAAGTTAGTAGTATCTGTTATATTACTTAAATCTGCAGGTATAGTTGGGCGTCCGTTTAAGCTAGAATAATTGCCGTCAAATAATAATCCGTTATCGTCAGATATATCATCAAGGTCTGTAGGTATACTAGGCGACCCTGTTAAACTAGCATATGTTCCATCAAATAATGCTGGCTTGTTTGTTAAGTCTTCATAACGCCCTGTAAAGGAATCTGTAATTCCGTAACCTGCATTTGTTGTTGGTTTGCCAGTAACGTCAGCAAACGGAATGCTAGTTGCTACAACATCTCTAAATATAAAGTTACCAGTGCCGTCTGTACTTAATACTTGGCCTGCACTACCGTCTACAATATTAATATCTGTTAATATGCTAGGTATACTAGGTCGACTACTTAGATCATTATAGTTACCTGAGTATGCAACAGTATCTAATGAGTCTGTATAACTAGCTATAGCACTACTGTTATCCGATAATAGTTTTCTCCAAGCGCCTGCGTGTGCATAATACAGTCCACCTGTCGCATGTACATGCATAACTAACCCGTGATACCTGTTTGCATCAATTGCGTTTAATTCTGTCGTTGTTGCTACTACGTTAGCGTGTAGTAATTTATTAGTGCCAAAGTCAATATCTGTAGTGAGTAGATTATTACCATCGCCTAATACGCTATAGATATCAGAAAAGTTATCGTTAAGTTTATCAGCACCATCTCGCAAACTATCGCCGGTGCCGTCGTTTGCATTAGATCCTCTATTAATTAATTGTTTTGCCATGTGTTATGCTCCGTCCCAAGTGTTAGTTCTAGAATCAAATGTAAATCCTGTTGCACTAAAGTTATTCTGTACTTCACTATTTATTATTACTGGTGCAGGCGAACCTTCAATTATGTTTCTTTTTTCTAATCTATTATCAGTGTTTTCTCTTTTAAATCCTACAGCACTAGTGCGCTTTCGGTTGTAATTAAGAACTTCGGCTACTACAGCACTTAACTGAATATTTTGATATCCGTTTAAGGTATCAATTAATTTAAAAATTTTTATGTTGTCTAATTTAGCTTGTTGTAGTAATACAATACTTACTGATATTGCACTTGATTTATCAAAACCTTTGTTTTCAAAAAAACCAACTACTGAGTTTAATTCATTGTCATTAAAATTTATTGATTTTGTAAGATACTTGTCAAAGAATAAACGCACATCTTCATCTGATTTTTTAGTAATATTTTTTACTGGTAATCCACTGTTCATAATGTTATATCCAACGCTTTCTCTCTGTAAAGTTCTTTAGTTCCTTCAGGTAAAGCTGTCCACGCAGCGTTTATTCCGTTAACTCCGCCAGTTCCGCCATCAGTTAGGTAATCATTTTTGTATACACTCTTTGCTGCATCTTCGAGTGCAATAGGATTATCTTTAAGTAGTTGTTTAGTAGTTGAACCTTGTACAACAGTTGAGTTATCAGTTTGTGTGTTTATACTAGTAGCCGATGTTACATCATTTTGGCCGCCAGGTCCATCATTTTTTGGTATTACAGTATTAGCTACTCCGCTAACGCTAGTATTTCCTATGTCTCCGAGTACATTTTTTAGCCCAACAAATGTTTCGTCTTTTAATTGATCCAATGTTAGATTTTCAAGACCTCTTAGTAATTGAAATGCTGCTAATCCTGCTTGTAAGGGACTAGTAAAACCTTGTCCCTTAGATATATAATCATACAAGTCTGCACCTGCGCCAAATGCTCCATCAAAACTCAATGGGCCGCCGCCTAACAATGATATAGGTGAAGGCTGTTTATCATAATGCTCTGTTGCACCAAATCCTGTTGGAGCCGGGTTATCAGGATTACTACTATCACTTGGTCCTCTTGAATAGTGTACAGCTTCGTATGCAATAGTTATTGTATTTTGCATCATGCCAGAACTATCACTATTATCTACACTATCATGTTGCCAGTTTGTAATAATTGGGTTTACTATTGTATAGGTAGTATACGTCTTTTTGGCTAATTGGCTAATTTGTATATTTTGGAAAAACGGTACAGTTACATTATTATCTAAACCAAATTTCCATTGGTTCCTGCCACTGCCCATATATGTGTTATCACCAGCGCCTGCTTTATTATACGCACCTGGTAAGCGTCCGTATCCAGCGTCAGCAAAGTAATATCTATAGTATGCTTCTAACAGTGCTGTAGTTACTCCATAATTGTCATCATGAAATGTAATTGTAATAGGCTCGTATTGTATACCAGTTTGTACATTCTTTTTTCTATTGTACTTGTTGCGTGTTTCGACGTTAGATGTATACCTAGGTAAGTCTGCACTTTTAACAAGCATGCCAATTTCTAAATTATGCTTGTCTTTTAGTTCTGGTAGTATACTACGTACTATAGGATCTAATTGAAAATATGTATGATATAAAAATTTACTTTTAGGAGCAAGTTTTAAATTGCCGTCGACGTATAACCTACTAGCGTGTTGCCAGTCGGCCATAGTTCCTTTAGGGCCTAAAATCCCATTAACTAAGTTGTCTAAAAATCCGTTCGAAGTAGCTGCCATACTAATATTTATCTATAAAGAATAAGTGCGTAGATAATAAAAAAGGCCGCCTAAGCGACCTTTTTAGTGTTTTTATACAGTGCGTGTGTTAAGAACCGCCGCCTGTTATAAGTGATCCTAGTGTACGTCCAACTGCTGTACCAATACCTGTGTCTGTAGGTGTTTGTATTGCGTTGTCATACTGGATTTCTAATGTAACAGTTACTGGTTCATTGTTTTGATAAGCCAATGTGTTGTAGTTAGCATTAGTAACAAAACAACCGTAAAGTTCAAATGTTTCTAATACGTTTGGAGTATGTACTCCGTTACCACCGTCTAAGATCTCAATACGTGTTGTAAATTTGTAATCTTGACCACTTGCTGCACTTGATTGCTCATAGAAGTCGAACTGTTTCTGTAACTGTTCGCCTACAAGTTTTTGTACAGCATTGTTTACGTCTTCACGTAAGTTGAGTGTTATTGGCGACCATGTATGCTTACCTGCTAAGTATGCTTTTGAGTTGTATGCATGTATTTCCATTGGCTCAAATGCAACTGTTGGACGGGTAATATCTACTACCTGTTTAGTAAGTTCTGTTGTCGGTGTTGACACACCAAAGTTTTCCAGCGACACTCTAAAGCGGTACTGTAGCTTTGGCATCAACAAACCCTGGTTGCTGGCAGAGTCCCCGCCAGCTAAGGGTACTGTAATTTTTGATAGTGTTGAAATTGCCATTTACTTTGCTCCTAATTTGTTATATGTATTTATCATATTAAAGACCTGCTATTTCGCCAGTGTTTTTCAAACGTAGCGGAATGTAAATAAACTCAATACTCTTAACAGGTTCAATAGCAACATCTACATATAGTTCGTTTCTATCAACTCTTGCTGGAGTATTATTTGTTTCGTCACATACAACTAAGAAGTCATACAATGCTCTTTGTCCTACAAGTTCTAATAGTAAACTCTCAACTTGACCTTTAATCTCATCACGTGTAATCTTATCATTTGGTTCAAAAATGTAAGGCTTAGCAAGTTGATTTAATTGGCTACGTAAGTAAATAACCAAACGTGCTACGTTGATTCTGTCTAATGAACTTGCATTTCTTGCACGAGTCTTTTGTCCAAAGTTAACAAGTCCTGCACCTGTAATAAACGTAATTGGATTAACGCCCTGTGCATACAATGTATCTCTTTGTCCTTCGTTAAGTGCTACACTTACAAATTCGCCTTCACTACTAATGTAACCTGTTGAACTTGCATTTGTAATTCCGCCACGTCTTGTACCTGCTGGTGCAAACCATGGATAGCTAACTTGGTCACTTAATGCAATAGTTCTTAGCATCATATGACTTGGTGGAACAACAATGTTGTTTCCTACGTTATCACTAGTAAAGCCCCATGGATAAAATAGTCCTAGGTATTCGTCTCGTGTAACAAGTCCGTCATCATTATCTTCAACAGCTAAACGGGCGTTTGTTGTCCATTCATTTAAAGAAGTTGCATTTGGTAACAATCTTGCAGGGCTATCACCAACTACAAATCCTGTTAGTCCTCTATCATAGTTCAATGTAACCATTTCGCCAATAAGCTCAGGATAACTAGGAGAACTAATTAAGTTAAAGATACGTGATTCATCATCTCTAATCTCATCGTTGTCATTAATAACTGCTTGCATTGCTTGTAAAATAACTTTACGCTGTGCTTTACGTCCAAAGCTACCTGCGCCATCTACTTGGTTAGCTGACTCAGTTACCCAACGATCGTATGTGCCGTTAGTTGCTGACCCGTATGTGCCGTGCTCTTCGTTATTCATTCTAATGTTTTGTGCACCACTATCTACATAGTCTGCTATATATTTCTTAACATTAAATCCACTTCTGCGTGTGTTAAACAACATCATACCTTTTGGATATAAGTCTGGATCTGGACAATCAAAGTCGATGTAGTTTGATGTTAGTAGGTCAACAGTTGATGCTTTTGTATTACCATTAGTACCGGATGTTCCCCAACGTGCATCGCCAAATAATATGCCGTTTTCTGTTGTTTGGTCTCCGTTATCAATTAGTTCCCACTTGTCAGTAATTTTTCTATAACGATAAATTACTGGATAGTTTTCTAAGTCGCTAGTATCAAGCCAAATATCGCCTTCTACTAGTTCATCATTGTTTGTTTGTTTAGTAGGCTGTGTTGCACGTACAATTGGCCCTTCTGGATCACAATCAGCGTAATCTGAACTAAAGTTGTGATATCCAACCCATGTGCTTCCGTTGTTGATCATAATGTCAACTTCGTCAACAATTGAGTTATACCAAAGTGTTCCGTCTGCAGCTGTTTGGGTAATTGCACTATTACTAGGCGTATATGTTAGTGGCATCCAGTTACTTGCTCTAAACTGTAGTGTGCCTGATGTGTTGTCAACACCTGGCTCGTCCATTAAGAAGCGTGTAGTAGTTGAATCTGTGCTAACATATGCTGTTAAGCCAAGTGCTGTAAAACATGAAAATGCGCCTTGACCGTCTGTCAAACGCATGTCTCCGCCTTTTGAGTGTTTAATAATTACTCTGTTTTCGCTGTCTACTTCTGCGCTTACATATGAAATACCTGCGTTTGTAATTGCACTAGCAATGCTTATTGCATCATCTGCTCCGCTTTCAGAACCTTGAAACGCAATAGTTGTTGGTGCGCTAAAAGCTGCATCACCTGGTGCTGTTGCTTCAATTTGAAAGTTGTGGTTAGCGCCGTTAACAAAATCTGCATTTAATGTTTTGCTTGTTTTAATTGTTGTTGATCCTACAGCCGCTCTGCGCATAATTTTAAATGTGCCTAACGGTAATACATCTTGTGCAACATTGCTATCAGCAAACAAATCACCGATTGATAAGTTTTCGCCACCGCCAGTTCTATCAAGTTGAACTAGTGCTTCTTGTGCTGTATCATAAATTGGAGTAGCTGTATCAACCCATAGTCTTGTATTTGTGTTCCACTGTTTTACTCTCCAACGTGCGCCTGCGTTTGGTGTAGTTGTTTTAATCCAAATACTACCTGTAGGTCTGTTGTATGTATCAGTTGATTTAAATTCTGGAACATTAGTGTGCTTACTAATTTGTAGTGCTGGTGGATAATATGTAGCAGCTGCAAGTCCTAGTGCATCAATAGTAGTTGTTCCACCTGATTCACTAATAGTAACTACGCCTGCTAAAGTTGAGTCTGCTCCACTTACTGTACCATCACTAAAGATAGCTAGTTTACCGTTAACTACACCTGCTGTGTATCCTAACGGAGCGGCAGATGTAACTTGCGTAGCAACGTCTGTCATGTTCGAAGCTGCTGTAAAGCTAACTGGCGAACCGTTAATAGTAAATGCACCTGCACTTGGCGCAGCAGATTTTGTGCCGCTTACTGTTGGCCATGATTTGCGCCAGTCGTCACTACCTAATTGTACCCAATTACCTGAGGTATTTCTATACCAAAATGTGTTAAGTGTAGTAACAGCAACTACAGCATAGTCACCAATTTCACCAATTGATGCCAATGGACGTTTTACTACTCTTCCATTATCGTCTGCAGCATCTTCAGTTTGTGATGCGAGTGTAATTACTTTTGGAATTTTGTTAACAAACGTTTGTCCGCTATTGATTGCAATTGGAGCATTGTTCCACTCTTGGATACCAAACAACGAACTTGATGTATCTAGCCAATATGTGCTATCTACTGGATCTGCTGTTGGAACACTTGATCTTGGTTCTAATGATCCTAAGTCAATTGGTGCTCTTACTATCCACGCTCTGTTGCTTACGCCTAAGAACGAGTATGCAGCTTGTAAGCCAAATTCGTTAAGCTCACTGCCATGTATTGGATTGTTGTTTGCGTCAATTTGAAAAATTGGATCGCCAAATGTTTCTGCTAGGTCACGTTGTGAAGTCATTAAGTAAGGCTTACCAGCGTTCTGTGCTAGTGTCCCTGCTGCTGTGCCTGAGCCCGAAGCATTTGTTTTATCTTGCGCTGTTGCACAAAAAATTACTGGTACTGTACCTGGTTCAGCGGGTGTGTAAAAACTTTCATCTACTACGCTAACCTGTACACCTGGTGATACTAATGCCATTATATTTCTCCTATCTGGATTGGGTATTCTGTTACATGTATTTACCATTTAGTTTAGAAAAGGTTGCTATAATGCCTATGAAAAAGGGGGTAAAAAGGTGAGCTAAATACATTATGAGACCTTTATGCACTTGTGGACAACGTCCTGCCGCTATAAACTATAAAAAAGGAAATAGAACTTACTATCGTAAGCTCTGTGAGGGTTGTTTACGTAACGGATTAGGAAATGGTATTCCTAAGTGGAAACAATCCGGGTACGAAAAAAAGAAGAGTTGCGAAAAATGTGGCTACAAATCTAATCATCCTGAACAGTTCAATGTGTTTCATATTGACGGAGAATTAAAGAACTGTCGGCCAAGTAACTTAAAAACTATATGTGCTAATTGCCAGAGGATAGTCCAAAAAAGTGGCGTGCGCTGGAGGCAGGGAGACTTAGTGCCCGACTTTTAAAAATAGTACGCATTAGTATAGCAACATTCTTTTCAAGTCGATCTAATGATCCATTATTATCAATAGTATAATTACACATCCATTGTTCAATGCTCATGCTTTCTTTTGGCTCAGGCGGCAAATGATCACTTCGGTCTACCCAAATAGTATAGTCAAAGATTTCTTCATTTTGCATTGCAAAGAATTCGCGCCTGTTACGTAGTCCACAATAGATATCATGTTTTGCAAATAAGTTACGTCCTAGCTTTGCTAAATCATTGCTACAATAACCATGTATCATATTGTACCATTCAGTACGATGATTATGTCTATCTTCATAGCACTCATCTTCATTAGCATACCCATACTGATCTTTTAAATCATTATAGATAAAAAGTTCTGAACAAAATTTACTTGATGATTGAAATGTGTATCCGTATGCTTCTAACATTTCGCATACAGTATCTTTGCCATGACGGCCGTGTCCTACGACTAATAGTTTAGGTAACACTGATGACTCCTTATTGAATATACTTTACAGTATATACTATATAAGTAATCGTGTCAACCTTTAATCGTAATGTCCGCCCAAAACAGCAACAGTGTTTATATCGTCTAAGTACATCTGTGCTTCGCGTTCCGCATACGCTCGATCAAAGCCTTCTTCGTGGAGATATATTTCGTTGTTGCCCCACAGGCGTTTAAAATATGAATGGTAAGTTTTTTCAACGGAGTCGTCGGACCAGGATGGATCGATTAGCTTGCCTTTAATTATCCAATTAAATCGGTTAGCTTCTCTACGTACAAATGGTGAACACATTAGCTTCTCCTTGTTACATACTGTATTTACATTATAACAAAATGTTGGCGCTAACGTTGGCGGTTTTATCCGATAGTAAATCCGTAGCCTACACCACCTGCTACTGATAGTGCAACATCATTTTCTAACTTTTCAATTTCTGCCATTGCTTCATTTTTAAGTGAATCACCATTAAGAGTTGATCCGCCTTGTGGTCCTGCAATAGTAGCAAATTTTGAACGTGCTTCACCTAGCATATATTTACAAATTGCAAGAGTATAATCTTTAATCCATTGTGATGCAAGATAATCACTTAACAATTCGACGTCTGGTCGATAGTTATATGCATATAGCATTAGTGTTTCTTCTGTTCTAGGTCTTTGTAGTAAGGTTAGTTGCTTACTAGTATTATTCCATTTAAATTTTATAAATGATCCAAACATTCTTCCTACTAGTTCTTGGTATTGACTAAACATATCATATGTTGCTAGTCCACCCATATTTGAACTTGACATTAAATAAGTGTTTGTGTACGCTAGATTAAACGGTTCAAAATTAGTGCCGCCATCGCCGCCACCGGAACGTGAACCAATGCTTCTACGGAATATTTGACGGACTTCCATAACTTCATTTGGTAATGTGTATGTGTTTTGATCTTCAACAGTTGGCATAAACAAGTATGATTCTTCAACAGCATTATCGCTGCGCTGTCTAAACTTAGCTAGTGCTTTAGATAATGCTGTATTGTAGTGTATAGGATCGAGTTCAGCATCAATCATACCTCCGCCAAGCATTGCGTTAACGTAATCAAATACAGTTTGTTTTTTAGTTGCTAAGTCTGTCATAATGTTATATTCTCCGTCATAGTATTTATCGTAAGTCTTATCGTAACGATAAATATGTATATGCCAAGATTAAGTTTATACAAACCACACAAAAGTAAAGATTACGAATTTTTAGATAATATTATTCGAGAGCAATTCACTGTAGGCGGAACTGATATACATATACACAAGTATGTTGGTACTGACGACGGAGAAACCGCTAAGGATCATACTCAAATACAAGATATGATGTTTCTAGAAAATAGAGACAGAAAATACGACCAAGATATTTACACAACTCGAGGCATTTACAGTGTACAAGACATTGACTTTGATTTAAGCCAATTTGGGTTGTTCTTAAGCAATGACACAATATTCTTAACTATACATATTAATAGTAGTGTAAAAACACTTGGTAGAAAAATAATGAGCGGCGATGTTGTTGAATTTCCGCACTTAAAAGACGAGTATGCTGAAAATGATTTTAATGTAGCACTTAAAAGATACTATGTTGTAGAAGACGTAAATCGATCAGCAGAAGGATTTAGTCAAACTTGGTATCCGCACTTATATAGAGTTAAACTAAAACAAATATACGATGGTCAAGAATACAAAGATATATTAGATCTTCCAGCAGAAGAAGGTCAGGACACTACACTAAGAGAGTTGCTTTCAACATATGAAAAAGAAATGCAAATTAATAATGCTGTTGTAAACGAAGCAACTGAAGAACTACAACAAAGCGGTTATGACACTACTAGCTACTTTACATTAAGTACTGATGAAAGCGGTGACGTTGAATTAAGTAGTACTACTGGTGCTGATGGACTTAGTGAAATGACTCCACCAGATCGACCAGGATATAATGGCTACTTAGTAGGAACATCTTTGCCGCCAAATGGCGAAACTGTTTTTGGACACGGCATAAGTTTTCCAGGTGATGCAGAAACAAATGATTATTTTTTAAGAACTGACTTTATGCCTAATAGATTATTTAAATATGTAAACGGACGTTGGAATAAAGTACAGGATGTAAACCGTGCAGACTTGTATGGTAGCAATACAACTAATAACCAAAAAGGTTCGTTTATCAACAATGATAGTGCAACTACTACTGTAGCCGGCAAAACATTCAAAGAAAAACAAGGTCTTTCACAGGCGCTTAGACCAAAGGCAGATAATTAATGCAACATTTTTACGATAAGCAAATACGAAGATATCTTACACAAATGATCCGCATGTTTAGTGGATTTTCATATGCTGATGGCAAGGGTGCTTTAGTAACTGTGCCCGTTAGCTACGGAGATCTTACACGTCAGGTTGCAAACATTATACGTGATAATAGTGAAAATAAAATGCCAAGTGCGCCGCGCATGAGCGTTTATGTCACTGGGCTAGAAATGGACACATCACGTTTAAGCGACAGTAGCTATGTTAACAAACTTAACATTAGAGAACGTGCTGTAGATGCAAATGGTGTCGAGTACTTAAAAAAGGAAGGCAAAAACTATACAGTAGAACGTTTGATGCCTACACCTTATAACCTTACAGTTAATGTGGATATTTGGTCAAGCAACACTGATCAGAAATTACAAATTATGGAACAGATATTAATGCTGTTTAATCCTAGTTTAGAAATACAAACTACTGACAATTATGTCGACTGGACTAGTTTAAGTGTAGTTAATTTAGAAAATGTAACATGGAGTTCAAGAACTATTCCTTCAGGAACTGAAAGTGAAATTGATATTGCTTCAATGACATTTAAAACTCCTATCTATATTAGTCCTCCGGCTAAAGTTAAAAAGTTAGGTGTTATACAAAATATTATTACAGCAATGTTTAGTGATACTGGTTTAGAAATTAATATAGACGATACAGCATATGCACAAAGTATGGTTAAAGACTCTCCAGTAAATGCACAGCAAAATGCTGTACCTAATAAAATAACTGGCAAGCGTGAATCATTAACTAGCGAAACAACATTAATTACTACTAGCCATAACAACTTTGATCTAATCTTTATGAATGACGGAGTAGGCGGACATTATGCACAATTACTAGGCACAAGTGGCGTAGGTGAAGAATCTTGGGTAGGTTATATAAAAGCATTACCACAATTATTTGAGTCAGGAATTACTGAACTAAGATTACAACGATCAAACGGTTATGAAATAGTAGGCACAGTAACCATTAATACAGGCAATGAAGCAAAGCTGATTGTAAATATTGATGAAGACACATTACCAAATGACACTGTTATTAATAGTGCAACTGGTATTGATGCTATTATTGATCCTGTGAAGGGAAATCCTCAATTACTACCTAATACTAATCCTAGAATATTATTGCTAGGAAATATTGGTCATGTACATAGAGGAAAGTTTACTACAGATACTAAGATACTACAATACGATACTAACTATCCTTATCATGATGTTGCAGATGCAAAAGTATTTGTTAATAACATTCCTGTAAATGCTACACATTATACTGTAGATTCAACAGCTGAGACATATCAAATACGATTTAATGAGTTTCTTAACATTAACGATGTAGTTGAATACGAATTGTACTTAGACGAAGACGGACCTGATGCATGGAAAAATGCAGACGGAACAGACTTTGCTGCTAGTATAAACGATATTGTAGAATGGGATGGTTCTAAATGGTCAAGAATACTTAAAGCTAATGAACAAAAAGACGAAGTATTTGTTACTAACTTAACTACTAGAAAACAATACAAGTGGACTGGTGAAGAATGGATCCTTTCATTCGAAGGCGAGTATCCAGATGGCACTTGGAGACTTGCATACTAATGTAAATATTAGTATGAGTGATATTGTTTGTAGCGGTGCATTATTTTACAGTTTAAGTACCCAAAGATTTTTATTTTTACACAGATCAAACGGAAAGCGTAGTAATGCCGTTTGGGGCCTTGTTGGCGGAACTAACGAAGGCAAGGAAACTCCTTGGGAAGGTTTAAGTAGAGAAATTACTGAAGAAATTGGCGAAGTAATAATAAAGAAAACTATTCCTTTAGAAACATTTGTATCTAACGATACTAAATTTAAATTCCATACATACTTGTGTTTAGTAGACGAAGAATTTCTTCCTACATTAAATAAAGAACACGACGGATATGCGTGGTGTAGTTTTAGTAAGTGGCCTAAACCGTTACACTATGGATTACAAAATACTTTAAACAAAAAAGTTAATTTAAAGAAATTAGAAACCGTATTTAAGGTAATTAATTTACTTGACTAATACTATATTTGGATGTATAATGGTAATATGAAAATTATAATTTTAGGCGATATAATCATTGATCAATATGTGTACGGGACATCGACAAGATTGAGTCCTGAAGCACCTGTACCAGTAGTTATTCAAGAATCAGTTAAAGAAACTTTAGGCGGTGCTGGGCTTGTTTATAATAACCTAGTCAATTTGGGTGTAGATGTAGAGTTGTTTGAATACCCGCATCCAAAGAGTAAAAAGACTAGAGTTATATGCGACGGACATTATATAACCCGTATTGATAGCGATATTATTATGGAAGGCAACGATACAATTGGTCTTATAAGTGAGGTTGATTTTACACAATATGATTATGCACTTTTAATAGATTATAATAAAGGATTTCTTGGACAATCAGTAGAAATAATTCAACATATTACTAATACTTCTAATTGTAAAATTATTGTAGATCCAAAAAGGACTGCAAATGATTATCAAGGTGCTTGGTTAGTAAAGCCGAATGGTAATGAATATAACGAGTTTGGTTTTGATAAATGGAAGGGTAATATTATTACAACTAATGCTAACGAAAGTGTTAGTGCTAGAATAAGTGATGATTTTGGAGATCAAGAATTTAGTGTTCCTGTAGAAAACGTTGAAGTATCAGATGTTACTGGTGCTGGTGATTGTTTTATGGCTGCATTTGTTTATGGTCTTACAAAGGGATATAACTTTCAACGTTGTTTAGAATTAGCTGTAAAGGGTTCTACTGAATCAGTAAAACATGTAGGCACGTACCTACTTACAGAAGACGACCTAAATAAGAAAGTAATCTTTACTAATGGTTGTTTTGATATACTACATAAAGGGCATCTTACATTGCTAAAAGAAGCCCGTACACTAGGTGATAAACTAGTAGTAGGACTTAATAGCGATTCCAGCGTAAAACTCTTAAAAGGCGATCTAAGACCCATTAACGATGTTAATACGCGGCGCGAGCAACTAGAACTTATACCATATGTTGACGAAGTCATTGTGTTCGACGAAGAAACCCCGTACAACTTAATAGAACAACTTATGCCAGACCTTATTGTAAAAGGTGGCGATTATACTGTAGAAGAAATAGTCGGACATGACTTAGTACCAGTACATATTATACCTACAGTAGAAGGTCACAGCACAACTGATATCATAGAAGCAAGTAATGAAAATATTAATAACAGGCCATGAAGGATTCATTGGTAAAAACCTAGCACCGTTTCTTGATAAAGACAACGAACTGTTTGGGTACGAATGGAACCCCGAATCTCTACCAGATGTAAGTGGATATGATTGGGTAATACATTTAGGTGCAATTAGTGCAACTACTGAACGCGATGTAGACAAGGTTATGTTACAAAACTATGAATTTTCAAAATGGCTATTCAATCAATGTAATACTAACAGTGTAAACTTTCAGTATGCTAGTAGTGCTAGTGTATATGGCACTAACACCGACTTTAATGAAGATGCTCCAAAACAACCGCAAAGTTATTATGCAACAAGTAAGTATCTATTCGACCGTTGGGTAATGCAGCAAGAGCATAAAATTATTGTACAAGGATTTAGGTACTTTAATGTATATGGGCAATTTGAAGACCACAAAGGCGATCAAGCAAGTCCGGTAACTAAGTTTTTTAATCAAGCAAAAACTGGTACTATTACGTTATTTGAAAATAGTGATCATTATAAACGTGATTTTATATATGTAGGAGATTGTTGTAACATACATCGTTACATGCTATCAACAACAGAAACAGGTATATTTAATATTGGTACTGGTATTGCAACAAGTTTTCAAACTATTGGAGAATTAGTAGCTAAAAGATTTAATGCTAATATTGAATACATTGCAATGCCTGATACACTTAAAGGACAGTATCAAGAATACACTTGTGCTGACATAAAAAAATTAAGTAACATAGTGAACATGAACTTTACAACTCCAAAGGAATTTATAAATGGATAATAAAACAGAACCTACAAGATTAAGTGGTGCGGTACAAAAAGGATGGGGATACGAACTTATCTGGGCTACTACTAGTGACTATTGTGGTAAAATTATGTTCTTTAATAAAGCCGGTAATAAAACAAGTATGCACTTTCATAAAGAAAAAGATGAAACTTGGTTTGTAAATAGCGGACAATTTAAAGTGCGTTACATTGATACTAAAGATGCAATGCTATATGAAAAAGATCTTATTGAAGGAGATGTATGGCACAATCCTCCGTTGATGCCTCATCAATTAGTAGCAATGTCAGACGAAGCTAGTATTACTGAAGTAAGCACAGCCGACAGTGTAGAAGATAACTTCCGCATAGGACCTGGCGATAGTCAAGCATCAGCAAATGAGTGATTATAAAATTTCTTGGACCGATACGCATGATGTGCAAGAAACAAAAACAGTGCCAGCATATGATAACACTAACATTGCGCCTAGGTGTGTTATTGGTTTAGATAGAGACGGTGTTATTAATATTGATAGAGGCACTTACACTTATCGTCCAGAGGACTTTGAACCTATTGAAGGTAGTTTACATGCTATTACAAAACTACGATACTTGGGACATAAAATTGTTATAATTACAAATCAAGGCGGAATTTTAAAAGGACTTTTCACTTCAGATGATGTTGAGGCTGTTCATAGTCATATGTTTGATCTTTTAGCACAAGCAGGATGTCCAACTATTGATGCATTATTTTATAGTGAAAGTAGTTTACGTAGTGATCCGTATGCAAAGCCTAATACCGGCATGTTTAAGCGATGTGAGAACGAAATTAAACATATTAAGTTTAAGCAAGGATATTATGTAGGTGATAAAATATCTGATCTTAAAGCAGCATTTAAGATGGGTGCAAGACCTGTACTAGTACGCACAGGGTATGGTGAACAAACTATTAAAGAACTTAATAAGTTTACTAATCAAAAGATAAAGAAAAAAACCATCGTATTTGATGATCTTTTATCGTTTGCTAATTGGTTAGAATCTAAATATGCGTAGCGCCAGTTTCTAATACTAAATTAAATGACAAACTAATACGATCGTTATCAGTTTTGTTTTCATTTACGCCGTGATCTAAAAAGCTAGGCCACATTACTATTCTTCCTTCTTCAGGATTATATTGCTGTTCGTGTGCAAACGACGATCCAATTGGGTTGCACTTTAATGCTTTATTAGCATTTCTAAAAACTATATTACCATCTTGCCCGTTTGTTTTAAACCAGTATACTCCGCTAATATGGCTAGTACCGTGATCGTGTATGTGCGCATGCAATCCAGGAGTAGTTAGTGTTAGCCAAGATGATATGATTGCAGGACGATAACGTTCACCTACGTTCATATGTTGCATATAGTTTCCACAATGGTGTATAATAGATTGTTTAACATTGACCATTTTTTCATCGTCTATTATAGATTGACTAAAATCACCTTTATTAGATAATTGTTGTTCACTAGACATCCAGACTGGATTTTGTCCCCATCCGTCTTCTTTGTATAGTTTGTCAACTGATTGTTTAATATCCCATTGTGCATGTTCAAATTCGCCATCTACTAACTTATGTGTATATAACGGTGTTTCGAATAGTGGAATTATTAGTCCTTCTATATTAGGCTCTAGCATTGTGTTCTACCTTTACTAACATTTGTGTTTTAGGAAAATACATATAATTAATTCCTGAATTATATAGTGTACGCATTGCATCATCGATAGTTTCAACTAATGGTTCACCGCCTAAGTTAAATGATGTATTAAATAATGCTGGTACACCTGTTTGTGATTTAAATTCGTTAATTAAGTTGTACCAATGTTCATTTGTTTCTTTAGTAACAGTCTGAATACGGCATGTACCGTCTACATGGATAACAGCTGGTATCTTTTCTTCAACACCTGGTTGACAATTTACAGCATACATCATACTTGGCGAATCTTCCATGCCACGTAAATCAAACCAATCATGCACATCTTCTTGTAGTACTGATGCAGCAAAAGGTCTAAAGTATTCTCTTTTCTTAATTAAATTAACAAAGTCTTTGCCATCTGGCATTGTAGCATCAAACATTAAACTTCTATTACCTAATGCTCTAGGACCGTTTTCACAGCGTTCTTGATATAGTGCTACGATATTTTTCTTTCTAATAGTATCAATAACTTGTTTGTAATCAACATTATATTCTACAGTACCATTATACTTACTAGCACATTCTATAATTTCTTCTTCTGTAATACTTTGTATAGGTCCTAAAAATAAGTTTTCGTTTTTAGGCCTAACTCTGTCATCTTGTGTAAGCAAATGATAATGATATAATGCAGCTCCTATTGCTGTGCCTGCATCAGTTGAAATAGGCTCAACATATAATTTAACATCTGCTGGTAAATGCTTTAGATAAAAATAGTTTGCTACACAGTTAAGTCCGTAGCCTCCACTTATTACTATATTTTTATTACCTGTTTTTTCAATTGTTTTTAATATTAAATCAAGCACTAGCTGTTGAGATTCTGTTTGTACATTATATGCCATATTTCTTCTTGACTGTAACAATGTTAAATCTTCGCTATTAAGTAAATCTTCAATTTTTTGTATTTCTTCGTCTGAAGTACTATCGTCTATAACTGATAAAAGCTCATCAGGGTCTTGTACTCTGTCACACAACTCTGGATATAGTGCATCATTTACTTTAGCACCATTTGGATACGTAGGCATTATAACATCTCTGTTTCCACTAATGCTATCATAAATTTTTGGCGCTTTGTTTGGTTCACCGTACGGAAATAATCCCATAGTCTTTCCGGCTTCAATACTGTGCCATCCACAAAACTGTGTTACAGCTTCGTATGCTTTAACTATGCCAGCCTTATCATCTACTAATACTTCAATACCGTTATCATGATGTTCAGTTAGCCAAGGCCCGTTGCCGCCAAAGTGTTTGTATAATTCAACAAAGTTATCTGGGTATGATGCATGATACGCACTTTCAACTTCCCACATTGTCTGGCCGTCATGTCTAGTAGCGTATGTTCCAGCACCATCAACGATAATAACATTTGCTGTTTCAAACCCACTTCTATAAAATGCACAAGCCGCATGACTTCTATGATGTTGTTGCCAATACTCAACAACTTGGGGATGATTCTTAGAAGGGTGTCCTCCTTCAATTAATCCAATCTTTCTTGCTAATGAAGTATACGGATCTTCTGCTGTGTAATCTGTAATATTTTCATCAGCATGCGTATGTGATATAACTAAAAAGTCAATCTTGTCAGTATACTCTAAAATTTTAATAATACTAGCAAAAGGTGTTCCGTCATATTTTGCTCTAGTAAGACGTTCTTCTTCAATTGCAAAAACTATCTCACCATCTTTAAGAAGACAAACACCTGCATTATGACCTCGAGCAATACCTGCTATATAACCTGTTTGTGTTGACATATGTTTTCCTTTAAGAAGTAACCTTCTTGGCTCCTAATTTATCTTTAACGTTGTTTACTATCTTATTAATAGTTTTATCGGTTAACTTCATCAAATATTCGTTATTCTTTTCAATCCTAATATCGTAAGTCATGCGTATTGGAGAATACATTTTTTTCCCAATGCCATTGTCAATAATCTCTAAAGTACTACCGCTAGTATAAGATGTATTTTCTGGAAAAGTACTACCAATAACAACAGTACCCGGTTTTTCAATTGCGTGTGCAATATGTTGTCCTACACTATCACAACCTATGAAATAATCTGCAGCATGAATAATTGCTGTCCATTGTAGTAGAGTAATTTCTTCTGGAACAACCACTCCTTTTGGTAACCCGGGTATTTTAAGTTCACCCATCATTATAACAGCATAGTCTTTGTTTAATTCTTCAACTAGTTGTATAATATCTTCAGTTTCAAATGATCTGCCGCTTTCGTCTAGTATATAGTTGCCTTCTGCTTTTGCTGTAGATCCAAAAGGTTGGAATACTACAAACTTATCTTTTTTAGTATGACTGTTTATTTCTTGAAAAAGATTTTGTGCTACTAGTGCATCTGATTTACTAATAAACATGTTATAATCTTTGTCAGCAGGAACTTCTTCCGGCGGAGTATCATAATTAATTAACATATCAAACGCTTGTGTAAGATTGCATTTTTGATTAAAGTAAGCATTTAGTCTATATGGCTCAGGACTTATAACTTCTCTATCTCTTAACTTTTCTATTAGGTCTGAATGATCATGCGGATAAACATTGTGCATTATTGCTTTGTTTAGTAAACATATTTCTAACCAACCTTCTACAATAATTACTACTGTTGGATCAATATGTTTGATATGATGTTCTAGTGCAGGAATAGCACATAATACTCTACCTGCGCCACCATTAATGTAAAATGCTTTTTTCATTAAATTATAAATCCTCTTTTCTAATTTATAATATTTATAATGATGTTTTTTTTCTAGTGCATTAACTGGCTTACGTTAGGTCGTAAAAAAAGGCCTGTTGCCAAGCCTTTTTTAAATTTAGTTATTAGTTATTAGTCACAACCATCCGGTAGTTGGTCAATTGCTACTTGATCTTCGGCAGTTCTATCTGCAATCATAATAACATCAATTGCTTCGTCTTCAAACTCTACATCGCCGACAGCTTGTTGATCTGGAGATAATGGAAATCTAACTAACCAATTAGGTACAGCTGCATAAGTTACTGGAAAATCACGAAGTTTTTGTCTATATGTTAACCAGGCTTCTTTTACATCTTCTGGCATATCAGGTGCAACTCTTCCGTCACTTTCTAAAAGCATACCATCTCTAACACTTCTTATAAAGTCGTCGCTTCTGTTTTTGTATCTTTCATAATCTCTAAATTGTAGAGGTGCTGTATAATCTTCAACAATTTGTACTTCATCAAATATCATAATAATATCAGTTGGATCAGTGACTACTATATTAGGATCATCAGCAGGGCCAATACTAATTTCGTATTCTTTTGGTGTCCAATGCGAATATAAAATCATAATTTTAATATAATCTTCATCTGTTTTGGGTACAAATTCAACTACAGTTTCGTCTAGTCCTCTTGATTCTGCTGGAGGCAATTCGTCTGCTGTAAATGAGTTTATTATACGACCATCTTCATTAAGATACAGCCATAAGCTATCTGGTCCTATATATTCCTGAGTACTTGTTTTACCTAAAGTTCTAGTAGGTAAATACAATTCATCTGGCATAGGGTATGTAAGTATTCTTGTCATATCATTATCTCCTTAGGTGTATGTTACTTTTGCTACGCCGCCGTTGCCAAAGCTGCCCCAGCAAGCACTACTTGAACCAATTCCGTGTCCTGCGCCACCGCCTCCTGGCCATAGAGCATGTGCTGAACAGCAAGCTAAGTTACCTACACACCAGTCTTTTCCACTTGCGCCGCCGTGTCCACTACCTAATGGACCAGTTGCTTGTCCTGCTACTGTAAATGTGTGCTGACAGCAACTAACACTTTTCTTCATAGAACCTGATGTTCCTCTAAATTCAATGTCACCGCCGAATGTTGCTGAGTTACAATAACAGTTAATCCAACCTGCGTTGTACTGTCCTTTATCACACTGTGTGTTACCGATGTAACAATTATAACAACCACTCATAATATCAAATGGTGTTGATCCGCCCATGCCGCCTTGGGCACAGAAATTACTTAATCCACGTCCTTGCACATAAGACTTACAACCGTGTCTACAGTTAACTCCACAACGACAGCAACAACTACAACTTGACGATCCAGCTGCACAAATTCTATATCCGCAACCGTTTGCAAAACAACTTGCCGATTTTCTTAATACTTTCGATGTATAGTTTCCGCCGTTGCCGCCTACGCCATTGTCATAATCGCCGCCTGATGATCCGCCTGGTCCGCCACCTGATAAAATTTCAAATTTAACTGATGTAATACCTGTTGGAATTGTCCAGTAACAACATCTTCCGCCGTTGGTTACACTCCACTTACTACCGCTGTATACCCAAATTTCGTTGTACTGTTGTAATGTTTCAGCTGTTGTTCCGTTTGGAAATGTAATGCCAGCGCTGTTAATTTCTGTTGCCATTTTAGTTATCTCCCTTTAATGTATTTATTTCTTGCTTCAATTCTTTAATTGCTTCTATCAATAAAGGAACAAGTCTTTCATATTGTACTGTTTTGTAGTCTAGCCCGTCTTCTTCTGACTTACTGTTTATTGGTGCGTCTTGTACTACTTCAGGCATAACTTTCATTACTTCCTGTGCGCTAACACCAACTTGTTTGTGGTCGCCTTCAAAGCCTAATTCTTTAGCTCTGTCGTTACCTGTATAGTAATAACCATTTAGTTGCATCACTTTATCTAATGCATTGTCAATTTTACCGTCAAAGTCTTTTAAGCGTTCATCTGAGTAGTAAGCAATAACTTGGTTAGTGGCTCTTATTTGTCCGTTAACTTCCATACCGCTAGTAAAAGTGTTTATCTTTTCACTGCCATCATAGTATAAGCGTGTTTCACCGTTCATAATGTGTTCTAGCACCCAGTGATTGTTTACATCGTCGTACAACCCCATAGTACTTGAATTGTCATGCATGAATACAGCACGACCGCCAATGTTATAACCTTCCCAGCCACCGTGTGCTCCACCGTCGATTTCAATCGAACCGTAGTTACCACTTACTGGTTGGAAGTATCCGTTACCTGTGTCGCCTAAACGTACACCTGTGGTGTTAATAGTCATTTCACGACTACCGCCTGTGTAGAACGAAAGTGTATCGCCTTCAAAATCAATATATGTGTTTGTATCGCCAGTATGTCTAATATAACGTGCAACATCTAAGTTACCGGTTACGCCAAGGCTGCTAAAATTACCAGTGCTTGCTGTTGTTGAACCAACTGATATATTGTTAATTGATCCGCCGCCTGCTGGTGATAGTGTAACAGTACCTGAACCAGTTGGTGATAGTGTTACGTTAGCATTTGCTGGACTTAGGTTTACAGTTGAGCTTGCAGCAACTGTCGTAAATGATCCTGTGCCGCCTGAAATGTTACCAATAAAGCCGCCGCCGGAGTAAACTTTTTTAGCAATACTCGCGCCGCCTTCTACTCTTAAAATACCAGTGTCACCAGTTGCATTTGATGCGTCTGTTGTACCAGTAATATCTACAGTTGAGTTAGCATTTAATGTTGTAAACGATGCCGCTGCTGCTGTTGTAGAGCCAATTGTTGTATTTTGAATACTACCTGCAAATAATGCTCCGTTAATTCCAACGCCGCCGTCTACTTGTAAAGCACCTGTATTAACACCAGTTGCTGCTGTAGTATTTGTAACGCTTACAACGCCGGTTGCTCCTACTGTTGTAAAGTTACCTGATGCTGCTGATGCGCCACCAATTGGTCCTTCAAGACTGCCTGCGTATACTGCGCCACTAATGCCTGCGCCACCTGTAACAATAATACTACCTGATGTAGTACTAGTTGATGCTCCGCCTGCTGTGAAGTTACCTGTTGCTGTACTAGTAAAAGCTGAAAATCTTCCTGCTGCCGGAGTTACTAATCCAACTGCAACATTGTCTAATCCACCCAATACATCGGAACTAATTGTTAATGTTCCACCTGAGCCTATTGTAGTGTCTCCGCCTGGATCGATAGTTACTGCACTAGTTGCACCAGTTGGGGACATATTAATTGTTTGAGCAGCTGCTGTAAAGTCTAAGTTACCTGGAAACGCTGTTGGTTTTCCAGCTTCGCCTAAGCTAACTGATCCTGAAGCCGACGCTAGTGTTAAGTTACCAGTTGGTCGAATAGTTACTTGTGCTCCTGGTTGAATACTAACAGAACTTTGTGGACTAATATCTACTAGCCCTGAACCTGTTGGTTTAATTTCTACATTATGATCTAGCGGATTAAGTTCTACTGGACCATCTGCATTTAATAACGCATTTGTTGTTAACGGTAATTCAAACACTGTAGTACCAGCTAACGCACTTGTTAGTACGTAGTTTGCACCATCTGATGTTAATTGGTATGTTGAGTTAGTTGGAATCATTACTGAAGTTCCAATTGTAACACCGTTACCTGTAATTTGTCCTGCTGCTGTAGATAGTGTGATCATACCATCAGTAGCATTGTAGTATGTTTGTCTGCTGCCGGGGAAGAAAACAGGACTTACCAAGGTTACTTCATAACCGGTTGTACCAGTTAAACTAATAATACCTCCGGTAAATGCGTAAGTAAAAGTTTGCTCTCCGTCAACAACTAGTGTTTGGGGTGCTGTATTATAACGTGCCATATTTCTCTTTCCCTATAATCTTATGTTGTCGACGTTTCAATACCGTAGACTGTACATCCAACATTAGCTAAGTTGGTGTATACTACTATATTTAGTCCGCCCTGTAACACTAAACCTGTACGCTCAAATACTCCATTTGGAATAAGAACTGTATCATACTCAATCCATTCAGAAGCTGCTGGTGTAGCTGTTGTTGCCATTGCTACACGTAAATTAATAGAGGTTGGATTTCTATTAGTTAGTGATATATTCGCAACAGCATACGTGCCTACTGGCGTTGTATATGCTGTTGTATTCGTTGTTGCCGGAATATCCGTGTTTCCAAGTCTTCCTGTTGCCATGTTCTTTCTCCGTTATGTTATCTTGCTAGGAAGAAGCCAAGTGCAACTGGTGCACCGTCTACTCCGCCTGTAAAGTTCATCTTTGCCTTAATATTTAGCTGTCCGCCGCTGGTAGTGGTTATTTCATCATTAGCAATAAACACTGTACCTGCTGTTAGTGTGTTAACGTTCAAGCTACTTTGTCCACCACCAATTTGTGCTGTAATGTAACTCTTAATTGCACGTTGTGTTGGAACAACACTATCACTATTAGCTGTAAAGAATGGATCTGTACTAAACTGTGTAATAATAGCTGAACCAATTCCTAGTCCAATACCGTTAAGTTGCAATGATTGCAAGCCTGCTAAGTTAAATGCATCTGCATCCAATGTAGCTGTACCTGTACTTTGCTGCACTCCAAACAATCCACCAACATTAAAGTTACCGTCTTGGTCTGTACTTGTAAAGAACACACGTCCACCGTTACTTGCTAGTTGCTGTCTTTCTTGTAGTGCTGTCGTAATATCCACATATGGATAATTTGTATCAGCTTGGTTACCAGTACCAATATACAAGAAGTCATGTCCTGTTAAGCGTACCTGTGAATACTTGTTAGTTGTAGTCATAAGCGTGCCATCCAATGGTGCAACTAATGTTGTTAACCCTGGACTTAACTGGAATGTTGCTTTGTAATCGCCTTTGTCGCCAAGTACGTTACTAATAGCAACTAACTTGTAGAATGTTCCAATACGATCAGCAAACTCAATGTTTGATCCTGGTTCTGGTAAATCAAACAATCCTTTTACAGCAATAAATGTACTTGCTTGGAATAAGTCAGCTGCACCATCTCCACTAAGTTCAGTAGTAGCTGTTTGATAGCCTGTACCTCTGTTAGTAAATGTTGGGTTAGCTAATACTCCATCACCTTGTCTTGCATCTACTGGAGCATCAGTTGTTGAGTTAGGATCAGTAATTGTTATACTTGGTCCTGTTTTAAATGTTGCGCCTGTAAATGTTGCTGTTTCAACAACTACTGGTGTTCCGCTGTTAGCAATTAAACTTACCGTTAGCGTTGTACCATTTGGTATTGTATTAATATAGTATAGTGAATCATCTAATAAGTCTGCTGTAGTAACACCCTTAAACTTAATTTGTTGTCCAACTATCATATTTGCTGTTGAATTAACTGTAATAGTGTTTGTTGATGTAGTACTAACTGCTGTACCTTTTGGATAGTTTGATCCAGGTTCAATTATTCTAGTTTGAGTAATTGCACCATCTGCTTCACTTAGTCTACCTATTGTTTTAGCACCAGTATTAATTATTGCACCACCTGTTGACCCTGCGTCATCTGATAATGTAATCCATGTTGGAGTTTTATCTATACTTGCAAATGCTAGTGCATGCCAATCATCAACTGCTATAGTATCTTTAGTCCATGTTAGACCATCACTACTAGTAGCAATTACACCTGCTTCTGCAACTGCTACAAATACACCTTGTGCATATTTAAGTGTTGTCCAGGTTTCGTTGCCTGGCAATCCTGCTGGCGATGCTACCCAAGTAACACCTTTATCATAACTAATTGCTGCTTCATCACTTGCGCTTGCTATAGCAACAAAACGTCCGTTACCGTATGCCATACTTGCCCAAACTGCTGTTGCCGGTAAGTTGCCACCTGCTACCCAAACAATACCGTTTGCTGTTGTAAATGACTCATTGCCGCCGCCGTTAATTGCTACATAAACGCCTGCTCCGTATGCAACTCCAGTTAGTGTACCTGCACCAACTGTTGGTGTTGTACGTGATACCCAAGTACTACCATCTGTTGATGTTGATGCGCCACCAACGCCACCTGGTCCGCCTACAGCAACCCATGTTCCGTTACCGTATGTTACGCTGTTAAACGCTCCATTTGGTAAGTTTGAACCTGCTACCCAGTTGTCAGTAACTCCAGCTGTTGCTAGTATTGAAGCGTTTTCAGTTGTACCGTTTGCAATTGCTACTAGTTTTGCTGTTGTATCTGTAATAGTTACTGTTGGGTTACTTGTATAACCAACTCCAGTAATTGGAAGATCATCACCGTCTAGTGCAAAGTTTAATGATATAACACCGTTGTTATCCATAGTTGGTATTACAGATGCTTGTGTGCTTGCGCCGCCACCTGTTAGTGTAACTGTTGGCGCTGTTAAGTAACCGTTACCAAACGTATCAATAATTAGTTTAGTTACTTTGTCTGTTACTACTGTAATTGTTGGTACTGAAGTATAACCAGCGCCAGTACTTGTTATAATAATTTCTGTTATTACACCATTTAATACAGTACATATTGCCGTTGCGCCGTTGCCGCCGCCACCTGCTAATACAATACTTGGCGATGAACTATAACCTTGTCCGCCGTTAACAATATTAATTTTTGAAACCTGCGTTGGACCTGGTAATCCAATACTGTTTAGTTCGCCTAGTTCTGCTGTTAGTTCAGCCTTTGAGCCTCCTAAACCACCAACTATTGCTCTAGCTGTTGCACCAGTGCCTCCGCCAAATGCTGTGTCAACCCAGTTTGCACTAGGTACAGCACCGCCATTTGCCCAAGTAATACCATCATTGGAATATATAGTTCCTGTACCACTAGTGTTTAGCGCAACAAATCTATTGCTTATAGTGTCTGCTGTTGCGTATGCTGTTGAACTATTTGTAGTTGTTGCTGTTACAGTTGTACCTGGAGCACTATATGTAATGCTTGGTTCAACAGTATAGCCTGTTGTTAGATCTAATTCAACTTCTATTGGAGTTCCTGGTACAACGTGATCCCATCCTGCAGCATATAATGTTACATTTGTAGTTTCAGTTGTTAGTGTTGCTGTTGCTCCGCCACTTGTTGTACTTACAGTAAATGTAGTAGCGTTAACTACTGTTACATAGTATGCTGTGTTAGCACTCAGTCCACCAATTGCTCCACTTAGGTAAATTGGCATGTTGTTATATAGCGAATATGTATCTGCTACAGTTAGCACATTACCAGTTGCACTTGATGCTGTTACTGTTAAGTTAGTAAAGCTATCTTTATAAACTCTTGCAAGTTTAGTACCGTTGCTAAACGATAGTATTTTAGCATATTGTCCAACACCAGTACCTGCTGTAATTTGTATATGCATTCCGTTGTACGCATTTGCTAGTGCTGTGTCAGTAGCTGCAAGTTGTCCTGTAATTAAAGAGCCACCTTGTGCAACGTTTTTAGCTGTTACATAATCTTCGCCGCCTGTACCATTGCCGTTATCTAAGTCAATTAAGCGTGTTTCAAATATGCCGCCGTCTCTAAATTCATCTGCAACTACTGTTGAGTTAAATCCATCGCCACTAATTGCAAAGCCTGCGTTAGTGTAATTTACACCTGCATTGTCGTATTCAATTCTTAGTACAGTTTCGCCGTCTGTAAGAACATTTCCTGCAAATGCGTCATTTGAAAGATTATCTACATTAGCAAACAATGGAATCTCACCAGTGTCAGTACCTTCAGCAATAACGCCGTATGTACCATATGAACTGTTACCGTTAGTAGCACGTATTCTTGCACCAAAATCAGCAATGTATCCTGCATAGTTATAGTAAGCAAACACAGACACAAGCTCTGTTAATGAGTTGTTACCTGAACACCATACACCAATACCATCTGATAGTACTTGTGTAAAGTCGTTACTAACCATTGAACGGTTGCCGCCGGAGTGTAGTCCGCCGTCGATCTTATTACCAACACAACCAACACCAAACGTTGTTACGTTTTGGATATATGGTGATTTGTTAGTAACCCATGCTTCAGTATCATTTGGACCAAATCCTGGATCAAGTGCTACGTATGCACCTGCTGTAGGACGTCTTGTTCCGTACTCGTTTTTCTCTGATAAGTTACCACGTAAGCCGTTTAGTGTTTGGTTACGTACACCTGTTGAGTTACGTACACGATACATATCTGAACGTTCTGAACCATTAACAGCATTTAAGTAAAGTTCTACAGCTCGTAATGATTTAAAGTTTCCTGGGTATTGTAAGTCGTATACAATAGCATCAATATAACGCTCCATGTCTCTGCGACATGCTACTGGTTCAAAGTTATAAATTACAGTCGGAGTTCCAACTAGTGTTCCGCCTAGTGTAATTGCTGTTCCGCCAATTGTTAATGCTAATTTAAATGTAGTACTATCTGGAACTTCGATAACATAGTATGTTGTTCCTGCAACTAAATCGCCTACTCCTGTTCCAAATACAATTGGATCTTTAACTATAAAGTTATGAGCATTAGTTGTAGTAATTGTGTCGCTACTAATTAGAGATACAGTGTCGCCATACTCTTGTGCGACCCAAGCTGTTGCTTCATTAGCAAGGAAGCTTCTATTTGCTTTAAGAATATCAACACCATTAATTATTTGAACATCGTTGTTATAGTATATTGTTCCGTTAATTTCTGGACTATCGCCATCGCCTTTGTCTAGTATATTAATTACAATATCCATTAGTGCATTTGCACGAGTCTTAGGATTAACAACGCTACTGCCTGTTCCAACAGTTACGTTTGCTAAGAAACTAGCAATAACGTTTTTCAGTTCTCTATATGATTGTACTGTAGCTGTTTTCTGTGCTCCAAGTACTAAGTCAGCCTGTGCGCCTCTGTAGTATGCAAGTGCTGCAATTATAGTACGATAGTTACTATCAAGTAAAATATCCCAAATTATAGCATCAATAATAAGTGCTACATCTCTTTCGCACTTATCTTCTATATATACCAATGTTGGGTAATTAGTTGTAATATATGTTGTAATTGCTGTTTGTATATTACCAATTGAGCCTGACAAGTTTGATGTTTGCTGTAACAGTGTTGCATTTGTTGTACTAATATCAGGATTGACTCTAGTAACTAATATTGAGCCAACTGGTGCAGCATCATCTTGTAAAACAAATTCTGTTCCTTGGAAGAAACTTGCTACAGTAAATGTTGAAGTTGTTGGAGTTGATTTTACATAATATGTAGCATCTGTAAGGTTATTAAATGCTCCGTTAGCTTTAACTTCGTCGCCTATAGTAAGACTGTGTACTGAGTCAACAGTAATAACATTACTTGTAATATCAGTAACTGTAAGTTGTGTTGCAAATACTTGCGAACCGCCAAGTTGAATAATAGATATTACTTCTCTTATTAGAGCATCTACTCTTGCTGTTGTACCAGCGTTGCCAATAACTTGATTGTCTGTATCTCTATACTTAGGTAATACATTAGTCTGTATTGATCCTGGGCTACCAAGTGTATTTTGTGCTAAGTCGCCTGCTAAGAATATCATGTGCTCGTATGCATCAACAGTAACTTGTTTGTCGCCTTCGTCAATTTGTAGTTGCGCACCTAAGAAATATGCATCTGCAAATTGTCTTACAGCAACACTTCCGCTGTATGTTAAGTCATAGCGCAATGCATCAACTAACATTGCAACATCACGTTTACACTTTGCTGGACTGTAATCTGTTCCTGGATATTCTTCTGCGATCCAAGCAATTACTTCTGCAGCTATAAACTCTTTATTTTCCCAAATAAGTGTTGCACCTGCTATATCATTACTGTCAGTATACCCGCTAGTTCTCCATTTATATGAAGGTCTTGCGCCACCGTTAATAGTAGCTGTAATATCATTAATAATTAGTTCTGCACGACCTGATGCTGATCTAGTAACAACATGCTTCATTTTATGTTTCAAGAAGTTAACTGCACCAACCTCTGCTTTTAATTGGCTGTTAATTACTACGTTAGTAGATGCTAATGCTCTATGATAACTCATACCTGCTTTTAAAGAAGCAAAGTTTGAACCTGTTAATATATCACGTGCAATTGCGTCTGCCATAAGACCTGCATCTCTACGACATGTTACTTGATTATATGCAAGATCTTGATTGAATTTTTCTACCCAAAATACAACATCTTCAACAATTTCATTTCTACAAGCAATAACTTTTTTGTATGCATCATGATAATCTTTATCAGCCCAATCTGTTGAAATATCAACAGTATCATTTGCTTCAGCGTTGTTGATCCAATCAACAATATCGTCAACACGCTCTTCAGCAAATTCTATTGAAGCTGCACTACCTGCTGTACCAGTTACATCTTGTGTTAAGTTATTACCTGTACTTTTGGTTACTGTTGTTTCTGCAATTACTTCTGCAATAACAGCTTTCATTCTTGCATATGCTGCTAGTGTTGCTGGAAGTTCGTCTACTCCGATTGTTAGTACAAAGTTTGAATAGTATGCACTGCCTGCAATTAACGATTGTGTATTACCGCCGTATGTTAAATCGTAACGTATAGCATCAATAATATAACCTACATCACGTATACAACGATCTTGTCCGTCTGCTGATATACTAGCCCAGAATGTATCGTATCCATTTGTTGAATCTTCTAACCACTTACGCACTTCTAATTGGATAAATTTGGAGTTAGCAATAATTTGATTTGCTGCATCGTTGTATCCTGCATACAATCCAGCTGTATTTGTTGCGGTAACAAACGCTGGATCATCAACAACATTTATTGGTGTTGGTAATGTGTATCCTGGTAGTGCTTCTATTCCGTTTTGAATAATATTTTTGATATCATCTGTACGTGCAACAGCCATTGTTGCTATTTCAGTATCACCAATTTCACTTATTACGCCTGTAGTAATTTGTGTTAGCTCATACTCAACAAAGTTAATAGTATTAATTGTTGGCTCTAATTGATTAGCAAGTACTACTCCTGCACTTGTTACACCTCTAAGATATGACATACCTGCTTTTGCACTACGGAAGTCACTTCCAAATACTACATCATATGTTATTGCATCAATCATGTATCCAACATCGCGTGAACATTTAACTTGGTCATACACTAAATCTGGGAATGTATAATTAATAAAGTCAATTGTTGCCTCTTGGATCATTGCTTTTCTACTGTCAACAACAACCTTAAGATCTTGAAATGCGCTGTCTGTCCAGGTAACACTTGGAGTAATTTCTGCTGGCGAATCACCAGTATCGATTGTATTGTAGATTTCGTTAATACGATCTTGTGCAAACGCTGCTGCACCTGCACTACCTGCTGTGCCACTTACATCTTGTGTACTTGTGTTACTTGTGGACTTTGTCCATCCTGCTGTGTTACCACTTGCAATGTTATCAATGATATCTGCTAAACGTGCTTGAACAGCTAGTGCTGCTACTTTCTGGCCGCTTGGCTCTTGGAATACTCCGTCAACATAATATGATCTTGCTGCAACAATAGTTTCTAGGTTGCCACGATATGTTAAGTCATAACGTAATGCATCTATAATATATCCCATGTCACGTAAGCATTTTGCTTTATCAGATGCACTTAATGATTGCCAAAGTGCATCATAGTTATCATCCATATATGCTTCAATTTCGTCAATTAAGAATTGCTTGTTAGCAACAATTAATCTTCTTGCATTAAAGAATCCTGTGTCATAGCTTGTTGGATCAGTAATAGTAAAGGTTGTTGGAGCAACCTCTGTTATCATTATATCTCTAATTAATTCAGCATTTGATTTTACAGCATTTGTGCCTGAAGTTATTTCTTTAATTTCTTCTCTTACATGTGTAATTGTTGAAACAGTTGCTAACAATTGATTATTAATAACTACTTCTGCAGAACTAATAGCTCTTTGATAACTCATACCTGATTTCAGTGAGCGGAAAGTACTGTTAAACATAATATCAAAACGTAGTCCGTCAATTATAAATCCAACGTCTCTTGAACACTTAGCATGGTCGTAAACGAATTCACTATAAGTGTTTGTAATGTACTGTAGCACCGCTGGTACTACTGTTGTATCTGCAATTACATCGTCAGCATCTGAATCAATAGCTGCTGTTGCCCATGAATAGTCTGGGAATGTTTTAGCAGGCATTGCACTCATGCTACCTGCATCAAGTGTATCAATAAGAATATCTAATAATCCAGCAGCTTGAGTTTCTTCAGCTGTGTTAGATAGATAACTGTTAATAATTGTTTTAAGTTGTATCATTGATGCAACTTCAACTTGGCGCTGTGCTACTGGTAAATTAACAGCCCAACCTGTAAAGTATGCTCTGGTAGCTTCAAATATTGCACTGTTACTACCGTATTGAATGTCATAACTAAGAGCGTCAACAATTAAGCCTGCATCTCTTTCGCATACAGCTTGATCGTATGCAAAGTCAGGATATGTTGTGTTTATCCAAGTTGTAACGTCTGTAATAATAGTTGCTCTATTAGTTTGTAGTTCTTGACGAGCTGTTGTTTTAGCACCAACTCCGCCTGGATCTGTCCAGGTGATTGCATCAGCATTTCCTGTACCGTTTTGAATAATATCAATTACTTCATTCCAGTATGCTGTGTTTCTTGTAATTGCATCTGAGTCTGATAATAACGCTGCTACTAAATCACGCTGTTGTGTAATTGCGCCTACAGTTTCAGTTAACTGGTCTGCAATAACTTTTTTACTCATACTTCTTCTGTATGCTATGCCATCTCTTACAGCATTATAGTTACTGCCTGTTGCTATATCGTATGCTGCGCCAGTTTGTAATAGTTTAGAATCTCTACGACATTTTGCACTATCATATTTGAATGATCCAAAGTTAGTGTTAACATGGTCAATTACTGATTCTTGTATTCCTGCTGTTGCACTTGTAATAGATGTGTTTGCAGCCAATAGTGAAGAATCAACCCATGTAGTATCTGGAAGAACTGGTGTTGCTAATGTACCGTCAGTGTCAATAGTATCGTAAATTTCTTGGATACGTGTGTCTGCAAAAGTTTCAGATGCTGCACTGCCTGCTGTTCCGTCAGTGTTTTGTGCTTCACTATTTCCTGTTGTTGCTGTAATACTAGTTTCAGTAATAACATCACCAATAATTGATTTTAGGTGTGCATATGTTGCAAGTGTTTCGTCCTTCTTGCCTGTTCCATATACCGGACTACCATTTACAAAATAACTTCTAGCTGCTACAGTAGTTTCTAAGTTACCACCGTATGTTAAGTCATAGCGTAGTGCGTCAAGGATAAAACGTGTGTCTCTTTCACAATTTGCTGTGTTAAAAGTAAAGTCTGCTGCGAACGGAGCAATTACGCCGTCAACTTGTGCTTGAATCCAGGCTGTTTGTTCTGCAACAATAAATGCAACGTTTGCTTCAAGTTGTGCAACAGCATTGGCATGCCCTGCATCACTTGCGTTGTTTGCTCCACTTGTAGGTGTACTACCTACAGCTGGCAATGCTGGAATAATACTTAGTCCTTCATTTAGGATATCAGTAATTAATTGTGTACCGTCATTTAATCTATCAGTTGCTGTAGTTGTTCCGCCGTAGCCATTAATAAATTGTTGAGTTGCTGTGTTTCCAGATGTTTTAACAATTTCATTGTTTGTCATTAGTTCTGGAATAACATCTTTAATTCTGTTTAAAGCACTTGTTGTTTTATTTTGATCAGTTGCTAATAAAGGATTAGCCGGCGCTGGTTGCACAACACTTGTGCGCAATTCGTCACCAACAACCGCTGTATATTCTGGAATAATAATTGGAAGTACTTCATTATATGTACCAGTTTTAATAAACACCGTAGTATTTGGATTTGCTGGAGTCGGAACTCCTGTTGCTGATCCTGAAGCAATACCTGTAATAACAATATCCAACATGTCATTTGCTTTAGCAATTGCTGTTGCCTCTGCTGTTAATGTTAAGTCAACTATTTGAGTAGCTCTATCATTAAAATCAACACCGTTTATTCTTTGGAAATTAATTGGTTGTTTATTGTTTAAAATATCATTTACAGCACTTTTTAATTGTGTATATGCAGCAACAGTTTGTGTACCTTGAGATCCGAACCCTGGAGTTCCAACAGCACCTGACGCACCAATATATTGGTTGCCTGCTTCTGTATAATATGATTTAGCAGCTGTAACTGTTTTTAATGTGCCGCCTCTTGAAATATCGTATATTAGTGCATCAAGAATAAGTCCACAATCGCGTTCACATTTAACAGTATCATATGCAAGATTACCTTCCATAGATCCTGATGTTGTAGTTAATACTAGCGGAATGCCACTATTTTGTATAGTACTAATTCTAAATGTAGTACTTGAAGTTGCAGATTCAACATAGTAAATTGTTCCTGCTGTTACGCCGCCTAGTGTACCATCAAACACAATCGGCATGCCTGGGTCTAGTCTAGATGTATCTGCTGTAGTAAATCTTTGTGTTCCAACTGTACTAGCTGTAACAGTAACTCTGTAATTGTTAGCAATCCAATTAGTAACTTCCTTCATTAAAAATTCTTTATTATTTTTAAGAATGTGCTTTGCTTGTGGGTTTAAGTAACCATCACGCACTTGTTCCATTGCATAACGTACACTCTGCCAAGGTTTGTCAACTGTTAATCCTGATGCAGGAGCTGGTTCATTAGCACCTAATGGTCCAATGTATACAACGTTGTCAATTAGACCGTAGTTTGCCCAAGCCGGTGCACCGTCATTAACACGTAAAATTTGGCCATCAATTCCAATTGGCAATCTTGTAGGACCTGTGTCACTGTAGTAAACTAAATCGCCTTCAGTAGTTAAAGAAAGTGCTTCACTACCTAATGTTAGTAGATTCCAATATGTTCCTGTTGTATCATTGTCTGGTCGTTTAGCTGTGTCTGCTGTATGTTTTAGTATAGCAATAAAACTACTAGCACCGTAAAATACTACATCGCCTTTGTTATATATTGTTGTAGCTTTCCAAGTAGATGAATTACCTACTGTTGTAATTGTATCAATTGCGCCGCCTGTTACTCCGGTTACGGTTACTGTAACATCGTTAGCAGGGCTTATGCCGCCAACTGTTGCACCTGAAATAGTAAGTACATCATTTAGTACATAGCCAGTACCAGTAAATCCTGTAGACACACTAACTGAGTAAACTGTGTTAGATTTTACAACATCAAAACGTCCGCCTGATCCTGATCCAACTTCGTTAGTTGATGCAACTTGTAAGAAAGTTTCTGAACTAATAGTCCAGTTAATACCACTGTTTAATTGGCTCCAATTTGCATCAGTAGCAACGTCTGCTGTTCCAAGATTGTCTGCTAGTGCAACAAATGTGTTGCCCCCTATACGAACAACGTCTCCAACTTTATAACCTGTTAGTGCTGACCAGTCCCCCTGGAATTTAAATCCTGTTGTAAATACGTCCCAGTCTGCTTCATTCTCAGTAGGTTTAGATCCTGTGTTATTTGTTCTAGCAACGTAAACATATCCACCATAAGTTATTGTATCTCCAGTTTGATAGTTTGAGCCTGTGTTCCAAGAATCTTCAAATTGGAAACCTTCAATAAATGATTCCCAGTTTGATTCGTCTGTTTCAAAGTCGTTTGAAGTGTGTGCAGCTGTAGCAATCCAAATGTTGCCACCGTACTTAATTAAATCGTTAACACGATATCTTGTGGCAGTTACCCAAGTACCTGTGTACACTAATCCATCACTGAACAATGTCCATTTTGATTGATCTGATTCTAATCCTAATGCTGCTGTAGCGGATGACACGTGAGCTGTATTACATACATAAACATAGCCGCCGTAGCGTACTAAGTCATTAAGTTTGTATCTTGTACCAACTGTCCATGAACTTTTCCAGTCAAAGGATGTAGCAAACGGTGTCCATTTTTCTAAGTCAGCTTCTAGACCTAAATAGTCTGGTGATGCAAATGTTGCTGACGTATGTCCTGTTTCAGCAATGTAAACATTAGCACCGTACTTAACAACGTCACCTGGAGCATATTCAATACCAGCGTCCCATTCTGCTTTCCAGCTAGTACCGTCTGATACAATATTCCATTTTGGTATTGCATTTGTAAAGTCTGTATTAAACTCTGTATTAGCTGTATGGTTTTTAACACATATGTATGATTTACCGCCAAAACTTACAACGTCATCTGCAACATATACTGTACCTGCGGTCCAATCGCCTTGCCATACAAAGCGTATTCTACCTAATTTAAATTCTGCCATTTGTTTTTAACTCCGTGTTCATGTATTTATCTTTATTGCTGTCCTGAGCGTGTTGGATCGAATAATGTTTTATAAAAATAAGACAATGCTATTCCATCGCCTCCCCAACCGCTATTACCAAATGCACCGCTTTGGTTCATTTTAGTTCCAATCTTAATTTGCCAACCCTCGGCACCTTCTTCAACTGAAGAAGTTATTATGTCTGGTCCACCTACTTTAACTGTACCTGCTTGTAACAAGCCTGTAAACGTATCTGAACCACCTTGACTTAATCTACTTGTCAAGTATGTCTTAATTGCTTTTTGTGTAGGTACTAAGTTGTTTGAGTTAGCAACAAATGTACCATCTGTTGAGAACGCTGTAACAACAACCGGTGATCCACCAAGTGCAACACCACCAATACTTAATTCACTTAATCCTTCAAGTCCAAATTCATCTGCACTTAGTGTAACAATGCCAGTTGCCTGTTCAACAGCAAACAAGTCACCAACTCTAAAGTTACCGTCTTGGTCTGTACTTGAATAAAACACTCGTCCGTTGTTTGTTTCTTGGATTTCGTCTTGCGGTTCTAAGTTTGTATTCTCTGGTAAGAACGGATAGTTAGACTGTATTTGGTTACCATAACCAATGTTTAAGAAGTCATGGTTTGTTAGTCGTACCTGGCTAAACCTACTACGCATTGTAAATGATGTATTATGTGCTGGTGATTTTTCTTGACTCATTTGCGGTGATAATTGTATTTCACATTCTAAGTTTGGAACTAATGTTCCTCTTAAAATAGTTGCCTTTGCAACACGATAAATTTCTGGATCATCTAAGAATTCAATGTTATCACCTGGTTGCGGAAGTCTTGTTAAGTTCCTAACAATCATTCTTAGTCCAGTTTGGAATGCATCTGAGAAGCCACTACCATTAATAGTTACTATAGTCGAAGCAGCATTATAACCTGTACCAGAGTTTAATATACTTGGTGCGCCTAATACTCCGTTACCAGTACGTACTTGCGTAAGGGCATCTTGAGAATTGTTTGGATCAATAATTTCAACTTCAGGTGCTACATTGTACCCTGATCCAGGTTGTATCATTGATACAGATGTTATTGTAGTATTATCTACTTTAGCTCTTGCTATTGCTCTTGAACCAGTTGAAATATTAGTTACGTTTGACGTTGTATCAGCTGTTACAAAGTAACCTATTTTAGTAATTGGATCAAATCCAAAACCTAATGCTGTATAATCAGTTGGTGTTGCATTAACTCTTTTCCAGTTAACACCATCTTCGCTTTGACAGCAAACCCCGTTTGTTTCTACCAACATAAACACACCGTTACCGTATTCGAGGTGTATACCGTTAACAAGCAAGTTTGACTTATACCAAGTTATACCATCGAAGCTATATACAGCAAAGTTTTGTTCTGATGATACAGCAACAAATCTACCATTACCGTACTTTAATTGTGTCCAGTTATTTGCTGACGAGTCTCCTGAGTTGTCAACAGTTGATTCTGTCCAAGTTGCTCCAGAGTCAGTACTATATTTTACAGTATTACTTGATCCTGATATTGCAACATATGTATGATCACCGTATGCAACATCGACCCAGTCATCGTCGCCAATAGTTTGATTTACTGTTGTCCAACTTGAACCGCCTGTTGTTGTATATGCTGATATACTTGATCCTCTTGCAACTGCTGTAAACGCTCCATCTCCATAAGTTATTGCTGACCATTCTTCACCTGCACCTAATGTAGGTAATGTTGAACTTAACCAAGTTACACCGTTGGATGCTGAATATAAACATCTTCCTGTAGTTGAAATTAGTACCCAAGTATTGTTTCCGTAAGTAGCATCTGCCCAAATAACTGTTGTTGGATCATCGTCTGCTGTTACTGGTAATACAACTTGTGTATCCCAGAAGTTAAAATCTGATGTAGTTAATGCAGCTGACCCACTGTACGGAAATGCAATTGTAGTAAATCCGCTTGATACAATTTTTGTATACAATCCGCCAACGCCACCTTCCCATGCTGTTTGACTAAACACTGGTGCGTCATACTTAATTCTTGGTTCAATATTATATATTGTAGTCGAATCAAAAGTTGTTGCTGCTCCAGCACTGCCTGTTGTAGGAGTTCCAGGATTAACATGATCCCAACCAACAGCACCAATTTGCATCGAACCCACGTCTGTAACAAGTGCAGCTGGTGTGCCGCTATCTAGCACACTTTCAACTGTAAACTCTTTAACTACTGTTGAATCATCAATGTCTATAGTTAATGAAGTAAGTTCTTGTGCGCCAAGTCCTGATGCTGTTTCTAAAGTTGTTGCATTTACACTTATGCCAAGTTCCGGAGTTACGTCCCAATCACTATCTAATGTAATAGTAATTGTTCCTTGAACAGAATCAACAAAAGTAAGCACTGACCCAGTTCTAAGATCTTGTATGTCTTGTAAAAATGCGTCCGGAGCACTAGGATCAATTTCAAGCTGAACTGTGTTAGAGTTCCAATTCGAAGTAGTTACGTCCCAATTTCCAGCTTGTGCATATGTTACTGTTGGCACTGTTTCAAACTTCTCAAGTACATAGTACGAATTATTATTATTGATGCCGCCAAATGTTTCAGTATAAAACTGTGTTTCCATTGTCGAGCCGCCGCCTGCTGTAACTGTTTCTTTAACACCTGGTGCTACAGTACTCATTGTACCAGTAGCGGTTGTTAACGATACTGTATTAGAAAGTGTTCTAACAATAACTTCGCCCGTTGCTGTTAATAACGGCACAGCTGCTCCTGAAGGTGTTAAACTAAGTGTCAATGATGTTGCATCGTTAACAACCTGCACATAATAAACTCGATCATTGTCAATGCCGCCAAATGTATTTCCTGATAATATAATTGGAGATCCAGCTACAAATCCTGCTGTGCTTGTTACTGTAATTAGGTTTGATATTGCTTCAGTTGCTGTTGCATTAGTTGTAGCTACTGTATCTGAAATAGTAAAGTTTGTTCCATCAACAATACTATTAATCCAATATTGTTGTTTTTCTACTAAGCCGCCAATTACTCCTGATTTAAATACAACAGCGTTTAAAGGTACTAATGTTGAAGTATCAGCTATTGTAATTGTATTAAGTGATGCATCAGTTGCAGTTGCATCAAATTCGTTTATATTTGATGATATAGAAAATTGCGTAGCATTATAAATTTCATGTATGTAGTATATGTTACCTAAAACAACATCGCCTAGGCTAGTTCCTGTAAACTGTATAGGATATGCAATTTCCATATCAGCTGTACTAGTTCCAGTTAAGTAACTTGTACCCGACGGATAGTTTAATGTAAACGGTGCTGTTTCAGTAGTTAATACAATCGGAGCTCCTTGTGGATCTTCAATGTTTATGTTTGACATTGGCCACACGCTGCCACCTAAAGTGGTAGATATTTGTATAGTCGTCCCGTCAACAATACTTAGAATAAAGTAATCAAAGTTTGTAATGACTCCACCAAATGGTGTTCCAGTAAAGTTAATTTTTTGATTAACACGTAATTTTTCTGTACTTGAAACATACATATAGTTGTTTAAATCTCCAAGAGTACCTAATACTTGTACAGTATCTTGTGCTGTTGAATTAACCTTAATATCAAAATATGTTGGTGTAAATCTAATTCGTTGTCCAGTATACACTGTGTGAAAATCTGATTCAGATGCTAATGTAAATCTGTCTGTAACACTATTACTAGATAATATTTCTAAACTATTAAATGATTCTTTTAGTACATATGCTCTCTTTAATGTATCATCGTATCTTGATATAACACCATACTGTCCTGCACCTAGTCCGCTATTAACCATTAAGCGCATGTTTTCGTACTGTGCCGGTGTAGCAACTTCTGATGCTGCAATTGTTATTTGTTCGGCATCACCTGACTGTGCGTTGTTTGATTGGAATTTATATCCAAGGCCACCTTGAGTAAATGCTCTACTTTCAAGTATACGTGTTTCAAACACTGAACCACTTCTTAGTTCGTCAGCAACAATCTGTATGTCTTTACCTGCTCCATTAATATTAACGTTAGCATATGCCGATGGTCTATCACCTATTGATTCTAAGAAGAATGTTAATCCACCTTGCTGTAATTGTGCGCCGTAAAAGTTTGTAGTTCCTGTAATACCATCAATACCTCTAGGATATATTTTAAAGCGCAATGATGTATTTTGAGCTGTTTCGTCCCAATATGTATAAGAAATTCTATACCATCCATCTGCAACAAATTCTGCTTTGAAGTTATCTGACACAATTCCAGCATTAGGTGCTATAACTGTGGAAATTATTCCTGTATCAAAATTAAACCTTACAATTGATGTTTTTGCATCATAACCAGTAAACTCTGCATACATATCAAAATATGATGCTGATAACTTTTTAGCATATATGCTTGAAGTATATTGTAATGCACTTCCTACTGGAACTGTACCTACGTGCGAAACTGTTAAAATTGCTGTAATGGAAAGATTAGTAACTGTTACAGTAATGTCATTAGCTGTAGGTTGTGCACCAAAGTTTTGTCCATTAATTAATATTTCGTTCCCTACAACATATCCGCTACCGCCATTGTTAACAGCTATTTCGTATCTATCACTAAACACTGTTACATCAAATGTTGCATCAACACCCGAGCCGTCAATGTTTTCTCCTGGAACATTAGTATATGTTCTACCTTGTGGTGAAATTGCAACGTCTTGCCAAAAATAACTTGAATTTGACAAACTAGTAATACCTTCAATTCTCCAAGCACCCTCGTTTTCAAAAGGTGTAGTATTTGCTCTAGTAATGTTAAGATTACCGTCTGTACTCCAAACGCTTGTTTCTACTAGGTTATTACTATAACGTATTAAGTTAGTTGCTTTAGTATAATATTCTTCACCTGCATGATTCATTTGTAGTTTTAATATTTCAGCTTCTGGACCTACTGGACCTACAATAGCAAGAGCTTGATTTTCTCTGTTGTTAACATTACCTATTGCTGGAATTTCAGAATCGTCAAATCCTTCTGCAATACAACCATATTGGCCATATGAACTGTTACCGTTAGTAGCACGAACTCGTCCGCCGTCTTCAGCAAAGTACCCTGCATAGTTATAGTATGAGAATACAGATACCGCTTCTACTAATGCGTTGCCGCCAGTACACCATATGCCGATACCATCGGAAATAATTTGTGTAAAGTCGTTGCACACTATTGACGTATTGCCGCCGTTGTGTAATGTACTATCAATCTTTAACCCGGTACATCCTTTACCAAAGTTTGTTACGTTTTGAACGTATGGAGATCTTAAAGTAATCCAAGCTCTTGTATCAGTTGGTCCTGTTCCAGGATCTAAACTAACATATGCTCCGCCTGTTGGGCGTCTTGTTTCGTATGCATTTTGCGGTGTTAGTGTTCCTAGTAGACCTGTTAGTGTCATATTACGAATACCGGTTGCGTTTTGTACATAGAACATATCATTTAATGCGTTGCCGCCGTATACGTACATATAACCAATGCTAGTCTGTAGTTCAACCGGATCACCACCTGGTGTTGCTGATACACTAAATGATGTTTCAGTAATACTACTACCAATTATATAATATGTAGCACCTTGCACAATGTTTGGACCACCAATTTTTGTACTAATTTCATCAACTGGGTTTAATGATACAAATTGTACTTTAGTATTATTTTCCATATTAACTGTTGAGCCAACAATAAATTGGTTAATAAATCCAAATGTTCTTGTACATAATGTATTAATTACGTTTGCTGGTTTAATAGCTGCGCCACGTAGTTCGTCACCGTTAAGCGCACATCTTTCTGGAAGTACAATAGGTAGTATTTCTTCGTATGTTCCTGATTTAAGATTAATCGTAGTATACGCTCCTTGGTTTGCTGGAGGAATACTATCAGGCGAGCCAGCCTCTAGCGGCTCTCTAATAATTTTTTCTAACATATTTACAACAGTAATTGTATCAGCTTCAATAGTCAACGCATTATTAAAATACTGTGTCTTAATTCCATAATCTAAATTACGACCTAGTCTATCAACTTCAAGTTGCTGATAGTCTACAGCCGGTGCTGTGTTTGTTAGTGCAAATTCTATATTAACAAATAGTTGTGCCAGCGTAGCTGAATAATATTCTACTTGTAGTGCAACAGTTTCGTTAGCATATTGGTTAGTACTTTCTAAATCAAAATATGTTAGTGCGTTCTGTACCGTTCTTGCATTTTGTCCACGAGCTAAGTCAGTTACTACGCCATCAAATGTATATTGTAAATCACGCCTAGTTGAATACTCGCTAAAGTCTACTGATGCATCAAATGGAGGTTCTTGTGTATTTTGTTGATATAAGAACCAGTAGTATGTTTCTGCAATAACCCAATCTTTGTTTGCTTCAAGTAATGCTTTTTCGTTTGGCTTGCGTGTGCCTTCTGCTACAAGATCACATGCATACTTAACTGTTTTCCAGGCTGTATCTGCTGTTGTTCCTCTGTCTGGTGCATCAATACCGTTAGTAGCAATGTAATACACATTTGGAGTAAAATCAGTTTCTGTCCAGGACGGCAAATCGCCAACAACCTTTAACACGTTTGTTTGTTCACCAATTGCTAAGGCAGTTTTTTCTCCGCCTGATTGAATTATTATCTCACCTTTTTGTGTTAGTGAGTTAGTTTTATCATGCTGTAAGTATAATGTCCAATAATTATTTTGTAAATCATAGTCTGGTCTATTAACTAATGCTGATGTATGTTCTCTAGTACACGCATATGTTGCGTTTCCGTAATATGCAATATCGTCTTGATTATATAATGTACCGGTTGCCCATTTGCCTTCCCAATTAAATCCTGGAATCATTAATTCCCAGTATACCCAATTAGTGCCAACAAATGTTAGTATAGCGTTATCTGTGATAGTACCATCTGGCGCTTCGTTTAGTATAACTGTTGTAGTTACACCATCTGTCGCAACTGATTGTACTGTCTGTCCTTGTCCAAAGCCTTCGCCTATAACCGACATGCCTACTGTAATAGCTAATGGATTAGCAGAATCTTGTGTTTGTAATTTTATTGTTGTTCCGGACGAACCTTCAGTTTGATATGGTGCATCAATTTCAAAATCACCAGGTGCTGTACCTGTACTATCAGTAATAGCAACATAAAGATCTCCTCCGTATGTTACTACACTACCAACTCTGTACGGTGTTGCAGCTGACCAAACACCAGTTACATCATATGCCTGATTAACTAGTTCCCACTGGTCTGTAGAATCTTCTGCATTAAAGGATGGTACATTGTTAATATTATTAATAACCAAACTTTGATACAAGTAACCACCGTAAAGAACAATGTCGCCTGGCTGATAAATTGAGTTGGCACTATACACACCGTCAAAATCTAGTCCTGGAACCCATAATTCCCAATATGCACTATTGAATGTATCTTGTAGTGTGCCAAGTTCAATGTTAGATTCTACAATATAGCCTGATGGCCCTGATAGTGTTGGGTTGCCGGTGTCTCCATCTTGGAACATATTTCTAATAGTTGCAAGTGACGGTTTACTAATTACTGGAGCAATATATGTATTATGTAATGCATAACCTAATGGGTTGTTTGTTTGGATATCTGCTGGTGTGCGCATTGTGTCTGCCCACTCTGGAGAAAGACTTCCGCCGTCCCATAACTCTGTATATTCAAACATAGCAAAGTTTAACAAGTATAGATATTCTTTAGCTGCTACTTGAAACTCTTCGCCGTCTGTACGCCAGTCTACAGCATACCCTGCTGGATCCCAAAAGCCGCCGTCGTATGCTTCTTCCATTGCTGCATATAATGGTCCAGTTGCCCAATCTGCACTAATGTATGGATACATTTTTAATGACACAGCATCAAGTCCGTGCATGTGAATTGTATGCATAACATGCTCTAATACTTCTCCTGCATCAACGTCGCCTGTGCCAATTACACCTGTTGAGTTCAAATACCAAACCATATCGTTTGCTACATGGCTATCAAATAATGGTGACAAGTTCCAGAATGCTATGCCGTCGTCTGTTAAAAAGTTTGTTGAATAGTCGTTACCAGAACCACGTGCTACTCGCTGTAGTGTTGGGCCAGCTGATGCATGCCAAGTTCCTGCAGTGCCGCTTAATGTATTAATTAAAGTTTCTTGAGATGCAACGTTAATGCCTGCGCCATTTTTATCAATTAGTAGTCTGTACATCTGTGCTACTTTTTCAATAAACGCATCTGGAACTGCTTCTTGAGATCCTATATCTCCTGCAACTACTAATCTAACTCCTCTAACAGTTAGTTCCTTTTTAAAGAAGTTACTACCATTGCCAGTAAGTGTAGTAATTGCTGAACTTGTATACAATCCGTAATTTTGTGGTTGGGTAATTGCCGGAGCATGTCCTTCAATACACTTATAAACACTAGGTCCATATTTTACAAGATCGTTTAGTTTGTATCTAATTTGCGCACTGTCTTCACTGTCTACATCGTATGGTCCGCGCCATTGTACACCTTCTTTAGTAAGTTTCCACTTAACTAGTGTACTATCTAATCCTACATAGTCAGCTTCTAGGCCTTCTAGATCTGTTTCTGCTGAAGTGTGTGAAATAATACATTCATATGCTGATGCACCGTATTGAATAAGATCACCAACACCGTATGATGTATTTGAAGTCCATTCACTTGTCCAAGTTTTAGACTCTGCATAAACGTCCCACTTTTCAATATCCGTACCAAGGACCGCTCCTGCTACGTGTGCTGTGTTACATTTATAAACAATACCACCAAAGATTACAATGTTATCTAAACTATAAAATGAAAATTGTGTCCAAGGACCTTTCCAGGTTTGACCTGTCATCATCAATTCCCATTTAGGTTCAATGTCTCCTAAGTCACTGTAAAAGCCTGCAGATGTATGCGGTATTAAACATACGTATGCTTTACCTTCATACTGTACAATCTCATCCTTATTGAATGATTTGTTGTCAACCCATTCTCCTACCCAGGAAAAACGTAGTCTACTTATTTTAAATTCAGCCATTTCTTGCGGTTCCTATATTTCTTTTACGTATTTATTATTATCTGATGCCATCATTATTATTTCAGTAGCCGTCATTTTCGTTAACAATTTGAGAAGCTGCATAGACATATGCTTGGTTAATTCTTACCACTAATTCGCCTTGTTCGTTAACATAATAATATGCATTTTTATTGTCCCAACGGTATTGATCCCATTGTAGGTTGTCGTATGGTCTACTATGATCTGCTTCAATACGTCCATCAAAAAAGTCAACACCGTATTCAAATTCTGTAAAGTCATCTGCTGATGCGCCTGGATTGTTAATTGTAATTGTGTCAACATCCTTGAGCTGATCAATCTTAGCAAAGAATAATGTACCGTCTTCTGTTCTACGTAATGCGTAAAAGTATCTCGGTTGTCCTTCACCTAATAGTTCTGATATACCCGGTGTTTGTCCTACATAATGTGTTGATGCCATTTTATATCTCCTTAAACAATTTCTACTGTACTTAAAATGCAATCAATGCTATTATCAACATTTGACTTTACGTACAAGTTGTTGTTTGGTGTTAGAATTAGTTTTTCGCCGCCATTTAATACACGTAAACTTGTATTGGGTGGTAAAATTAATTCCTTTGCATAATATCCTGTTGCGCTATCTTCATCGCGCAATGTAACATCAAGTAGTACTACACCGTCAGTTAAGTTTGCTAAACTGAATCCTACAACAGTAATACGCTTGTTGTCGTCAGTAGCAAGGACTTCTTGGGTAGCTGTACCTATTTGTGTTACTACTTTGTTTTTAAATGTAGTTGCCATGTCTTTATCCTAATACTAGCACTGTTGATAGTGCAATTTCTTCTGCGTCATTTCTTGTAATACCTGATGAACTACCTGCAACTGATACCCAGTTTGCTCCGTCCCAAATTTCAACACGACTGTCGTCTGTATTGAATCGCATTTGACCCAAATCACTAAAGTTAATCGGTGGCCTGTCACCACTAGATCCAGTTGGTATTACAACACCGTATGTTCCACCAAATTTAACATATCCGTCTCCAGTACTTGAAAACTGTGTAATACTATCATTAACTGTGTTAGTAATAGTACTACCCTTAAATGCAAAGTTATCAAACCTAACATTTCCTGTTCCATTGGCTGTAAGACTTAAATTCGTATCTACGGTAGTTGTAGTAATAACATTACCGTCAATTCTAATATCGTCTACATCAACCCTTGGTGCTTCGAGTTTATCTTGATCAATTGTTACAATAACATTGTTATCAATATAAAATCTAATTCTTTGATCGTTTAGGCCTTCAGTTAATTCTGCTGTAACCTTTGTGTTACCATCTAAATCTTCAACGCCTTTTAAGTTAACCCAATTTGTTCCATTATAACCTTCAAATCTATTTAAGTCTGAATTAAAACGAACGTAACCTGGTAAGTCTGCTGGACGTTGTGCTGTAGTACCCGCTGGTAACTTTAGTCCACCTGTTGCATTAATGTTTACTATTTCACTACCTGGATTAATATTTAAATCACCAGTTGTAGTAATTGTTGATCCGTTAAAAGCAAAGGTATCAATAATAACCGAGCCTGTTCCAGATGTTCTTAATTCTAAATTACTGTTTGATGTTGTTGTAGTAATAAAGTTATCGTCAATTAATATATCGCCTGTACTAAATGTATCTGCGGTAATATTACCTGTGCTAGTAATGTCTGCAACTATAATAGAACCGTTAACTCTTAAATTATTTGTAATTTCAACATCATTGTTTGGAATGAATATTCTACCTGTGCCATTAGCACGTAATTCTAAATCTGCATTAGAATCTGTAGTAGTTATTCTATTTCCACTTAACTGAATTTCTTCAAATTGTATAACACTAGCACTAATAATTACTTCGCCAGTTACATCTAAGTTACCAGTTAAGTTAATATTACCAATTTGATTTACATCGCCTACGTGCGTAACTGTGCCATTAATATTAGTATCTTTTAGTGTAGTAGACCCATTAACTGTTAGCTGCTGGGATAAAATAACATCGTTACTTGGAACAACTATATCACCAGTACCGTTAGCACGTAATTCTAAATCTGAATTTGAAAGTGTAGTTTTAATAACGTTGTCGTCAATTAGTATATCACCAGTACTAAATCTATTAGCTGTAATAGTTCCTGCACTATTGATATCTCCAACACTTATTGTTCCTGTAACATATAAGTCATTATTAATAACAACATCGTTTGTCGGTATTACAATATCTCCGTACTCAGTAGCACGTAAATCTAAATCACTATTACTATCTGTAGTTGTAATAATGTTATCTTCAATTTTAATGTTTTCAAGTTGCGCTGTACTTGATATTGTTACACTACCGGTTACACTGTAATCACCAGTTAACGCTATGTTGCCGGTTTGTGTAGTATTACCTATCTGTGTGACATTACCTTGTATTACAACATCAGTTAATGTAGAAGTACCTGCGATGTCAAAGTCTTGATCAAATTCAACATTATTATTAGCTACAAGTATTTTACCAGTGCCGTTAGCACGTAAATCTAAATCACTGTTTGATTGTGTTGTAGTAATATAGTTGTCGTCAATTAGTACATTGCCAGTTGTTAAACTATCTGATGTAATTAATCCAGTTAGTGTTAAGTTATTAGCATAAGCTGTATCGCCAACAGTTAAATTATTTGTAATTTCTACATTATTATTAGCTACAAGTATTTTACCAGTGCCATTAGCACGTAATTCTAAATCTGTGTTGCTTGTAGTAGTTGTAACAAAGTTATCGTCTACAAGAATTTCTTCAAACTGTGCTGATCCTGTAACATCTAAGTCTTGTGTTATAGTTACATTGCCTGTGATAGTTGTATCACCAGTTTGTGTATTATCACCAATATAAGTTAGTGTACCTGTAATAGTTGTATCTTGTAAGTTAGTAGTGCTACTTACAGTTAAATTATTATCTATTTGTACATTGTTATTTGGTACAAGTATTTTACCAGTTCCATTAGCACGTAGTTCTAGGTTCGAATTACTTGTAGTAGTTGTAATATAATTTTCACGTATTTGTATATCGTCAACATTAACTTCGTTAATGTATAAATTTTTCCAGGACTTACTTACAGACCCTAAATTATATGTACTGCCAACTTTTGGTCTAATGTCACTATCAATACCTGCAATAATTTGAATAGTATCTGTTGCTTCATCACCAATAGTAATGTTTCCGCCAATTGTTACATTACCAGTAACATCTAATGCACCATCAATGTTAACATTTGAATTTAAGTTTATTTCACCACTTGCAGCTTGGAAGTTTGAATCTAAAGAAAGTGTTTCAATAATATTGTCACTAATGCGCCAGTCGCCGGTTTCGACTTTTGTACCGTCGACAAATGTAGTGTCAGAACCAGTAGTAAATGTTACGCCATTTTCTGTTTGTATTTGGAAATCGCTAACAGTAAATTCAACAGCACCAGTTTCTTGATTAATATAAAATAAGTCACCAACTCTAAAGTCGCCTTTATGGTCAACTGAGTTATAACGAACTTTTGCACCGTTTGTATCAACAACTTCGTTTGCTTGTATAACTGAATCAGTCTCATTTGTTACTTCTTTACCGTTGCCAATATATGCTAAGTTGTGTCCAATGGCGTATACAATAACACCCGGACCATCGCCAACAAGACCAAAGTTTCCGTATATACTTGCACTACCAATCATTCTAACTTCTGCACCAAACTCACGTAAGTCAAAACTTGCAATGCTTGTTGCTGTTGCTGTGCCGTCTGTAATACTTTGAGGTGTTAGGTCAAACCCACCTAAGTCTAAATATCCTTGTACGTAAACATCATTGCCGTCTACGCTATCAATTGTTCCTGTAAGTACAGTTGAAGCATCTGCTGATGTAATTGTAAGTGTGTTACCTTGGGCAAATGTTCCTGTAACACCTGCTAGTGTTACTTTTGATTTACCTGTATATCTACGTCCAGCTTTACTATCATATGCGTACAATGAACGATTAGCAAAGTAAGTAAAACTGTTTAGCCACTCAACTCTTGCGCCATTAGTTAATACCATTGCATCAACGCCAGGTACAATAAATGTTGCTGAGTGGAATAGCATTGCTGTGTTTACTGTACTTGCTGTGCCATATGCTCCGTCAATATAAGCACCTTTACCTGCATCGCCTGCGTCAAATCCTCTTGGATCTAATGCGCTTGTTACGCTACCTTTTGTAATTACTGATATATTTTTAATGTATGGGGAACGGCTAAGTGCTGCATAATTTGTTGCATAACGGAAAGCATACCCGTTGTCTGGAAAAATTCTATTATCGTTATTGCAGCTAAATGTAATATCTTTTAGAAATACTTCTGCACCTACACCTGCGCTAGGCCCTGCATGAGTAATAGTTACTACGCCAGTTACATTGTTGTAAGTAGCGCCAGTAACTGTATATGTAGTGCCACCAAATGTAATTGTTCCGCCATTTACATATGTGTGTGCAACGTCGGTTGGTCCAACATTAACTGTTGTTGTACCTGCACCCGCTGCTGTTGTGGTGTAAAAATTGCCACCACTATAAAAATCAGTAATTGTTAAGTCTTCAACTGTTGTTTCACCGGTGAGTAAAAAACAATCATTATAACGTGTTGCTGTTGTAGGACTTATTTGTACACTTCTTATTCCAGTGCCTTTTACTGTAACGCCTTGAGGTACAGATAATGGAAAAGCTTCTGTATAACTTCCTGAAGCAATATGTATAGTATCGCCTGCACTTACTAAACTTAGGGCATATTTAATACTACTAACAGGGTCAAGTATATGATCGCCGCTGTTAGCATCGTCGCCGTTTGGTGCAACATAATAACTGTTTCCGTTTCTAAACGTTATGTCAACTCCGCCTAAGTCTAGGTCGTCAACATTAATACTTGATGCTACTAAGTTTCTAACCCAAACATCATTCCACTCTTTACCACCAAATTGTGGATTAGATCCTAATGCGTATGTATTAGTTACATCTGGAATAATATTTGATGCAACTTCTGCATTAAACGTAACATTATCAGTATTTGCATCACCAATATTAATGTTGCCGTCTGCTGTAATGTTTCCTGTTGCGTGTATGTTGCCAGTTACGTTCATATCAGAATGTACGTCAACTGTGCCTGTACCATGCGGTCTTAGCTCTAAGTTTACGTAAGCTGATGAGTCGTCATTGTTTGTTAAAATAGCATTGCCTTCAATATCAATACTATCAATTCTAAGTTTATTAAGTGAAACTACTGTGTCTAGTGTTGCTAAGTTTAGGAATGGTTGTGTAGTACTAATAGTACTACCTTGTACAGTAATGTCTGCTAGTTCAGCAACATTAAGTACTTTTAAATCTATTGTTTGTGTGGTTCCAGTAACATCTACCTCGTACGCAGGAGCTGAATTGTTGACGCCGATACGCTGATTATTTACATCTAGGTATAATAGGTCGGTCTCAAACGCTAAATCTACTCCATTACGGATTAGATTCGACTTCAAGAGCGGACCGGATATGCGACCAACAGCCATCTTTTCTCCTTGTACGGGGATCCTGTCCCTCTAGCCTAAGTTTTCAGCTTTCGCTCTTTGCTGGCTAACCACAGTTTGACCATGTACAGGATTGGTCATCCATTTGTACAGTAATAGTATTTATCGATTATAGAAAAAAGGGGTTACTTACCCAAAGATTAGAGTGTATTCCAATATGAGATCATCCATCTCAGCTGCACTGATTGTAGCCGCATTACCAGCCGCTGTAACAAAGGTTGTGCCGTCCCAAGTTTCAAGAATTACTTCTTCAGTATTCCATCTCATCATACCTGTCTCGGGTGTAAAACTAGGTTGTTGAGCTGTAGTACCTGCTGGAATTCGTACAGCGCCTATGTCAGCAAAGTTTAATTTACCATATCCTGTGTTAGCAAGTGTTAATGCAGATCCACTATTGTTTATTATTTGATTCTGAACTAAATCTATATTATCAATACGTAATACGCCTGTGCCATTAGCACGTAAATCTAAGTCTGCATTAGATTGGGTTGTTCTAATAACATTTCCTTGTATTAAAATATCGTCAACTTCTAAACCGTTTGTAGTAAGTCCTAAAGCACCCACTGTTCCTACTTCAATATTTTCTATAGTAGAAATAATAGTATTATTAGTAGGATGCGTTAATAAATTTGTACGTGTGTTATCAGAATATACACCGTTTAGTGTTATTCTTTTTTGATTATTAAATGCTTCATATGTATTGAATGTATTATTAAATCTAATGTTATTAGAATCTTTATAACTGTCTGCAAACGATCCTATTGGAAGTCTTAATGCATTAGTAGCATTAATTAAAACATTATCTGATGAGTTTAAACTAATGTCTGACGCCACAGTTGTAATAGTATTATTGTTTAAAAATACCTGCTCAATACGCACATCAGAGTCAAATGATCTTAATTCTAAATCACTATTAGAATTAGTTGTAGTTATTACATTATCAAATATGTAAGTATTAGAACTTAATTGAAGTGATTCTGCTGATACAGAGTCACTAATATCAATAGCCATTGAATTCAATGTTCCAATAGTCATGTTAGTTCTAAGTCTTATATCATTTGAAGGTAATACAATTTTACCAGTACCGCTTGCAATTAGTTCTAAATCTGCATTACTATTTGTAGTTTCAATATAGTTGTCATTAAAGATAATATCGTCAAATTGTATTTCACTTTTGATGTTTGATGTACTAACTGTAACTGTGCCTTCTACAGTCATATTTCCGATTTGATTTCTATTTCCAACTTGTGTAATAGTACCAGAAATACTTACGTCATCAATATCAGTATTATTGTTAACTGTTAAATTATTAGAAATAATAACATCATTTACAGGTGCAATAATATTTCTTTCAGCACGTAGATCTAAATCTGCGTTTGATATAGTTGTACTAATAAAATTATCATCAATTTCAATAATACTGTCAGTAATAACTATTTCATTTAAATCTAAGTCTCTAGTTACATTAATGTCAGTAGTTGTTATTGATGCTGCAAATAAATCTTGTGTTACTCTTACATCGTTATTTGGTGCAATAACACGGCCAGTTCCTGATGCTTGTAAGGACATGTCTGCTCTAAAATAGTCGCCATCAAAGATTATACTATTGTATTTTCCTGGAGTAGCAAATTCATCTTCTAGTAGTAGCTCAACAATGTTTTTAATAAATGCATTTTTTGTTTCATCGCCAGATGTACCATTTTGTATGTATTGTAGCCAAGCAAGTGCATCACTAGTTGTAGTATTACTGTCTCTATTAACGTCTGCATACGATAGTGCATAGTTAGGTGCGCTTGTTCCGTTTGCTAAGAACGTTATTAGATTTTTTTCTGTTTGTTGTGCGTAGTCGTCAACAGTGTCTCCGTTAGCCATTGCATAAATCATATTAGATAATGAATGAGTAACACTTGAATTAGTAGTATCTAATCTTAAATCTTCCCTAACATTTTGTATTATATTGTTGTTAATATTAAAGTTAGTTGTAGTAAGTTCATTACTTACAGTTAAGTTGCCAGGTGTATTAATGTTACCTATCTGAGTAACATTGCCAGTCTGTACAGTATTACCTGTTTGTGTATTTGTTCCAGTTATATTAACTTGTACAGGAGTATAAGTTGTAACTAACCCAATGTCTTCAACCATACTAACATTGTCCCATTCAACAATGTTATCAACTGAACGAAAAATAATATCAATTGCTGTACTTTGTGGAACAAAGTTATAAGTTAAAGATTGATCTGCTGTTAGGCCACTTGCTTCGTTCCATTCTTGAAGTGTGCCTACACCTGATTCAAATATTCTTAAATAAAATGCATTTCCATTTGCTGCACTTCTAAACTGTGCTGCAAAATCATATGTTCTGCCTGCTACAACAGTAATTTCTTGTGCTACGTTTCTTGCTGCTCCGGTTGCATCAATTTGTAAATTACCGTTTACATCATTAGCATTACCACCACCTGTTTGTGACCATCCGCTTACATTATTATCAAATGTTCCATTAACTACTAATTCAGGGCCGTATTCATAATTTGTTACATCGTCTTCAAAACTAGTAATACCTAATACCGATAAGTCATTAGTAATAGACGCACTACTTTCTGCTCTAATACTTCCAGTGCTAGAGGCACGTAGTAGCAGATCTAAATTTCCGTTGTTAGTAGTAATATAGTTTTGTGTAATTGTAATATCATTAATATTAACTTCATTAAACTGAGTTTGCAATGTAACAGTAGCATTGCTACTAACAATATCAGAAACTTGTAAGTCATTAACAATAGTTACATTGTTGTTTGGTATTAATACTTTGCCTGTGCCAGTAGCACGTAAATCTAAATTTGTATCACTTGTAGTTGTTGTAATTACATTGCCGTCAAACAGTATTTCTTCTAGTTGTACTTGACTACTTACATCTAAATCCCCGTCAATTGTAGCGTTAGTTACGGTGTATGTTCCAGTTTGCAATACGTTTCCAACGTGTATTAGCGCACCAGTTATATTAGTTTCTTGTAAGTCTGTTATTCCAGAAACGGTTAAATTATTAGTAATATTAAAGTTGTTGCTTGGAACAACTATATCACCAGTGCCGTTAGCACGTAATTCTAAATCACTTGACGATAGCGTAGACGTAATATAATTGTCGTTAATTTTTATATCATTTATTTCTAAATTATCAAAATATCCTTCGTACCACTGTCTTGACATTTCGCCAAGGTCAAACACAAGTGCTGTATGCGGTTTAAAGTCCTGCTCAAATTCTACATTAAAGGTCAATCTATCATCTAGTGTTTGATCGCCTGCTAAGTTTAGTGTGCCACCAAAACTAAAATTGCCTGTAATATCTACATTACCGGTTATATTAGTATTATCTAAATAATTTATAGTATTAGTAGCACTTGTAAAACCTAAGTCTCCTGCTAAAGATTCTATAGTATTATCAGATATTCTAATATTACCAACTTCTATCCTTGCACTACTAATTGTAGTATCATTTCCTGGACCAGGAATAAGTAGTCCGGTCTCAGATTCAATATTAATTTCACTAATATTAAAACTAGTTTGTCCAGTTTGGAAATCAATATGGAAGTTATCACCTACTCTAAAATCGCCTTCGTGATCAGTACTAACATAATGTACTGTACCATTGTTTAATTCAACAACTTCATTTGCTTGTATTCTATTACTTAAATCGTTTGACTTGTCTACTCCAGAACCTATATATCCAAAGTTATGTTGAATAAGATACATTAGTGTATTAGCACCGTCTGCTACAGCACCATAATTACCGTATACGTTTGCTGAACCAATTGAGCGTAGCTCTGCTCCGTACTCTACTGTGCTGCCGTCAACTCCTACTTTGCCAGTTACGCCATTAAATGCATATAAGCCTCTGTTAGCAAAGTATGTAAACGAATTAAGCCATTCAACTCGCACACCGTTTGTCATGTTAATTACATCTGCACCCGGCGATATAAATGTTACGCTATGGAATAACATTGATGCTCTAGGACTTGCAGAATTTAGTTCTGCGCCATCAATCCAAGCACCTCTGCCTGCATCACCTTGTGCAAACCCTCTTGGGTCATCAGTTGGAACTTTTATACGATAAGATACACTCAAATCATAAGATTTTACCGTATCACTTTGATTTCCTATAATAAACATTTTAGTGCCATCAGGTGAA
>Ga0114995_10000070_pt1 | contig 59620 bp, 42 predicted proteins | sample ArcticOcean_MG_C_11_FD_87038 | JGI IMG/M metagenome (GOLD analysis project Ga0114995, IMG submission 87038) | Marine microbial communities from western Arctic Ocean - ArcticOcean_MG_CB2_154 | ecosystem: Environmental > Aquatic > Marine > Oceanic | place: Arctic Ocean: Canada Basin | collected... | reverse complement strand
CTATATTATATTCGATGATATTTTAGAGGATAAAAAATGGCAATACATAATGTAGAAATTGGTAGCGATCATGACGGGAACGGCCGTACTAGTCTACTGCCAAACAGTGCACCGGTTATAACAGCTGGCGCATTTGCAATAGGAACCGTATATACAATTATATCAGCAGGCACAACAAACTTTACACTTATTGGTGCCGCAAATAGTAATGTAGGTACAGTATTTACAGCATCAGGCGTAGGAACCGGCACAGGCACAGCAAATGTACCTGATTACAGAGTACCAACAGGAAAGTCATGGGCTATTACAACGATCATGTTTTGTAATGTAGGAATAGCAGATCCTGATACTCCAAACAGTGATTTAACAAATTTAAGTTTACACTTAGTAAAAGGTGGAGACCCTGCAGGTGATAAGAACATGGTTCTTAACGCTATACCTATTCCAGGTGGCGAAACATTTACATTCGACACTGAAAAGATAATTTTAGAAGAAAATGACTTAGTATATGCACTTACTACATCGCCAGAAGTTATCAGCGCAACAATTAGTTATTTGGAAGTCTAATGAGATATATACGTAGGCAAAGTACAAACGCAAGAGGACTTGTTGGAAAAGGTGTTAACTACACTGTCGACGATGAAGTAAGACTTGATAGTGCTAAAGCTGTACTAGTACCAAAAGGTTCTACAGCAGAGCGTCCTACCTATCCAACTAACGGCCATTTACGCTATAACACAGATACAAATGCATTTGAACAGTACGAAGCAGATTCATGGCGTGGAACAAGATATGCAGAACCAGTGCGTGTTGGTATTAAAGTACAGACATTAGGTCTTGGTGATGCATCAGAACAGTTCTTTGGTGTATTAGATAGTGGAGACATAAACTTTCCAATTCCAGTAGCTCCCCAAAACGTTTTAGTATTTGTTGAAAACGTTTTCCAACTTCCAAGTAATGAACATGGTGTTGGTGGTAACTACGATGTAATACAAAACCCAGCAGGTAAACCAGCAGGCTGGTACATTTATTTCAGCGAAGCTCCTCCAGTAGGCAAGCCAGTTACAGTTATTCATAACTTCGACAAATAACTTTTACGCTAAATACTGCATATAAGGGATTAATCGTAGTATGGCACAACTCGGCAGAATTTCAGGGCAAATATTAAAAGACAACCTTTTACGTGAAGGTGTTGACATTGCCTTTGAAACAGATTTACTTTACATTGATGTAAACAATGATAGGCTTGGTGTTAACACCAATACTCCATCTCACGATTTACAAGTTGCTGGATCTTTAAGATCAACTAATCTTATAGCAACTACATCATTGCTTTCAGGCAATTTAAATGTAACCCCCAATGGAAATATTACTCCTACTGTAGGAAACATATACTTTGCTCCTACACGAAGTGTTGTAGTACCGTCTACATTAAACACTCCTGATATAAGAATAAGCAACAACTTTATTAGCACAAACACAGCTAATAGAAACTTAGAACTTCGTCCTAATGGTGTAGGTTCTGTAGATGCAGAAGGATTGTTAGTAAATGCAAATTTACATGCAACTGGCGACATCACAGCAGATGGAAACATTATACTAGGTAGCGGCGATGATGATAATATTACATTTAATGCAGATGTAATTAGTAATATCATTCCAAATACACACGAGACATTTGACCTAGGTGAAACAAATAAAGTATGGAACAACTTATACACTAAACTAATTAACGGCGAGAATGTAGGAGTGCAAGGTGCATTAGTATCTGGTGTTAATCCATTCTTAGATGTAGGTAATAGTTATTACGTTACTAAGAATGGAAGTGATTCAAATGCAGGATTGCACACTTACGAATCTTTCCTAACACTAAAGTATGCGTGTTCACAAGCGTCAGCAGGCGATACAATTATTGTATTTGCAGGAGAATACGAAGAAGTATTGCCGATCACAGTGCCAGCTGGTGTTACTATTAAAGGTAACGATTTTAGAAATACAATCATTAAACCAACTGTAGCAACTAATGACAACGATGTATTTTTATTAAATGGCGAAACGTCTATTGTACATCTTACTATTAAAGACTTTTACTATAATAGTACCACTAATGAAGGACATGCTTTTAGGTTTGCACCTAGCACATCAGTTACTTCTCGTAGCCCATACTTACAAGACATCACAGTAATAACAAAAGGCTCGACAGTAAGCGCAAGTGATCCAAGAGGTTTTGCTGCCGGTGATGCAGGCAAGGGTGCATTAATTGATGGCGCGGCAGTATTAAGTTCAAGTCAAGAAGCAAGTATGTTATTCCATAGTTGTACATTTATAACTCCTGGTGTAGATGGTATTACAATGACAAACGGTGTTAGGGTTGAATGGCTAAATTCATTTACATACTTTGCAAATAGAGGATTATATGCTGTTAATGGTGTAACAGGACATCAAAGTACAGACGGAAGCACACTTAAATATGGCGCTGAATTACGTTCAATTGGCTCAGCTAATGTATACGGCAACTATGGTGTAGTAGCAGATGGCGCCGATTGTTTAATGTACTTAATTCAACATAACTTTGGCTATATTGGAACAGGAAAAGACGTTACTAATGATACTGGACTTGCTCTACAAGCACGAGAAGTTTCGCAATTAAATTCAGGAAAAATATATTACAGTTCAACTGACCATTTAGGAAACTTTAGAATCGGAGACTCGTTCTTTGTAGACTTTGAAAATGGAAGTACAACTGTTGACCTTGATGCGTTAACAGCAAATGCACTAAGAGGCTTAACAGTTACAACAGGTGAAGTATCAACTGTACTTGCAGGAACTGCTGTAACAACAGGCAATTTAAGATTCTTAGGTAACGACATTACGTCCTTCCAAGGAGATATTATTATTGCTTCAAACTCCGGCGAAATTAATTTAACTGGGAATACTTCAATAGATAATGATTTATCTGTTACAGGTAATTTAAGTTTTGGCGGATCATTAAACTTATTAGGCAATGAAAGTACAGATACTTTAAACTTTAATGTAGACTTTGATCAAGACTTTAATCCTCATTCAACAGGCAATTTTGATTTAGGTAAAGCAAACAAACTTTGGAACACTGTATACACATCTGCAGCCGATGTCCAAAATATTAGAATACAAGATAATTTCATTACTACAGTCAACTCTAATGACTCTTTGGAGCTAAGAGCACACAGTACAGGCAAAGTTTTAATACCTGGTAACAATGTACAAATAAACAACGATCACGCTGTAAACGGGCTTACAACGCTGTCTACGACGGGTATTACCGGCACACTAACCCATGCTGGAAACTATACACAAACTGGTAATACATCAGTAACTGGCAACTCAACAGTTAGTGGATATATTGACGTATCTGGACAAGCACAGTTTGAAGAAATATTAGTTGATGACAACTTTATTACAACAACAACATCAAACACTAATTTAGAACTTCGTGTAAATGGTGTTGGTATGATTTCTATACCAACTAACAATGTTACTATACAAAATGACTTAACTGTAAGTAGCGATATTAGTACTACAGACAATATTCAAGTAACTAACGACACTGAGTTTAACCGTGCAAACGTAAGTGACATTGATATTAATCAAAATTATATTCAGACTAACAATGCAAATAAAGATTTAGATTTACGTGCAACTGGCAAAATTATAATCAACGATGACGCTAGTATTACACAAAATCTTAGTTTACTTAGTAGCATTGGACAGTTTGATAATACAACTGTTAACGGAACTATTGCACATACCGGAGTACGCACACATACTGGTGATTATAGTTTATCAGGAGAACTACTTACTAATCAATTTAGATTCGAAGATAACTTTATTACAACTAAAACAGGTAATACTAACTTTGATCTACGTGCAAGCGGCAGTGGGGAAATACTAGTACCTAGTAACACATTACGCATAACAAACAACTTAACAGTAAGCACCATAACCGATGTTGATGCTACAACATTGACCGGAACACTTACAGTAAACGCTCCCTACAACCAAATTGGCACTACTAGCATAGCAGGCTCTGCAGAGCTAAATGGCACAATTTCTATAAATGCTAATACAATAGAAACTATAGTATCAAATGCAAATTTAGATATACGTGCAAGTGGTACAGGTAAAGTGCGTGTGCCATTTAATAACACTGTAATTAGTAATGACTTAACAGTTAATGGCACAACAACACTTAATGGATCGTATACTGTAAACGGTGTAATGACACATGTAGGTAATATTAATCAACAAGGTAACTTCGATCTTAGTGGTGAACTTATTAGTGATGAGTTAAAAATTGAAGATAACTTTATTACAACAGTTACATCAAATAGCGATTTAGAACTAAGGGCACACGGCTCCGGCAATATTAATGTACAAAATAATGTAACACTTGCTCAAGACTTAACTGTTTCTGCATTAACAAATTTACAAGCAACTGATATAACTGGATTACTTACACAAGTAGGTAATAGAAATCACGGCGGAAACTATTCCTTATCAGGAGAATTTAAAGGTACTGAAATCTTAATTGAAGATAACTTTATTACAACTACAACAGGTAATACTAACTTAGAATTAAGATCAGCTTCTAGTCCAATTACTATTAATGACGGGTTACAAGTAGACAATGCATTAACTGTAATTGGTAATTCTGTATTAACAAATACTGGGATTACTGGACTTATTACACTTAACGGACAGTGGGCACAGACTGGTAATGTAACAGTTACAGGTGTTGTGGATGTTGATGATATAAAACTATCTACAACAGCAAGTACGCCAACAATCGAAACAGTAGTATCAAATGCAGACTTAGAACTTCTTGCTAATGGTAGCGGTAAGGTTAAATTCTTATTCAATAATGTTGAATTTGATCAAGACTTAACAGTAAATGGCATTTCTACTTTTGGTGTAGCTGTTGATATATCTCAAGTAAATGTTAATGGTACACTAACACACGCAGGTAACTATGCACAAACTGGCAACAGGACTATTACTGGTAACTTAACTGGGACACAGGATTTAAATGTAGGTTCGCAAGCACAGTTTGAAGAAATATTGTTTGCCGGCAATGTTATATCAACTACAAACACTAATGCAGACTTAGAATTACGTACAAGCGGAACAGGTGAAATTGTTTCTCAAAATAGAATCAATGTTACTAATGATTTATTCGCGGCAAGTATTACTACAGGCGACATTAATGTAACACAAGATATCGATCTTGACGATATTGTTGTCAACAGTAACAACATACAAATAAACGAAAACTATATTGAAACTACTATTTCAAATAGTAATTTAGAATTAAGAGCAGACAACTCCGGAAGTGTTATACTTCAAGAAGATGTGTCTATTACTAATGACTTAACAATTAATGGAATATCAACGTTACAAACTACTAATGTTACAGGCACATTAACTCGTGTAGGCAATACTGTACAAACAGGAAACGCTGTTGTTACAGGTGACTTAACAGTAACACAAGATCTAAATATTAATGCTAGAGTAGAATTTGAAGAAATTGTTATTGATGATAATATTATTACAACAAAATCTTCAAACAGTGATTTAGAATTAAAAGCGTCAGGATCAGGAAGTATTATTATTCCTAATAACGATGTAACCGTAAGTCAAAATATGTCAGTAGGAACACTTAATTCTACAGGGATAACAATTAATGATTCGTTTGCATTAGAAAATATGGTTAGTAGTACTGACATTGATATTTTTGATAATGTTATTACAACTACAAATTCAAACAGTGATTTAGAATTACGTGCTAATGGCACTGGATCAATATACTTACAAGATTTAGTATTTAACACAGCTACTATATCATCTGCAGCAGGTATTACTTTACAAGCACCTAACTTGCTCATTAATAGTACTGGAGCATTTCAAATTCCAGTAGGTACTGTTGGTGAGATATTATTAGCATCAGCAGGATCAATAGACGGCGGAACAGCTTCAATATCAGGAGCAATAATATCAGGTGGTAATGCATCTACAGTGTTTGTACCAGCAGATGTTATTTACAATGCAGCAGGTGCAGCAACAGGTGGAAGTAACTTAGGTGAAATTGGCTCGTTACGATATAACACTACAGATAATGCATATGAAGGATTTAATCAATCAGTATTAACATTAGGACAAATTACGTCTGATGATAGAAATACTAGTGTAAGTGTACATCCTACAAATGATACTATAACATTTATTGCAAACAATTCAAGTGTGGGTACTATTGACTCTACTGGATTGCATATGAATGAAATACAAGTTGATGATATTAACATAGCAAATAATGTTATTTCAACAGCTAATACTAATGCTGATTTAGACTTAGTAGCACACGGTACTGGTAATATAAAATTAGAAAATGTAGAGTTTGATTTAAACTTCCTTGACATTGACACTATTGGTGGTACTGGTACACATATTGTTGTATTTCCAGGTAATAGAGCTGTTAAATTTCCATCGGGTACTACAGCACAACGTCCTGCATCTCCAGTAGTTGGGCAAACACGACACAATAGTACACTAAACGAATTAGAAGTTTGGATTGGCACCAAGTGGCAAAATGCTGCTGGTGAGTTCGAAGCTGTAACACAACAAGAGATGGAAGATGAAGCTCTTGTACAGACTCTAATCTACGGCTAACAATACCCTTTTAACCTTAATTGATAAATACTATTAATGCAAGTACAGCGACCATTGTACTGCAGGTACAAACTGTGGTTAGCCAGCAAAGATCTTTTTAAAGATGAAAATTCGGCTAGAGGGACAGGATCCCCGTTAAAGGAGAAAAGATGGCTGTAGGTCGCATATCAGGTCCGCTTTTGAAGTCCAATCTCATACGTAATGGTGTGGATTTGGCCTTTGAGACAGACTTATTATATCTAGATGTAAACAATCAGCGTATCGGTGTTAGAACCGCATCACCAAGTCATGATCTCGACATTAACGGGACTACACGATCAACTAATTTAATTATAGATACACTAGCAACAATAGGCGATGTGTCTATTAGTGGAAACACTATTCAAACAGCTGGTGACTTAAACTTAGTTACTGTTGGTTCAGATTCCGTTGTTTATCAAACACGTTTAGAAGTAAACGGCATAGGTATTGATGACAACACAATTAGCACACTTAATTCAAATGCAAACTTAGAACTTCGTCCTAACGGAAATGGTACTGTCGAAATATTTGCCAATACTAATGTTACAGGTAATATACATGCGACTGGTAACATAACAGCAGACGGTAATATAGTTTTAGGTAATGATGCTACAGATAGTATCAACTTTAATGCGGATGTAAACAGTAACATTATTCCAGACACAACTGAACTATATGACTTAGGATCACCAAGTCAAAGATGGCGAGATGTTAGAGTAAAAAATCTAGTTGCTGATACAATTGACACCGGCGACTTAATAATTCAAGGTGTTGATTTAAGTACTCGACCAGGAAATTCATATTTTGTTTCAACTAATGGTAGTAACACAGCAACAGGTACACATCAACAAGATCCGTTTTTAACACTAGACCATGCTGTGACTGTTGCAACAGCAGGCGATACTATTCACATTTATCCAGGAACATACGAAGAAACGTTTCCAATAACTGTGCCTGCAGGAGTAACAATTAAGGGTGAAAATATTCGCTCTGTATTTTTGCACCCACCAAGTTCAAATAATTCACAGGATTGTTTCTTACTTAACGGTGAAACAACTATACAAGATTTAACAATTGGTAACTTCTATTACGACTCTGGTAACAATACTGGACATGCGTTTAGATTTGCACCAAACATGAATGTAACATCAAGAAGCCCATATATTAAAAATATAACTGTAATAACAAAAGGCTCAGTAACAACAGCAGAAGATCCAAGAGGGTTTAATGAAGGCGATGCAGGGCGTGGTGGTTATTTTGACGGTGCAGCTGTAAATGCTAGTTCTAAAGAAGCAAGCATATTATTTCATTCAGCAACATTTATTACTCCAGGTGTAGATGCAATATCAGCAACCAACGGTATTAGAATGGAGTGGTTAAACTCCTTTACATATTTTGCAAATAAATCAGTTCACGCTTTTGATAGCAATGCAGGTCTTTATAACGATGGTAAAACACGAGTACGTCTAGGCGGAATAAGTGGAACATTTGCTGCAGGAAATACAATTACATTTACATCAACTGATAGTTCATCAGTAGCAACAGCAACCGTAGAAAGTATTGAAGGTAATACTATCGTTGTTGATGGCAAGTTTACAGGACTACAAGGGTTTGATACAACACCGGCAACTATAGCAAACGGTTTAGGCGCGACGGCAACTAGTATCGAAAACTATGATCTAAAAGACTTTGGTGCAGAAATACGTATGATTGGTTCTGCAAGCGTTTATGGTAATTATGGACTTTATGGTAATGGCCCGGGTGTTATTGTTTATGCTATCGGACACAATTTAGCATACATTGGTAACGGTAAAGAAGTTACAAACGATGCAGGAACAGTAATTCAAGACAACGAAGTTACAGAATTAAATGATGCTAAGATTAGATATAACTCAGTTGACCATCAAGGTGACTTTAGAGTTGGAGATTTATTCTTCGTAGATCAACAAACAGGTACAGTAGACTTTACAGTTTCAGACTTTACAATTAACACAGCAAACGGTGTATCATTTATAGATGGCGGAGGAACTACATTTGTTGATGGGACTAAAATTGAAACAGGTAATTTTAGAATAAGTGGAAACACAGTAGAATCCTTAACAGGCGCTGTTAACTTAACAGCCGCTAACAATATAATTAATTTAAACGACAATGTTAATATTACTGGAAACTTAGATGTAACAGGTAACGTTACAATTGGCGGCAATATTACAATTGGCGACGATGCAAACGATACTATACAAATTGTTGCTGGCATCGATAGTGACATTACTCCTAGCGTTACAAGTACATATAACTTAGGTACAGATGCGTTACGTTGGAACAATATAAATGTTAATAGAGCTGTTATTGACGATATTACAATTGAAACAAACTTTATTACTACTACAGTTTCAAACGCAGACTTAGAATTACGTGCTAGTGGCACAGGTAAAATACTTGTACCAGACAACAATGTACAGATTGACAATGACTTAACTGTAAGTGGAACAACTACGTTACAAGGTACAAATATTACAGGAACAGTTACACACGTAGGTAATTACACACAAACTGGCAATTCAAGCATTACTGGCAATTTAACTATTACAGAAAAGTTAGATGTTTCGCAATACGCACAGTTTGAAGAAATATTAATTGATGATAATTTTATTACTACTACAACTAGTAATGCAAACTTAGAGTTACGTGCAAATGGCACAGGACAAATAGTTGTTCCTAGTGCAAATGTTACTATTACTAATAACTTAACTGTTAACGGTACTGTACTTGCTGACAACTTAACTACAACAGGCTTAATTACTTCAGATAGTTTTAGCACTGGTGACATCTTAATTGATGATAACATCATTCGCACTACAACATCAAATAGTAATTTAGAGTTGAGAGCTAATGGATCAGGTAAAGTTATTGTACCAAGTAATAATGTTGATATAACAGGAACACTTGATGTTACTGGATTAACAACTACAAACGATCTAACAATTAATGGCGCATTAACACATGTTGGTAACGTTGCACAAACTGGTAATTATTCTATTGCTGGAACTTGGGACAACGGCGAATTACAAGTTAGTGGAAATGTAATAGAAACAACAACTAGCAATGCAAACTTAGAGCTACGTGCTAGTGGCACAGGCCAAGTATTAATTCCAAACAATAATGTTACTGTAACTAATAACTTAACTGTTGATGGAGTAACCGATTTACAAGCAACAACAATTAACGGAATAGTTACACATACAGGTAACCATGTACAAAACGGTAACTTAACAATTACCGGAATGCTTGAAGTTGATGACATTGAGATTGCTGGCAATACTATTCAAGCTGCATCTAATGACACAGATTTACAATTACAGGCAAACGGAACTGGCGAAATAGTAATTCCAACAAGTGATGTAGTTTTAAGTCAAAACTTAACTGTTAACGGAACAACTACTTTACAAGATACTAGTGTTACTGGAACGCTTACCCATGTAGGTAACAGAGTACATACAGGTAACTTTAATATTGGCGGCACATTTTCCAATGGCACTATAAAAATTGATGATAACTTTATTACTACTAGAGTCTCAAATGCAGACTTAGAGTTACGTGCAAATGGCACAGGTGAAGTTACTGTACAAAGCAATGATGTTGTATTTGGACAAGCATTAACAGTAAGCGGTGCAACGGATTTACAAGCAACTACAATAACTGGAACAATTACTCACACAGGAAATGTTACACAAACAGGTAACCTAAACTTAACAGGTGACTTTGATAATGGTAACGTAAGCATAGCTGCAAATGTAATTCAAACTACTGATAGTAATGCAGATTTAGAGTTACGTGCTAACGGGTCTGGCAAAATACTTGTACCAAATAACGATGTTGATGTTACCGGAACACTTGATGTTACTGGAACAACGACACTAGGTAATACTAATATTACTGGAATAGTAACCCATGTTGGTAATGCAAATATTACAGGCAACTATGATATTACAGGACAGTTAAATGTTGATGCTTTAAGTTTCGACACTAATAGAATTTTTACAACTACATTAAATGCAGATCTTATATTACAAGCAAATAACAATGGTAAAGTTCTTGTACCAAACAACGATGTTTTAATTGAAGAAAACTTAACTGTTGACATTGGTACAACATTAAAAGATACAAATATTACAGGAACAGTTACACATGTTGGTGTATATACACAAACTGGTAACTCAACAATAACTGGTGATGTTACAGTAACACAAGATTTAGATATTACAGGTTCAGCACAGTCTGAAGAAATATTAGTTGACGACAACTTTATTACTACAACTACAAGTAATGCAAACTTAGAGTTACGTGCAAACGGTACAGGTGAAGTATTAATACCAAGTGCTGATGTAAGAGTTAATAACGATTTAATTGTTAGTGGAACTATTACAACTGGTGATATTAACAGTGCAGGAACTATTACAGCAAATAGATTTAGTACTGGTGATATTTTAATTGACGATAATTTTATTACTACTACAACTAGTAACTCAAACTTAGAGTTACGTGCAAATGGCACAGGTGAAGTATTAATACCAAGCAATAATGTTCAAATTACTGGTGATACTACAGTAAATGGTACAACAGATCTACAAGGTGACACTGGTATTACAGGTACAGTTACACATATTGGTAACTTATCACAAACTGGTAACTTTGAAATTACAGGAAGTTTAACTGTTACCGGAGACTTAGATGTTTCCGGAGCATTCCAGTTTGAAGAAATATTAATTGATGATAATGTTATAACAACTACATCATCAAATGCAGACTTAGAACTACAAGCCGCTGGAACAGGAAGCATTATTGTTCCTAGCAATGATGTAGATATTACAAATAACTTAACAGTAGATGGTACATTAACTGTTGGCAATATTGTAAGTACAGGAACAATACAAGCAAATAACTTTACCACAGGCGATATCTTAATTGATGATAACTTTATTACTACTACAACATCAAATAGTAATTTAGAATTACGTGCCAGCGGTACAGGAAACATTATTTTAGACGACTTTAGTTTAATTAACGCAACAATATCTAGTAGTTCAAACATTACATTAACTCCAGCAACTGAGTTAGTTATAATAGACGCAACTGGTGCTGTTAGATTACCTAAGGGTGATACTAGTCAACGTCCTACAGGAGCAACAGGACAGATTAGATATAATACCGAACTTGCTAGATATGAAGGTTACACTAACAACGGTTGGACAAGACTTGATGGTGTTGAAGATGCTGATGGTAATACTAAAGTAACAGCAGAACTATCACCAGGCGCTAATGATGACACTATTAGATTTATTGTAGCAGGAAACACTAAAGTAACAGTTACTGAAACAAAATTAGAAGCTGATTTAATAACCGTAGATGACATCACTATTGATGGCAATGTGATAAGTACAACTGCAGGAAACACAGATTTACAACTAACAGGCAACGGAACAGGCGGCGTTAACATTGAGAACTTTAGGTTTACAGATGGCACAGTAACGAATGTTACAGCAAATGGTGTAACAACTATTGCCAGTACAAATCAAGGGTATGTTAATTTTGCTGATCCATACGGAGTAGTAATACCAGTAGGGTCTAACGCACAAAGACCAACAGGTGTTACAGGAATGATAAGGTTTAACAATGAAGCTTTTAGAGTTGAAATGTATGACGGAACGAATTGGATATCAGTAGCAGGTGCATCGGGCGGAATTAGTTATGCAGACGCAGAAGACATTGCAATAGAAAAAGTATTAATATTTGGATAAGAGAGAATGGCAACTACACTTAAAAACACAGTTATAAAGAATTGCGGCACAGTACCTGTGCTTATATACGAAACATTACCTGGAAACAGAGTAACTGTTTTGGGTATAAGTTTTACAAACTTGACGGACAAGTTTGTATACGTAGACGTACTAGTCGAAGACGACACTAGTGTAAGCGGATACTATTTGAAAGATAGTATTCTACCAGCAGGCACAAGTTTAAGAGCTGTGTCAACTGGTGAAAAATTAGTGTTAGCCCCTAGCAATAGACTGTTAGTTAGATCAAGTCTTGATGACTCAGTAGATGTTATTGTTAGTTACGTGGAGATTACATAATGGCTTATTACATAGGAACAACACCACAGGACGTTTTAGACGGCTTTATAAAACGGTACTTTTATGGACTTCGTAGAAATAACGATGGCGAATTGTTTTTTGTACAAATTGACCAACTAAGAGGTGGTGATGAAAATATTGTAGTTGTCAATAACTTAGGTATTTCTTCAGAAAACTATCCAGATTTTGAAGAAGGTATTGATTATTTAGACGGCATAGATGCCGACCACGAGTTAGTGTATCCTAATGTAAGATATCCACAATTTAAGTGGGAAAATAGATCACTATTATATTATATAGAACCGGCCACAGGATTTTTGGTGCAAAGAATATCTGAAGCATATTCTTACCCAACTGGTGTGTCGACAGTAGCGTACGGCGAAGGCCAAGACGAAAACGTAATTGATTAAGGAAAAGAATAATGGCAGAGTTTAAGTTAGATAGGTTTAAGTATAATTGGAAAGGTGACTGGGTCACTGGCACCGCATACAAACGCGACGATGTACTTCGTGTAAACGGATTCAGTTATGTTTGTATTATCTCGCACACATCGTCCGCACAGTTTGCTACTGACTTAAACGCAATACTTCCAGGAAGTTCACCTCCACAGCCGCAACCTAAATGGGTCGTGATGACAGCAAGCAAATCGTTTGTAGGAGATTGGGGCCCAGGCACTTCGTACAACGTAGGTGACATTGTTTTATACGGTGGAACAGTATGGGATTGTATTACAGCACATTCGGCATCAACTTTCCAAAATGATTTAGCTAAATGGACAGTGTTTACTAAGCACATTAAGTATGACACTGCCTGGACTGTAGGAACAGATTACGGGCACGGTGACATTGTAAAATATGGCGGCAATCTTTGGAAATGTATAGAACCACACACAGCATCAGGCATACTTGAAAATCAAAGTGGTAGCTGGGAAGAGTTTTACGTAGGACAAGAATACAGAAATGCATGGACAGTTAGTACAGACTATAACATTGGTGACATTGTAAAATACGGTGGATCATTATTTAAGTGTACAGCATCACATAGTTCAAACATTACAGCATTAGACGATACAAAGTTTTCAGTATTTGCATTTGGTACACAGTTTGACGGAGAATGGAATAGTACAACACAATACAACATTGGTGATGTTGTAAGATACGGTGGCTCGTCTTACTACGCAATTACAAATAATATTGAATCAGACCCTTCAAGAATACTAAGAGGACTTTCGTCAGGCGAAGACAGCACAAGCGACTGGATAGTTCTAGCAAAAGGTTATCAATTTGCAGGTGATTGGAGTTTATCAAAAGAATTTAAAACAGGCGACATTACTCAACGTGGTGGCGACTTATATGTTGCACTTAGAGATGTAAACATTAATGACGGCGATGAAAGTTCGTTAACATACTTAGATACAGAAGTTTGGGAAAAAGTAGTTCCAGGCAAGAAATGGAAAGCTCCATGGACTGCAACAACTTACTATTCAGTTGGCGATGTAGTTTATTATTTAGGTACAGCATATGTATGTAGTTACGAACACACAGCAGACAATGATAACTTTCCAGGCGATAACGGAAACGCTTACAACTATTGGTCTACATTAATTCAATCAGGAGATCAAGGTGGATTAACTACTAAAGGTGATTTACTCACTTTTGGATTATCAAGAGACGGCGTAGGTGACGGTAGTACACTTAATGATACTAATGTTTCAATCGGACTTGCAGAAAATGTTTTATCAATAACCGACGAACAAGATATATTTTGGAGAACATTTACAGCTGACTCAGATGTAATTTATGTTGCTCCGTACGGTATAAACGATAACACTGTTCTAAGAGGCAGAAGTGCAGAATTACCATTTAGAACAGTTCGATACGCATGTGAATTTATTGAAGATAATTTTGGCACAATTGACAGACCAACTAAGATTGATGTTGCAACAGGTAGCTACGACGAGATAGGACCAATTATTGTTCCTGCAGGTTGTGTAGTAATGGGATCTGAATTAAGATCAACAACTATTGTAGCAACAGCACCAATTCCAGCATATGCTTATGATGCTAACACTGACACAGGTGATTACAAGCAGGTTAAAGAATATATTACACATATATCATCATTTATATTTAATTTAATAACTAACGTACCAGTTATCAATACTGCCGGAAATAATATAGTAGCAAGAACAAACATTGACCCTTCAAACCTTGCTGCATCCAACAGAATAATTGCATTGTTAGACGGGTTTAAAGAATATACTGAATTTAGAATTGCTTCTACTGCATCTGATCCAACACTTACTGGTTCAAACACACTATCAGCAGTAGCAGGATATGCTGAAGCAGCTAACCATTTAAGAGCTAACTTACCGTGGATACAAGCAGAACTATTTGCATTCTTAGATCTTACATACGATAATCTTGACAAAGTAAGAATATTTGATGATGTTAATTCTATAGTTAGAGGCATAGCAAGAGACATACAATATTCAGGTAACTACGCAACATTACAAGCTGCTAGAAGATATACAAATGCTGTAAATGGATCACAACTTGACGATTTATTTTACTTTAGAGATACTACTGGCATGAGGAACTTAACAACCAAAGGCCTTAAAGGAACACTTAACCCACCAGGCGTGTATGACTTATATCAAAGACCAACTGGCGGAGCATGTACAAGTTTAGATCCAGGCTGGGGACCAGCTGACGAACGTTGTTGGATCATGCAACGTTCTCCATATATACAGGGTGTTACAAATATTGGATCATCTTGTGTTGGTAAAAAAGTTGACGGGTCATTACACAATGGCGGTAATAAGTCAATGGTTAGTAATGACTTTACACAAGTATTAAGTGACGGTATTGGTGCTTGGATCACTAATGGTGGTAGAGCAGAGCTTGTATCAGTGTTTACGTACTATTGTTCAGTTGGATACTTTGCTGAAGATGGTGGCGTTATACGTGCAGCTAATGGCAACAACTCATACGGAAGTTGGGGAGCTATTGCAGATGGCAATGATCCAGCTGAAACTCCAGACGCGGCTACAGTATGGAACAGAAATAACGAAGCAACAGTAAGTTCAGGATTTATTGGCGGCGCAACTGACGAAATAAAAGCATTAGAATATTCACATGCTGGACAACATTACACAACAGTAACACCTACTATTGTTGGTGCAGGCGCAGGTGAAAGTTTAGTGTTTGATGACTTTAGAGATTTAGCAATAAGTCAAGTAAGGCGTATAAACACTACTGGTTCAGGATCTGAAGGTGGTAGTAACTATCTAGTTAGACAGGGTTTTGCCCAAGTAACATCAGACGCAACATCAACAATTAAAATATCAGCTACTGATGTAACACAATTTTTAAGTGAAATTGACGGCCACAGACTAATTATTATCTCAGGCCCAGCAACAGGACAATACGGTTATATTGATTCATTTAGTGCGGTGTCTAAAGAAACAGGTATTAAGAAAGAATCAGATAACAGTGTAGGATGGGATCATATTATTCCAGGAACACCATTAGTAGCATCATTTGATTCTACGACTCAATATAGAATAGAGCCTAGAGTTGAAGTTAGCTCACCGGGCCTTTCAAGTACTTCACATCCGTTAACTAACGCTAGAACGTTTGACGATGCTGCTGAAGGCGGAAATAGTGTAACATATCCTAGCATAACTATTGGACTAGGTACAGGTGTTGTTGAAGGAATTACACAAGCAAGTGCGGTATATCAAGTATTAAGAACTGGTAAATTATATTCCCCGACTCAGGTATCCGGCGGTGCTGGTTATGCAGTTGGTGACAAGATTACAGTTCCAGGTACAGCAATGGGCGGAGTAACACCAGACAACGATCTAATTATTACAGTAGCAACAGTATCAGATGATAGTACTAACTCAATACTTACACAAACATACAGTGGTGTTGGTAGAGAGCCTAGATTAATTGCATCAGCACAGCCAAACTATATGGTTTACAGCGACGATGCAGGGCTTACATGGACTGAAACTACGCATGATGTGTCAGGAACTATACATACTGTAGTTGCAGGCAACGATAGGTTTATTGGTGTAGGTGGACAAATTAATCAATACATATTCTCATTAAATGGCGAAGTATGGACAACACGATCACTACCAGGAGCAAACAACTGGAAGCATGCCACATATGGCGGCGGTAAGTTTGTTATTTGCTCAGCAGCATATGCTAACTTTTTATACAGTACTGATGGACTAGCGTGGACTGCTGTTGCACACGGAGGCGCTGTATCAGCGTTTTCTAAAGTAGCATACGGACAAGGTAAGTTTATATCAGTTAGTGACGAAGACAGAGCTGTTACAATATCATCAGATGGTATTACTTGGAACAGAACTAATAACGCACTTCCAGCAGCATTTGCTACATCTAATAATATTGAATTTGCAGGCTTTGCATACGGTGCCAATAGGTTTGTAGGAATATCAGACTCTGGTAAAACGTGTTTCTCAGTAGACGAAGGAGCAACATGGATTGCTGGTGGTGATGTTCCACAAAACGGTGGCAGCACATTACAATTTTCAGGACTAAAATATGGCAACGGTGTTTGGATGGCTATTGCTAAAGATAACGGAACAGGCCCAACTAACTTAGTTGCTGTTACCCAAGACGGTATAACATGGTCACAGTATAACTTAGATGCATCACAAACATGGGGAGCACTAGCTTATACAAGTAACAACAATGATCCAAAGTTTGTTTGCATAGGAAATGGCGCTAATACTAATGCTGTTGTTAAAGCAAGAACAGGAGCAAAGGCAATATTAAGAGCTAACATACAATCAGGCAAGATATCAGAATTTAAGATATGGAACCCAGGTGGGGGATATATAATTGCACCAACAGTGACAGTTACTGATCAACAAGCTATATCGCTTGTAGAACCTCAAGTACGCCTAAGTTCAGGAGTACTTGGACAGCCAACATTTAATAGTAGAGGAGCAGGTTTTAGAACTGGTTCCACAACTATAACGCTTGTTGGTGATGGATATGCTGAAATTGTTGAACAAAGTAATAAGTTAACACTAGCAGGAGTTGACACAGTTCCAGGACCCGGAGTACAAATTAGAATAGCTGGTATTTTAGATACAGCTACAGCTGATCCAGATGACTTAAAACTTTATAATGGTGTTAAGGCAACTGACTTAGGTGACGACGGCAGTGGTAATGGTACTAGACTTGTCCAATTCCAAATTAGTCCTAGCTTAGACAATACTGATAACCTAGAGCACGGAGTTACTGTTGAACTAAGAAGTAAATACAGTCAATGTAGGATAGCAGGACATGACTTCCTTGATATAGGTACTGGTAACTTTGCAAATACAAACTATCCATTACTTTACTCAGATGGCAATTATTTTGTAAGTGCGCCAGAGAATGAGGTATATGAAACAAACGGTGGTAGAGTATTTTATACAAGTACAGACCAAGATGGTAACTTTAGAACAGGTGAGCTGTTTGCTGTTAACCAAGCAACTGGTATTGTTACAATTAGTGCTCAGTTCTTTGACTTAGATGGTCTTTCAGAATTATCACTAGGTGGAGTTCGCCTAGGTGGATCTGGAGCAAGTATTCAAGAATTTAGTACAGACGCGACTATGAGTGCAGACTCAAATAACGTAATACCCACACAGCGAGCTATTGCAACTTTCTTATCAGATAGGTTATCAGTGGGTGGAGAAGATCTTCAAACTAACTTGTTACAAGCAGGCTTTGTACAACTTGGTGGTGAAGACAATAGGATTGATATGAACAACAATGAAATTTTACAATTTAACCGTCCTGTAATTATAGGCGGGATAGGAGCAGACGGCGTAACACCAGCCGGTATTGGTGGAACCATTATTTCTCAAATGTTGTTAGTAAGGAACTTCAATGATACCGTACAATAACCAGGAAAATGATTTAATGATAAATACACTATACGGAGTAATTACAAATGGCAGAATTTAAACTAGGTAGAATCAGATTTGTTTGGAAAAACAACTGGTCTACTTCAACAACATACTACAAAGATGACGTTATCGCTTTTGGTGGTAAGGTGTATATATGTGTACTAGGACATTCTAGTGCAGCAGACTTTTTTACTGATCTTAATATTTCACCAAGCAAGTGGAACTTAGTAAGTGATGACCAATCCTGGTTAGGAGAATGGGCACACTCAATAGCATACGTCAATAACAATATTGTTAAATACGGATCAAAGTTATATATTTGCCAAACAAATCATACTTCGACAGCAGTTACAGGCACAGTTACTACAGCAGTAACAGTTGGTGTAAATAGTGTATCACCGGGCAACAATGTTTTTGTATTAGGCGGAATACAGTATCCAAGTGTACAATTCCAACATGGTAAAACATACGAATACACACAAGATAACGGAACTAATGCTACGCATCCGTTGTTGTTTAGCACAACAAAAAATGGTACACACGGTGGTGGTTCTGAATATATTACAGGTGTAAAATATTACATTGATGGTACTGAAGTTGCTGATGCAGCAACTTATGTTGCCGCATTTGATGCCGCAACAAATAGAAAAATTACTATTACTCCAACAGCTGCAACACCTGAAACATTATATTACTACTGTTATAATCATTCTAATATGTCAATTAATGCAGAAATTGATGTTATCAATTACGGTATTGAAGCAGACTTAGGTAACTGGCAAACATTTGCTGAAGGTCTAGATTGGAAAGGTACTTGGAAGCCAAGCTACCAGTACAGAAATAACGATTTTGTAAAATACGGTGCAGCATCTTATGTTTGTAAAACTCCTCACACTTCACAAGCAGGCGGACTTGAATCTGATCAAGTAAAATGGGATCTTTTAAACAAAGGATTTGAATATAGATCAGAATGGGTAGCAAGCAAAAAATATTTAGAAAACGATATTGTACGCTATGGTGCAGGTACTTGGATAGCAGTAGCTAATCATACTAGTAGTTCAGCATTTGGTTCAGATAGTGCTTCCTGGGAAAAGTTTGTTGAAGGCTTCCAGTACGAAGCAGAATGGAACTGGGAATCAGCTTACCAAACAGGTGACGTTGTAAAATATGGCGGAAACCAGTATATTTCAAAACGAGACAATACTGATAAAATTCCATCTACTGAAACTACAGATTGGGATTTGTTTTCAGAAGGATTTAATCTTGTTGGAAATTGGGGCGAAGACAGTTCATCATACGAATATAAAGTAGGTGATGTAGTTAGTCTAGGTGGCTTCACATATCGTTGTATTTTAGATCATCAAAATCAACAACCACCAAGTGCAAACCATTGGAAGAAATTAAACTCAGGCTTTGAATGGAGAGGTGAATGGATAGACGAGCAAGAATATTACGAAGGTGACGTAGTACGTTACGGTGATAGTTCATATGTTTGTGTACTCGGTCATATATCAGAAGGTGATGACTATTCATCCGGCCAAGTTGGCGCAGCAGGATCTCGTCCAGACTTAGCAGACAGTGGAGCATATTGGTCAGCAATGGCAATTGGTACAGAGCAATCAGTACTAACAACTAAAGGCGACCTAGTTTACTATAGTGGGACAGCACCAACAAGATTACCAATTGGTAAAGATGGTCAAGTACTACAAGTTAATGCAAATGCATTACCAGAATGGGCGTTCTTAGGTGCATCCGACGATGTATACTTTGTCGCTGAACACGGAAAAGATCAACCAGCTCCAATATACGGACAATCAATTGACAGACCTTGGAAGTCAATTAGATATGCCGCAATGCAAGTAGAACTAGGACCTAAGAATCCAGAAGCAGCTACATTGCTCGAATTAAATAGAAAATTTATACAACGTGAAATTGTTGAGTGGACAGACAGTCAAATTACAAATAATACTTCACCGTTTACATCTAGCTTCTCTTATGAATCTATTAAATGTGAAAGAGACATGGGCTATATTGTCGATGCACTTATTTGGGATTTCAAACACGGCGGCAATGTACGTTCAAGAGAAGCAGCATTAAAATATGTTAACGAAGCTTCACAATTTTATACACTAGGACAGGAAGCAGAAACTGTTGCAAGTATTAATTACGGATTAACTGTAATTAACAATGTACTTGCACAAACAGATCCAGCTGTTAACTATCAAACGCAGAATGGTGATAACTCAACAGCTATTGTTGTACAATATAAGAATGCAGCATTACTAGCTGAAAGTGTTACTACTGAAATAACAGCAAATGTAAAAATTATTACTGATGCAATTACAGCAGGCGTTGCAACTAATATTCCAGCAAGAGATATACACAACACGTTGATTAAAGTATCAACAGGAAGATATATTGAAGTACTTCCAATCGTTGTTCCAGCAGAATGTTGTATTATAGGTGACGAACTTAGAGCTGTTACTGTAGAACCTAGGAAAGCATCTAATGCTACATTAACTCCAGCAGGTGATTTCAAATATTCCTTTAAAGGACTTGAAAGAATGGCTAGCATTGTTGGTGATATTGTAACAGGACAGTCTGTTACAGCAACAACAGGAAATACACAAACACAATCACAAGTTTGGCCATATGCTGAAACAACAGTAGTTGGACCCGAAGTAACACGTTTGGCAAGAACAGTTAACGAAAGAATTGGAGTAGGCTTAGGCGAAAAGCTAAATGCTACACTTCCAGTTTTCCATACAATGTCTGACGTAAGTGCAGGTCGAGCAAGAGATTTAGTTTTAAGAAACAAAGAGTTTATACAAGCTGAAACTATTGGATATATTTTAGATCAGTATCCAAACTTAAACTACAGTAGAACAAAGTGTAAACAAGACGTTGGTCTTATTCTTGACAGTATTGCATATGATTTAACATATGGCGGTAACTGGATGAGTGAAACAGCAGGACTTGCATACTATAATGGTGTAAGCGGAGTTTTACAAATTCATAGTTCGGAAAAGGCAGCAACACTTGCTGTTTATGCAATTATAAAAGCAATAGCACAAACTGTGTCAAGAGATATTGCAGTTAGTCCAGTGTACCAATCAACAGTAGCACAGATTCCAGGTAATGCTGGCGATGCAGCTGACTCAACTAAAATTGGTCAATTGTTCGATGATATTATTGACATTGTTAATAATGGTACAGCAAGCTCAAGTATTACTTACCCAGTAGTATCAGGTGCAGCATCAAACTTACAAAGTTCAGCAACTACACTAGAAAGTAAGAAAGCAGAAATTGCTGAGAAAACAATTGACTTTATTAATAATAACTTTGGTAACTTCACATACAACAGTGCTGTATGCAGAAGAGACTTAACAAATATTATTACTGATGTTGCATTTGATGCGGCATTAGGAACTAACTATAACGGTGTTTATAATGGTGTAGCATATACTAGACCAACTAATGCTTATAACTTAGCAAGTCAGCGTGTTGAAACAATTGGTGCTATTAGAAAAGCTAGAGACTTAGTACTAGGTACAGCGGTGGATGCAACAGCAGAAGCTAGAATTACATCATCAATGAACGAGATTGTTGGCATTATTAATAATAATACTGGGCCATCTGTTCCAGGTGACGGTGTAGCATCTGCATTAAGTTTTCCAAGTCCAGCAGGAGTTGACCAGAATAGAGTAGATGCAAAAGACAACTTAGTAGCAAACAGAGCATTTATAGCAGCAGACGTTGTTGCGTATGTTAATAACAATACTCCTCCAGCAGGATATGATTCGGCAAAGTGTGCTAGAGATGTAGGCTATATTGTTGATGCAATGTGTTATGATGTATTGTATGGCGGTACAAGTGCTGCAACAAGAATGACACAATCATACTTTGGAATATATGGTGCGGTTTATCCAGCAGGACAAGTTAGTGAAACTGTAGCGGCATACGGGCATCTAAGTACTTTAATGGGATTAGTTGTTCAAGAGTCGAGTGTAACAAAACAGTCAGGTAACAGTGCAACACAAACTACACTGTCTACACCAGCTAGTGGTACAGAAGCAGCTTCAATAGCTGCAGGAATGACTATTATTACTAACGCACTTACAGCAGGCAACACGGCTAGTGTTCCAAGTGTTGTATATCCAAGTGTTACATTTGCAACTACAGCAATTAAATTAGATAAAACAAATATTGATGCAGCTAGACCAGCACATATTTTAACTACGCTTCAGTTTATTACTGATACGTATAATACTACTTTCATATATGACCATGCTAAGTGTACAAGAGACATCGGGTTAATTATTGATGCAGCTAAGTACGACTGGCAGTTAGGTACTAACTATGCTAGTATAGTAACAGCACTAAGCTACTTACGAGCACCTTCAAACAAGGTTATCGGAGCACAGAAAACAGCAACTATAGCAGCAAATGAATATGCAAGAACACTTGCAGTTGCTAACGTAGGTGGTGTTGCAGGAGCAATAGCAGGCATTAATGCAACTTGGGAATTAGTACAAGATACACTATTTGCAGGATCTGCAGAAGGTGGTGTTAATGCTGTTGACGACGAAGAAGTGTTTAACGCTATACGTCAACTTGAAATGAACAAAGATTTTATTGCAGATGAAGTTGTTGCTTATGTAGACGATTACTTTAGCGATACTGTTACAGCTACAGCACAAGTATCAGGTGGATCTGCAGGTGGTACAACATCTAATAGATTAACTATTACTAGCACGGCCTGGCTAGATGAAGGTATGGAAATTAAGTTTACTAATACAAATGCTATTGGTAGTAACGCTATACTGTTTATTGATACTAAGTTTTATGTTAAGGAAATTATTAGCGCAACAAAGTTTACAGTATCAAATACTGTAGACGGAAGTGAAGTTGCTGTTGATAGTCCGGGCAGTGAAGCATTTGCTGTTGCTAAAGCATATGCATACAATGCAGCAACTTGTAAACGTGACGTTAAAGAATACATATCAGCAATGAAATGGGATCTTGAATGGGCACAAACTTGGAAACGTCAGTATAAAGTTGGCAATGTAGAAAAGGCATTAACATTCTATAGACCAGGAAGTTACAAAACAAGACTTGCAGCAAGATACTATGTAAACAGTGTTATTGGATCGCAAGAAGAAGATTTTTACTATTTACGTAATGGTACAGGTATACGCTTACAGTCAATGAAAGGCTTACAAGGCGACCTAGGAGCTGTAAATGCATTTGGTACACAACGACCAACAGCTGGAGCATATTGTTCAATGGATCCGGGTTGGGGACCAGATGATGTTCGTGCATGGATTACATCACGTTCTCCATATATACAAAACTGTACAACGTTTGGATTTGGAGCAGTTGGTCAAAAGATTGATGGCGCATTACACAACGGCGGCAATGATTCAATGGTCAGTAATGACTTTACACAACTTATAAGCGACGGCATCGGAGCATGGATTACTAACAACGGTAGAGCTGAACTTGTGTCAGTGTTTACATATTACTCACATATTGGGTACTTGGCAGAAAACGGTGGACGTATACGTGCAACAAATGGTAACAACTCATACGGTAAGTATGGTTCGTCAGCAGAAGGAGTTGATCCAACTGAGATACCAGTTACAGCAGTAATTGACAATGCTACACAGTACAGTGCAACGGTTGCTACTGTTAATACAAATGCTAGTGAACTACAAAATATTGAATTTAGTCATGCAGGAAACGAATATACAGAAGCAGGAATAGAGTTCTTTGGTCCAGGATCAAACGAAGCTATATTTGCAGATGAATACAGAGACGGAGCAATGTACCAAAGTCGTGTTGCAGAAAGTGGTGCAGTAGGCACAGCAGGTGGTAGCGGATATACGGTTGTATCTAACGTTGCTCAAGCAGGTGCAGCGGCACAAATAAGTTTATCAGCAACAGACGGTAATGTAAGTTCAGCATATATTGGCATGAGACTCCAAGTTGTTGGTGGTGCTGGTATTGGACTATTTGGTATTATTGCTACTTACAACGCAGGTACTAAAGTAGCTACTGTAACTAAACCATCAGATGGTACAGCAGGTTGGGATCATGTTGTTCCAGGAACAACATTTGTTGCTCCTAACTCAACTTCAACATACCAAATTGAACCAGCAATATCTTATGTGGCTCCAACTACAACTAACGCACAGAGTACATTAAGTGCGGCAATAGTAGCAAGTGAAGCTATATACGCAGAAACTTCAGCACAGTATACAGCAATAGCAACTACTACAGAATCAGACGGAACTGGTGCAACATTTGATGTAACTAGGAACGGTGACAAGTATTATGTTACAGCAAATGCAGCTGGTACAGGGTATTCGAGACTAGATCAATTAGTTATTCCAGGAGCAAGTTTAGGTGGTGCAACAACAGCAAATGATATTACTGTTAATGTTACAACTATTAATGCAGCAACAGGCGCTGTAGTAGACTATGACTTTAGTGGAATTGGACGCAAAGGTACATTCCTTGCAATTCCAAGTACAGGTACAGCAGGTCTTAAGAGTGTTGACGGTGTTACATGGACTGCAGAAGCATTACCGAGCCCAGGCGCAGGAGCGTATTGTGCAATAACAACTGGATTAGTAGATGACGGTTCAAGTGTTTACAAATCAAGTGTAGTAGGTGCAGTGTGTAATGGCTCAAACGTAGTATCATATAGCGTAAACGCTGATACGTGGTCAAACACTACATTACCAGCAGGACTAGCAACAGCAGGTTCTAAAGCTATAGCATATGGTAATGTTGGCGTAAACGATAATAGATTTATAGTTACAAGTGTAGGCGACCGCGATGTTGCTTACAGTCAAGACGGTTGTGCAACTTGGTCATTGTCAGCAAACGCATTACCAGCAGTTGGATATAACTTAACAACATACGGTAAAGGGTTATTTGTTGCAATGAAGTCAGGAACAGGTGATACAGTATGGAGCGCAGACGGCGTAACATGGTCAGCTGGTGCAGGATTATCAACAGATACATGGACAGATGTTGTATGGGGTAATGGACGATTTGTTGCAATAGCAGCATCTGGTACTAAAGCTGCATACAGTTTAGACGGCAAGAATTGGACTGATGTTGTGCTACCTACTATTGGTGCTCCGCATTCAATTGCTTACGGTCAAGGTGTATTTGTAATTACTTTCCAAGATGATGCAGATCAAATTATATCTTCAGAAAATGGTATCCAATGGACATCAAACACAATAACAGCAAACGGGTCTTCAGGCTACGGTGCTGTTGCATTTGGTAACCCAGGACAAGTAGGTAAGTTTGTTGTTCACACATTCAACAGCACATCAGTATGTGAAGTTGTTAAAATTGGAGCAAGAGCAAGAGGAAGAGCTGCTGTTGCAAACCAAAAAATATTCCAAATCAATATTGAAGAACCGGGAAGTAACTATATAAGTGCTCCAGCAGTAACTATTACTGATCCAAATAACATTACCGAAGTTGAACTTACTGTTAGAATTGGTAATGGAGCAATAGCAACTCCAACGTTTATTAATAGAGGAACAGGATTTACTACAGCAACAGCGTCTGTTAATGCAGCTACTAGTAACGGTAAAGCAGACTTCTTACAAAGTGGTGCATACATTGCTGTTAAGAGATTAACATCAACTCCGGTACCAGGGTCAAACGTAGTAATTGCAGGATTAACTGGCAAAGTGTTCAAACTTGTTAGTACTGTAAGTTTAACAGGCACTAACAATGGATCTAAGAAAGGATTCTTACAACTTAGTCCGTCATTAACAATCTCTGAAGCGCCTGCAAACGAAGCAAGTGTTACAAAACGTATTAGATTTAGTCAAGTACGTTTAACAGGACATGACTTCCTTGATATAGGTACTGGAAACTTTGCAGATTCAAACTATCCAGGTGTACCAGTTAATGCTCCAACGCAATCACAAGAAACAAATGACTTTGATGGCGGTAGAGTGTTCTACACAGCAACTGACCAAGATGGTAACTTTAGAGTTGGTTCATTGTTTAGCATTGAACAAGCAACTGGTGTTGCAACACTTGATGCAGATGCATTTAACATTGCAGGACTACAGGAACTATCATTAGGTGAAGTTACACTAGGTGGTAACTCTGCAAGTATTACAGAGTTTAGTACAGACACATTCTTTACTGCAAATTCAGATACTGTAGTTCCAACACAACGAGCTGTAAAAGCGTATATTGAGGCTCAAATTGGTGGTGGTGGTGCATCGCTAAACGTGAACTCAGTAACAGCAGGTGACATATTTATTAACACCAATCAGATAACAACGGTATCTGGTGAAACGATAAATATTAAAGCGAACGTTAACTTTAGTGGAAGTGTTCTTGGCTTACCACTAGCATACAATTACATGTTACGATAACATTAGGAGAAATAGAAAATGGCAACAGGAATTTTAGGAAGCGCGGACATAGCAGCTAATACAGATACAACTGTATACACTGTACCAGCGTCTACATTTGCAGTAGTAACTGTAAGTGTTGCAAACAGAAGTGCAAGCAACAGAGCTGTTCGAGTAGCACTAGCCGCTACAGGCACACCAGGCAATGCAGAGTACATCGAATACGATGCAGCTTTGATTGGTAACGGTGTTCTTGAAAGAGGTGGTATTGTAATCGACGCAGCTAAAAAGGTTGTAGTAAGATGCGATAGTACAGACGTAAGTGTTGTAGTATACGGTATCGAAACTTCAACTGTTTAAGGGAGAAACATAATGCGTAGAATTACAACAGGTGTACAAGGTGGTCCGGTCTTGGGTACATTTACAGCGAAGGTGAATAATTTATCAACCATTGAAACTAATGTTGATATGGTTTTAGATCCAAACGGAACAGGCGAAGTTAAGTCTGCTAAACATATTCAACTAAATGCTGAAAAAACTTTAAAATTCGCAGATGCAGATAGTAGTAATTATGCAGGCATTAAATCACCAGCAACTGTGGCAGCCAGTTATACATTAACAATGCCTGGAGCAGTACCAGCGTCAAACGGACAAGCATTAGTAGGTCAAACAGATGGCACACTATCGTTTGCAAATTTAGGTGTTACTACTTCTAACCAAACTGGTGATTCAGGTACATATTACCTTGCTATAATGGATGATGCAGACGCAAACGACGGTGCTGTAACAGGACTTAACTATAGTGCAGGTAAATTAACCTTTGTACCTAGTACAGGTATGTTATCAGCAACAGCAATTACTACAACTGCTAATAGCAGTTTAGGTGGTACTACAACTGTAGGAACTATTGACTGTAATGCCGGCAATATTGATGGTACAACAATAGGCAGCAGTACTAGAGCTAATGGTAGTTTTAGTACAATGACAGCAACTAGTATTGTAGAGGATTCAAGTATTGCTTTTAAAGAAAACGTAAATCCAATTACTAACGCACTAGAAAGTATATTACAACTATCGGGTGTTACATATGATCGTAAAGATGGTAGTACTAAGAACGAAGCTGGCTTAATTGCAGAACATGTATACAACATATTACCAAACTTAGTACAATTAGATGACGCAGGCAAACCACTTGGTATTAGTTATACTAAGCTATCAGCATATTTAATTGAGTCTGTTAAAACATTAACACATGAAATTGCTGAACTAAAGAAAAATAAATAGGGAGTAAGCCTAGTGGCTATTTTACAAAACACGGTTATAAACTCAACTGGGAATATAAATCTTCCTTCTGGCACAACAGCTCAACGCCCTGCTACACCAGCTGACGGCGATATGCGCTTTAATACTGACCTAGGATACGTTGAATATTACTTCAAAGGGTTCTGGGGAGATGTTAGAACAGGCCAAGGTGCGTTTATGAGAAGAGCGTGTGTTGTACAGTTAGATGCTACGTTACCAGAATCATATCCAGGCAGTGGTACTGTGTGGACTGACTTATCAGGAAGCGGTAATAACTTTAATATAGTAGCAGCGGCATATGTAGCTGGCTCAAACGGAACTGGCTCACTAATTAACGGAACTACAACTACAAATGCTGGTAATAGTTACGGTGTTGACGGTTATATGAACTTTAATGGCAGTCATGGATGTGCAAAGAATGCTACAGATATCTCACTATCAGGTGATGTAACATATTATTGTGTTTCAAGAGTACAAACTAGTACATCTGAGTGGAGAACACTTACAAGATCTTACACCAGTGACCATCATGTAATTATTCAAAGTGGCGGCTATGACATTGGCGTGTATGACAACGACGTCTCAGGCTTTATAGATAACGGCGCAAATCAAAATACAGATATGCCTTGTCAAGGGGCTAAACAATATAATAGTGGCGGCAATACTATGAGAATGTTTAACGTATATGCATGGAGCTGGAGTAACAATGATAATCCTACTCATAAGTTCTTTGTTAACGGATACTTAACAGGAACAATAACAAATTCAAACGCACGATACAATAGAGGTTTTGGATCAATTGGTGGTTATCATAGTGGTAATACAACACCATCGACGGTTAGTCAAAATTGGGGAGATATTAAGTTCTTTTCCGCACATGCTGACAGACACACCGATGAAGAAATTAGAAACAACACGGCTTCTCTAAGACACAGATTTGGAATATAAAACATGGCAAATTTACTAAACACAAATATTAATGACACAGGTTACTTAAGACTTCCAATAGGTACTAGCGCAGAGCGTCCAGCAAATACTGTAGGTGCAGTTAGATTAAACAGCAACTTAGGTATTGTAGAATATTGGGATGGGTATGCTTGGGCACAAAATAGTGTTGCATTTCCTCATAGAACAATTATCACTACAGCATATGTGCTTGGCGGATATAAAAGTGCAGTTGTTTGGAACAATGTTAACAAGTGTTTCACACAAACAGATACAACAATTAACTTAGGTGACGGTAGTATTGAACGAGCGTTTAACTATCAATGGGGCGCATGTAGTAAAGACTATGCATATGTATTTGGAGCAGCTAACGCACATGCTGCAAGTTCAAACTATGTTATTGCATATAATATGCGTACTGAAACTAATGCTACTGATATTTCACGTAATATGGCATATAGTCATATTAGATTCGGCGGTATATTCCAAGAAGATGTATTTGCATTTACGTCAGGTGGCGGTAATGCTAACATTGAAGAATACAACATGGTAACAAAAACACTTGTAGGTACACTTTCTCCTACATATACGTCATCAGATTGTTGGGGTGCTAGTCACGAAAATTACGGAATTATTTACACGTCAAACGATAATAGAAACTTTACGTTTGCAACAAGAACTATATCAACTAGAGGTGGTACTACAATAAGTAATCACCATCAGCAAAAGACAATTCAAAGTAAACACAACTATGCATGGGCAGGTAATAACGGCAGTTATCAAGGTGGTTATACATACCGTAAAACTAATATGATAACTAACAGTACATCAGGTACTGTAAACAAACCAATTGGAAACTGTGGTGAAGAAAACTATACAATGGGACAAGATCATCAGTATATGCTAGGACAGTACAACGGACTACAAAACAATCTTTCGCACAGATGGAATTATAATACAGACTCAGGCTTCCAGTTAGGAGCATCAGGTGAGCCTAAAGGTAAAGCAGGAATGAGTAGTGCGGTATGCTCTTGGACCAATTAAAGGAAATAATATAGAATGGCAACGTTAAAAAATACATCACTGAGCTCCACCGGATATTTAAGAGTACCCGTAGGCACTTCAGCACAACGCTCCGGTACTACTCAAGGGTCACTTCGATATAATACTGATACTAGTACTATTGAATATTATTCCACATTACATAATTCGGACTGGCAAGACTTTACTATACCGTGGTATACTAGACAAATTGTTGTTGCTGGATATGTTATGGGCGGCTATAAAAGTTCAGCTGTTTGGAGAAATGTAAACAGGACTGATCACTCTAATGACACATCAACTGACCTAGGAGACTTACTAGCAAGATCAGGCAACTATAAGTCAGGCGCAGTTGGATTAGACAGAGCTTTCTATTTTGGAACAACTAACGCACACAATGCTAGTGGTAACATAACTACCGGATTTAGTATGCGTACAGATTCAGCATTTACTACCCAAGGTGGTTCAAATATGGGTGTTAGTCGAGGACACATGGGTGCTGTATATAAAGAGCATTTATCAACTTGGATCACTGGAGGTGGCGCAACAAGTGTTGAAAGATTTGACACTGTTACCGAAATGATGCAGACAAGACCTGGGTTAAATACAACAGCTGGTCAAGGCGGATCAACAGCAGGCGGTCCTTGGGGTACTAGTGCAGAGAATTATGGTACTTGGTACATGGGTGAAGGTTATAGTGGTACAATATATTGCTGGAACTTTACGTTTGCAAGCGAAACACTACTTGCAAGAGCAGGAACACAACCAGGCGATCACTTCCAACAAAAGAATATTAGTTCTAAATTAGTACACGGGTATATTGGTAACAACGGTAGTTGGGCAGGCGGTTATACTTATAGAAGAACAAATCATCTTACAGATACAACAACAAGCGGAAGTTTTATGAACAAAGCATACACTAACTGTGGTGAAGAAAACTACACATTAGGTAATGATAAATCGTATATGTTAGGACAATACAACGGCTTACAAAACAATTTATCTGCAAAGTTTATATATGCAAGCGAAACACAAACAACTGGCGGATCTACTATGGAGCCAAAAGGCCCAGCAGGACGTAGTTCAGGTTTCGGAGCATGGCGCGGCTAAACTAGTTAAATACTCGTAATAAGTAATACATGAGATTATTTTTAGGAGATATACATGACAGAAAACAGTTTAGATAGTACTAGTAGAATGGATAGACAAAAACAGTATTTTGGTGATGCACCAAAAATGCCGTTGGTTACAGATGTAACACAATTATCAGAAAAAGATAAAGATATTCTTTCCAGTGCGTACAACAAGCAGTGGTCAAATCCAAAGTTTAAAATTAAATGGTTTGTCGGCCAAACACAAATTACCCCTTTTGCTAAACTACGTCAGTGGATGTTAGAACTGAGAAGTAGAGAAGAAACCCTACAACAAGTATTGTACGATAACAGTAAGTGGGAAGTTGAAAGAGATAGAAATCTTTGGATTGCGGAAAATACAACTGATCAATTTGATAAAAGATTAGCTCAAATTGAAGCAGCAAACGAATCTAAAAACTTAGCACAAGCTGAAAAGAAATTACGTGAATACTATTTAGAACGTCAAAATCTTATCGATCTTATTGACGAGTTTATGAAATCAGAAGAAGCTATGCTACCAGACGGTAGTGGCAGAACCTATATGGACATTCTCAATACAGAAGAAGAAGATGTTTATGAAGCGGAATACTGGACTAACAGATTAGCAAAACAATCTGCTGCTGACTTAGTGTTTTATGGTAGAATAAACACAGGTAATATGGATGCTATTTTAAGTATGGCACCTGAGCAACAAAACGAAACTCTAGGGCTTGCTCTTAGTTACGGAGCACAGTTACAGCAAGTACAATCAAGTCTTCAGCTTGAAGTAGACGAAAAGTTAAAACTTGGAGGCTTAGCAGTAGGTAATAAAGATTTAACAATTCCAACTCCGGAGCATCCAGCACAAATAGCTGCAAGTAACCCAGGCGGCATCAGCGAAAGCGATAACGACTATGATATATATAATACATGAAACTATAGCAGGTAACGATCCTCGATGGCAACCAGGAATGGAACTCATAGGGGATTTTTGGAACTATTCAGTTAGTACAGCACCTGACGGAACATTTGTTGATTGGTTACATGGTAAGGTTGTTGGTGAGTTTGTAGCAAAGTCGTATAAGTTTGTTACAGCTAGAGACGGTGAAATTCCAGTAGCAAAAATGACAAATGTATATGAACAAATTGTTCAGGATACTGGCGACACACATACAGCCGAAGGTCCTAAGTTTTACTACGACTTAACCGAACAAGATACTAACAATGGTATCCAGTTTATGAAGACAGTAATGGAACTACATATACAAAATCATCTAGACGCTAATAATGGATACGTTAATGCTTTAAGACAGATGATAAGCGGAATGGAAACATTAGATCAAGGTCAGCGTATAATGTATGATTATTTTGATTGTAATTTTGCATCAACTAATATGACTCCTCGTAAACCTACCTTTAAAGTTGAGTGGGACATAGCCTAAAACGACTATAATTCATGTTGACAGGTAGAGCATTAGATGCTATACTAAGTATAAATTATAGCTATACTAGTGAGACATAAATGCAGAAAATATTCAGTGTACCATTAAATCCGAAACTTAATCCTGAACAGTTTCAAGAGTTTTTTGAGTTTTTAAAACAGAATAAACATCTTATATACGATGTATACTTTACAAGTAGAATACCGCCCTTTGCACAAGATGCTATGGGCGACATTTTCTTGCACAACGAAGACTATGCGTATGCAATTAATACAGCATTATACATTCAAAAAGAAATAGGTATTCCTATTAGTGCTACATTTAATAATACTACAGTACCTCCAACACAATCTAACTTAGATACACTAATTAGAAATTTTAAGCCGCTGTACGATGCTGGCGTAAAAACAGTAACTATTCCACATACACATTGGATGGCTACCGGACAAATTAAAAAAGCATTTCCTGAAATACACGTTAAAAATACAATTTTAAGAGATGTAAGCACACCAAGTGAAATAGTTAATCTTGCAAAAGCAGGGTTCGACTATATTAATCTTGACAGAGACTTAATGCGTAATAGAGATGTGCTGTTACGTTTATTAGAGGCTAAAGTTTGGATTAAAAAGAACTTAGGTAAAGATATTAAGTATAGCTTATTAGCAAATGAAGGGTGTTTAGGTAACTGTCCAATGATGGTTGAACACTTTGAGTTTAATAATACTCGTCAAGATCCAACACCGCAATACTTTAATGATCCTATTAGTAGAGTTAGTTGTCCTAAGTGGGACGTACTAGATCCGTCAGTACATTTAAAGACAGCAGATCTACCACCGTGGAGAGAAGACTGGGAAGAGTTTATAAATGATTTAGGCATTGATGTATTTAAAATGCACGGCCGTGAAGCAATACCAAGACTATACGAAACTATGGAAATAATTCGTAAGTGGGACAACGGTGACGAAATTCTTGTTGCTGGGTTTGAAACGTATCTTGAAGAAACTAATCTAAAAGACAAGCCTATTAACATCTGGCGCGACAAGATAAAAAACTGTAAGTTTGATTGCTGGGAATGTCAGTATTGCGATAAAATTTACAAAGCAAAATCAGACTTAGACCATAGTGATATTATTAAACATGTAGCAACAGTTATTGCTGATAGCGGAGTTCCTAAATTAAAAGTTGATGTCCCTGGCTTAACAAGTCCAAGAGTGCAAACAGTATTAAACGGAATTGCAAAAGGTGTTGGCAGTTATTTAGAAATAGGATCGTACTTAGGTGCTACATTGTGTTCAGTTATTAAAGATAACCCAATAAATGCTATTGCTGTTGACAATTGGATAGAGCAAATACAACCGCAAACAGGAAAAGATCTTCCAGCAAATAACTTTGAAGCATTTAAAGCAAACGTTGAAAAGTATCAACCTAGCTCAGGAGACTTAACTGTTATTAATGCAGACATGCTATCAGTTGATACAACTCCTTGGACCAAGCAAATACAAATGTTCTTTTATGATGGCCCGCATGATGCAGAAAGTACAGCAAGTGCAGTTAAACATTACTGGAATACTTTTTCAAACGAAGTAGTTCTTATATTTGATGATGCTAACTGGGCAGGAGTAGTTGAAGGCGCAAGAGAAGCAATTAATGAGTGCGAAGGCTTAGTAACATACGAAAAGATTTTATTAAACTCAGAAGAGAATCCAAATGAATGGTGGAACGGACTTTACATATTGGTTGTTAGAACATGATACATAACTTTTTTAGCACACCTATATACATTGATGTTATTGATGATCACAGAGTTAGTGATGAAATTGACAATGTAATTCCTAAGTTAGCGTTTAAGAATGATTGGCAGCCTGACAACGATACAGCGCCTACTACATTCATACCAGACACACAAATGAATGCAATAGAGGATCATAAATTAATTGCAACACAGCAAGCAATTTTTAATCATACACGCAAGTATCTTAAAGAAGCAGATCAAAATGTAAAACATGATCTGAGAATACAAGAGTCGTGGTTAAACACATTTAGTAGAGATCAAAATATTGGGTTACACGAACACGGATATCAGCCTAATGCACTTAGTGGTGTATACTATCATAAAGCTGATTCAACGTGTGGAATGATATCTTTTAAAAGTCCTAATCCTTTTGTTATTTCTTTCCCACATAGATGTGATAGGTACAGTAATATTGTTAAAATTCCTCCTGAAAAGGGAATGATACTACTATTTCCTAACTGGCTATTGCACAAAGTAGAACCTAACAGAACAGATAAAGAAAGAGTTTCTTTGTCTTTTAACATAGAATTTTTATATAATTAAGGCATGTAATATGATACTAACTAAAGCAAACAACATTGTAATATTCGGAGGCGGCACAAGCGGATGGTTAGCAGCGGCATATTTGCGAAATATGTTAAACTCACCTTGCAATATTACGTTGATTGAAGATTCAAGTGCAGGCCCAATCGGCGTTGGTGAAGGAACACAGCCGCTAACAGCAGAGTTTTTATGGCGTTGTGGAATACCTCCACATGTTTGGATGAATGCCGCTGATGCATCATTTAAGTACGGAGTTGAATGTGTTGGCTGGAATGATGAACCTTATTTTGTTGACAATGATACAGCATCAAATAGTCTTGTTGCAGAAAACTTATTTACGTCTGATTACTTTATAGACAAGCCTTATGCTGAATTAGCAAAATGGCATCCTGCTTACAGACTTGCTAAAGGTAATGTGTCGTTAAAGCTAGAAGATTATTTAGATGTTAATCCTGGTATGGGACCAAGTGGATTCGGTTCAGTACACTTTTCAGCGCATCAAATTATTAAAATTATCAAAGAATTAATTATTAACGATATAACATATGTTGATACTAACATTACTAAAATAACACAAAATGAAAACGGAATTGAGTATCTTATTAATGATGCAGGCGAAAAATACACAGGTGATTTATTTTTAGATTGTACTGGATTTGCTAGTTTATTACTTGAAAAAGAAATGGGTGCTAAATGGCAATCGTTTAATGATTTAGGGTTATTAACAGATCGAGCTGTAACAATACAAACTCAGTATACTGACCCGCAAAAAGAATGTCATCCTTATACTAAAGCAACTACAATGAACGCAGGTTGGTGCTTTACTATTCCTATCTTTACTAGGATAGGCAATGGATACGTGTATTCAAGTAAACACATCAGCGATGAAGATGCCGAAGCAGAATTAAGAAAACATCTAGGAGAGTATGTTGCTCCTGCTAGACACTTAAAAATGAAATGCGGAGCTCATACACAAATTGCTATAAAAAATGTTATTGGGGTAGGACTTAGTGCAGGATTTGTAGAACCATTAGAAGCAACAGGAATTACATTTACTACAGCATTAGTACACAGTCTGTCAGACTTATTAAATGCTCAAAATAATATATGGTCCGAACAGTCAAGGCAAATGATGAATCAAGGCTTTGGTGAAATGTCAGCAGAAATATTTACGTTTGTTTGGTCACATTATTACTTTAGTACTAAAGACGATACTGAGTTTTGGAAAGAGATACGAACTCAAAAGATAGAAGATCGTCCAAGATTTGTTAAAGAAATACTTGACGCATTTTTACCACACCCTAAAAGATTCTTACACTTAACACCTAGCAGCATGTTTTGTGTAACACAGTGGTTTAGTATGCTTCATGCAGGCGGAGCATATGAAGGAGTAGAGTCTAAACTATCTGATAAACAAAAAGAATATTCTGAGTATTTTCTCAACTCACATACAGCTAGAGTAGAACTTGCTGAAAAAGTGTTTCCAAATCATTACGATTACTTAAAAGAATGGTATAATCGATGACGCCTATTCTACACGCATACTTTTTTCATAAAGAAAATGTAGGTACGCAATCGCAAGTATCGGTATTACTTGATGACATTAATAATCAATATGATTCAGAGCCTACTACTTCGTCTACTAATTTAGATTGTTGGAGATCGTCACATGTGTACAAAAACACAGAATGGTTAACAGACGCAATTATGAATTTAGTTAAAGAAAATGTTGAGTACTACAGTGACATGGATTCGGTGTTTGCAAAAGGTATGACTAATGATAAAAAATATATTTTAACTTATTGGTCTAATGTAAATAAACCAGGAAGTCGTAATGTATTACACAGTCATAAAGACGCAATCTTTTCTGGAGTATATTACGTAAAAGGCTCAGGAACTGGTGATTTAAGGCTCGTTAATCCAGCAAACATATTAGGCGATTGTGATAGTATGTCGCCATTTACTAGAGATTTTTATTTTACACCAGCTGACAAAGATTTAATAATGTGGCCTAGTTGGATGCCACACGAAGTTGAAACAAATAAACATGCAAGCAAAAATAGAATTAATATAGCGTTTGACATCAGGATACAGAAATGAAAAAAATAGAATTCTTCTCAGAAATTGCCGGAGTAGCAGAAGCATGTCCGATTATACCAGCAAGTAAATTTATTACAAATTGGCAAAAACGAGCAATGGGCGATTTTAAAAACGCTTCTAAAACTGCAAAAGGAAGAATGGATCACATTGCACAATGCCCTGGAATCTTTGACTTAAACAGACACGGCTATATTGTACCAATGTGGCATGATGTGTTAATTGAAACAATGGGCGATGGTAAAGATTTTAAATTCACAGTTCCTACTTCTGATATGCATGATTTAGCAGAAGGTAAAGAGATTCTTAGTAAACAAGAAACCGGAGTTGAAACATTAATGCCAGTTAGACCATGGAGCATGACCCCATTGATTAAGTTTAATACTCCTTGGAATGTAATTGCACCAAAAGGTGTTAAGTTTCTTATGATACCAATTGCGTATCCAGATAGTTTTGAACTTGATAGTAGTATCGGAATATTAGATCCTAGTGTAAGTACTGAGCTTAATGTTCAAGCATTTTATAATATTCCTAAAGGTGAATACCTATTAAAGGCAGGCACACCGTTAGCACAACTTATACCAATATCTGAACAGCAATTTGAGTTAGTAGTACGAGATAAAAATAAGCACGACGAGCTTTGGCTTAAAAAGAAAAGATTTATTATGAATTTTACATTTAAGATTCGACGTAACTTAGTACAGGATATATACAATAAGCACTTTGGAAAGGGTCGTTGATGTTTAGTAAAGAATGTAAAATACATATGGAAGAAGCAGGTATGTCAAGATGGCAACATTTTAAGTTCGCGTTTAACTTATTAGTAGAACTTAAAAAAGCAGAAATTGCTTTAATAGTACATATGTTTGCTCCACGCTATTGTAAAACTTATGCTAGTGATAAGATTAAAAAACTAGCAACACTAATGGAGAAAAAATAATGGCTATTGAAGAATTTGCCACAGATAACGGGATGACAATATTTAAAGTTCATCCTAAAAAAGTTAAAGACTCGTATACAATGCGAAAGTTTCAACGTGACCGTTTACGAACACAAGCTATGCTTACTAAGTTATTAGAGTATGATGATGTTATTATTGTGTATACAGACGATGATGGAGAAAAGCAACATCTTGTTGCAACACGAAATAGTCATCGTGCTCCTTTAATAGAAGAGCCGGTATCTATCGAAGAATATAAAAAAGGTCCAAAGGAAGAAATTCATCATATTAGTTTCCTTGTAATGCCAGGATATGAGCCTAGACTGATGCATGTTGATTGCATACAAGAGTTTGTTATGCCGACTGGCAATATATACGATGTTCTAAACACGCCAATTGAAGACGACTCTGACCCAGAGTTAGATGAACGTAATGAACGAACCTAGTGTATGCAGATAAATACTCTATATAAAGGAGTTTTATAATGGCATCAAACCAATCACCGGTTGTTGATAGAATTAGAATAATTCCTAGACCTGACGATTTCTTAGATAGAAACGTTGGATCTAGTGGAGAAGTCTTTTTCAACAAAACAACAAATTCATTAAGAGTGTACAGTGGCGCACTAGCAGGTGGATACGAGCTTGTAACCGCAGACTTAGCAAACGTAACTGATGCTGCTATATTAACAAAAGCATCTACCGCAGGTTTAGCAAAACTTGACTTAACTAATATTACTGATAGTACATTTTTAGCAAAGGCAACTCAAGCAGGAATAACAGCGTCAGCTGGAGCAAGCATTGATGTGTCAGAATCTGCTCCTAGTACACCAAGTCAAGGTAACATCTGGTTAAACAGTAATACTGGAGCGTTGTATGTTTATATTACAGACGTAGACAGTTCTCAATGGATACAGCCCATAGTTGGTATTAGTACTGGCAGTGGTGACAATAATCAAAACGCTTTTTCAAATTTTGCTGTTGCTGGACAAACAACAATAGCTGCAGACTCTACAACTGATACTGTTACATTAGTAGCAGGTTCAGGAATGACAATCACAACTAATGATGCAACAGATACTATTACATTTGCATCGTCAGGCGGTGGCGGCGGTGGCGGAATTGCTTTAACAGATTTATCTATTACTACAGGAAGTGCAAATGCTACGCCATCATTAGTATACGATAATACTACAGGAGTATTTACATATACTCCGCCTGCAATTAGTGACTTTATAACAGCTAGTTCAGCAGCCGCGTTAACTAATAAAACTGGTAACATTAGCCAATGGACTAATGATAGTAATTACCTAACAAGTTATGCAGAAACAGATACATTAAATAGTGTAACTGGAAGAGGTGCAACAACTACTAATGATATAACAGTAGGCGACATAACAGCAGATGCATACATTAATGCAGGCAGTGGAGCACCGACATTTACTAGTGCTAGTTCAATAACATTAACAGCACCCGACGGCGTGATAGCAAACGGTATACCTACTCCAAAGTTTGGCGGCTTTTTAGCACTTGCGGCAACTCCGACATTTACACTAACTGGATTTTCAAGCGTCACTCAGCAATCATCAGGAAATTATAGACTAACATTTACAACGGCATATTCGGCCGCAACTGATTATCAAGTAATGGCAACGTATCAAGACTTTACTACAACAATTGGCGTACATACAGTTATTGAAAGATCAACTACTCACATAGATATTAATTTATATAGAGCAGATAACTCAGCGGCAGTTAACATAGGCACATTATTACTGTTTGTGTATGAGATTGCATAATGGAAAAAGAGTATGTTGTTGTTGTTAACCGTGGAATAAATTTAGAAGAGTTTGATGCTGAGTTATCAGCATCCTCAGGAAGCGGTCCCATACCAAATAGAAGTGTAGATGTAGCAAATGCTCGTATTGGCTCTAAGCGTATGACACACTGGATGTTAACTGATGACGAAGCAACAGCACTATCTGAAGATCCAAGAGTATTTTGTGTAGAAATACCCGCTGATCAAAGAGACGATATTAGCATAGGTCTTAATTCTAGACAAACAGGAACATTTTATAGAGGCTCAAATCTTAGTAGTGACTATGTAAATTGGGGACTAAGACGATGTACAGCTACTGACAACTCTGCGTTTGGCTTTCAAACTACACTAACTGGAGATTACGATTATGCTCTTGACGGCACCGGTGTTGATGTAGTTATACAAGACTCGGGTATACAAGCAGACCATCCAGAATTTAATGATGCTGCTGGCAATAGTAGAGTACAACAAATAAATTGGTACACAGCAAGTGGAATATCCGGAACACAGAGTGCAAATCATTATAGAGATGCAGACGGCCACGGAACACACGTTGCTGGTATTGCCGCTGGTAAAACTTACGGGTGGGCAAAAGGCGCAAGAATATATTCTCAAAAATTAGAAGGATTAGAAACACTAACAGGTACTGATAGTACTGGTATTCCTCTTGCTTCTTCCTTTGACTCGATTAGGTTATGGCACGCTGCTAAAGCAGGTTCTCGTCCTACAGTAGTTAATATGAGTTGGGGATACGGAGTAGACCAAGGCGGCAACCCAACAAGCGGAAACTATAGAGGAACAGCTTGGACTTGGGGGTCTACTTACACTGACAGATATGTTCTTTGGGCAGCTGTTGGAATTCCAACAGCAGTTATTGCTGCAGGAGTTAGAATACCAATTCGTGTAGGATCAGTTGATGCTGAAATTGAAGATATGATAGATGCAGGTATTCATGTTGTTATTGCCGCTGGTAATACTCCTATGAAGGCTGATGTAATAAACGGAGCCGACTACAATAATACTACTGTCTTTGGCGGGGTAACTTATAACTATCATAGAGGCAGTTCGCCATTTAGTGAAAATGCATTAATGGTAGGTAATATAGACAGTAGTGTACAATCATCAGGCGGTCAGTTTTATGACAAGACTGCAACTAGTTCTACTAGAGGTCCAGGAGTAAATATTTGGGCACCGGGCGGTGGAGTAGTTAGTGCGGCAAGTAATATAGGTGATGCATCATATACTACAATTGATTACCCAGATGATGCAAATTTTAAAATTATGAATATTAGCGGAACGTCTATGGCAGCACCACAAGTAGCAGGACTTATTGCATTAAAGTTGCAATCAGTTCCTACTAAACGCCCAGGGCCAATGAAAGCTGATATTATTAACGAAGCAAAAAGTGTAGTATACAATACTAGCTCATCTACTGATTATGAGAATCTTAATCAGAGCTTAATGGGTTCAGAACCAAACATACTATTTTCTAAGTTTGCATCGTACAACCCAATGAGTTTTACAGGTCCACTAACCATACGGAATGTTGGACCGACATTACGATAAATATACAAAAGGAACTATACAATGGCTTTAAATTTTCCAGTATCAGCTAACATAGACGACACGTACACAGACGGAACAACCACTTGGAAGTGGGACGGGTCAGTTTGGAACATCGCTGACGGTGCAGATGGTGTTGCATTATTTAAAACAGTAGCCGGCGATTCAGGAAGTGCAACAGCAACTATTGCAACTGATACCATAACAATCGCAGGCGGCACTGACATTACTTCTAGTGTTGCTGGCAAAACAGTTACTCTTAATTACACTGGTGCAGCATCTAATCCAAACTTGTTTGCAACTATAGGCACAGACGATGGTACATTAACAGCAGCGTCTGCTACAAGTAATGTAGATATTTTAGGTGGTACACATATAACTACCCAGAACGCTACAGATACTGATAACATAGAAATTAACTTAGCAGCATTTACTGTAGACTTTTTGTCAGATGTTGACACAACAACATCACCCCCAAGTACAGGTAGTGTATTAAAATGGGACGGTGCTAAATGGGCTCCTGGAACTGATGCTACTACAGGTGGTGGCGGTACTGATGCAGATACTCTTGACGGACAAGATGGATCATATTACTTAAACTATAACAACTTATCAAATACACCTAGTGTTCTTTCACTAACTGGTCTAAGCATAGGCAATGAACTAGCGGCAAGTGGTGACGGAGCAATTACTTACGATAACACTACCGGTGTTTTTAGATACACTCCACCTGATACAAGCACATTCCTTACAAGTATTCCTGCACAGACATTTGCTAGTTTAACAGGCAAGCCAACTACACTAGCAGGTTACGGCATTACTGATAGCTTTGCTGGCGCATTTAGTAATTTAACATCTAAACCAACAACGTTATCAGGATACGGAATTACTGATGCAGCTACATCTGCAAGTATTCCAACTACGTTAACAGATTTAAGTATCACTGACGGAACTGTAAACCAAGTACTAACAACTAACGGAGTAGGCGGATTTAGCTTCCAAGACGTTGCTGCATCATCTGGTGAAGTTAATCAAAATGCATTTAGTAATGTTGCTGTTGCTGGTCAGCAAACAATAGGCGCAGATACAACAACGGATACATTAACTATTGCTGGTGGCACCGGAATAACAGTAACGACAGACTCGTCAACTGATTCAGTTTCTATTGCATATAACGGAGCTTCGGGTGTTACTACATTTGCTGCGTTAACTGATGTTAATGATGCAAACTTTTTAACTGTTGATAGAATATTTGAAGGTACAGCAACAACATTTCAAGTAGATAATGTTGGCAACTTAGCATATAATTTTGAACCACATTATGCAGGCAATAACCCAACAGTATACCTTATATCTGGACATACATACGGATTTGACTTATTGGGTACAGGCGGACATCCGTTTGTAATACAAGATGGTACTTTAAACAATCTTACTACAAATTTATTACACGTTGGTATTGATGGAACAGTAAGTGCTGATAGTGATGCACAAGGTAAAGATACTGGAACATTGTATTGGAGAATACCTGAAACTACTAGTGGAACATTTGCATATCAATGTACACTACATTCGGCAATGGTTGGAGCATTTACTGTTAAAAGATTAAGTTCGTTGTAAATCGTTAACTACGCTAGTTAATTGCTTGCGTATCTCAATAATTTTAATTCTGTTTTCTTCAATTAACCTTGGATCAAAATCATGACTTGCATCTATTAACAATGCATGTTCTGACATTTGTTTAAGTAAATTATTGCACTCTGTTTTAAGACTAGGGTTAGTTATAGTTGACAGTTTTGCAGTAAAGTATTTTAAATCTTTTTGGTACTGTGGTAGATCACTAAACTTCAGATTGTTCATCGTCGCTTGCCTTGATATTATCTGCAGGAATTATATGATAAACATCTTCAGGAATATGTTTTGTTGCTGTTTCAGCAATAGCACTTCCGGCATACAGACATTCTAAACTAACTGGCATTAGCGGAGTTACATGGAATACAGAACCCTCACGTAATGTATTTTCGTATAACTTGCCGGTGTTAGTATCAATCCATCTTATTCTAAGTTCACCAGCATTAACAAACCAAGACTTAGTAGTTTCTTTAGTAAAGCTCATGTTAGTCTTAGATCCAATATGATCAAACACTAGTATTCGACTACTATAGTGTTCAGTATTGGCCCATAAAACTTCGTATCCAAATTCTGTCTTTGTTACATTATCGTTCATTTTAATACCTAATTAATTAAGTTAATCACTTCAAAGAGTGTTTCTAACTTTCGTATGTTAATTTTACTTTCGAGCGTATTTTTTAATCCAAAGTGTAAAGGCTTAGGCCATTTATTAAAACTAACCCAGGCGTATCCGTCATGTTCTCTATTAAGTATTGGAAGAAACTCTTTTTCGATTACGCACAAGTACGTGTGAAACAAGAATCCTGCATCATTACTTACGAATGTTTCCAGTGGAATAGTTTTTTTAATTTCAGGAATGTTACCAATTTCTTCTTTAATTTCTCTTTGTAACCCTTCCCACGGTGTTTCTTTATCTTCAGTCGTTCCGCCAACTAATCCCCAAACATTATCTCGTTTGGTATTAGCCCTACGTACAAATAGGAAGCGTTTAGTTTCTAGGGTATAAAAGATTGCACCACTACAGATAATTTTTTTGCTCATACAAATAATTATCTTTAAAGTGCCAGCCTCCAGGTTCCTCTTGGATACTCACCGTCTACAGAAAGTAACCATTCTGTGTTATTCCAGCGGTATTGTTTAGAAGTTGTAAGATTAGTAATGTATACTACGTCTGTTGAGCTATCATTTGCTGAGGCATCAAATACAACATGCCACTTAGTTCCGTCCCATTCAATTATGTCATTAGCTTGTGCAACAAAGTCAGTGCCGTTAGTGTTTTTCCACGCATCAGGACCGTCTGTATTTGTTGAATTACCAATTGGATTTAATATTAAAACTCTTGGAGTAGTTGATCCTAAGTTTAATGCAGTTGTTCCTGTTGTAGCTGGATCTATAATATAGTCTACATTACTTCTATCGCCTACAGGACCAGTTAGTACTGTATTATCAGGAAGTGAGTCAGCATCCCAGTTAACAACTATCTGAGTTTCGTCAATTGGGTTTGTACTAAATGTACCAACTATAGCATACTCTACATCTTGATAGTCTAAACGTCTAAGATGTATTTGTGATATGCCTGGTTCGTATGATCCCGGCATTGCTTCAAACAATGTTCTCCAATCAACTGTACCAACTTTACCTTTGTATATAAGTTTAATATTATTTCCTTCAACATATATACCTTGATTTTCATATGTAACTGTTGCAACATTTGTAGCATTACTAGTTTCATATATTTCATTACCGTCACGATCAACACGCCCGACTACTATTGAGTCGTCCCATGCTGAAAGTTGTGGGGTAGATAAATCAGCTTCAATAGTGCCTGCACTTTCATTATGTATACTAGCAATAATGTTTGTTATAACACCAAGTTTTTTAACTTTAACTGGCGGACTAATATATATTGGTACTGCGAAGCTGATAGATGCTACATCTATTTCGCTGTCTGTGCCTACTGGAATAGTTCTACTACTAAAATTAATACTAGTAATGCTTACTGTTGTAAGACTAGTCCAGTCAATATAATTATCTGTTGTTTGTATTTCTAATGTAGGATTAAACAACACTAGTATTTGTTCCATTAGTTGTAATTTTTGATCAGTATTTGATGTCCATAAATCAACATTACAATTTAGTATGTACGGAGTAGGGTGCAACCGCTCTACTGTATAGTTTTTACCTTGAATGCCTTCGTATGATTCAGTTACAGCATTATACTTTTGCTCTCTAATATGTTGTTTACTAATAAAACTTGAATCTGATATCCTAGAGCTATCAGTTTCTAGTCCTTGAATGTAAACACCCATTCTAGGCACACTTGGTACTTTGTTCTCACTGTTATCTCTTAGGATACTACCAACTTGTCTAGTAATGTCGCCGTACATAACTGGTACAGTAACAAGATTACTTTCAGAATCTTTGTAACTAAAGTTACTCATTAACCTAACCATTTGAGTTACATATCGTCTTATTTGACCATCATAAAAATGCTGCATTTAGATATCCGCCTCTGGTTTCTTAGGTCTTAGTGCTTTACTTAGACTACTACGTTCTGTAACAGTTTCACCTGCAATTGAGTTAGTATTTGTATTGTTGATAAACGTTCCTTTTTGTGTACTTTCGGTATTAGTATTTGATAATGTCATTCTTACATCACCTTCAACTTTAATCCATCTAGTACCGTCATATTGGAAAAGACGTTTTGGTAAAAAATCGGTTCTTAAAAAGTAGTCACCAACAGCTTTATCAGTTGGAAAAGATATACCGTGACCAAATGTTGCTCCGTTAGGTGCATTTTCTTGCCCAACTAAGTAACCTTGATAACCTGATCTAACCGGCTTAGCTTGTATATCGCCGTCAGCATTAACATTTTTAAGGTCAATGCTACCGTCAGCATTAGAATCTAAACTATAATAGTGTGCAACATCAAATCCTGCTTTAGGCGCATCAGCTTCTGCTTGTGCTACTACAGCATTGTTAATTTGCATTTCCTTTTCATACGTTGACATTACATCACGTAGAGTATCTCCACCTGGAGCATGTTCGTCTGCCGGCAAGTCTAATATATCTTTGTATTCTTGTGAATCGTATATTTGCTTTAATTTAAGTCTGTATAAGTGCGGATACCATGTAGGCGAAAATCCTTCTGCTGCTCTATTAATATCTTCAATAACATAAAAGCGTTTAAGTGCTATGCTATAGTCATTAAGTGCATGTTCATCTTTAAGATGGGGTAACTCAATAACATCGCCAGCCATCAATTTACGGCCTATAGTTTCAACACTACTATTAATGTGTACAGTCATAAACAATGTATCATTGCTTAGGAATAAACCAAACTGACTTAAATCAAAGTCTATATCTTGTACATTATAAATTCCTCTTATGGAAAAAATGTCTGGATCATACTTGCGATCTCTGTTTTCCATAAACAACATATCTTGTATGTTTGTTTCTTTAATTACATCATAGCGAGGTTGATCAACAGTAGCTTCTTCTGCTGATGTGTTCTTAGGGCCTATATACTTATGAACAAATAAGTCTGTCCCTCCAATGGTAAACATTTCAAGGACTTGCTTATCTAAAAATCTGTAATCTGCACCCCGTTCGGGTTTATATAAACTTAATCTTGGCATACACATATTTATCGAATGTTGCCTCCGAACGATAAATACTATTGGAGAACAATTATATGTCAGATTTAGCAACACAAAAACAAGAAGTATTCGATTACGTGCATAGTATGCTAGGCGGCGGTATGATCGATGTTGAACTTGATCCTATTCATTACGAAACAGGATTAACAAAAGCATTAACTACATATCGACAACGATCAGATAATGCTGTAGAAGAATCGTATATCTTTCTAGAGCTAGTACCTGATCAGAACGAATATATACTAGCACCTGAAATTATGGAAGTACGTAAGTTATTCCGTAGAAGTATAGGGTCACGTTCAGGCGGCGGAGACGGCGGTACTACATTTGAACCGTTCAATATGGCATATACCAACACATACTTGCTATCAAGTTCTAACATGGGCGGACTAGCAACATACGATATCTTTAGTCAATACCAAGAACTAGTTGGACGTATGTTTGGTTCTTTTATTGAATTCCAATGGAACAATACTACAAAGAAATTAACTATATTACAAAGACCAAGATCGGACGAATCTGTAATGATGTTTTGTTATAACTATCGTCCAGACACTGAGCTACTTAAAGATTACCAAGCGGTACAGTGGATCAAAGATTATACACTAGCCAGCTGTAAGTATATGCTTGGCGAAGCAAGATCTAAATTTGCTACTATTGCCGGTCCACAAGGTGGATCAACTCTAAATGGCGAATCACTTAAAGCAGAAGCACAAGCTGAAATAGAATCACTCAAAGCAGATTTAGTCTTACAAATTGGCGGCGGTGTAGGCTACGGCTTTACAATTGGCTAATGCAGCTGAAATAAAAGAAGCCTATAGGCTTTATTGGCTCGTTAAGGGTCACATCAATCCAGACGAAAATACAGTGTTATCATCAGCAGATAGCTACTTCCGCAGGCTTTGGAACAATAACGAAGCATCAATTCACGAAGAAGGCTTCGAAGAAGCATATAATCAATTTAGACAAAAAGACCTTGACAAGTAGCATAAAGTATACTATAATATAAGCTATTACAAAGGATTAATTTATGTTGCCTAAACTATTAATAGTAGGCCATGGTCGTCATGGTAAAGATACAGTATGCGAATTGCTAGAAGCATACGGATATACATTCCAATCATCATCAAAGTTTTGTTCAGAGCTTTTTATATTCAATGACCTAAAAGACACGTATGGGTATGCAGACGAAGAAGAGTGTTATGCAGATCGGCACAATCATCGTACTGAATGGTATAATATGATACACGATTACTGTAGTAATGACTTAGCTCGCTTAGGGCGTAATTTGTTTGAACATCACGATATCTATTGTGGCTTGAGAAATAAGCGTGAATTTTTTGCAATGCAAAATGAAGAAATATTTGACCATGCAATATGGGTAGACAGAGGCGATTACTTACCTACTGAAGATCCAAGCTCAATGAGTATCGAACAATGGATGTGTAATTATACTATTGACAACAATGGTGATATGCTAAGACTTAAAAAGAATGTGGATATTTTAATACGCAGGATTTTTAAAAATCAGGGACTAAGTCTCCCTGCTTCCAGCGACTACCTTCTTTCTGAATTGTACGTTGACAGTTAGCACAAATAGTTTTTAAGTTTAAAGGCCGGCAGTTGTTTAAATCTCCGTCTACATGAAACACATTAAACTGTTCAGGGTATCTGCTACTAAAGCCGCATTTTTCACATTTGTCTTTTTTAATGTAGCCTTGCTGTTTCCATTTAGGAACCCCGACACTTTTACCGGAAGTCCTTAAACAGCGTTCACACCGTTTTCTGTAATAAGTTTTATTACCTTTTTTATAGTTAATTGCCGCAGGACGCTGTCCGCATACACATAATGGTCTCATACTGTATTTACCTCACCTTTTCGGTCCCTTTTTTATGGTGTTTTCGCCATCCTTTTTTATCCTAGATGCTAAATACATATAACAACTTATACCTAATAGGAGAACAAAATGGCATTAACATCACCAGGAGTACAGGTTAGCGTAATAGACGAAAGTTTCTATACCCCAGCTGAACCAGGTACAGTACCAATGATATTCGTTGCTTCCGCTGAGAATAAACTCAATGGCGCAGGCACAGGGACGGCAGCAGGAACACTTAAGGCAAACGCAGGTAAGCCATACTTACTTACTTCACAACGTGACCTTACTGAAACCTTTGGTGACCCGAAATTTATTACAGATTCAAATAACAATCCAGTACACGCAGGGGAACTTAACGAGTACGGATTACAAGCAGCTTATTCAATGCTTGGTGTTAGCAACAGAGCATATATTGTTCGTGCAGACATCGACCTTAATGAACTAAACGCTTCAGCTACAGCACCAGCGGCTGCACCAGCAGACGGAACAAGTTGGTTTGATACACAAACATCAACTTTTGGTATTTTTGAATGGAATTCAAATGTAGCTACTACAACAGGTGGACAAACTTTTAGTAACAAAGTTCCAACTGTAATTACAGACATAACAAAGTTAGTCGGTAATGCTGTATCAGGCGATCCTAAAGCATCAGTTGGCCAAATTGGTGATTATGTAGTTGTTGCAGCAACAACAGTAAATAAGTTGTTTTATAAAAATTCAAGTGGCGCATGGGTAATAGTCGGAAGTGCAGCTTGGAAAGGTAGCCACGCTACTATAAAAAGTTCAGCAGCTGTTGCAAGTGTTGCATCAGGTGTTACAATGACAATTAACAGTGTTACAGTTACATCAAACGCTACAACACTATCAAGTGTAGTTGGTGTTATTAATGGCTTATCAATTGCAGGCGTTACAGCAGCAGTTGTTGACAGTCAATTAGAATTATACAACACTGGCGCTTCAACACAAACTATTGTAGTTGCAGAAGGTTCAGGACTTGCAGAAGACGTTAAGATTGCAGCAGGTACTTACAAGATTCCAGCATTAGTAACTTCAACACATACAAGTGTACCACAGTTTAAAGTTGGAGACGACAATCGTCCAAGCGGCAGTATTTGGTTTAAAACTACTGAGCCTAACTTAGGTGCTCGTTTAAGAGTTAAACAGTATGCTACAGGAACAGCAACATGGACACAAGTTGCAGCTCCGATACATGCTACTAACCAAGCAGCACTTTATGCAATGGACAAAAGCGGTGGCGGTGCTAATTTAGCAGCTGGCGCAGTTTATGTACAAACTAACGCGGCAGAAGAAGCTATTAATTTAGCAACATTTAAGATCTTTAATAGAGCAGCAGCAGGCGCTACTGTAATTACAAGTTCAGCTGTTGCAACTCAGCTTTCAGCACAAAGTTACGCTTTTGATATTCAAGAAACTTTAGCAAACAATGTGGCATTACAAACAGCAAAAACTGTATCATTTACAGCAACAGGCGCTTCAAGTGACGCAGACGTATTAGCAGGTGCTATTAACAGTGCAGGCTTTACAAATATTATTGCTACTGTTGATGCAGCTAACAAAGTTTCAATTAAGCACACATTAGGTGGCGACTTCCGTATTACAGATACAGGCGGTGCATTAGCACTTGTTGGTTATGCTGCATATGTAAGTGTTAACTCAGGAACACCTAACTTATATGCTGTTCCAGCAGGCGACACAGTTAATGACTTTGTTGCAAGTAACTGGAAAGTACTAAGCTACACAGCAGGTGTAAATGCTCCAACAGCACTAACAGCAGACGGAACACTTTGGTACAATTCAATTGTAGACGAAGTTGACATGATGATACATAATGGTACAACATGGGTAGGATACTTAGCTGCAACAAGTCCGTTCTTTGCAGCCAGCGATGGTGATAAGACTGACCCAGCTGGACCACAAGTAGCGGCACTAGCGCCAACACTACAGTCAGATGGAACAGCACTTAAAAATGGCGATCTTTGGATTAGCACAGCAGACTTAGAGAACTATCCATTAGTTTACAAATATAACGGAACTACTTTAAAGTGGGTATTACTTGACAAAGCTGATCAAACTACAGAAGATGGTATACTATTTGGCGATGCTCGTTACAACACAGCAGGATCAAACAGTGCAGCAGCAGGTGCTATTGCAGACTTACTAGCAAGTAGCTACTTAGACACAGATGCTCCAGATCCAGCACTATATCCAAAAGGTATGTTGTTATGGAACACTAGACGTTCAGGCTTTAATGTTAAGAAATTTGCTAGAGACTATGTAGATACAGCAGCTGACAACATTAGAAATGGTGACGAGTCAATGAGTGCATACTACAAACACCGTTGGGTAACTGAGTCAGCTAACCAAGCTGATGGTTCAGGTAGCTTTGGTGCAAAAGCACAACGTAAAGTTGTTGTGCAAGCAATGCAAGCAATGATTAACAGTAATGACGCTATTAGAGATGACGAGTCCAAAGTGTTTAACTTAATGGCAAGTCCGGGTTATCCAGAACTAATTGGCGAAATGATTTCACTTAACAATGATAGAGGTTTAACAGCATTTATTGTTGGTGATAGTCCAGCTAAACTAACATCAGACGCAACATCATTAAACGACTGGGGTTCAAATGTAAACCTAGCTGTTGAAGATAATGATAACGGTCTAGTAAGTAGAGATGATTACTTAGGTGTATTTTATCCATGGGGCTTCACAAGCGACAACGCAGGTAACAATGTTGTTGTTCCACCAAGTCACATGATGCTAAGAACACTGGCATTAAGTGATCAAGTTAGTTATCCTTGGTTTGCACCAGCAGGTACAAGACGCGGTGGCATTACTAATGCTTCAGCAACAGGATACATTAATTCTTCAGGTGAATTTGTAAGCATAGCACTAAACGAAGGACAACGAGACACACTATATAGTTTAAGCATTAATCCAATTACGTTTATTACTGGTGCAGGACTTGTTAACTTTGGTCAGAAGACTCGTGCAAGAGCAGCTAGTTCTTTAGATAGAATTAACGTTGCAAGACTTGTAATCTTCCTACGTAGTCAGCTTAACAAACTTGCTAAGCCTTATATCTTTGAGCCAAACGATAAGATCACACGTGATCAAATCAAACAAGCGGCTGAAAGTTTATGCTTAGAGTTAGTTGGTGCGAGAGGACTTTATGACTACTTAGTAGTATGTGACGAGAGTAACAACACACCAAGTAGAATAGACAGAAACGAGCTATATTTAGATATCGCAATAGAACCAGTTAAAGCAGTTGAATTTATATATATTCCGTTGCGTTTGAAAAATACTGGCGAAATAGCAGGCTTGTAAAAATGATAAATAATATTATAACAGGAGCAAGATAAAATGGCTATTTCATCACTATCAAAAATTACAGTTCCACTAGCAAGTGATAACAGTTCTTCTAACCAAGGATTGTTAATGCCAAAACTTCAATATCGCTTTAGAGTGAGCTTGGAGAACTTTGGTGTTAGTGCAGGGGAAGTTACAGAGTTAACAAAACAAGTTGTTGATGTTACTAGACCAAACGTTAGCTTCGAAACTATGACAATTGACGTTTACAATTCAAGAGTATACTTAGCAGGTAAACATACCTGGGAAGCTATTACATTGAACTTAAGAGACGATGCAACAGGCGCAGTCCAGAAATTGGTCGGCGAACAACTACAGAAGCAATTCGACTTTATGGAGCAATCAAGTGCTGCAAGTGGAATTGATTATAAGTTCGTTACTAGAATCGAAGTATTAGACGGCGGCAATGGTAACTTTCAACCAACTGTACTAGAAACATTTGAGATATACGGTTGTTACTTAGAAAGTGCAAACTATAACACATTAGCATACAGTGCTAATGAACCAGTTACAGTATCACTAGCTATTAAGTACGACAACGCTATACAAACTTCAGGCGTAAGCGGAGGCGGTGTTGGTAGTGCTATTGGCAGATCAGTAGCAGCTATTGCATCTACTACAGGCGTAAGCTAAAAGTAATTGTAATTTACAAATTAAAAAAAGGATCTTTTATAGGTCCTTTTTTTTTATCTACGTACTTAATTCATCTGGATAAATATTAGTATGAGCAAATTCGGTGGATTTTTAGATAATTTAATAAGTGGGGCTTTATCACCCAAAGGCGACATGGCGGACTACGCACATGCAGCCCGACTATACACAGATGACAACTTTAGGTTAGCGCCTAAGACAAAGTTTCTTTATCATGTGGCATTCAATATAAACGAAGATGTAATTAAAAAGGTTCGTCCTAACTTTGATAAAAAGCATGGACTAGAAATCAACATGCTAGTCAAGACAGCAGACTTGCCTAAGTATAATATTACAACTGAAACAAAAAACAAATACAATCGGAAGAAAAACTTACAAGTTCGTTTAGACTACGATCCTATTAATATTACATTCCACGACGACAACATGGGACTTACAACTTACCTTTGGGAAAGTTATTATAGGTACTATTATGTAGATGGCAACTTAGGAAGTTTAGATGCTGCAGGGAAACCAAATGCAACAAGTGCAGGGTTTATGCCACATAATACGTATGAAGGTAAAGGGCTTAACACGTTTAGATACGGTTTTGATAATAACTCATATGAACCATTCTTTAACAGTATTCAAATAAGTCAAATGGCTAGACATCAGTATGTAACATATACACTTGTTAATCCTATTATAAGTAGTTTCCAACACGATACTATGGATAATTCCGCCGGCGGCGAAACATCACAAAACACAATGCAAATTTTATACGAATCAGTATTTTATAGTACAGGCGCTGTTGAAGAAGGTAATGCTCCTGTAGGATTTGCTACAGAACATTACGATACATCACCAAGTCCGATTAGTGTTGCAGGCGGTGGCGTAGCTAATTTATTAGGTGGCGGTGGCGTACTAGCCGGAGCAGGAAGTGTGTTCAGTGATCTTAGTAGCGGTAACGTTGGACTGGGTACGTTAATTAATGCATCTAACACAATTAAAAATGCTAAAAAGTTAACTAAAGAAAGTATACGTAATGAAGGCTACAGTGTAATAGGAAAATCATTATCAGCTACAACTGGTGCTAATGTAAGCGGACTTGCAAACTCAAGTTTTCCAAAGTCAGGCGGCACAGGGCAAACCAATGCTACTACAGCTGAAGCATTGGTTACACGTAAAGTTAATAAACCATTAGCTAACACAGATATACAAAACGAATTAAATAACACACCAGGACTTAAAGATGCTGTAGCAAGACAATTAGTTGCTACAGGAGTAGTAGCGTCAACTGTAGCAGGACTTTCAGTTGGTCTTGCACCAGGTCTTGGATTATATGATACACTAACTACTCAAGAAAAAAACGCAATTAAAGAAGAAGTTGACGAAAAAATTGCAGAAGGAGATCCTAAAGTTCTTTCTGTAGGAAATAAAATTGTTGCGTCTTATAGAGAAACACAAGGAAGAATAGCAAATGTCTAGTAACTTACCAGTAGAAACATTCGACTCAGCTGACGCAACTAAAAAGTTTTTTGATCAGTATTTTACAGAATCAATATCTTATCCTAGTAACCAAGTTGATGCCGTTGTAGGCTTTTTTGAAAATAAAGGGTTTGAAAAATTAGCTGCAAGAAGTACAGCTACAGTTATACTTCAACAAGCTAAAGTTGACAATGTTAATGTGTTTGAAATTATCGATACACTTAAAGGCTTAACTAAAATACAACTAAGCGAAATTGTTGCTACTATTTTAAACTATGATAGAAATAAAGTTAGTACACTTGGCTTTAGATCAACATCAGTTTCGGAAAAGTTAGAACGAAGAAACATTGTAGAGTAACGCTATGGGCCGTTTTGCACAAGGCAAGTACACTCCTAAATATCCAGAAAAGTATGTAGGAAACAAAAACCCAACTTATAGAAGTAGCTGGGAGTTTGCGTTTATGAAGTTCTGCGATGAACATTCCCATGTTGAAAAATGGGCTAGTGAAGCAGTTAAAATCCCTTATAGAAATCCACTAACAGGTAAGCATACTATATACGTCCCAGACTTCTTTATAGTATACACAGGTAAAAAAGGTGGACAGCAAGTTGAACTAATTGAAGTTAAACCCGAAAATCAAACTGTGTTTGAAAAACTAGGACGTAGTGCTCACAATAAAGCAGCTTGGATAGTTAACCAAGCAAAGTGGGAAGCGGCTACTAAATGGTGTAAATCTAAGGGTATTCGTTTTAGAGTGATATCGGAAAAAGATATCTTTCATAATGGCGGCAAACGAAAATAGCTAAATAATAATACTAGCATATAATGGAAAGATCCAATGACTAAAAAATTAGAAGACTTATTAAATTTGCCTGAATCAAAAGAAATTATAGATGATGCAAAAAAAGTAAAAGCGGAAACTGCTGTTGTTGAGCAACAAGATACATTTCGCGACATAGCAGAGTTTGATAAGATTGCTAGTGCATTACCTGCCGTAAAAGGCCTAGGATTAAAAGCAGACGAAGAACTTAACGATATTGCAGAACGTGCATTAACAGCATACGAAGACTTAATGGACTTAGGTATGAATGTAGAAGCACGTTATAGCGGTAGAGTATTTGAAGTTGCTGGCGGAATGCTAAAGACTAGTTTAGATGCCAAGGTTGCAAAGTTAGATAAAAAGATAAAGATGATTGATTTGCAACTTAAAAAAGAAAAAATGGACAAAGATTCCGTGGATACAGGCGATATGGTTAACGGAGAAGGCTTCGTTGTAACTGATAGGAACAGCCTACTAGAACGTCTAAAAGGAATGGATAAGGATAAATAATATATAAGATAGGAAAACTAATGATGAAATCTTTTACAGAATTTTTAATAGAATCAAAAAAAACATATCCTTTTAAAATAGGAGTGGCCGGTGAACTACCCGAAGGCTTTGTAGACGCAATGGAGACCGCACTTAAAAAGTATGATGTCATCAATATGTCTGCAGGTAAGAAAACTCCAATTCAAGAAAGACCTTTAGACTTTCCTCAATTAGAAAACACAGAAGTAACATACTTCGAAGTAGAACTAACATATCCAACTACAACACAAGTACTACAAGAGTACCTAGCTAAGTGTTGTGGCATTGAACAAAGTTATTTTATTGTACGTAACCCAAATGAGCCACAAGAAGAATACCAACAGCCAAAAGCAGGCGGAGCATACGAACCATTGTTAACGCAAGAAGACATGGGCGGCGCATCTGCACAAAAAGAAGTTGGTGGTAATAGAGTAATGGACTTATTAAAGGAACTTGAAACAGCTCGTAAAGAACGTGCGGCACCAAGTGATACAGTTGGTGAAACAGTAAAAACAGAAACTAAACAAAAGGAAAACGCAACTAGCGTTATAGGGAGTTAATTATGGATTTAAAGAATCTAATTCAAACAATGGACGACTTAGATAAGTCTAAAAACTTAACTGAGTCTGTTTACGAACAAGGCATGAATCCAGGAGCTCCTGTTAGCATGAACGTAAGTTTAAATGCAAGCGGTAAAGAGCATGTTGCGGATTTAATTGGCATGATGAAAAACGCAGGCCTTGGAGCACCAGAAGGTGACGCAGCACCAATAGGGTCAATGCGTAACGACATGGAAGACTTTAGAGATAGAGTAGACGGACCACATGACGATAAAGGTCATGAACACTTTGGTACAGATAAAGATATTGACGACCCAGAAGAACCAGGACAAGATGATGTACCAGGCGATGACGATTCTGAAGAAGGATTTTTAGGTGGAATAGCAGGCGGCGTTGCTGGCAAAGTAGGCGGTGCAGCACTAGGTGGCGCAATAGGTGGACCAGTTGGTGCAGCTTTAGGTTCTACAGTAGGACAAATAGCTACAACAGCAGCTGGCGCTCATATAGGCGACAAAATGACTGATGATGCAGATCCAGAAATTGAAGGTTACTCAAACGAACCAGATGAAGAATATAGAGATCACAAGTACATGACTAAAGATTTAAGCGGTGGAATTAACCGTGAAAAGAAAATGTACAAAAAAGCATCAGACGGTGATAACCCAATGGCAGTTGAATCTATTAAAGAGAAACTTATAAAAGAGTTAAAAGCATTTAAAGAAGCAAAAGATAGTTTTGACGAAGCAGGCTGTACAAAAGAAATGAAAAGACTTGACGCAAGTGGATGTTCAAAAAATGAAATGCTTAAAAAAGTAGGTCCTAAATTTGGTTGCGGAAAAGAAAAGTTTGAAAAACTATACGCAAGTAGTTGCGGTAACCACTAAAACAAATAATAATAAAGTAATACCCCATAACTCAATAGGCTCTCCGGAGCCTATTTTTTTGGTTAAATACTAGTATGAGTAAATCACTTGATGGCGTTCTAACCAAAAAAGCCAACCAAAAAGAAAAATACACAGAAGCCCAAATGGCTGACTTGTTAGCCTGCATGGATCCTGACACTGGGTATTTGTATTTTGCACGTAAGTTTGCATTCATACAACACCCTGTACAAGGTAAGTTGTTATTCGATCCTTATGAATATCAATTACGATTAATGCATAGTTATCATCACTATCGCTTTAACATTAATATGATGCCTAGACAAACAGGTAAAACTACCTGTGCGGCAATATACCTTGCTTGGTATGCAATGTTTATGCCCGATCAAACATGCCTTGTAGCTGCACACAAGTATACAGGCGCACAAGAGATTATGTCACGTATTCGTTACGTATACGAAACATGTCCAGATTATATTAGAGCAGGTGTTACAAGTTATAACAAAGGTAGTATTGAGTTTGAAAACGGTTCACGTATTGTAGCACAAACAACAACAGGTAATACAGGACGTGGTATGAGTATATCATTACTATACTGTGACGAGTTTGCGTTTGTGCAACCTAACATTGCTGAAGAGTTTTGGACTTCAATATCTCCTACACTAGCAACAGGTGGTCGTGCTATTATTACAAGCACACCAAATAGTGACGAAGATACATTTGCTACTATTTGGAAGCAAGCGGAAGATAAGTTTGATGAACATGGTAACGAACAAGAGCTAGGATCAAACGGATTTGCTAGTTTCGTAGCACATTGGAGTGAACATCCAGATCGTGACGAAGCATGGAAAGTAGAAGAAGTTGGACGTATTGGTGAAGAGAAGTTTAGACGTGAGTACGGTTGTGAATTCCTAGTATTTGACGAGACCCTGATCAACAGTATATACTTGGCTAATATGGAAGGTAAAAATCCTATATTAAATATGGGACAAACACGCTGGTATAAAAAACCTACCTCTGAATTTACATATGCTGTTGCACTCGATCCTAGTATGGGCACAGGTGGAGATAATGCTGCTATCGAAGTATACGAGTTACCATCTTATACACAAGTAGCTGAGTGGCAACATAATGGAACTGCAATTCCAGGGCAAATTAGAGTACTTGCTGATATATGCAAATACTTAGAATCTGAAACTAATAATCCAAACGGTATATATTGGAGTGTTGAAAACAACGGTATTGGCGAAGCATGTTTACTTGTAATTAACGACTTTGGTGAAGAAAATATCCCGGGTCTATTTGTAAGTGAGCCAATGCGTAAAGGACATGTACGTAAGTTTAGAAAAGGATTTAACACTACACACGGTACAAAGATTACAGCATGTAGTAGATTAAAAACTATGGTAGAAGGCGGCAAAATGTCTGTAAACAGCAAGCCTCTTATATCAGAACTTAAAAGTTATATTGCGTCAGGCTCTAGTTATCAAGCAAAGCCGGGTGCAGGTGATGACTTAGTAAGTGCAACATTACTTGCGCTTAGAATGATGGCAGTACTAAAAGACTGGGATCCAAGAATATATAACACGTTTAACCAAGCTGAAGATGATGGTGATTATGAACCACCGATGCCAATCTTCATTAGTTCAAACTATTAAAGAGTTGATAAATACATTATGCAAACATTAAATCTAGTAGCCAAAGAATTATTTAATAAAATTAGAGGACGCTTTCCAAGTGTTACTATAGGCGACGGTGAAGGTAATATAACTACAGAGCCTGAATTAGCAAGATTTTATGATTTTGATTTTAAAGCCGGTGGTAAAGCGGTAGGTAAAATATCGATTAGTTTAGAAGATCAATCAGTATCAGTAGTATACAACCAAGGGTTAGTTACTGATGAAGATGAAATTACTAAAGATAGTTGGTATGACTTTTTAAAGGAACTAAGGCAGTTTGCAAAGAAACGTATGTTAAATTTTGATACAAGAGATATTAATAAATCAAATTTAAACAGAAGAGACTATAAATTTTTAGCAAATAACCGTACAGAGGAAGAAACAATGAGCGAAGGAAAACTATACGGTACAAGTAAATTAAGTTATCAAGACTTTGATAGTGCAAGACTTGTATTACGTCATAGCCAAGCAGTAAACCAAGAGCGAGCTGCGGGCAGAACACAACATGTTGAAAGTATTTACATTGAAAGTTCTGAAGGTGAAAGATTTAAATATCCATATAAGCACATCAATGGTGCAAGAGCAATGGCACGCCACGTAGCAGAAGGTGGTAAACCTTTTGACGAGTTTGGCATACACATTGTTGGTCTAAGTGAAGAATTATCCAAATTAAAAACATT